>Ga0210377_10000720_pt1 | contig 31611 bp, 31 predicted proteins | sample PLM4_65_b1redo_FD_155480 | JGI IMG/M metagenome (GOLD analysis project Ga0210377, IMG submission 155480) | Groundwater sediment microbial communities from an aquifer in East River, Colorado, USA - PLM4_65_b1 redo | ecosystem: Environmental > Terrestrial > Soil > Riparian zone | place: USA: East... | reverse complement strand
GACCGACCCGGCGAAGAACGCTCCGGCGAGCGGATACCCCTGCGCCGAGGCCCACGCCACGGCCTCGACCCGCAGGGGATGGACGGCGAAGAAGAGCGCGGTCGCCGCGGCGCAGACGCGCACGCGCGCCGGGTGCGGCGACCGCGGTGTCAGGAGGAGGACGGCGATCCCGTAGACAAGCCCCGCCGTCGTGGCGTGAACGAGCCACGACCCCGCGTGGTAGACCCACGGGGTTGACCCCCCGATGGCGAACTCGACCGACGCCATGAGCCACGCGAGCGGTTGGTAGACGCCCCGATGAAAGGTCGTTGCCATCCACGTGAGCTGCGCCCATCCGAACCCCCGAAAGGCCGCGTTGTTGACGAAGTTGGCCTGGTCGTCCCAGTCGATGAACCCGTTTGACAGCACGGGGAGGAAGGCGATCAGGGTCGCGGCGACCACGACCACAGGGGTGGCCCATCGCGCGACGGGGCGCATCATCCCCGCCACCGCAGCTCCACCACCTTGAGGAAGGCTTCGATCGCGCTGTTGTAGCGGACTTTGGACGCGCCGCGCGTGCGCTCGCGGAAGATGATCGGCACTTCCACCACCCGGAGGCCGCGGCGCAGGACCCGGTACGTGCCCTGGACCTGGAAGATGTAGCCGTTCGCGAGCGCTCGCCCCCCGATGACCGGTTCCAGGGCCGACCGCCGAAAGCATTTGAACCCGCTCGTCCAGTCCCTCACCGCGCGGCCGAGCAGCAGCCGGGCGTAGCCGTTGGCGGCCGCGCTCAGCAGGTGGCGGTGGGGCGGCCAGCCGACGATGCGGGCGCCCGGGATATACCGGGACCCGATGACCAAATCCGCGCCGCGCCGGCTCTCGGCCACCAGGCGCGGGAGATCCGCCGGGTCGTGGGAGAAGTCGCAGTCCATTTCGATGACGCGCTCATAGGGCCGCGCGAGCGCCCAGGTGAAGCCCTCACGATACGCCGGTCCCAGACCCTCCTTGCGGGGACGGTGCAGGACGGCGATCCGGTCGGATCCCCGCGCCAGCCGGTCGGCCAGCTCGCCCGTTCCGTCCGGCGAGGCGTCGTCGACGACGAGGAGATCGGCGTCGGGGAGGGCGCGGAGCACCGCCGCGGCCATGGGCTCGATGTTCTCGCGTTCGTTGTACGTGGGGATGATGACGAGCGAGGAGGCCGACACGTCAGATCCCGGCGAGCGCGCGGACCCGGTCCCACGCCGAGTAGGGGCGGTCGGAGAGGCCGGCGACCAGCGCGAGCATCTTGCGGCGCAGCGGCTCGTCGCGCTCCATCGCGGCGAAGACGCGGTTTCTGATCCAGCCGATGAACGGGTTGCCCGTGTTCCAGAAGAAGGCCATCTCGTCGCCCAGCCGCTGGAGCACGATGGCGCGGGGCCGCCGCAGGCGCTCGTAGAGCGCGAGCGCCCGCCGGCTGAAATTCCCCACCTCGAAGCACGAGGCCAGCACGGCGTCCAGCGCGACCGCGTCCTCCAGGGCCTGGTTGCGTCCCTGGGCGACATGAGGGTTGAGCGCGTGCGCGGCGTCGCCGATCAGGACCGCGCCGTCGGCGACCCACGCGCGCGGCACGACCTTCACGCAGGGCATCCACCCCACCTGGTCCCAGCCGGACAGCGCCGCGAGCGCGGGCTCGACGGCGGGGTCGATGGCGGTCAGCCGCGCCTTGAACGCGTCGAGGCCGGCCGCTTCGAGGCGGGGCCGGTCGCCCGCGGGCCAGAGGTAGAACAGATACACCGAGTCGACGCCCAGCGGAAACACCCCCAGAATTTCCCGCCGGCCGACGTAGTACCGTCCGTCGGGACCGAAGCCGGGCGGGCGCGGAAGAATCAAGGTCAGGTACCCGTCGCGGTAGGCGTGAACGCGGGCGCGGATCCCCAGCGCGGTGCGCACGGGCGAGGCGGCGCCGTCGCCGCCGACCACGACGGCCGCTTCGATGCGCCGCCGCATGCCGTTCGACACGACCTCGACGCCCGCGACGCGCCCGCCATCGCGCACCAGGCCCACCACCTCGCAGCCCCAGCGCATCTCGATCCCCGGCGTCTCGGCCAGGCGCCGCCTGAGCGGCGCCATCATCGTGGACGGCCGCGCGATTAGCGTGTAGTTGTACGGTTCGCGGAGCACGCCGTAGTCGATGGTGACCAGGCGGGGACCGCCGATCCGGTGGAAGTGGAAACGCTGGGTGCGCGACACCTCCCCGGCCGGAAGGCCGTCGAGCAGGCCCAGCCGGTCCAGGATGCGCAGGCCGTTCGGTTGGAGGAGCTCGCCCCGAACGGGATCGCGCGGCCCGTCGGCGTGGCGGTCGAGGACGGCCACCCGTCGTCCGCGGGCGGCCGCAAGGAGCGCGAGCACGCCGCTCCCCATCCCCGCGCCCACGATCGCCACATCCACCTTCGTGTGTATCGGCATGCCGTTCCTTAGAGTCTGTGGGTAAATCCCTTCCCGTCGTTGGGCGGCCGATCCGCGGCGCATCGCTGCGTTGCTCCTCCTCAGCGTAGCGCTCTGGCTACGCCTCGTCGTCGCGCCTTGCGCTGCTTGCGGCTCGACCACCCACCTCGGTCCAGGGATTTACTCACAGACTCTCCGCCCGCAGGCCGCCATTGTAGGGGCCGGCCCGCGGGAAAGCAATTGCCGGCCGCGTCGCGCCCCGCGTTTTGACAGCGTTCGGCCGGGGCGCGTAGAATCAGCGTCCCCCGGAGTGTGTCCGAGTATTGAGGGGGAAGGAGGACGCATGGCTCTTGAATTCATCCCCGTGGCCGAGCTGGCGGAGATCCCGCCGGGGCGGTCGCGGGTCGTCCGCGTGTCGGGCGCGGCGATTGCACTGTTCAACGTGGACGGGGTCGTGTACGCGATGGACAACCGCTGTCCCCACGAGGGCGGGCCGCTCGGCGATGGGGAATTGGAGGGCGCGACGATCGAGTGTCCCTCGCACCAGTGGCGGTTCGACGTGCGCACCGGCGCGTGCGCGCACGACCCCTCGGTCCGCGCCAAGACATACGACGTGCGCGTCGACCACGGGATGATCTTCGTCGAGGCGTCGCGGCTGCTGGCTGCTCCGCGCCGGCACCGCGAGGTGCTCCGCCGGGTCGCCGCCGGGGAAGCGCCGGCCGCGATCGGCCGCGATGTCGGGCTGTCGCCGCAGGAGGTCGAACGGACCGCCGAAGCCGCGCGGGTGGGCGAACGCCTGCTCTATTTCGGCGATCTGTATCTGCGGAAGGGGCGCGTGGGCGGAACGGACCTGCGCGGCGTGCCGTACCGGGGGATGAAACCGCCGGACGCGGAGATGCTGGCCGCGCTGGACGCGCTCGCCCGCCTATTGTAGGCGGGGTCCGGGCGGCCGGTGGCCCGGCCTCTTGTCAGGCCGAGGGGCCGACCCAGGTCAGGAGACGGGCGTGCCGCGGTTTGCTGACCGGTGCGGCCCGGCGCTGCCGGTTCGAGAGGATCACGGGGTCGACGATTTCGCCGCAGGACACGCAGCGCCATCCTCCGAACGTGATCTGGCCGGTTTCATCCAGCAGATCGGTGAACCGGTCGGTGACCATCAGTCCGCTGCAGCGGCGGCACGGCATACATCCCCCTCGGAGCCTGTCCATGAGCGGCCATCTGCGGCGTTGTCAGTCGGCCTTGCGTGCTCACGTACGACTCAGTACGCTCCGCGCGCAAGGCCTCCTTCCGCCTTGCATCTGGCGGCTCCTGAACAGGCTCCCACACCCAGATGCTCGGACGGGTTCCGCTGGCGCGCCGGGGTCGGGTTTCGGAGCCGACCGCGGCGCCCTTACCGGGTAAGACCGATCGTGGATGGTTTTATTCCGCGGGCCGGCTCGGTCTTGACAAGGCGTTCGGGCATTCGTTAGCATCGCGCCATGATGCGTCACGGCCGGTTCGCCCTCCTCGCGCTGTGGCTCATCGCCGTCGCGGCGCCCGCGTGGGGCGCGCCGCCGCTCGAATCCGTCCTGCCCAACGGCCTGCGCGTCCTCCTCATCCCGGAACCCAAGGCGCCCGTCGTGACCGTCCAGGTGTGGTACCGCGTCGGCTCGCGGGACGAGGTCAGCGGGAAGACCGGCCTGTCCCACCTCATGGAGCACATGATGTTCAAGGGTACCGAGCGCCACGGCAAGGGCGAGTTTTCCCGGCTCATCGCCGGTCGCGGCGGCACCGACAACGCCTTCACCTCGCAGGATTACACGGCGTATTTTGAAACGCTGGCCGGCGATCAGGTCGACCTTGCCCTCGAACTGGAGGCCGATCGGATGACCGGCCTGGCCGTGTCGGACGACGAGTTCACGCTTGAGCGGGACGTCGTCAAGGAGGAACGCCGCCAGCGGACCGAGGACGATCCCCACGGCGCGCTCACCGAACACCTCTCCGCCGTGGCTTACTTGGCGCACCCCTACCGCTGGCCGATCATCGGCTGGATGGACGACCTCGACCGCCTCACCGCCGCCGACGTCCGCGCGTACTATCGTCTGCACTACACGCCGGCCAACGCGACGCTGGTCGTGGTGGGCGACGTCGAGCCGACCGCCCTCATGGGCCGGATCAAGACGCTGTTCGGTCAGGTCGACGGCGGGCCCCGCTCGATCCGGCCGGCGGTGATCGAGCCGCCGCAGCGCGGGGAGCGCCGGGTGACGGTGAAGAGGGACGTCCAGTTGTCGTCGGTGATGGTCGGCTACCACGTCCCCAATTACAGCCATCCCGACAGCTACGCCCTGGCGGTTCTGGCCGGGCTCCTCGCCGAGGGGCGGAGTGCCCGGCTGTACCGGACGCTGGTGTACGAGCGCCAGATCGCCCTGGAGGCGGGGGGGGACTACACCGCCCTGTCCGCCGATCCGCCGCTCCTGTACGTCTACGGCACGGCCCACCCCACGACCGCGGCCGCCGACCTGGAGCGCGCGCTTCTCGACGAGGTTGGACGGCTCAAGACCGCGCCCCCCGGCGAGCGCGAGCTGACCAAGGCCAAGAACCAGATCGAAGCGCAGTTCCTCCTGGGGCAGGATTCGAGTTTCTACCGCGGCATGCAGGTCGGGATGGCCGAAATTGTCGGGGCGGGCAAGGCGTACCTAGCGAATTTCGTCGCGAACGTGCGGAAGGTCTCCGCGGAGGACGTGGTCCGGGTGGCCAAGACCTATCTCGTCGAAGACGCCCGAACCGTCGGCACGCTGATTCCCTTGCCCCTCCCCGCGGCGCCGGCGGCCGGGACCGCGCCGTGAGGCGGGAGGCGGGGCGTCGGCGGACAGCCGGCTGGGCGTGGGCCGTGGTCGTCATGGCGGTGGTCGCGTGGGGGCGACCGGCGGTCGGGGCGCCTCCCCTGAAGATCGAGCGGTGGACGATGGCCAACGGGCTCGTTGTGCTGCTCGTGGAGCGTCATGCGATCCCCGCCGTCGAGGCCCACCTCGTGATCAAGGCCGGCGCCGTGACCGACCCCGAGGGGCGCGCCGGCCTGGCCGCGCTGACCGCCGGGCTGCTGCTCAAGGGCACGGCCGCCCGATCCGCGGTCGAGATCGCGGAGGCGATCGACTTCATCGGCGGCAGCCTGACCGCACGCGCGGATGACGACGTCTCCACGCTGACCCTGACCGCGCTGAAGAAGGATCTCCCCGCGGCGCTGGACGTGATGGCCGACGCGCTGATTCGGCCGACGTTCCCGCCCGCGGAGGTGGAGCGGGCGCGCCGCGAGACGCTGTCGGGCATCCGCGCGGCGAAGGACGACCCCGAGGACGTGGCCCAGAAGGCGTTCGCGCCGCTCGTGTTCGGCCCCCATCCGTACCGGAACCCGGTCGAGGGGTTGGAGACGACAGTGCCCACCCTCACCCGCGAGGAAGTGGTGGCGTTCCACCGGACCTATTACCGGCCCAACAACGCGATCCTGGCGGTGGTCGGCGATCTGGGCGCGCCCGAGGCGCGCCGCGTGGCGCAGGCGGTGTTCGGCCGATGGGAGAAGGCCCCCATTCTCCCCTTGACCGTCACGCCGGCGCCGCCGGTCGCGGACCAGACCGTGGCGCTCATCGACAAGGACCTCACCCAGGCCACGATCATTCTGGGGCACCTCGGGATCGCGCGGACCGACCCCGATTTCTACCCGGTCACGGTGATGAACTACATCCTGGGCGGCGGAGGGTTCGCGTCGAGGCTCATGACGACGATCCGCGACAACCGGGGACTGGTGTACGGAATTTCCAGCGGGTTCGACGCGAAGCGGTATCCGGGCGCCTTTTCGGTCAGCCTGCAGACCAAGACCGCGTCGGCGGGGGAGGCGATCCGGGCGGTGCGGGATGAGCTCGCGCGGATGCGGGCGGATGGGGTGACCGACGCCGAGTTGGACGCCGCCAAGGACTACCTCGCCGGGAGTTTTCCGCTGCGGTTCGAAACCAACGCGAAGCTGGCGCGGTTGCTGGGCCTGGTCGAATTTCACGGCCTGGGGTTGCGGTATTTTGAGGACTACCCACGCGCGATCCGCGCCGTGACCCGCGACGACGTGCGCCGCGTGGCCGCCGCGCGGCTCGACCCCGAGCGTGCCGTGCTGGTCGTGGTGGGCCGGACGCGGGAGCTGGTACTCGAGCCGGCACTACTGCACCCGGCCGCCGCGTCGCCGGCCGCTCCATCTCCATAAAGAAGGGCTCATGGATCTCGGCGACAAATACCACCGCCTGCACGACGTCCTTCGCGACCTCGACTCGGTCTTGATCGCGTTCTCCGGTGGGGTCGATAGCACGTTGTTGGCCAAGGCGGCCTTCGACGTCCTTGGGGAGCGCGCGGTGGCGGCCACCGCGCTGTCGCCGACGTATCCCGCCCACATGGCCGAACAGGCCGGCGTGCTCGCCCGGCGGATCGGGATTCGCCACGAGTGGGTGGAGTCCCGGCAGATGGCCAGGCCCGACTTCGTCGCCAACCCGGCGGATCGCTGCTACCACTGCAAGGACGAGCTATTCGAGCGGTTGGAGCCCCTCGCGCGGGCGCTGGCGCTGCGCCACGTCGCCGAGGGCACGACCGTCGACGACCTCTCCGATCACCGGCCCGGCCTGGCCGCCGCCCGCGAGCACGGCATCACGAGCCCGCTGGTAGATGCGGGGTTGACGAAGGCCGAGATCCGCTTGCTGAGCCGCGGGCTGGACCTGCCGACGTGGGATCAGCCGGCCTCTCCCTGTCTGTCCTCGCGGTTTCCCACCGGTCTGCCGATCACCATCGAGCGGCTCTCGCAGGTGGACCGCGCCGAGGCGATCCTCCGCGACAAGGGATTCCGGGAGTTTCGCGTCCGCCACCATCAGGACGTGGCGCGGATCGAGGTGGCGCGGGACGAGTTCGCGCGGTTTCTCGACGAAGCGCTGCGGGCCGAGATCGCGGCCGCCCTTCGCGCGCTCGGGTTTCGCCACGTTGCGCTGGAGTTGTCGGCGTTCCGGTCGGGCAGCCTCCATGGCTAGGAGCCTGTCCATGAATGGCCATCTGCGGCGTTGTCAGTCGGTCTTGCGTGCTCACGTACGACTCAGTACGCTCCGCGCGCAAGGCCTCCTTCCGCCTTCCATCTGGCGCATTCCTGAACAGGCTCCGAGGGGCTTCGCCCCTCGGTCGCAAAGGAACATCAAATCAAGAGTGCGTGCGTTTGCGGCGACGAAGACGGCGTGCCTCGCGCTCGGGCTGGTGTTTGTCATGCGGCTCGCCGCGACGGCCCAGGTGTCGCCACCGGCCGCGTCCGACGCTGCGGCGGTCGTCGCGGCCGACATCGAGCAGACCGTGTTGACCCCTGATGGACGCGCCACGACGACCACGACCAAGCTGTACCTCGCCGACGCGAAAGCCCGGCTGGAGCCTGAAAACGGGTCCGGCCGCGCCGGCTACGCCGAGTTTCACCTCTACGATTTCGAGCGCAAGCGGTTCTACCGCGTGTTCCCCGACGACCGCATCTACTTCGACATCGAGCTGTCGACGCCGCTCGCCGTGCGCGCGTTCGTCGAGGGATGGGCGCCGCAGCCGCCGGAGGTCACCGTGCGGTCCATCCCATTGAAGGATGATGACCTCGACGGCGTGCCGGCGCGCCTCGCGCTGGTGGAGCGCCGCGTGGGAAAGCATCCGACGCCCGACTACGCGCTCGTGTGGACGGCCGTTGCTCCCCGGCGCCTGCCCCTCCGCGTGATGTACATGCAGGAGGGGAGTCGGACCGTCATCGTGTCGTATCGGAACGTGGAATCCCAGGCGTTTGATCCCGGGCGGTTTTCGATCCCGGAGGGGTTTTCCAACCTGAGCCCGTTTTAGGATCGATGCCTTCCTCCCCAGCCGAAGATCGGCCACGCGACCCGCACACGTCGTTCGAGCGGGCGCTGGGCGTGCCGGCGCACCTGCACCACATGGCGTTCCTGATGAAGGACCCGCCGTCCGAGAGCCGCGCGGCGCGCGCCGCGTTCGAGCGGACGCTGGCCGATCTCGGCGTCCCGCCCGAGCGCGTCGTGATGGGGGAGCGCTGGGGGTACGGCGTGCTGAACCACGAGTCGGGCGACCGTCTGATCGTCCGCTGGCAGCTCCACACCGAATACTACAGCTATCAAACGTGGTATCTCCCGGCGGATCCGGCGCGGCGCCTGTCGTTTGGCGCGCTTGAATGGCCGGGGCGCCCCGTCGTCTGCGCGGTGTTCGGCGACATCGTCACCGCGGTCGACGTGGTGATCACGGACCGGGGCACCGAGGTCGCGCCGGATTTCGGCCTCGCGCCGGACCGGACGTGGTTCGGTGGCCGTGTGCTGGGGGCGCCGGTCCTGCTCTTCACCGATTTCGAGCCCGATGCCCACGGCCGGCGGCGCTATCTCCTGCATGGCCACGACCGCGAGGCACTGGCGCACGTCCTCGCGTTCGCCGTGGAGTGCGTGACCAAGATCGAAAACTACTACCACCTGATCCGCATGCCGCTTCCCAACTTCGCGGCGGCGATGGACCAGGTGTTCCAGCTTGAGAAGCGCCAGCTCTCGGATCGGGACGGGATCACGCGCGGTCTCGCCGCGGCCGATCCCGCGCAGCTCCAGGCGTGGCTCACGCAGCTCACCGAGGCGCTCGCCGAGGTGAGCCGCCTGGGCGAGGCGATCCGCTACCACCTGGCCTCCGCCGTGCCGTACGACTCGATCATCCGAACGACCGTGGACGATCTGAAGGAAGAGCCCCTGGAGCGCCTGGAGTCGCTGGGCGTCCACGTGATCCGCCGCATCCGCGGCATCGCCGACGGGTACCAGCGCTTGATCCACCGGATCGAGGCGCTGGAGCAATCCTTCGAAGGGATGGTCTCCATCCTCCGCACGCGCATCGACCTTGCGATGGAGCAGCAGAACCTCACGATCCTCTCCAGCGTGGACCGGACGACCAAGGCCCAGGTCCGCTTGCAACACATGGTCGAGTCGCTCTCGGTGATCGTGCAGGCCTACTATCTCACGGGGCTCGGTAACTACGGGTTCAAGGCCCTGGAGAACCACGGGTGGCTGGCCGACGCCACGACCGCGACGGCCATCTTCATCCCGGCCGCCTTCGGCCTTGCCTTCTTCCTCACCTGGCAGGCGAAGCGATTCCTCGCGCGCAACACGGAGGGGCCGTGATTCCCATCGGCGAAGCCGCGCCCGACTTCGCGCTGCCCGGCGTGGCCGGTGACCGCGACGGCCGCTGGCGCCTGGCCGACCACCGCGGCCGATGGGTGGTCCTCTTCTTCTATCCCGCCGACTTCACGTTCGTGTGTCCCACCGAGGTGGTGGGCTTTCACCGCGAGCGGGAGGCGTTCGTCAAACTCGGGGTGGACATTCTGGGCGTCAGCGTCGATTCGGTCGAGAGTCACCGCGCGTGGGCCCGGGAGTTGGGCGGGATCTCCTACCCCCTGTTGGCGGATACCGACCGCACGGTTGCCGCGGCCTACGGTGTGCTGGACTCGCAGGCGGGGGTGGCGCGTCGCGTGACGTTCGTCATCGATCCCACCGGCATCGTGGCATACGTGGTCGCGAGTCACCACAACGTCGGGCGCAGCGTGGAAGAGACCCTGCGGGTCGTGGCGGCGTTACAAACCGGGCGGCTCTGTCCAGCGGACTGGAAGCCGGGCGATCCGACGTCGGACCTCGGCCCCAAATATTGAGCGTGGCCACGCTCGACGAGAAACGCCGTCGCATCGAGCGGCGCGGCCGCGTCCGGGAATTCGTGTTCGGGATTCAGGACGGCCTCATCAGCAACCTGGGCCTGGTGTCAGGTATCCAGGGCGCGACGGCGGATCTGACGATCGTGCTGCTGGGCGGCATCACGGCCGCGGCCACGGGGGCCATCTCGATGGCGGCCGGCTCATACCTGTCGTCCAAAGCCGAGAAGGAAATCTTCGACGCCGAGATCCGCACCGAGACCGAGCGGTTGGCGAGCGAGCCCTACCTCGCGCAGGAGGCGGTGCTGGAATCGCTCAAGGCCGAGGGCCTGCCGCGCGAGAACGCCTATCGGATCGTCCGCCTGCTGCAGCCCCGTCCCGATATCGTCCTGCAGACCTACCACGAGAAGGTGCTCGGCCTGGGCCGTGCCGAGATTAACCGCCCGATGCAAGCTGCGCTGGTGATGGGCGCCTCGTTCATCGTCGGCTCGGTGATCCCACTCATCCCGTACCTGCTCGCCCCCGGCGCCGTCGCGTTGCCCACGTCGGTCGCCGTCTCGACGGTCACGCTCTTCGGCGTGGGCGTGTTCAAAGGCTACCTGGCGAAGAAATCGCCGTGGCTCTCGGGCCTGGAGTTCTTCGCGATCGCGCTGGGCTCGGCGGGATTGGGCTACGGCCTGGGCGTGGCGATCAACGCGCTGAGGCGGTGAGGGGAACGTGCTGGTCGAGAGGCCGCACAAAATCGGGGCTAGCTCACAGCTATGAACGTGAAAGTTGTCATCCCGCTTGTCGCGATCGTGGTCAGCGCGCTTGTCGTCGCTGCCGTCGCCTGGCACTCGGTCGAGGAGATCCATTACCTGAAGACGTTCTACCCCGAGCGGTTCACGGTCGAAGAAGCCTTCTACGCGAGTGCCGTGGAACTCATCAAGGTGCTCATCATCGCGATCCCGCTTCTGATCGTGATGGCCGTCGCGTTGGTTGTCATCGGGCGTTCCGGCAGGTTATGATGGGCAGAGCGGAAGGCGTCGACTCGTGCGCGTCCCTGCATTCGCCGTGGCGATGATCAACATATTCGACAACAACCTGGTGAACACATGACATTCAATCGCCGACACGACCCATTGCTGGAAACCGTCCGCGAGATCCAGGAGTATTGCGAGGCGAGCGGGCTGACCGTGTTCGCCGGGCATCTCACCCGGGACAAGGAGACCGTCGCGATCTGGAACCCTGCCCACAGCCGCGATTGGCAGTCGTTTTTGGGCGTTGCGGTTGCCCGGGCGGCGGGCGTGGTGTATCTCGACTGGGCCCCGTTCGAGGACCAGCAGATCGACGAGGCGCTGATCCGCCCATCCGACGAAGCCGGCTCGGAAGCCGGTCCCCGCGTGGAGGAGTACAACCGCGAGTTGGACCGCTTCCGCGGGTACGCTGGCACGACGAGCCTCGTCGAGATCGCCTATTCGCTCGGCGGAGTGTTTCACTTCCTGGAGCTGGCGGCGGATTGGTTTGCCGAATTCGAGGACCTCGTCGACGCGTGGGACGACGGCGCGTATCAACCGCGCCGGCTGTCCAGAGCCCGCGTCCACGAGCTGGCCAATCAGTTGGTGAACCATCCCCATTACAAAACCTGTCAGAGCAAGGCGCAGCGTCGGTACCTGCTGGAGCAACTGCTCGGCCGGGATTTCGAGTCTCTCCGATCGTCGGATACGGCCGCGATCCTGGACCGGGCGGCGGCGATCTTCGATCTCGAAATCAAGCCGCTGGAGCGAAGCTACCTCCGGCAACGCGCGCGGGAGATGAAGGAACAAGGCTTGTCGCTCGACGCCATCGCCGGGAGCCTCGAGGTGTCCCGCGCGGTGGTCAAAACGCTCCTGGCGGGGTAGGAGCCTGTCCATGAATGGCCATCTGCTGTGTTGCCGCTGCGCTTCCGGTGCTCACGTACGACCTAGTACGCTCCGCTCCGGTGCTCGCGGCGCCTTGCATCTGACGCATTCCTGAACAGGCTCCAACACCTCAATGCTCGGAGTGTACGGGCCCCGTCGGGCCGCCCGTGCGCGGGCGTGATGCTCACAACACCCGGTTCACCTCGACGTGCAGCGCGATCTCGCGGAGCACGCCGGCGACGCGCTCGCAAGCTTCGTGCGGGCCGGCGAAGCAGACGGCGCGGCCCTGCTCGTGGGCTTGCAGCGTGATCGCGAACGCCTCGCCCGCCGGCGCGCCGGTGGCCTTTTGGACCTGGCGGACCACCGCGTCGAAGGGGTGGACGTCGTCGTTGTAGAGAATCACGTGGAACGGCCCGTCCCGCGTTCCCGCTTCGTCGAGGTCGCGCTGCTCCCGCGGGATCGTGCCGGTTCGCGTCGTGGTCATCCGCCGGCGAGGAGGGCGGCGAGCGCCTCGGGCGTGGTCACGGGGGCCGAACAGGTGAAGCCCCGACAGACGTAGGTCGTCGGCTTGCCGTTCTGCATCGATTTGCCGCGGGCCGCTTCGGGAACGTCGGGCGATCCGGACTCCTCCGGCGTGACGACCGTGAGGGTTCGGTTGGGGAGATAGACAGCGTGCGCGCTCCGCACGAGCGCGCGTGTCGCCGCGTCTTCCCGGGGGCCGATGATGACGATATCCACCGGGCCCTCGCAGTACCAATCCAGCGCGCAGAGGAGGTTCGCATACCCGAAGGGGTTGTCCTCCATCGCGCGGCCGAAGCGCGTGAACACCCGCTCGGCGTGGTCGCGGTACGCGGCGTTCCCGGTGTACGCCGCCAGCCTGAGCAGGGCGAAGACCGCCGCGGAGCCTCCGGACGGGATCGATTGATCGACGCCGGACAGCGGTCTCGTCACCAGCGTTTCGTGGTCGCGGCTGGTCAGGAAGAACCCCCGCCCGCCCTCGTCCCAGAATTGATCGAGGATCGTTTCGGCCAGATCGGTCGCCCAGCGCAGATGGCGAGGGTCGGAGGTCGCTTCGTACACGTCGATTAGCGCGTTGGCCAGAAACGCATAGTCGTCCAGGTAGGCGTTGAGCTTGGCCTGGCCATCCTTCCAGGTGCGCAGGAGACGGCCGCCCTTCAACAGCGCGCGCGCCAGAAATTCCACGCCCTGCACAGCGGCCTCGGCGTACCGCGGTTCGTCCAGCGCCATCGCCGCGCGCGCGAGCGCGGCGATGGCCAGGCCGTTCCAACCGGTGAGGATCTTCTCGTCCCGAAATGGCTTGATCCGTTTCTCGCGCGCGAGAAACAGCCGGCGTCGGGCGTCGACGAGCCGCGCCCCGATCTCCGCGATCGGTCGGCCGAACTCGACCGCCAACGCGTCCTCGCGGAGGACGACGTGGAGGATGTTCTTGCCCTCGAAGTTGCCGTGCGGCGTCACGTCGTAGGCGCGGCAGAAGAGCGCGGCGTCATCGGGGCCGAGCACCGCCTGGACCTCTTCCGGCGTCCACACGAAGAACTTGCCCTCGTGCCCCTCGCTGTCGGCGTCCTGGGTGCTGTAAAATCCTCCCTCGGGGTGGCGCATCTCGCGGAGCAGATAGTCCGCGGTCTCGCGCGCCACCCGCGCGAAGTCCGCGTCCCCGGTGATCTGAAACAGGTCCAGCGCGAGCGGCACGAGCAGGGCGTTGTCGTAGAGCATCTTCTCGAAGTGGGGAACGAGCCACTGCCCGTCGACCGAGTAGCGGTGGAAGCCGCCGCCGAGCTGGTCATAAATCCCGCCGGATGCCATCATCCGCAGCGTGAACGCGGCACGGCGCAGGGTGTCCGGATCGCCGCTCGCCCGCGCGTGCCGCACGAAGAGGTCCAACGCCATCGTGCCGGGGAACTTGGGGCCGCTGCCGAACCCGCCGTGCTGGGGCTCGAAAAAGCGCGTGAGCGATTCCACCGCCGACGCGATCGCCTCACGACCCGGCGGCGCGTCCGACGGCTCGACGGCTTCGATCTTGTCCAGGATGGCGACGGCCTGCTCTCCGGTGTGCGCGAGGTCTGCGGCCTTCTCGCGGTAGGCGCTCGCGACGGTTTCCAGGACCCGCGGGAACCCCGGCATCCCGTGTCGATCGTCGGGCGGGAAATAGGTGCCCGCGTGAAACGGCTTGCCGTCGGGGGTCAAAAACATCGTCAGCGGCCAGCCCCCGCCGCGCCGGTTGAAGACCTGAAACGCCGACTGATAAATCTGGTCGAGATCCGGCCGTTCCTCGCGGTCGACCTTGATGTTGACGAAGTGCCGGTTCATGAGCGCGGCGATCGCTTCGTCCTCGAACGACTCGCGCTCCATCACGTGGCACCAGTGACACGCCGAGTAGCCGATGGACAGGAGGATCGCCTTGTTCTCGGCGCGCGCCGCGGCGAAGGCCTCTTCGCCCCAGGGATACCAGTCCACCGGGTTGTGCGCGTGCTGCAAGAGATAGGGACTCGTCTCGTGGATGAGACGGTTGGTGTGCCGGGGAATCGTTGCCGTAGTCATGGAGCCTCCGATCGACGCGCGCCCCATCTTAATACGCCGTGTCGCGTCCTGTAAACCGGCGTGCTACAATGCGCCGCATGCCGTCCTACGGCCGCAAACCGCTCCCGCGCTTTCCGGGCTGGCGGGCCGCGCTGGGTCCCGGGATCGTCTGGATGGCGCTGGCCCAGGGGAGCGGCGAGCTGATCTGGTGGCCGTACATCGTCGCGAAGTACGGTCTGACGTTCCTCTTCCTGCTCGTGCCCGCCTGCCTGCTTCAGTATCCCCTCACCATCGAGATCGGCCGCTACACGCTGCTCACCGGCGAGAGCATCTTCCACGGGTTCATCCGCTTGAACCGCTGGTTCGGCATCCTGCTGTGGGGATTGATGACGCTGTCGTTTCTGTGGTTCGGCGCGTTCGCGTCGGCGGGCGGGACCGCGCTGGCGGCGCTGACTGATTTCCCGACGGGATGGGGCGCACGCGGGCAGACGCTGTTCTGGGCGTATGCGTCGATCGCCGTGTTCATCGTCGCGATCGTGGCCAGCCGCGTGGTCTACACGCTGATCGAGCGTTTCATGAAGGCGGTCGCGATCACGACCGTCGCCGGCCTGCTCTGGGCGTGCTTGCAACCCGAGGTGATCGCGAAGGTCCCCTCATTCCTCGCCGGGCTCGTCCTGTCGCCGAACCCCATGCCGCGGCCCTGGGATCCCGCCGACGCGACCAAGCTCCTGACCGCCATCACGTTCGCGGGCTTGGGCGGGTTCTGGATCCTATTCTACTCGTATTGGCTGCGCGACAAGGGCAGCGGGATGGCGGCGCACGTCGGGCGGATCACCGGCCCCATCGCCGGTAAGCCCGAGGCGATCCCCGCCGAAGGCAACCTGCCCGTCGATTCACCCGAAGGGGCGACGCGGTGGGCGATATGGCGGCGCTACCTTGCGGCGGACGCGTTGATCGGGATCGTCGGCAACCTGTTCACGACGCTGATGACCTGCCTGCTTGCCTACGCGTTGCTATTCCCCAAGGGTCTGCTGCCGCAGGACTATGAGCTGGCCGTGGTCCAGAGCCGGTTCTTCGAGGTGAGCTGGGGGCCGGTGGGCCGCATCCTGTTTCTGATCGTCGCCGCGGCGTTCCTGACCGATACGTGGCTCGCGACGGCCGACGCCGTGAGCCGCATTCAGGCGGACATCGTGTACACACTGTTTCCCACAAGCCGGCGCCTGGAGATGCGCCACTGGTACTACATCTTCCTGGGCGTGCTCACCGTCGTCACCTCGCTCACCATGCTCGTGTCCGCCCCCGGGCCGTTGATCCTCACCAGCGCGGTGATCGGGTTCGTAGGCACCGTGATCTTCCCGGTCGCTCTGTTGTTCCTTAACCGCCGCCTCGCGCCGCAGCTCCCGGTGTGGGCGCGGCCGGAACGGCGCGCGGTCTGGCTTCTTGGTTTCTGTTTTGTCGCGTACCTCGGCCTCGCGATCGCCTATCTCTGGGCTCTGTTGGCTGGGTGACGGGACTCGGCGACCCGCCGGCTGCTGCTACTGGATGATGGTCAGCTTGGTCGCGGCGGCGGTGACGATCTGCACCTGCTCGACGATCGCGTCGGCGAGCTTGCGGAAGGCGTCGGCTTGGGGAGAATCGGGATGCGCGTCGACGACGGGGCGGCCCTCGTCGCCGCCGATGCGGATCGCGAGGTCGATCGGCACCTCGCCGAGGAACGGCACGCCAAGCGCCTCGGCGGCCTTCCGGCCGCCGCCGTGGGAGAAGATATCCGTGTGCTCCTTGCAGTGCGGGCAGACGAACGAGCTCATGTTCTCGATGATCCCCAGGACCGGCACGTGGACCTTCTGGAACATGGCCAGGCCCTTCTTGGAATCGAGCAGCGACACCTCTTGCGGCGTGGTGACGATGATGGCGCCGGTGAGCGGGACCAACTGCGAGAGCGAGAGCTGGGCGTCCCCCGTGCCCGGCGGGAGGTCGACCACGAGGTAGTCGAGCACGCCCCAGTCGACGTCGCGGAGGAATTGCTGGATCGCCGAGTTGATCATCGGGCCGCGCCAGACGATGGGGTTGTCGTCGGGGACGAAGAAGCCGATCGACATCAGTTTGACGCCGTATCGCTCGGGCGGCGTGAGTTTCTGTCCCGGCCCTCCGCCCATATCGGGCTGCTTGACGCCCATCATCAGCGGGACGTTGGGGCCGTAGATGTCGCAGTCGAGCAGGCCCACCCGGGCGCCGCGCTGCGCGAGCGCCACCGCGAGGTTGACGGCGACCGTGGTTTTCCCCACGCCGCCCTTGCCGCTGCTCACCGCGATCGTATGTTTGACGAACGGAATCAGGCTATCCGGTTCGGCCATCGGTTCTCCTAATCTCAGGACGGCATCATTATAGGAAAGCCGTTGACCCCGTGTCAATTTTGGCTGGCGCTGGACGGCACCGGACGCGCGGCGTTCTTACGCGGCGAGATCGACCGCCACGACCCGGTTCTTCCCGCTCGTTTTGGCCTTGTAGAGCGCCTGGTCGGCGGTCTCGATCACCCGGTCGGCGGAGGCGCGGATTGCGCCGGGGATCGAGGCGATGCCGATGCTGACCGTGACGGGGTTGGGGGGCGAGTGGTCGGGAAGGAACATGTAGTGCATCACCATCTCGCGGATGCGCTCGGCCACGTGGCGGGCGCCCGCGGGGTTGTTTTGCGCGAGGACGATCACGAACTCGTCGCCCCCGTACCGGACGGCGAAATCGTACCCCCGCAGCGTGGTCTGGAGCATCCGCCCGAGCGTGCGGAGCACCTCGTTGCCGGCCAGGTGGCCCTGCGTGTCGTTAATGGTTTTGAAGTTGTCCACGTCGACCATCAGGCACGAGAGGTTGAGGTTGTACCGCTCACACCGCTTGATCTCCCGGCTGAGGGCGCCGGCGAGGTAGCTCTGATTGTAGAGTCCGGTCAGGGTGTCGACGACCGCGCTCTGCTCGATCGCGCGCATCTGGGCCTGCAGCCGGAGCATCACCCGAACCCGCGCGACCAGCTCGGCGGGGTGGTAGGGCTTGGTCAGAAAATCCTGCGCGCCGTGCTCGAAGCTCAGCAGCTTTTCCTCGACTTCGGTGCGGGAGGTGACGACGATGACGGGCGTGTGCTCGTGGCGCTCGTCCTGCCTGACGGCCGACAGCAATTTAAGGCCGTCCATCCTCGGCATGATCAGATCCGCGATGATCAGATCGACGTTCACGGTGGCCAGCACCTTGAGCGCCTCGATGCCGTCCGAGGACTCCGTGATCTCCAGGAGGGGATCCGACGCCTTTAGGATACGGATCATGTCGGCGCGCATCGAGGCGTTGTCGTCGACGATCAGGATCCGATCCGCCATGCGTCGCTCTCCAAGCCGGATTGCGTGTCGAGTTCATTATAGAAGAAATGGCGCGCCCAGAGGGATTTGAACCCCCGACCTACGGATTCGTAGTCTGATGGTGCTGGACGCGACCACATACGATGATAGGAGATGATGGGCCGGATTCCGTGCGTTGTCAACCGTTTCAGCTTAGGGAGGATGCGACGATGAAGGACGATGAGGGATACCGAACCGTGACCAGAACCGTGACCAGAACCGTGACCGACACCGTGTCAAGGGTGGCCTGTCTGTGATAAACTCGCCTGCGTCATGGGAATGCCAGCCACCGTCCGCGATAACATGTACCAACGACGGCACTACTACCGGGTAGCGCTCCGTCGGCCCACGCGCCGCAAGCTCAAGCAGCTCTCGGTGGGCTGGGGCATGTCGATGCTCGACGCGCTGGATCGCCTCCTGGACACCATCGTGGATCGTTCATGGCGGGTGCGGGTGGTGGAGGCCGATCGCGACGCGTGGGAGCGACTCGATGAGTTGGCCCATCGGCTGCACGTGGATCGTGATGTCATGCTCGGCGAGGTCTTGGGGCTGCTCTCACATTGCTCGCCTGACGAGGTGTTGCGGTTAATCTCGGGGAGAGACTCACCCGATGACTGAGAACATTGCCTGGGGGACGTGGCTGAATGGAATCTTGGCCGGCTTAGTGATCGCCCAGAGCGAGACGTTTCAGCGCTGGCGGCAGGCGTGGCGGCCGGACCCGTGGTTTGCCGAGTATGATCCGCTGAGCTGGTTGATCGTCGCGGGGTTGATGCTGGTCATTTTGTTTGTGTGGCTTCCGTTCACGGACCGGCTTGATCGGGGCCGGTAGGAGGAGGATTCCCATGAAAGGCACGCTCTCCACGTTGACGAGTTTGGCGCTGCTGGGTTGTCTCATCGCTCCTGCCCAGGCCACCCTTATCGACAGCGGGTATGGCCTCATTTATGACGACGACCTGAACATTACGTGGCTTCAGGACGCGAACTACGCCCTCACATCGGGGTATGACGGTGACGGACGCATGACGTGGGACGAAGCCAACGCCTTTCTGGTGGCGATGAACACCGGGAGCGTCGGAAACTTCGGTCAGACAGGGTGGCGCTTGCCGACCACGGCCGATCAGAGTTGTATCGGCGACCCGCTCAGCCCAGCGAGTTGCGCCGGGAATGAAATGGTTCATCTGTACTATGCCGAGTTGGGCAATTCGATCAGCGCGTTCACCAACTCGGGTCCGTTCCTCAACCTCCAACCGTGGGAGTACTGGACCGGCACCGTGGATTCAACAGACCCCGCAAGGGCCTGGGACTTCGGCTTTAGCAACGGCACGCAGTACCCCAACACCAAGGACCACCACTTTTTCGCGCTCCCAGTCCACGAGGGCCGAATTGCCTCGGTCCCGGAACCGAGTAGCTTCTTGTTGCTGAGTACCGGCCTCGGGGCATTATTCATTCTTACAAGACAGCACCCGAAGCGAGTCACCGGCCAGTAGTCAATCCAGCCTTCCAGAGCGCCGTGTCATTGGCGTGTCCTCGACGACGCCCTCGAAGGTCCGCTTGATGGCGATCAACCGCCCGATGGTCTCGCGGGTCCATCCCGCGCCGACCACGTCGGCCAGCTCACGGGCCGTCCAGATCGCCCCCCGTTCGATGCCTTCGCCACGGAGCACCGCCACCTCGTCGGCCCCGGAGACGAACCAGCACGTCGCGCCGTCCGGGAGTCGCACTCTGACCGCCAGGTGTCGGCGTCCGAAGTCCTCCAGGGGCATCCCCAAGATAGTGTCCACATCAGGGGGCGGAGGCGTCGCGGGTGGCGTCGTAAGGTCGGGTGCCGTCGGCGTGAAAGCCAGGACACTCGGGACCCGGAGACGCGCTAACGCACGCGCGACCAGGCCGTCGGGTTCGGTCACGCTCTTCTGCATCTGCCTTTATCCCCCTCTCTAAAGTGTCCAAGCGTCCGCCACCCGCATCTGGCGCGGCTCAAATCAATATTCCGAAGTGTCCGTAACCCGTCCGACCGGACACATTGAAACATGGGTTTCACCCATAGCTGGCGCGGCTCCCGGACGCATGGACACTTCCAGGGGGGATAAGGGACGTGTCCACGATCTAGGCATACCGTGCCGTCCATTCGTCGAGCCAGGCGCGTCGAATCCAGTAACCGCGAATGGTCTTTGTCGTGTTTGTGCCTGGGGTCAGTTCGAAGTGTTTCAATAATCCAGCGAGGGCGCGGCCGGTTTCAATCCGGGACAGGTCAGGGTGCTCGCGAAACGCTTCGAGTAATTCAGACGACGAAAGGAAGAGTTCGTCGGCTCCCGAGGGGAGCCGATCGTCAATGAGAGCGAGGAAGGCGCTCAACTCCCGTTCGCGCCCGGATGGCTCGCGTTGTCCGGCCGCCGCGCGAAGTCCGGTCAAGAGCCGGGGTAGAATTGGCGTCGCGCCGTTCGACTGTTCGGCATCGGCAAGCGTGGCGAGGACCACCAAAGGTTCCGCGATATCCTGAAAGCGGTCATCGAAGCCCGTCAAGTCAGTCAGTTCGTCGGGGAGGGCGAGGTACACGCTCTCGATCGCCGCGGTGTGATGCTCGGCCCACGATGCAAACCCTTCCCGAAGTGTCGCGGCGATGTCGGCGAATCGGCGTGAGTTTAGGCGCGGGAGACGCGTTGGGGATCGCTTCATTTGAAGCTGAAATGCGCGATCGCCTAACGTGTCAGCCAGCCGTTCAATGCCCGCGAGCGCGACCGGCCCGTAGACCGGAAAGCGCTTCGGTGCCCAACCCCCGCCACTGGTCTTTTCGAGCTTTTCAAAGCACCCGCCCGAATCGAACGCGATGTTGAGCACCGCGATCACCTCCCCGTAAGCGTCCTTGTCCGCGTTACGAAGTTTGTCCACCTCGTCTAGGATGAACACGTCGCGCGTTCGGCGGATCAAAAGGGCCGCGCTGGGCGTCCCCGTAACCGGCGGGTTTCCATTGGCGAGTTGAGCCATGAGCCGCAGCAAGCGACTTTTACCACACCGTGGCGTCGCCGAGCGCAACGCGAGGTAGCCGCAAAAGCTAAACTTCCGAAAGGTGTACGTCATGGCGATCCAGAGTGCGACGAGCATCTGCACCCCCTCGCCAGGCAGCGCAATGTAGCGGGTTATCAGTCCCGCCGTTTCGTCGAGCAGTGCCGCGAGCGCGGGGACGGACGGCCCCGGCGTGGCGAGCGGCTTCGCGCTCTCCTTCTCAAGCTGCGCAAGATCGGCGTTCGCCATCCTCGGCCCCTTTCAGTAGATACTCGCGCAGCCCGAAGGCCAGCACATGCAGGTGGTCCGCGATCGTCAGATCGCCATACCCGCGACTGACCGCCGCCATGGCCCGGTCGAAGTCGGCGGCGCTCCACTCCGAGCAGTCGAAGCCCCGAGCGAGATCAAGCGTTCGGAGGCCGCGCAGCTCACGCGCAACGGCGTCGCGCCACAGCTCAAGTTCGGCCGCCTCCAAACACTCGCGCGGGGTCGGCCGCCGCGGCTCGGGCCGTGACGGATGCCGTGATGGAATGCCCGGTTTGTCGAAGAACAAGTCGGCGACGTCCAGACCGAGCGCGCGACAGATCTCCGCAACGGTACAGCCCGCCCAACAATACACGAGTAGGCCGCGTTCGCCCTCCGCGATCGACAGCGACGGATGCTTGTCGGTGTGTGCGGGACATCGGGCCACCCAGCCGCGGCCGGTCCGCCGTGGATGATCCAAACGCCCGACCAGGTGGTCGAGCGTCACGCCGCGGGCCGCCCGCCCGGAACGATCGCCTCGCTCGTCCCGGTCCGAATCACGTCGTCGAGGGTATCTTTCCAGCCCGTGCGAATCAGATCCTCCACCGCCTCGATGGGGATTCGCGTGGCTTTCGTGCCAACCCGTACCTGTGGCAGTCGCCCCATGCGGACCCATTTTCGCAGGCAGGAAACCCCCACGCCTAAGCGGTGACTGGCCTCCGGGTACGTCAGTAGTTGGGTGCTCGTCTGTCGTTTCATCGCTTTCTCCTTGTGGTTCATCATCGTTTGTCTTGACGTGTGGGTCTTTGTAGTGCTAGTCTAGGTCACACCATTTAAGAAGTCGAGCGTTTATGTTCATGAACCCAACAGCCACACAGACGGTCAGTCCATGAAGCGCCGGACCCTCTCTGCGCGAGCGGCGGCGGCCCGAGCGGCCCGCTTCCGGCGGCCCCGGCTCCGGTGGCTGGTGGAGGATCTGGCGAATGCCGACCCCGACACGGCGGACTTGGAGGCCCTGCGCGACAAGCTGGGGTGGTTCTGTACGGCGCCCCGCTGGCTGCGTGAGCTGATTCCGGCGGAGGACTGGGCGACGATGGGACCCCCGGCCTTCATGGCGACCGCCACCGGGGACGACCTGCGCGCTCTCCATCGGGAAGCCGTCGCCGTCTTCGCGGCCCTATTCGCCGACCACGCCGACGTGCCGATCATGAACGCGGGGCCGGGGGCGCCACGATCCGCGCCGTGGCCCCCGGGCCTGGGGGATGCGCCACCGATCGCCGTCTCGATGGGCCTGTTCCTGACTCGCGCGCCGTACAGTCAGGCCCAAGGCATCCGCCACCGGATCGACTGCGTGCCCCTGGGGGATCTGCGCGCGACGTTCTGGCAGACCGTCGTGGAGTGTCTGACGCAGCACGGCCCCTTTGTTCAGCGATGCGCAATCTGCCGGCGGTTCTTCGTTGCCGCCACGCCGACGGGGACGCAATGCCGTGCACCGTGTCGGGAGAAATATCGGAGCCAGTACGGCAAGAACTACTATCGGCGGAAGGGGGGGAAAGCGACGGTGGCGCAACGCGCCAACCGCGCCGCCAAGGCGGGCACTAAGCGCCGCCCACGGAGGACCTGACCACCGCCACGGGGAGGCGATGGGACCCATTGGCCCGGATGGGACCCATTGGCACACGGGGGACGGGCCGTGACAGACGGCGATAGGTGGCCTGGGTCCCGCAAGGCCGGATGGGACCCAGCGGGTTTTGGGATTTCGGGCGTCGATCGGTTCACCGGAGGGGGGAGCGCATGGCACGCAAACACGGCAAGGATCGGGGGCTCGTCGAAAAGCCGAAGGGCTCGGGCAAGTGGTTCGTGCGGATCTATCACGAGGGGCGGGAAGTGAGGTACAAGGTCGAGGATAAGACGCAAGGGAAAGCCCTGTACGGGAAGATCCTGGCCGAGCGCCGGGAGGGGCGGTATTTCCCCGACACGTATCGCCGTCACACGGACACACTGACCGTGCGGGCCTGGATTCGGCGCACGCTCGACGGCTCGACCAATCGCAACCGCGCCGGGGAAGAACGCTACGGCAAGTTTTGGTCGCTCTTGCTCGGGGCGCGGACCCTGCGCCAGGTCAACCCCGACGATCTGCGACACATTCAGGCGATGATGGCCGCGAAGCGGCGCAAGGGCCGCCCGCGCTGGCAGCCCGCCACGATCAACCGCTACCTGTCCTATATCCGACGGGTGTTCAGCCTGGCGGTCAAGGCGGGGCACCTGACGACCAATCCCGCGAGCGGGGGGAGTCTGAGGGCCTTTCCTGAGGCCAAGCGCACGCGCTGGCTGGCCGACGACGAGTTGACGCGCCTGGAAGGCGTGCTGGCGCCCGAGGCGTGGACCGTGGTGCTGTTCGCCCTGGAAACTGGCTTACGCCGCGAAGAACAGTTCCGGTTGCGGTGGGATCAGGTCTCGTTTGACGCGGGCCTGTTGACCCTGCCGCTGCCGAAGGGCGGGCGCACGCGCCATGTCCCCTTGAGTGATCGGGCCTTGGCGATTCTGCGGGCCAGTGATTCCGCCCTCTGCTCGCCGTGGGTGTTTCCCAGCCCGCTCGACCCGCTCCAGCCCCGGAACGCGGACGCCTTTGTACGACGGGTCTATCGCCCGGCACTGCGCAAGGCCGGGATTCTCGGGGCGTGCTGGCACACGCTCCGGCACACCGCCGCGAGTCGGCGCGTCATGGCCGGGGTGGACGTGCTGGCGGTCAAGGAACTCCTCGGCCATCGGGACATCAAGACCACGCTGCGCTATACGCACCTGGACTCGGGCCGCCTGCGGGAGGCGATCAACCGGGGAAGTTGGGCTGGAACCGTGACCACAACCGGGACGGCGGGGAAAGGCGCGGGGGAGGCGACCCCCCTCACGCCCGCGGAGGCCATTGAAATTCCAGCAGAAGAAATGGCGCGCCCAGAGGGATTTGAACCCCCGACCTACGGATTCGTAGTCCGGCGCTCTATCCAGCTGAGCTATGGGCGCGTGGTATGGTGATGCGCGACTGCACGTAGCGTGTCCACTTTATACCCCGACTGATTTCGCAGCCTCGGCGCTGGAGAGCGCGCCTGCGTTGCGCCACCTGCCGGGGGCGGGGATGGGCGGGGAAGGGCGGAGAGGCAGGGATTTGAACCCTGGGTAGAGGTTTTGCCCCCACGACGGTTTAGCAAACCGTTGCCTTAAGCCGCTCGGCCACCTCTCCCAACCCCGCTTGCGTAGCGGAACGTAGGCGCGGTGTCCCGCGCCGAGGCTCCGAGACGCTATTGACGTTCTCGGTTTTTCTCGATCGAGCGTTTTCGCGCTCGCGCGTACAGAAAGCCCCTGATTGTAGGCAAATCGCGGTCGATTTGCAATGGGGTGGCCGACCTTTGCTATAATCCGCGCCATGCACGCGGGAATCGTGAGCGTGGGGCTGGCCGTCGCGGCGTTGATGCTGGCGCCGGGGTGCACGCGGGGCAAGGCGCATGAACCGACCCCGGATCTCTTCCGCGTCGTCGGTTCGTACGAGGCGGGCAAGAACCCCACGTTCCTCGCCGCGTCCGACTTCAACCGCGACCGCGTTCCCGATCTCGTCACGGCGAACATCAACGGCCAGAACGTCTCGGTCCTGCTGGGGCGCGGTGATGGGACCTTCGACGAGCGGGTCCGCTACCGGGTGGGCGAGTTGCCGAGAACGCTCGTGGCGGCGGATGTCACGCAGGACGGCGCGCCGGACCTCGTGGTTGCCAACAATGGCAGCAACTCGATCTCGATCCTGAAGAACAAGGGGGACGGGACGTTCGACGACGCGGTCCATCGCCCGGTCGGCCAGTCGCCGCTCGCCCTCACCTCCGCCGACTTCAACAGCGACGGGCTCGCCGATCTCGCGGTGTGCCTGCGGTTCGACAAGATCGCGATTCTCCTTGGCGACGGCGCCGGCGGATTCCGCGACGGCGAAGCCTTCGACCCCGGCGACACGCCGTCGGCCGTGGTTGCGGCCGATTTCAACGGGGATCGGTTCATCGACCTCGCGGTGGCGAACAGCGGGATGATGAAGGGCAACATCGCGGTGTTTCTTGGCGACGGCCGGGGCGCATTCCGCCCCGCGGGCGAGTACGGCGAACACATCCGCCCGCTCTTTCTCACGCTGGGCGATTTCAACGATGACGGCCGCCTCGATCTCATCGAAACCGACGGTCCCCGTAATCTGCTCACGGTGTTCGTGGGGCGCGGCGACGGCGCATTCGGGAGCGGCATGGGTTTCGCCGCGGAGAGCGGCCCCGTGTTCATCGCGCCGGCCGATTTCAACCGCGACCGTCACCTGGACGTGGCGGTGGCCAACAGCGTGAGCAACAACCTCTCGGTCGTCATCGGCAACGGCGACGGCAGCTTTCGCTTCCCCCCGTTCGACTACCAAACCGAACGCGGGCCGTTCGCGGTGGTCGCGGAGGATTTCGACGGCGACGGCGTGACGGACGTCGCGGTCGCCCATTTCCAGAGCGACAACGTGGTGGTGTGGTTGGGGCGGAGCGAGGCGGAGCAGAAGGCGAAGCGGCTTCAGTGAAGGGTCAAATGCCTTTCGCTAAGCGAGGAGCGGAGCAGGTCAACCCCCTCTCCAGCCTCGGCCCGGGGAAGCGGGCCTGCGGGTGGCTACGCAAGCGAGGAGCGGAGCAGGTCAAGCCCCTCTCCAGCCTCGGCCCGGGGAAGCGGGCCTACGGGTGGCTACGCAAGCGAGGAGCGGAGGGGGTAGGATTCGAACCCACGTCCCTTTCGGGATACGGTTTTCAAGACCGTCGCCTTCGACCACTCGGCCACCCCTCCCAACCCCGCAAAGCGGGCTACGCAACGTAGGCGCGGTTCCCAGCGCCGAGGCTGCGAGATGTTTTCTTAGTTTAGTACGTCCTCTCCTTCGGCGGGTACTTCGTCACCGTGACCGGCAGATACTCCAGCCGCGGGCCGGAGGACGATGCATACGCCAGCGTGTGCTTGAGCCAGTTCGCGTCGTCGCGGGTCGGGAAATCGCGCCGCGCGTGCGCGCCGCGGCTCTCCTCGCGCGCCAGCGCCCCCGCGACAATCGTGTCCGCCAGGTCCATCAGGCAGCTCAGTTCGAGGGCCGACACGATCTCGGTGTTGAAGACGCGGCTCTTGTCCTGCACGATCACCGAGTCGACGCGCAGCCGGATCTCGCGGAGCGCGAGGCGCGCCTTCTCCAGGCGCTCGCGGGTTCGGAAGACGCCGACGTCCTCGCTCATGATCTGCCCCAGCGCGTCGCGGACGGCGGCGACGCGTTCGCCCGACCGGCGAGCGCGGAGCCGCTCGATCCGCTCCCGGTCCCGCTCGAGCGCGTCGCGGCCCACCGCGACGGGTGTGCCCATCCCGCGGATCTGTTCCATGGCGTGCCGGGACGAGCGGCGGCCGAAGACGATCGTGTCCAGGAGCGAGTTGCCGCCGAGCCGGTTGCCGCCGTGCACGCTCACGCAGGCGCACTCCCCTGCGGCGTAGAGGCCCGGGACCGCCGTGCGGCCCCAGACGTCGGTCTTGATCCCGCCCATGCTGTAGTGCGCGCCCGGCCGGATCGGAATGGGCGCTTCGATCGGATCGACGCCCACGTATGTGATCGCCAGCTCGCGGATCTGGGGCAGGCGCTCGAGGATTTTTTGGCGACCCAGGTGCCGGAGGTCCAAGAGCACGCAATCGTTCACGCCCCGTCCCGCGTCGATCTCCTCCTGCTCCGCGCGTGCCACCACGTCGCGGCTCGCGAGCTCCAGCGCTTTGGGCGCGTAGTGCGACATGAACCGCTCGCCCTTCGCGTTGATTAGGTAGCCGCCCTCGCCGCGCGCGCCCTCGCTGATGAGAATGCCCGTGCGCTTGAGCGTCGTCGGATGGAACTGGACCATTTCCATGTCCATGAGCGGCGCGCCTGCCCGATAGGCCATGCTCATCCCGTCGCCGGTGTTGATCAAGGCGTTCGTGCTGAGCGCGAAGACGCGGCCGTAGCCGCCGGTCGCCAGGATCACGGCGTTCGCGCCGATCACGTCGAGCTCGCCCGTGAAGATGTTCATCGCGACGCAGCCGCGGCAGGCGCCGTCCTCGATCACGAGCGACGTGACGTACCACTCCTCGTATGTTCGCGCGCGACGCTTGAGGAGTTGTTCGTACATCACGTGGAGCAGCGCGTGGCCGGTGCGGTCGGCGGCGTAGCAGGTCCGAGCGAAGCTCGCGGCGCCGAACGGCCGCTGCGCGATGTGCCCGTCGGCGTCGCGGCTGAAGATGGCCCCCATCCGCTCCAGTTCCAGGATGTCCTGCGGCCCTTCCCGGCACATGACCTCGATCGCGTCCTGATCGCCCAGATAATCGCTGCCCTTGACCGTGTCGAAGGCGTGCGACTCCCACGAATCCTGCGGGCTGATCGCCGCGTTGATCCCGCCCTGCGCGGCCACCGAGTGGCTGCGGAGCGGGTGGACCTTGGAGATGAGCGCGACGTCGATCTCGGGCCCGGTCTCGATTGCCGCGCGCATCCCGGCGAGGCCGCCGCCGATGATGAGGATATCGTGGGCGGGCATCAGGTCGGCTTCGTCCAGCGCACGTTGCTTCGCGACGTGAGAGGGAAACGGCTCATCTTCATTGTGGACCCGTGCTGGTCCACCTCACGTTGGGCTTCCGCGCCGCCAGGACCTCGTCCAGGCGCGAGCGCGCGGTGGTGTGTGGCGCACCCTGCACCAGTTCGGGCCGCTCCTCGCACTCCTTCGCGATCGCCAGCATCGCGTCGCAGAACGCGTCCAACGTCTCGCGCGACTCGCTCTCCGGCGGCTCGATCATGATCGCCTCCTCCACCACCATCGGGAAGTTGATCGTGGGGGGATAGAAGCCGTAGTCGATCAGGCGCTTGGCGATGTCCCACGCGTGGACGCCCTTGGCGCGCTGGCGCTTGGCCGAGAAGACGCACTCGTGCATGCACGCGCGGTCGAAGGCGACCTGGTAGGCGCCGGCCAGCCGCGCGCGGATGTAGTTGGCGTTGAGGATCGCGTTCCGGCTGACCTCCGCGAGGCCCGCCGCACCGAGCCGCCGCAGGTACGTGTAGGCGCGGACCAGGATCCCGAAGTTGCCGTGGAAGCTGTGGAGCCGACCGATCGACTGGGGACGGTTGTGATCGAGGTGGAAGCGGTCGCCGTCGCGCTCGATCGTCGGCGCGGGGAGGTAGGCGGCGAGCGGCGCTTTGACGCCGATGGGGCCCGCCCCCGGCCCGCCGCCGCCGTGCGGCGTCGAGAACGTCTTGTGCAGGTTGAAGTGGACCACGTCGAAGCCCATGTCGCCCGGCCGCACCAGGCCGAGCAGGGCGTTGAGGTTGGCGCCGTCCATGTAAAGGAGCGCGCCCGCGTCGTGGACGATTTTCGCGATCTGCACGATCTCCTTCTCAAAGAGCCCCAGGGTGTTGGGGTTGGTCAGCATCAGGGCCGCGCAGTCGTGGTCGATCAATTTCGAGAGTTCGCCCACGTCGACGAGCCCCTCGGCGTTGGAGTGGACGGTCTGGACTTCGTAGCCGGCGAGCGCCGCCGACGCGGGGTTCGTCCCGTGCGCCGAATCCGGGATCAGCACGCGCCGGCGCGGGTTGCCGCGCGCGGTGTGGTAAGCGTGGATCATGAGGATCCCCGCGAACTCGCCCTGCGCGCCGGCCGCCGGCTGGAGCGAGACGCGGTCCATGCCCGCCACCTCCTTGAGGCCCTGCTCCAGCTCCCACATCAGCCGCAGCGCGCCCTGGGAGAGCGCCTCGCCCTGCAGGGGGTGCGCGGCCGCCGCGCCCGGTTGCCGCGCCATCTCCTCGTTGATCTTGGGGTTGTACTTCATCGTGCACGATCCCAATGGATAGAAGCCGCCGTCCACGCCGTAATTTTCGTGGGAGAGGCGCGTGTAGTGGCGGACGACGTCCACCTCGCTCAACTCGGGCAAGGCGGGCGGGGTGAGGCGGCGCGCCGTTCGCGGGATCGCGTCGGTCGGAGGCGTGGGGACATCCAGGGCCGGCAGCCGGTAGCCTCGGCGGCCGGGGGTGCTTTTTTCGAACAACAACGGTTCAGGCATTGCCTTCCTCCAAGACCACCACCAATCGATCGATCTCCTCGCGCGTCCTCTTCTCCGTGACGCACAGCAGCCAGAGGCCGGCCCACGCCGGATCGAATGCTCCCAGATCGAGCCCCCCCATGATGCCGGCCTCAAGCAGCCGGGCGTTCAGCTCGGCCGGCGGCCTCGGGGTCTTGACGACGAACTCCTTGAAGCACGGGGCGGCAAACGGCCGCGAGTAGCCCGGCAGCGCCGCGATCCGGTCCGCGGCGTAGCGCGTCTTGGCGAGACACTGTTCGCCCACCTCGCGCACGCCCGCGGGGCCGAGCGTCGCCATGTAGATCGACGCGGTCAGCGCCATGAGCGCCTGGTTCGTGCAGATGTTGGACGTGGCCCGCTCGCGCCGGATGTGCTGCTCGCGCGCCTGGAGCGTGAGGCAGTAGCCGGGCCGCCCCTTCGTATCCACGGTGGCGCCCACGATCCGCCCCGGGATCTGGCGCATGAAGTCCTTCTTCGTCGCCATGAACCCCACGTAGGGGCCGCCGAAGCTCATCGCGTTGCCGAGCGCCTGGCCCTCGCCGACCGCGATGTCCGCCCCCCACGTCCCGGGGGGCGTGATGACGCCGAGCGAGACGGGATCGACCGAGGCGACGACCAGCGCGCCGCGCGCGTGGGCGATCCGCGCGACGGCCTCGACGTCTTCCAGGCTCCCGAAGAAGTTGGGGTGTTGGAGCAACACCGCTGCGGTCTCGTCGGTCACCTCGACCTCCAGCGCCGCGAGGTCGACCCCGCCGTCCCGCGACGGGATCCGGTGGATCGGATGCGAGATTCCCTGGAGGTACGTCGTCACGACGGCGCGGGCGTGCGGGTGGATCGTCTCCGGGACGACGAGGTGCGACCGCTTCGTCACCCGGCAGGCCATCAGCGCCCCCTCGGCCAGCGCTGAGGCGCCGTCGTACATCGAGGCGTTGGCGACGTCCATCCCGGTCAGCTCGCAGATCATCGTCTGAAACTCGTAGATCGTCTGCAGGAGGCCCTGGCTCATCTCGGCCTGATAGGGCGTGTACGAGGTCGAAAACTCCGACCGCGAGGCGAGGAGCGGCACGATCGACGGGATCGCGTGGTCGTACGCGCCGGCGCCCAGAAAGCAGACCAGACGCTCGGCGTGCGCGTTCTCGCTAAGCAGCCCGCCGATCTCGCGGCGGACCTCCAGCTCGGTCAGCGCTGGCGGAAGGGCGAGGGGACGGCGCAGGCGAACCGACTCGGGGATCTCGCGCAGGAGGTCGTCGACACGCTCGACGCCGATCGTCGCTAGCATGGCCTTGTGATCGTCGGGGGTGTTGGGGATGTATTCCATGCTGTTCTTCCGCTCCCGTTGAACGATTTGAACGACTTAAACGGTTTGAACTTTCATCTTCTTATAGAACGGCGGTTTCACGACCGTCGCCGGTTTGATCTTGCCCCGGATGTCGATCTCGATCGATGTGCCGAGCGCGGCGTGAGCCGCGTCCACGTAGCCCAGGCCGATACCCTTGTCGAGCGTGGGGGAGAGGGTGCCGCTGGTGACGACGCCGATCGGCGTCCCCCCCGCGAGGATGGGGTGGCCGTGGCGCGGGACGCCCTTCTCCCGCAGCTCGAACCCGACGAGCTTGCGCGAGGGGCCCGCCTGCTTCTGGGCGACCAGCACGGCCTTCCCGACGAACTCGGGCTTGGTTAGGTCGACGGCCCAGCCGAGGCCCGCATCGAGCGGGGTCGTGGTCTCGTCGATGTCGTTGCCGTAGAGCATGTACCCCATTTCCAGGCGGAGCGTGTCGCGCGCGCCGAGCCCCACCGGGACCAGGCCGTCGGCCTTGCCCTCCGCGAGCGCGGCGTCCCACAATGCGCGCATCGCGCCGTTGTCCGCCATGATCTCCACGCCCCATTCACCGGTGTAGCCGGTCCTCGCGATCAGCACGGGCCGCCCCCGCCACGTCGCCTCGGCGAACGTGTGCAGCGGCGTCCGCGCGAGGTCTGGACCGATCAGCGCGCCGAGGATCCGGTCCGCGCGGGGCCCCTGGAGCGCGATCAGGCCCGTCTCCAGCGTCCGGTCGACGACCGTCACCGTCGGCGGGCGGCGCGGCGCGATCCAGTTCACGATCTTCACCCGGTTGGCCCCGTTGACGATCACCAGCCAGTCGTCCGCCCCGCGACGGTAGACGAAGATGTCGTCCAGGATCGCGCCCTTCTCGTTGCAGATCAGGGCGTAACGGGCGGCGCCGGGGCGCAGGTCGTCGAGCCGGGCCGTCACCAGCGAGGAGAGGAATGCGTCGGCGCCCGGCCCGCGCATGTCGATCCGTCCCATGTGGCCGATGTCGAACAGGCCGGCGGCCTTTCGCACCGCCGCGTGCTCGCTCAGCGT
>Ga0210377_10000719_pt1 | contig 31643 bp, 25 predicted proteins | sample PLM4_65_b1redo_FD_155480 | JGI IMG/M metagenome (GOLD analysis project Ga0210377, IMG submission 155480) | Groundwater sediment microbial communities from an aquifer in East River, Colorado, USA - PLM4_65_b1 redo | ecosystem: Environmental > Terrestrial > Soil > Riparian zone | place: USA: East... | reverse complement strand
ACGATCACGTAGCTGGCGCCCAGGTCGGCCCACATCTCGGCGCTGACATCGCCCGTAAACGCCCCGGACTTCTCGGAATGGCAGTCCTGCCCTCCCAGAGCGATCCGGGCGCCCCGAAGCACCTCCGCGGCCGCGCCGGCGAGCGTCGCCGGCGGGCATATGGCCAGCTCCACCGAGGATGGCAGGGCGCCGGCGCCCGCGATCATCGCCCTGACTTCGGCAAGCGAGGCCGCAAGGCCATTCATCTTCCAGTTGCCGGCGACCAGTTTCCCGCGAGCGCTCATGCCGAATTCAGTCCCCTAGTCGCGTGGAGCGCGGCCAAGCCCGCGGCCCGAATGCGAGAGTCCCGGAAACCTGCTCCAAATTGCTATATTTTCGCATTTTCCTGCGGCGAACCGGTTTCCCCTCCGCCGGAAAATGCTCTAGCAAGCCGTGTTCCAGCGGACAACCCGAACAGGGGCCGCCCAGACCAGGACTAAAGACCAGGGAGTTACGCTGATGCTCGGCTTCATGCGCGGTTTCGTGAAGTCGAAATGGTCGGTGGGCCTTTTCGCCTTGCTCATCATCAGCTTTGGCATTTTCGGCTTCCAGGATCCGTTCCGCGGGGTGGTCGGTGGCGGATTCGTCCAGGTCGGCGACCGCGAAATCCGTCCGCTCGACGTCAACCGTCAAGTGGACGTGATCCTCGAGCGTTACCGACTGGAAAAAGGCGAGGTCCTTTCGCCGAGCGACGCCGCCCAGAACGGCGTCACCCAGGAAGTCCTGCAGAACGAGGTTCGCCGGGTCGCGACATCGGAATTCGGCAAGAAGATCGGCGTGGTCGCCAGCCAGTCCGCGGTGACCAACCTGATCAGCGCTACGCCGGGCTTCAAGGACGCGCTCGGGCGGCTCAGCATCGAGCAGGTCGCCCGGGAAGCGGAGTCGCGCAAGATGAGCGTCCCCGAGTTCGAAGCCTTCCTGCGCGATAGCCTGACGGGCCAATATCTCGAGCAGGCCGTCGAAGCAGCGCTGGTAACGCCGGAAATCCTGACCAGGCCATTGCTCAGGTTCAATGGCGAGATGCGGACGCTGTCTCTGGCGCGGCTGAGCCGCGAGAGCTTGCCCGAACCCAAGACGCCGCCCGAGGCGGAGCTGCGGGACTTCTACGCCAAGAACACTGCTCGCTTTCAGCAGCCCGAGCGCCGGCGCATTTCTGTGATCTCGTATTCGCCAGCCGACTTCCTCGACAAGGTCGAACTCAAGGACGCTGAGGTCAAAACCGAATACGATCGGCGCATCCGCGACTTCTCTTCGCCGGAAACGCGTGAGGTCGCACAGTTCACCGCGGCGGACCGCAACGCGCTGCAGACCTTCGTCGACCTGGTGAAGAGTGGAACTTCGTTGGAAGAAGCGATCAAGAAGAGCGCGGGCGTCACCCGTGTTGACCTCGTAGTGAAGCCAGGCGATCTCACCGACAAGGACTACGACCGGTTCATCTTCAGCTCGCCTGTCGCGACGCTGCAGGGGCCGTTGCCGCTGAACAACGCCTTCTATGCGGTGCAGGTGAACAAGGTGACGCCTGGCGTCGCAAAGCCCTTCGAGGAGGTTGCGGAGACAGTCCGCTCGCAGCTCGCCGAGGGTGAAGCGCAGCGCCTGTTCAACGGTTCCGAAGAGGCGTTCTACGACATGGCGGGCGGAGGAGCATCGCTGGAGGAGATCAGCAAGGATATCGGCGCGCCCGTGATCCAGTTCGACGCGGTCAACGCCAGCGGTCAGACCAGGAAACGCGTTCAGCCGAAACTTTTGGCCGACCATCCCGACGCGATGAAAACGCTGTTCGCCCTGTCCGCCGGGCAGACGACCGATGTGATCGAGAGCGAGAACGACCGCGCGATCTTCCGCGTCGATGAAGTCATCGCGCCTTACACCCTGCCCTACGAGGAAGTTGCGAACGACGTCCGCGTGATCTATCTCGCCCAGAAGATGCAGGAAGCCGCCGACAAGATCGCCGCCGACATGGTCTCCGCGGTGAAGGCTGGCCAGCCGTTCGACAAGGCCGCGGCGGCGCAGAAGATGGCGGCCCTCGGGTCCGTGCAGGTCATCCGCGCAGCGAACTCACCGATCGACCCGAACGTGCGTGAGGCCGCCTTCAAGCTTCAGCAAGGCGATGTCACCGTCGCGCGCGACTCACAGGGCGCGCCCTGGGTGGTGAAGGTCGACAAGATCGAGCCGCTGAACCCGGAAACCGAAGCAACGCTGAAGACGCAGATCGACCAGCAGGTCTCGCAATCGCTCTTGGGCGATGTGCGTGAAGTGTTCGCGCTCGGCCTGCAGGCGGCGGTGCCGATCAAGCCGAATGAGAAGGCGGTGACCGCGTACTTCGACAGCTTCAAAAAAGAAGCGACGCAATGACGACGGCGCTGCCCCGGCTACACGTCCGGCGCCGGGTCGACGACACGGAATCGCCAGTTTCGGCGATGCTGAAGCTCGGGCCGATGCAACCGGGCCTGGTCCTGTTCGAAAGCGTGATGGGCGGCGAAGCCCGGGGGCGTTATTCGTTCATCGGCATGGCGCCTGACCTGTGGTGGCGCGTGAAGGCCGGCAAGGCCGAAACCTCGCTGACCGCCGACTTCAGGAAGATCCAGTCGACGTCGGACGATCCGATGGCTTCGCTCAGGGAGTTCATCGCCGCGTGCGGTGTATCGGGTATGGAGGGCCTTCCGCCGATGGCGGCGGGCGCGTTCGGCTACCTCGGCTACGACATGGTGCAATATGTCGAGCGCCTGCCACAGGCGAAGCCCGATCCATCGGGCGTGCCCGAGGCCATGCTGATGCGGCCCGGCGTGGTGCTGATCTTCGACGGCGTCCGCCAGGAGATCATTCTCGCAGCGCCCGAACGCGGCGGAGAAGCGGCGACGATCGCGAGGCTGGATGCGGTGGAGGCCAAGCTTGACGAGCCGATGCCGCCCTCGCGGCCGAACGACGCGGAGATCGAAAAGATCGCGTTCAACTCGAACACCGAGAAGTCGCGCTATCTCGAAATGGTCGAACAGGCGAAGAAATACATCCGCGCCGGCGACATCTTCCAGGTCGTTCCCAGCCAGCGTTTCTCGGCGAAATTCGATCGTTCCCCCTTCGCCTTCTATCGCGCGCTCAGAAGGCTCAATCCATCTCCCTTCATGTTCTACGTGAACTTCGGCGAGTTCCAGGTTTCGGGCTCCAGCCCGGAGATATTGGTGCGCGTGCGCGATGGCCTCGTCACCGTGCGGCCGATCGCCGGCACCCTGCCCCGCGGCAAATCGCCCGAAGCCGATCTGGCAAACGAACAGAAACTTCTCGCTGATCCCAAGGAGCGCGCCGAGCACCTGATGCTGCTCGACCTCGGCCGCAACGATGTCGGCCGTGTCTCGAAGCGCAGCACCGTCGAGGTGACCGAGAGCTTCACCGTCGAGCGCTACAGCCATGTCATGCACATCGTCTCCAACGTGCAGGGCCGTCTGAAGGATGGCGAGGACATGGTCTCGGCGCTGGCGGCGGGCTTCCCGGCCGGCACGACATCCGGCGCGCCGAAGATCCGGGCCATGGAGATCATCACCGAACTCGAACCGCACGCGAGGGGCGTCTATGCCGGCGGCGTCGGCTATTTCGGCGCCGGCGGCGACATGGACACCTGCATCGCGCTGCGCACCGCCGTGTTCAAGGATGGCAAGATCCACGTCCAGGCCGGCGGCGGCGTCGTTCACGACAGCAACCCGCAGATGGAATTCGAAGAGACATTGCACAAGGCCGGCGCCCTCTTCCGCGCCGCCGAGGAAGCAGCGCGCTATGACCGGGGGAACCGGTGATGGCGCGAAAAATCCTCCTCATCGATAACTACGACAGCTTCACCTACAACCTCGTCCACTATCTGGAAGAGATCAGCCCTGATGTCGAAGTCGAGGTGGTGCGCAACGATGCGCTGACGGCGAAGGAAGCGCTGGCGAAAGGCGCCGACGCCATCGTGCTCTCGCCGGGTCCATGCACGCCCAACGAAGCCGGCATCTGCCTCGAGCTCATCAAGCTCGCCCCTGACGATCTGCCCATCCTCGGCGTCTGCCTTGGCCATCAGGCGATCGGCCAGGCGATGGGCGGCGTGGTCGAAAGCGCCAAGGACATCGTCCACGGCAAGGTCTGGAACGTGAAGGTCCTCGGCGGCGAACTCTTCGAAGGCGTGCCCGAGAGTTTCGAAGCCGTGCGCTACCACTCGCTGGCTGTGCGCCGCAAAGGTCTTCCCAACGTGCTGAAGGTCGACGCCGAAACATCGGATGGCGAGATCATGGCGGTGAGCCACGTCGAGCGTCCCGTCTTCGGCGTGCAGTTCCACCCGGAATCGATCGGTTCGCAATTCGGCAAGGTGGTGCTGGCGAATTTCCTGAAGCATGCGGTCAAGAAGTGAGCGAAGCGGTCCGCATCGTTGTCGGAAAGCTTGCGGGCGGAGAGCGTCCCGGCCAGGCCGAGATCGGCAAGGCGTTCGAAGACATTCTCGGCGGCCAGACCGAGCCGACGCTGATCGCAGCGTTCCTGATGGGATTGCGCACGCGCGGCGAGACGGTGGACGACATCGTGGCAGGGGCGCGCGTGTTGCGGGCCAATGCGCGCGCGGTGAAGGCGCCGGCCGGGGCGGTCGATACCTGCGGCACGGGCGGCCTGAGCTGGACTTCGCTCAATACCTCCACGGCGGCGGCTTTCGTGGCGGCGGGCGCGGGCGCGGTGGTGGCCAAGCATGGCAACCGTTCGACGCCGCCCAAGGTCGGCTCGGCGGACGTGCTTGAGGCGCTGGGCGTCAATCTGGAGCCTACTGACGCCCAGCTTGAAGCCTGCTTCCGGGAGGCGCGGGTCGCCTTCATGTTCGCCCGGGCCCACCATTCGGCGATGCGCCACGTCGCTCCCGTACGCGCCGCGCTGGGCATCCGCACGATCTTCAACATGCTCGGCCCGCTGGCCAACCCAGCCGGCGCGAAGCGTCAGGTGCTGGGCGTGTTCGGTCCGGAATGGGTCGAGCCCTACGCCAGGGCGCTGCAAACCCTCGGCTCGGAGGCGGCTTTGGTGGTGCATGGCCGGGATGGGCTGGACGAGATTTCAACCACCGGCCCGACCCTGGTCGCCGAGCTGAGGAACGGGTCGATCCGGACCTACGATGTCACTCCTGAGGAACTGGGCGTGAAGCGGGTCAGTCTCGACGCCCTGCGCGGTGGAACCGTGGCGCACAACGCAGACGCAGTGGGACGGGTACTGCAAGGAGAACCGGGACCGTTCCTGGAACTGGTACTGGTAAACGCAGCGGGAGCGCTGGTGGTGGCAGGACTGGCAGGCGGACTACCGGAAGGCGTGGAACAGGCGCGAGCAGCAGTGGCATCAGGCGCGGCAAAAGCCGCACTGGAAGCCCTGAAGAAAGCCTCACATGGCTAACCCACCGGACGCACTGGCAAAGATACTGGCATACAAAGTAGACGAAGTGGCGGCGCTGAAACGAGCCCGAACGCTGTCCTCACTGGAAGCGGAAGCAAAAGCAGCCTCGAAACCACGCGGCTTCGCGGAAGCCCTGCTGAAAGTGGCGGCGGCAGACGGCAACGCACTGATCTGCGAAGTAAAACGCAAAAGCCCGTCGGCAGGAGAAATAAACGCGGCGCGCTCACCGGAAGAAGCGGCGAAAGCCTACGAAGCGGGCGGAGCAGCATGCATATCGGTGCTGACGGACGGACCGAGCTTTGGCGGATCGCTGGCGGACATGCAAACAGTGCGGGCGGCGGTGGCGCTGCCGGTGCTGCGGAAAGACTTCATGGTGGATCCGCTGCAGGTGGTGGAAGCGCGAGCGGCAGGCGCGGACGCGATCCTGATAATCATGGCGGCGGTGGATGACGCGCTGGCGGAAGAGCTGTACGCAACGGCCGAAGACTTGGGAATGTCGGTGTTGCTGGAAGCGCATGACGAAGCAGAGCTGGTGCGCGCACTGGCGCTGCCATCGCCGCTGATAGGCGTGAACAACCGCGACCTGAAGACATTCACGACAGACCTGGGCGTGACGGAGCGCCTGGCGGACCTGATGCCGGAAGGGCGACTGCTGATCGCAGAAAGCGGGGTCAGGACAGGCGGGGATATCGTGCGGCTGCGAACTTGCGGCGCAAGGGGCTTTCTCGTGGGAGAAAGCGTTATGCGAGCAGAAAACCCGGAAGAATCCGTGCGTTCGCTGGTCCGGGCACGGTAAACCGCTCAAGGGCGGAATTGACCCATAACGTGAACGATAGTAGAACTATCTGCGACTCAATAGTTGTGGAGGCGCGGAAAACCCGATGCTCACCAAGAAACAGCGCGAACTGCTCCTGTTTATCAATGGGCGCATCAAGGAAACCGGGGTTTCCCCGTCATTTGACGAAATGAAGGAGGCTTTGGACCTCGCCTCCAAGTCCGGCATCCACCGTCTGATTACGGCGCTTGAGGAGCGCGGCTTCCTTCGTCGGCTAGCCCACAGGGCGCGCGCTCTTGAGGTCCTGAAGCTCCCCGAAAGCGCCGTGCCCCAACAAGGCTCGGGTCGTGCGCCGTTCAGGCCCAGCGTGATTGCAGGCGAAGGCCGCGGCGGTCGAGCTGCGACAGCGGTTCGAGGGTCGATGATCCCGGTGATGGGCCGGATCGCCGCCGGTACCGCGATCGAGGCTATCGAACACGAAACCCACAAAGTCAGCGCGCCAGACGATGAGTTCGACCCGGATACCCATTTCGCGCTCGAGGTTTCGGGTGAGAGCATGATTAACGCCGGTATTCTCGATGGAGATACGGTGATCCTGAAGCGGACAGAGACGGCGGTATCCGGGGATATCGTCGTGGCGCTGATCAATGAAGAGACAGCGACCTTGAAGCGCTTCCGCAAGAAGGGCGGCTCGATCGCTCTTGAGGCGGCGAATCCAGCGTTCGGCACGCAGATTTTCGGGCCCGACCGCGTGCGGATCCAGGGCAAGCTGGTCGCGCTGGTTCGGAAGTACAATTAAGGCTTCCGGCTCTGAGCCGGTTTGCGGGCGGGCCTTTCGTAGAGTGGCTGGGTCCATGCCCGGCCGCTTTGCATTTTGGCCGCGCGTATCATTGGCCCGCCGGCGCCCATCTCGATGACAGCACCTCCCTTCCCGGCGTAGTCGCACGGATTGATGACGAGCTGCTGGCCGGTGTTCGGCGCCAAAGTCAGAGCGGCGGCCGTGGGACACGGCTCGCCTGACCGGTCTGCCTGGGTAGAGGTCATGTCAGGAGCGACAGAAAACTGACCCGCCGGCAGATCAAGCCAGCACGCCGAACCTTTGCCGATGCACGGCGCCTTGCCGATCTCGTCACCGATTATGAGGGGGTTGAGCCCGTTGTCGCGCCGCCAGTCGGTCAACTCCAGCCAGCCCTTGCCTGCCGCCTTCAAAAAAACCGAACCGTCGCTTGCCACGTAGCCGACCGCCTGTGGCGCCGAGAGCCAAGCGGATATGGCGGCTGCAAAGGGGAGAAGAGCAAGCACACGGCCGCGACGGCTGGCAAAGCAAAAAACCGCAATGGCCGTACCGCACCACGCAAGCCCAGCTGCGCTCATTCGTGGCAGGTCGAAGTCCGGCGAGGCCTCCACCGACCAGCGCGCGATGGCGAGCACGACTTCGAGACTCTTGCCCATTAGCGCAAGGAAAGGCGCATCGAGGCCGAACGGAGCGGCGATGGCCGCAGCTGCGGCTGCCGGCGTCGTCCACAGCGTAATGATTGGCGTGGAGGCGATGTTGGCGATGACGCTGAAGATAGCGGCGCGATCGAAGTGATAAAGCGCGAACGGCATCGTAGCGGCCGAGGCAGTCAGCGATGTCGCGGCAGTCCCGACAATCCAAGCACCGATGCGGACGAAGACCCCTGGCCGGTCCGGCCGGTCGAGCTTTGGCCACACCTCGTAAAGCGCGATCAAGGCGCCTGACGCCGCGAACGACATCTGGAAACCAGGCGTCACCACGGACTCGGGTTGAAGCAGAACGACGATGAAGAGCGCTATGGCTATGGAGCGAAGCGACAGCGCGGGCCGGTCGAACAGTTTCGCTCCGAAGGCGATAAGCGCCATGATGTAGGAACGCTGGGTCGCGACCTCCATTCCCGAGATGATGAAGTAGAACGTGCAGGCCACGACGGCGCCGAACGCCGCGGCTTTCACCGCTGGAATACGTAGAGCCAGGGGTTCGATCAGCACCCAGAGATAGCGGATGATGAAGAACACGATGCCACCGGCCAGCACCATGTGCACGCCGGAGATCGACAGCAGATGCGCGAGACCTGAAAGACGTAACGCCTCGGAATCATCCGGCGAAATGAGGCTGCGGTCGCCCGCGACCATGGCGGCGGACATGCCGCCGCCTTTTTTGCCTGCTTCCTCGAAAACGTGTTGGGAAATCGCCCGGCGAACCGCCTGGATCCAGTAGAAAGCGCGATCGGTGAGTGTAGCAGGCGGAGGCGTTGGCAGAGGTTCGCATTTGCCGGTTGCGAAGCCAACGCCGCCCAGCTGCTGGAAATAGGCATCACGGTGGAATTCGTAATCGCCGGGAACAACCGGGCGCGGCGGCGGCGACAGGATCGCTTTGCAGGCCACGGCTCGGCCAGGATTGAACGGGATGTCTCCCTTATAGCTAAAGCGGACATATTTTGGGGTCCGTTCCGGCGTGAGGTCCTCAATGGCGCGAACGTCGATGCGGATGCGGCGACTGCGCTCGCTGGCGTCGATCTCGGCGACAACGCCTTCGATCCGGACCGGACCAATTTCCTCCTGAAGAATTGGCGCCGAGACGACGCCGGTCCGCACCTTGCCGGCGATCGCTCCCAGGCCGGCACAGGCCAGAATGCCGAAGAGCAGCGCTGCCCGCCCACCGCCCCGGCGCTGGAGGATCGACCAGCCAAGCAGGGCCGGCAGCATCGCGCCGACCAGTAGGGGCCACGAAGGCTCGAGGGGCGCAATCATGTAAAGGGCCGCGCCGAGCGCCAGGGCGAGCGGTAGCAATAGAGGCCAGCGGAGAGCCTGATCGTTGACCGCGCCAGCCAGAAAGCGTCCCAAACCCGCCAGCGCATTACCGCGACTGGAGGCCCCGCTCCCGGGCCTTGCTACAGCGGGGGCGGTTGTGGTCTTCAAGGCCCGCGACCCGGCAGATGGGTCCCCAGGTCTTGGACAAGCTGAATTTCAATGACGGTCGTCACCCGCTTCGCCCCCTCCCCGACCGGCTACCTCCATATCGGGGGAGCACGGACAGCCCTGTTCTGTTGGCTATACGCCCGCCACACGGGCGGCAAGTTCCTCCTCAGGATCGAGGACACCGACCTAGAGCGCTCAACACAGGCTGCCGTGGACGCTCTTCTCGACGGCTTAAGTTGGCTCGGCCTCGCGGGCGACGAGCCACCCATCTACCAAAGCCAGCGCGCCGATCGTCACCGCGAAGCGGCGCTAGAGCTGGTAGAACGCGGTGCCGCCTATCGATCTTATGAAACAGAGGACGAACTCGACGAGCTGCGCGACACCGTCGAAAAAGAGCGTGATCAAAGGAACACTTGGGAGAAGCTGCTCGCCAACATGCAAACGCGCTTGGCCAAGCAACTTGACCAGCCGTTTGATGCCACCGCCATTGGGCAGTTAGCTAGTGCCAAACTTGCTGGCTCGGCTCCCAATCAACTTCTCATCGAGCAGATCCAAACAAACACCGAACTTCACAAATGGGTCGCTCAAGAGCGTCAGATCAATCAAACGCTCCTGAAATCTCTCAACAAAGCTTTCCGATCTCGCTACCGGGACGGACGACTACCACCTCCCTCTCCAAACGCGCCCTACGTTGTCCGTTTGCGCATGCCCGACCAGAAGGAGCTCGAAGTAAATGATCGTGTGCAGGGCCTTACAAGGTTGGCAATAGAGGACCTCGACGACTTCATTCTATTGCGCTCGGACGGTACGCCCACATACATGCTGGCGGTGGTTGTCGATGATCACGACATGGGTGTTACGCACGTGATCCGGGGCGATGACCATTTCATCAACACTTTTCGCCAAGCTCCAATCTTTATGGGAATGAACTGGCCGGTGCCGACTTACGCCCACCTACCGCTCATTCACGACGAAGACGGTAGCAAACTCTCCAAACGCCATGGGGCCGCGGGCGTCGATACCTACCGTGATGAGTTGGGTTATCTGCCAGAAGGGCTAACAAGCTATCTGTTGCGCCTCGGATGGAGTCACGGGAACGACGAGATAGTCAGCAAAGAGCAGGCAGCAACTTGGTTTGATCTCGATCACCTAAACAAATCTCCGGCGCGTCTCGACTTTGCGAAGCTCGACTTCATCAACAAGCACTACATGGCTCAGGCCGACGATCAGCGCCTTTACGATCTCTTCCTGGCCCGGCCGGAAGCTAAGGACCTTTCGCAGGACGCGCTGGCGCGCATTCGCGCCGCCATGCCTGTACTCAAGATGCGATCGCCGAACCTTGTCGCGATGGTCGACCAGGCCAGATTCCTCACGGATATCCGGCCGATCAGTCTTTCAGGAAAAGCGAAGGATCTGGTGAATGAGGAGGCGCGGGGACGTATCGCCGATTTCGTCGCCCGGCTGGAGAAGCTGGGCGATTGGACCGAGGGCACCATCAAGGAAGAACTCACGCAATATTGCGCTCAAATCGGCATCGGACTCGGAAAAATCGGTCCCGTTTTGCGAGCGGTTCTTACCGGGGGCACGCCTTCGCCCGATATTGCTCTTGTGCTTGCTTTACTAGGACGTAATGAGAGCGTCGCGCGCATGAAGGACCATGCCAGCGATCGGGGCTGAACGGCTCGACGCCGTTGGGAATTTGAGGAGACTGGGTCGATGGAAAACAAGGTGAAGCCCAACGGCAAGGCGTCGCTGACCGCGGGAGGCAAGACGGTCGAACTGCCCGTCTACAGCGGCACAGTCGGTCCTGACGTCATCGACATCGGCAAGATGTACGCCCAGACCGGGATGTTCACGCTGGACCCTGGCTTCACCTCGACCGCCAGCTGCGAAAGCCAGATCACTTACATCGACGGCGATGCAGGCGTGCTGCTTCACCGTGGCTATCCGATCGATCAATTGGCCGAACAATCGAACTTCCTCGAAGTCTGCTACCTGCTGCTGCACGGCGAGCTGCCGAACGCGGCGCAGTCCAAAAACTTCAACGCGACAATCACGCGGCACACCATGCTGCACGCGCAGTTCGACCGGTTCTTCGAAGGCTATCGCCGCGACGCTCACCCGATGGCTATCATGTGCGGCACAGTCGGTGCGCTGTCCGCTTTCTATCATGACTCGACCAACGTAGATGACCCGGTGCAGCGCAAGGTCGCCCAGCACCGCATGATCGCCAAGATGCCGACCATCGCGGCGCGCGCATTCAAGTATTCCATGGGCCAGCCCTTCATCTCACCGCGTAACGAACTCGACTATGCGTCGAACTTCCTTCGCATGTGCTTCGCCGTGCCAGCCGAGGATTACAAGATCAACCCGGTTCTCGCCCGTGCTATGGATCGCATCTTCATCCTCCACGCTGACCACGAACAGAACGCTTCGACCTCCACCGTGCGCCTTGCCGGCTCGTCCGGCGCGAACCCGTTTGCGTGCATCGCGGCGGGCATCGCCTGTCTCTGGGGTCCTGCGCACGGCGGCGCCAACGAGGCGGCGCTCCAGATGCTGCAGGAGATCGGCACCGTCGAAAATGTGCCTAAGTTTGTGGCGAGGGCGAAAGACAGCAATAGCGGCTTCCGCCTGATGGGCTTCGGCCACCGCGTCTACAAGAACTACGACCCGCGCGCGAAAGTGATGCAGAAGACCTGCTACGAAGTGCTGAAAGAGGTAGGCGCCGAGTCCGATCCGCTGCTGCCAGTCGCGATGGAGCTGGAGCGTGTGGCGCTAAGTGATGAGTACTTCATCACGCGCAAGCTCTATCCGAACATCGATTTCTATTCGGGCATCACGCTGAAGGCGATGGGCTTCCCGACCTCGATGTTCACCGTGCTGTTCGCCCTTGCCCGCACGGTAGGCTGGATTGCGCAGTGGGAAGAGATGACGACCGACCCGACCCAGCGCATCGGCCGCCCACGGCAAATCTACACTGGCTCGCCGGAGCGCGCCTATGTGCCGATGGGCCAGCGGAAATAGAGTTCAGACCAGCTTCAGGATCGTTTCAGCTGCGATCTCGGCCGCGGGCCGACCTGGGCCGGCCATCCTCGCCAACGCCTCGCGCTGATCCTTGCGTTGCCTATCCAGCGCCGCTGGATCAGACAGGAGACGCTCAGCCGCTTGGGCGATGTTCTCGACCGTGAACTTCGTCTGGATGAACTCGGGCGCGATCTCCCTTCCGGCGGCGACGTTCATCAACGTGGCGAAAGGCGACTGGAACAGGAAGCCTCGCAGGATCACCCAGGTCATCCACCCAAGCCTGTAGCCGCTGACGACTGCGGCTCCCTGAGCGCCCAATTCCGTCGTAACCGTGCCGGAGCTAGCCAGCGCCACTTCCATCGCGGCGAAGGCGTCGGCCTTTTCCTTATCGCCGCTGACGAGGATATGCGGAAACCTCCAGCTCTTCGCGGCTTCCCGCACAGCCTGCTCAATGGCGCCAGCGATGACGCAGATGACCTGCCTTTCAGGGTGGCCTGCGCACAGCCGTTCCGCCGCGGCGACTAGCGTCGGCATCACACGCCGGATTTCGGCGGGACGACTGCCGGGTAGCAGGCCGATCAGGCGGGCTTCCGGTGTGATGCCATGAGCTTTCCTGAAGGCAGCAGCGTCACCCTTGGCCATGCGATGCAGCGCCGGATTGCCGATCACCGTCGTGGGCAGCCCCCAGCGCTTGTAAAAAGGCTGTTCGAAATCGTGGATGCAGAGCAGATGATCGCACCACTGCGCCAGCACGCGGGCGCGACCGGGGCGCGTCGCCCAGACCTGCGGACCGATCAGCTTAATGCGCTTTGCGCGGAGTCCACGCTCCTTGCACGCTTTCGCCAAACGCCACATGAAGCCCCAGCTGTCGATCAGCACGACCGCGTCGGGATCGGCGCGCGCGACACATTCCGCTGCATCCGCGACCGCCTCCTTGACCCGGGCATACGCCTTCAATCCCTCGAACAGGCCAACAACGGCAAGGCCGGACATGTCGACATCGGACGCTGCGCCGCGTTCGCGCATTCTGCCGCCGCCAATGCCCGATATGCGAATCCCCAGATCGATGGCGCGCAGCGTGTCGATGACGTCCGCGCCCATGGCGTCGCCCGAATCCTCGGCGGCGACGAGAAAGATGTGGCTCACGCTAGCTCCGCAGCGGTGAACCCGTAGACGAAGACACCCAGTTGATCGGCGAGGGCTCTAATCTGATCGCGGTCGACCGCCAGGGCGGCCCCGGCCTCGACGGCGATACCCGCCAGGCCCGCAGCAGCCGCGCCGCGAACGGTTGATACACCGATGGTCGGCAGATCGATCCGGCGTTCCTGCATCGGCTTGGGCCGCTTCACCAGCACACCTTGCCGCGCTTCTGGCGTACCGCGGATCTCAGCAGGCAGATCGGCGCAACGCGCCAGCATCCGGTCGGTGCCTTCCTGCGCCTCGACAGCGAGAATGAGGCCTGCACACGAAATGGCACCCTGCCCGATCTCAAGCGCGCCGATCGCAGAAGCGACTTCGGCGGCGCGGCGGATATCGAGCCAGTGCTCGGGCGCGGGTGAGATCGCTCCTAGCGGACCGGGCCCTACTTTCAGGTCATCGAGAACATCGTCCGCTCCAACAATGCGGAAGCCGGCTTCCGCAAATGTGTCCATCACGGCCCGCAGCAGAGCGTCATCACCTCTCTTGGCTGCAGCGAGAATGCGGGGCAACGACTGGACGCCCTTGAGATCGAGCCGCAGAGAACCGAAGTCAGGCCGCTTCACCGTGCCTGCGAAGACCATTTCTTCGCAGCCCTCGCGCCTCATGAGCTGCATCAGCTTGCCCAACTCGCCGACAGAGAGTTCGACGCCCGCAAATTCGGAAATGAGCGATGCTTCGGCGAACCCTTTCAGGCCGACCACCATCGGGTCGCGACCGGTTCGCCGCGCATGCTCGGCGACCCGACGCGGAAGATCCCCGCCGCCCGCTACGATAGCCAAGCGTCCGGTAGCCATCAGTCGTGCCTCGGAACGCACAGCGGGCGTTTCTGCCCTGCATTGATGAAGTCGACAATCATCATGACTTCCGGCGAGTCTGCGTGACGTTCCGCAATCTCCGTCAGCCGGTCCTCGAAATGGCCAGAGCCGTGGAAAAGTTCGCGGTAGACAGCGCGCAGCTCGTTTATCGTTTCCCGCTTCACGCCGCGGCGCTTGAGGCCGACGATGTTGAGCCCGTGCAGGCGGCCATGATTGTCGACCATGCCGAACGGAATGACATCGCCGACGACGGGGGCGCCGCCACCGACGAAAGCGCCCATGCCAACCCTGCCGAGTTGGTGGACCGCGGACAGACCGCCAAGGATAACGGAATCGTCGACCTTCGCGAGCCCGCCCGTGACGGCGTGGGTAGAGAAGACGACCTTGTTGCCGACGATGCAATCGTGTCCGACATGGGCGCCGTTCATGAAGAACCCGCCATTGCCAATCACCGTCATCTGCCGGCCAGTCATCGTGCCGAGGTGAAAGCAGACATTCTCCCGGATGATATTGTCGGTCCCGACGATGAGCCGCGTGTCCTCGCCCTTATACTTGGTGTCCTGCGGCGGCATACCCAGCGCGGCGAACGGATAGATCACGGTGCGCGCGCCGATGCTGGTGCTGCCGGAGATCGAGACATGGCTGACGAGGCGTACGCCCTCGCCAAGTTTCACCTTGGCGCCGACAGTGCAGAAAGGACCGATCTCGACGCCCTCGGCCAGCTGTGCGCCGGATTCCACAATGGAGGAGGGATGAATCTTGGTGACCATGACCGCCGGCTTTTCTGGTAGCCGCGGGAGGTCGGGCTACTCGTCTTTTACGGAACGCTTTTGCGATGCCCGGCTTAGCCATGCAAGCTCACGCATCCACGTGCGGATGGGCTTGGCCGGGTAGCCGGCCCACGTCTCGCCAGCCGGCACATCCGATAGAACTGCGGCCCCGGCGGCGATACGCGCGCCCGTTCCCACGCGGACATGGTCCTTGAGCCCTACGCGCCCACCGAACTGCACGCCATCGCCAACCTCGCTGGAGCCCGACACGCCGGCAAAGGCTGCCATCACGACGCGCGAGCCAATGCGGCAGTTGTGACCAATGTGACAGAGATTATCGATGTGTGATCCCTCGCCGATCACGGTGTCGTCGAACAGGCCCCGGTCAATGCAAGAATTGGCGCCCAGTGAAACACCGTTCTGCATGATCACTCGCCCGAAGTGCGGAGAAAGAACGGCCCCTGCCCCGCCCGCGGCAAGACCGAAGCCGGCTTCGCCGACAATAGCGCCGGGGAAGATCCGCACGTCGTCGCCGATCAAGGCGCAGCGGATCACGGCGTTGGCGCCGATGGCTGTGCGTGCGCCGATCTGAACGCCGGGGCCAATGACGGTGTTCGCCCCAATGCGGACACCCGGGCCAATGGCGGCGCCACGGCCGACTACGCAGCCCGGCTCCAGCGTGACCGAGGATGCTACGCGCGTTTCGAGATGGATCGCGTTCTGTCCGGGCTCGATTTCGCGGAGCTTCACCAGGCGCTCGGCGGCGCGCGCGAAGACCGCCCGTGGATGAGCAGTCTCGACGACGGTTACCTCGATGGGAACATGCTTGGCCGCCTCAGGCGACGCGATACAAACGCCCGCCGCCAGCTGACGAGACGCCTCGTCTTCAGCCTCGAGGAACGTGAGATCGGACGGTCCAGCCTGCGACGCTGATGCAATCGAAGTGACTATCCGCGTCCGATCGCCTCGAACCCCGGAGACGCCGGCGAATTCGGCGATGTCCGAAGCCTTCAGCGGTCCTGAGACCTCGTAGAACCTCGGATCGATCACCGCCCCGCCTTCATCCTAGCGTTCGCTATTGCCCACCCTGCGGCTTCGCGGCAGGAGCGGCCGGCCTGGGCGCCGCGGCGCCCGCGGCCGCCGGAGGCTGCAGCGCAGCCTGCAGCGCAGCCAATGTCGGGATCGTCGCGTCGAGGCGCGCGATTACCTGCGGACTGATGTCAATCGCATCCTTCACATACCAGGTCGAAGCGTAGCTGAGAACGACGTCAGCCCCGACCTGTTTGGCAACGTAGGTCACAGCGGGTTCGAGCGCTTGGGCGAACGCGCTATTGAGTGTGCCGTTCTGCTGCTCAAGACCGGAGTTCAGATACTCAGCTTTCTGCAGATACTCGTTGGTCTTTTTGTTGAGAGCCTCGACCTTTGCCTTCAGGGTTGGGTTCGCCTCGATCGCCTCTTTCGTAAGGGCCTGTGTCTGCGGCTTCAGCGCATCCGTCTCGGTCTTGATCTCGTCGCCGAGCGTCTTCAGCCCGAGCTTCTCCACGCCCTGGTTGCGGATGCCGCCGAGCGTGGCGGACATTTCCTTGCCCACCTTGGCCTCACGGCGGATCTTCTCTTCGTTGATCACGTAGATCTTGGTCTGCGCGACAGCGGCCCCGGCCAGATTGGCGAGACCAACCATGACCGCGGCGGCCAGCGCGAGGTTACGGAGTTTCATGGCACTAAAACCTTGTATTGGTGCTGAAGCGGAAAGATTCGGTCTTGTCATATTCTTCCTTGGCCAGGATCTGCGAGAAGTCGAACCTGATCGGACCGAACGGCGAGTCCCAGAAGATACTAACGCCGGCGCTCGCGCGAAGGCTGGCGGAGTCATCGACCCGTAAAGATTCAAAGGGACCATCGGCTTTGCGATCCCGGTCCGCGTCGTCCAGCAGCCCGACCGTACCGAACTCGGTGAAGAGCGCTCCTTTGAGCCCGAGTTCCTCCGGAGCATACGGTATCGGGAAGTCCAATTGGAAGGTGCCGATTGCATATGCCTTGCCGCCAAGGGCGTTGATCGACTCGATTTTAGGGGGAAGCACGTTGCCCGAAGCGTCACGTGCGGCAGTGTCGTAAAGGAGCTGGCCGGCATCGTTAACTTGCTGGGTTCCATCCGCGTTGAGCCGCGGAATCGTGAAACTCGGTGGGGCCACACCCGGATCAAGGGCGATGGGGTCGACGTCGAAACCAGAGCCGAGCACTGAATTGGCGAAAACATACCGCACTTCGCGGGGGCCGAGGCCCGCTACGTCGAAACCGCGGAACGAGTTGCCGCCCTTGAAGAAACGATTGTTGATGCGGATGCCTTCATCACCCCAGCTCTCGATGTAGCCGGCTTCGATCTTGGCGCTGGCGACGATGCCCGGCCACAGGCCGCGATAGATCGCCCCGCGAAGCTCATTGCGCAGATAGTTCACGTCGCCACCGAGGCCGGCGATGTCCTGACTGAAGTTGATGTCATAGCCGCGCGTTGGCTCAAGGTAGTCGTTCGTGCGGTTCAGGGTCAGCGTATAGCCGAGCGCGGACGTGAGGCGGCTGCCCTGCTGGTCGCACAGCGAGGAACGGAAAAAGACCACGGGTCTACAGTCGGTCACGAGGGGATCCAGCTGCAAGTCGTCGCTGCGCAGGTTGTATCGCAAGCCGATCTGGTCAGTATCCGAGAGCGGGAACAGAAGCCGGCCGCCGGCGCCAACGATCGAGTTTTTGAAGCCGGCCTCTCTGAGGAAATCCGATTGCGTAAGGAACAGGTCGACGCCAACCGCGAGGTTGCGATCCTGGAACTTGGGCTCGGTGAACCGGAACTCAATATCCTGCTGGCGCGAGGTCGTCTGGATGCGCGCGCTGAGGAACTGGCCACGACCGCGGAAGTTACGCTGCTGCGCGCTCACGCTGAACAGGAAGGCGTCTGCCGACGAGAAGCCTGCAGAGAACGCAAGCTCGCCGGTCGCTTCTTCCTCAACCTTCACCTTCAGGATCGTGCGGTCATCGGTCGACCCCGGCTCATCCGTCACCTCGACCTTGTCGGGATCGAAAAAGCCGAGTGCGCGAATGCGGTTCTTGGCGTTGTCGAGCAGGTTGGGGTTGTAGGCGTCGCCCTCAGCGGTGCGGATTTCCCGCCGGATCACGCGGTCCAGCGTTTGCGTGTTGCCCTGGATATCGATCCGTTCGACATAGACGCGCGGTCCTTCGTCCACTTGGAAGGTGATGCCAATTGTGTGGGTAATTGGATCGCGCTTTTCGACAGGGTGGATTTCAACGTTCGCATAGCCGGAGGTGCCGGCGGCGAACGTCAGAATGTCGATTGCGTCTTCGATGCTCTTTGAACGGAACAGATCGCCCTTCTTCATCGGAAGGATAAGCGACAGCCGTTCGCCCGACAGTTTTTCGAGCTGGGTCTCGACTTTCAGATCGCCAAAATCGTACTGCGCCCCCTCGTCGATCGAGAACGTCATGTAGAAGTCGCGGCGATCCGGCGTGAGTTCGGCTACGGCGGAAACCACTCGGAAATCCGCATAGCCCTCGTTCATGTAGAATTCGCGCAATTGCGTCTGGTCGTATTCGATCTGGCCAGGATTGTAGTTGTCGCGTTTCTCGAAAAGACGCCACCAGCGCGATTGCCGCGTGGTGATCTCGCGGCGAAGCCTGCTGTCCGAGAAACGTTCGTTGCCGAGAAAGTTGATCGACTTGACGCCGGTTGTCGGGCCTTCCTCGATCACAAAAATAAGGTCTGCCCGGTTCTGCGGCAGCACCTTGTATTGCGGCGTCACGGTTGCAGCGAAGCGCCCGGCGCGGCGATAGACTTCGAGGATACGCTGCACGTCCTGTTCAACGCGCGCTAGCGTGAAAGTTTGCCTTGGCTCGGCCTCGGTTTCCTCCTCGAGTCGTTCCGTAGTTACGGCGTTGTTACCCTCGAAGATGATGCGGTTGATGATCGGGTTCTCGATCACCCGCACGACGAGTTCCTTGGTGGCGTCGCGCCATTGGAAATCGACGTCCTGGAAGAGGTCGGTGGCGAACAGAGCGTTGAACGAGAGGCTGATACGCGCCGGATCGTAGACGTCGCCGGGCTTGATCAGCATGTAGGATAGAACGGTGCGGGACTCGATCCGCACGTTGCCCTCGACAACGATGCGAGAGATGACGTCAACGCCGGGCTGCTGGGCCCACGCCTTGCCATATGGCGCGAACGCTTGGGCGGCGATGATGGCGCCAGCCGACGCTGTCAGCGCCAGAGCGCTCGCGAACCAAGACCGCATCACCTACCCCTCACACATACGGACCGCCGGACGCAGTCTCTTTGGGCGTCTTAAGACAACATGCCGCTCGAAAGCTCAAGCGCTGGACTGTGGCGCCTTCAGGGCGCTCCAGGCCAGCCGAACTGCTTGGCGACGTCGTACCCGGTGATCACCAGAGCAAAGCTGACGAGACATGCAACTCCGATTGTCAGCCCAACTCTTTGGACTTTTTCAGGCACTTCGCGACCGGTTATGGCTTCTGCGACACACATTACGGCCGCCCCGCCGTCCAGCACGGGAATCGGCAGGAGATTAAAGAATCCGACCCCGATCGACAGAAGGGCCGCCAGCTGAAGCTGGCTGATCAGCACCTGAATCACCCTCTCCTCGAAGCTGACCCCGGCTTGCTTCATGTGCATGTCGGTAACGTTGTCGGCCAGCGTGAAGATGCCGAGCGGACCGCTGAGCTTGTCCAGCCCGTCCTTGCCCGTGATCAAACGTCGCAGGACGTTAACGGTGTTGCCGATGGCGTCCGCGGTGGATGTGAAGCCGTAGCCAACCGCTTCAATCGGATTGAGCTTGCGGATCTCAACGCCACGATGCCCCAGTTGAAGCCCGATGCGGCCGAGCTTCTCGGTGACCTTGAAATCCTGGTTGACTTCAACTTTCTCAACCGGAATCGCCACGAGATCAACCGACGAGCCGCTCCTGAGAACTCTGTAGCGCACAGGCTCGCCCGCGCTGAGGACTGTGGCCTTGGTGATGTCGTCGCTGGTGTGAACAAGCTTGCCTGCGGCCTCGACAACGATGTCGCCTAGTTTGAACCCTGCCGCTTCGGCGGCGCCGCCACTAGCAATCCCGGTGACGACGACTTCTTTCGCCTGCGGAACGCCAAGCGCCACACCCATGATTGCAAAGGCGATGATTGCGAAAGCAAAATTGGCAAACGGACCGCCGAGTGAGACTGCGAGACGCTGTAATGGTCCAAGCTCGGTGTACGGCTTGCCGACCAGCTTCACCGCCGGTTTGTCCGGCGTTGCGCCCTCACTCACCGTGATGTCTTCGCTGGCGTCATCAGGTCTGGATTCGCGCTTGTCGGTGGGCGCTTGAATCTCTCCGACGAATTTGACGAAGCCGCCAAGTGGTAGCCAATTGACACGCCAGCGCGTGCCGCGCTTGTCTCGAACTTCGAAGATCGACTTTCCGAAACCGATCGAGAAGGATTCTGCAGCGGCGCCGAATACGCGGCCAACCCAGTAATGTCCCAACTCGTGAACCGTGATGACGATCGAGATCAGGATGATGCCCGACACCGGCCAGAACAGGTTCGAAATCACGTTGTCCATTAACCGACGCCTCTCACAGTCCTTCCCCCGTCACCCGTATCACGCCGCGAGGCGCAGTTTTTCGAGTGTCCGTTCGCGTACCAGGCGATCGATCTCGAACACAGCCTCGAAGCTGTCGGGGGCAGTGGCGGCCGAGCGGCTTTTAAGGAACTCGTCGAGCACTTCGCCTGCCACCTGAGCTATCGTCAAGAATCCAATCCGTCGCTGCAAGAAGGCCGCCACCGCGACCTCATTCGCCCCGTTCAGCACAACCGGCGCGCCGCCGCCTGCGGAAATCGCCTTCCGCGCGATCTCCAGGGCCGGAAAGCGCTGGGGATCGGGCGGCAGAAAATCCAGCCTTCCGATCTTGGCGAGATCAAGGCGCTCCAGCCCGGGAAGAGGCATCCGGTCCGGCCAAGCCAGGGCATAGGAAATTGGGGTCCGCATGTCCGGCAGGCCCAGCTGGGCAAGAACCGAACCGTCGTCATAAGCCACTAGGCTATGAATAATCTGCTGGGGATGGACAAGAACATCGATCCGTTCAGGCGGAACGTCGAACAGATAGGCTGCCTCGATCAGTTCGAGGCCCTTGTTCATCATGGTCGCCGAGTCGACCGAGATTTTGGCCCCCATTTCCCAGTTCGGATGGGCGCAGGCCTGTTCGGGCGTTACAGCCGCCATCTCGCTAAGAGACGTCGAGCGGAAGGGGCCGCCGGAAGCGGTAAGGATAAGTTTTTCCACCCGGGCCGGGCGATCGAGAACCTGAAAGATAGCGTTGTGCTCCGAGTCGATCGGCAACAGCCGAGCGCCGGTTCGTCGCGCCTCTTCGCGGAGTAGAGGGCCAGCGCAGACCAAGCTTTCTTTATTGGCGAGGGCGACGCTTGCACCGTTGCGCACGGCCGCCAAGGTCGATGGCAGGCCGGCGATACCGACGATGGCGGCAACGACGCGATCGGCGGGACGGGAAGCAGCCTCGACGACGGCGGCGTTGCCTGCGGCAACCTCAACGTCTGTGCCTGCGAGCAGTGATTTGAGTTTTCCATATAGCGAGGCGTCGGCGATCACTGCGATCTCCGCACGGACAGCTATCGCGGCCTTGGCAAGCGCTTCAACATTGGTATTCGCCGTAAGTGCGACAACTTGGAATTCCGGCGCGCCGGGCGCGCGACCAGTCACGACATCGAGCGTGGACACGCCGACAGAGCCTGTAGCGCCAAGAACGGAGACCCGCACGTGTTTGCTCATCCGGCGCCCGCTGCAGGAAAGCCGGGCGCTAGGGCGGGTAGAAAGCGCAAGGTCAACGCGGCGACTACCGCGGCTGCCATCAGCGCATCGAGCCGATCGAGCACTCCGCCATGACCGGGGACGATACCGGATGTGTCCTTGACGCCATAAAGCCGCTTGAAGCGCGATTCGAGCAGATCGCCTGCCTGCGCAACAACGGAAAGAACCAAGCTTGCGAACAGCCAGTGCGTGAAATCTCCGCCGACGGCGCGGGCCACAGCGGCGCCAGCGAGGCCCGCACAAACCAATGCGCCAATGGCGCCAGTCCATGTCTTGTTGGGGCTATCCTTGGGTGACAGCAACGGACCGCCGAAACCCCTACCGGCAAAATAGGCTGCGATGTCGGTTGCCCAGACTATGGCGAGAAGCGCCAAGAGCGTCAGCTGGCCATTTGACGTGCTTTCGCGGATCCAGACGAAGGCTCCGAATGGCAGGCTGGTGTAGATCGCGCCGAATGCCATCGAGCTGACCGACCCCTTGCCAAGCCAGACGACGCCGGCAGCCAGAACGCAACCAGCGAGCGACACAAGGGCTACAACTTCGATCCCCTGCGGCGCGACGTACACCGCGCCACCTGCCGTTGCCGCCATCACCACAAGCAGCACGACCCGCGACCAAGACGCATCGGTTTGCGCCGCCATCCGTGTCCACTCGGCTGAGGCCAGGACGGCGCATGCGCCAGTCGCCATCGTGAGGCCGAGGCCGCCGGACCAACACGCCCACACCCCTAGTGGCGCAAGAATGATAGCGGAGACGACGCGAAGAAGGATTTCGCGGCGACCGCCACCCCGTGGCTGATCCTCAGGCGCCAAGGCCGCCAAATCGTCTGTCACGACGTCTGAACGCATCGATCGCTTTTTCCATGCTCTCCCGGTTGAAGTCCGGCCACCACAGATCCATGAACATCAGCTCCGCGTAGGCCCCGCTCCACAACAGGAAGTTGCTGAGGCGCAGCTCGCCGCTGGTCCTGATCACCAGATCCGGGTCGGGTGATTCGGCTGTCCACACCATGCGGGAGATCATCGCCTCGTCAATCTGCTCAGGCTTGAGGCGGCCTTCCTGCACGGCGCGGGCGATATCCTTTACGGCCGCGACGATTTCCCCGCGTCCGCCATAGTTGAAGGCGATGTTGAGATTGAGACGGCTGTTGCCTTTGGTCAGCTCCACCGCCTCATCGATCAACTCCACAATGTCAGGGCTCAGGCCGTCGCGCGATCCGACGATCCGGATGCGCACTCCATCCTTGTGCAGTCGCGCTAGGTCACGCTTGACGAACAGGCGCAGGAGATCGAACAGCGCGTCTATCTCGGATTGCGGCCGGTTCCAGTTTTCGGTCGAGAAGGAAAAGACGGTAAGATGGGAGACGCCGAGCTCGCGGCTCGCTTCAACGGCCCGTCTCAGAGCTTCGACGCCCTCCTTGTGCCCCATGGCGCGCGGAAGGCCGCGAGCTTTCGCCCACCGGCCATTGCCGTCCATGATGATGGCGACGTGACGTGGCGGGCCCCGAAGCGTGGCAACGCCTGTGTCCGCTGTGGAGGTTTTAAGCTCGCTCACACCTGCATGATCTCTTCGGATTTGTGCTTCAGGGCGTCGTCGATCATCTGGACGTGTTTGTCGGTGATCTTCTGTACGTCGTTCGAGCGCGCCTTGACCTGGTCCTCGCTCAGCTCGTGGGCCTTCTCTAGCCGTTTCAGCAGGTCGTTCCCGTCGCGACGAACATTGCGCACGGCAACCCGTGCGCTTTCGGCAAACTGGCCGGCGAGTTTCGTGAGCTCCTTCCGGCGCTCCTCGGAAAGCGGCGGAATTGGAATGCGAAGGGTTTGACCATCCATAATGGGATTGAGGCCCAGCGGGGCCTCGCGGATAGCGCGATCAACCGCGCCGACCTGGGATTTGTCCCACACGTTTACGCTGAGCATTCGCGCCTCAGGCGCGCTGACCGACGCCACCTGGTTGAGCGGCATTGAGGCGCCATAGGCTGGCACGTGAATGGTATCGAGCAGGTGGACCGACGCGCGGCCAGTGCGGAGGCCGGAGAACTCCGTCTTCAGAGCGGCCAGCGCACCATCCATTCGCTTTTCGAGCGCCTTGATATCGAATGTTTCCGCCATCGAGATGCTCCCCTTTACGTTTCTATTTCTTGCGGCCACCGATCACGGTGGATACGCCCCGGCCGGTGAGCACCTTGGCAAGCTCGCCCTTGTCGCGGATGCGAAATACCACGATCGGAATCTTGTTGTCCTTGAGCAGACTGATTGCAGTGGCGTCCATCACCTTCAGCTCCTTTGACAACACCTCCATATAGTCGAGCGTGTCAAAGCGCGTTGCCGCGGTGTCGATCTTCGGATCAGCGGTGTAAACGCCATCCACCTGAGTGCCCTTCAGCATCGCGTCGCAGTTCATTTCCGCTGCACGCAGCGCGGCGCCAGTGTCTGTGGTGAAGAACGGATTGCCGGTGCCAGCCGCGAAAATCACTACGCGTCCTTTTTCCATGTGCCGGATAGCGCGGCGGCGAATGAATGGCTCGCAGATGGTATGCATGGAGATGCCAGATTGGACGCGAGTCGGCACGCCGATGTTTTCGAGTGAGTTTTGCATAACCAGCGCGTTCATGACCGTCGCCAGCATGCCCATGTGGTCGGCCTGGGCGCGCTCCATGCCCGCTTCAACGCCCCACTTTCCGCGCCAGATATTGCCGCCGCCGATGACGAGGCAGATTTGCACACCGAGCGCGATGGCGGACTTAACTTCCTCGGCGTAGTTGGTGCAGGCCTTGACGTCGATGCCGTAGCCCTGTTCCCCCATCAGCGCTTCGCCGGAAATCTTGAGGAGGACGCGTTTATACTTGGGGGAAGTCTGACCCGTCATCGCGCCATCCTTCAAACTGGCGGCCCCGCGCAGGTTGCGCTGGACCGCTAAAGTCTAACTGCGAAACCGCGGCCTTCGCAAAGCCTAAACCGTCAGCTCTTTGTAAAAGCCGCGACTTCAGCTGCAAAATCGCTTGCGGCCTTCTCGATGCCTTCACCGACCTCAAACTTGACGAAGGCCTTCAGCTTGACCGGCGCGCCGAGATTCTTGGCCGCGGCTTCGATGAATTTGCCGACAGTTGTGTCAGGGTCCATGACGAAGGCCTGCTCGACCAGGACGGACTCCTGATAGAACTTGCGCAGCCGTCCTTCGACCATCTTCTCGATGACGTTGGCGGGCTTACCCGAATCCTTCGCCTGCTCGGTCAAGATGGCCTTTTCCTTTTCGACCACCTTCGGGTCAAGATCGGCCGTCGTCGTCGCCAGCGGTTTCGCGGCGGCTACGTGCATCGCTACCTTCCGGCCGATGTCCATCACGCGCGACTTGTCGCCGCTCGACTCGAGCGCGACCAGAACACCGATCTTGCCCATGCCTTCCGCGGCTTGGTTGTGGACATAGCTGGCCACCACGCCATCCGACACAGACAGCGCCGCAGCCCGGCGCAACGTCATGTTTTCGCCAACCATCGCAACGAGGCGCAGCAGCATCTCGCCAACGGTGCCGTCGCCGTCCGGGGACGGCGCATGTTGGGTCTTCGTGACGTCGCCGCCATTCTTCAGTGCGATATCTGCGATCGAACGAACGGCCTTCTGGAACATGTCGTTGCGAGCGACGAAGTCGGTCTCCGAGTTCACCTCGACCAGAGCGGCCGAGTTACCAGAAGACGCAATACCGACCAGGCCGTCCGCGGCGACGCGATCGGCCTTCTTGGCCGCCTTAAGAATGCCCTTGGCGCGCAGCCAGTCGGCCGCGGCTTCGATGTCCCCGTTAGTTTCGGTAAGCGCGCGCTTGCAGTCCATGAGGCCCGCCCCAGTCATTTCCCGCAGCTGTTTCACGAGGGCGGCGCTGATCTCGGCCATGATAGTCCTCCTGATCTTCGAGCCCGCTCGGCGTGGGAGACCCTGTCTCACATGCAAGCAGGCCAGTTTACTGTTCCCGGTTGGGAGAGCGGCCGACAGATGGTGATCCGCCGGCCGTCAGACAATGACTGCCTAACTGGCTGCTGCTTCGGCCGTGTCGAGCGCCGGCTCGCGCAGGGTCTCGCTGGCGCCCGGATCATTGCCGGCCGCCATCGAGGATTCCGAAAGACCATCGAGCACGGCGTCGGCGATCAGGTTGCAATAGAGCTGGATCGCCCGCGCTGCATCGTCATTGCCCGGGATCGGGAAATCGACTTCCTGCGGATCGCAGTTGGTGTCGATGATCGCCACCACCGGAATGCCCAGCTTGCGGGCTTCTTTCACCGCAATGGCTTCCTTGTTGGTGTCGATGACGAACATCAGATCCGGCAGACCGCCCATGTTGCGGATGCCGCCCAGTACACGCTGCAGCTTGGTCTGTTCGCGCTGGAGCTTCAGCAGCTCCTTCTTGGTGAGGCCGGTGGACTCGCCCGCTTCCAGCATCTCGTCGAGTTCGCGCAGGCGCTTGATTGAGTTGGAGACGGTGGACCAGTTGGTGAGCGTGCCGCCCAGCCAGCGGTCGTTCATGAAATACTGCGCGCAGCGGCCGGCCGCGTCGGCAATCGCCTCGGCCGCCTGGCGTTTGGTGCCGACGAACAGTACGCGACCGCCCTTGCTGGCGGTTTCGCGCACTTTCACCAATGCTTGGTGAAGCAGCGGAACGGTCTGCGAAAGATCGAGGATGTGGATGCCGGACCGTTCGCCGAAAATGAACCCCTTCATCTTGGGGTTCCAGCGGTGGACCTGGTGTCCAAAGTGCACGCCAGCTTCCAGAAGCTGACGCATATTGAATTCGGGTAGCGCCACTTAGTTCTCCTATCCGGTTGGCCGCCGCGGACAGAACAGGCTTACGCCTGCACCGGAATGGGTCCGCGTGTCGGAATGGCGCGGGTTATACGCGGTTTTACACAGGTGGCAAGCTCGTCCCGGCCAGGTGAATCCCTTGAGAATTCAGGGATCAGGCGGCTGCCGGCCGGACCTGATTGACCCCGGGGACGGACTTGAAGGCCTGCATTGCGCCGAAATCGACCGGATAGCGGCCGTCCAGTGCGATCGTCACGACCTTGTCGCCCTCAACCGGGATCTCGATGTGGATGGCCCCTCTCACGCCCTGGGACGGGCTTTTCTGGAGGCCCCGGACCACGCGGGCGATGTGCTCCAGCGGCGCATCCGCGCTGATCCGGACGTACAGCGCCTCGTGCGAGCCGATCGCCGCCTGCGAGAGCTTCTTCACGCTGTCCATCGAGAAGCGGAGTTCCTCGTCCACCCGGCGAACCTTAACGCGGCAGATGACACGTTCGCCAACTTCGAGGATATCGCGGGAATTCTGAAGCAGTTCGTCGTTCACAAACAGCTCGTACTCGCCGGAAGGGTCCGACAGAGTCACGATAGCGAACTTGCCGCCTGCCTTGGCGGGTTTTTCCACGCGCGCACGGACGACGCCGATCATGTCGAGCGCCTGCCGCTCTGCTCCCACCTGCTCGCGTTCAGCAGCCAGGACGATCCGCTTGCGCATTTCGCCGGTGAGGAGATCGTCGAGCGGGTGGCCAGAAAGGAAGAAGCCAACGCTGGCAAGTTCATTGTCGAGGCGGTCGGATTCGCCCCAGGCCGATGCATCCGGCAAGCGGACGCGCTGGACAGGTTCGTTGTCAAAAAGGCCCGATTGGTTGGAGGTCCGCTGTTCCTCAGCCGACGCCGCCACAGCAGACAGCAACGACGCCGCGGCGAACGCTTTCGCTCGATTGGGCTCTACCGACTGGAAGGCGCCAGCTTTCGCTAATGCCTCGAAGCATCGGCGATTGACCAGGCGGGCGTCAATGCGCTCCGAGAAATCCTGCAGATCCCTGAACAGCCCGTTCGCGCGAGCAGTCTCGACCGACAGCATCGCCGGCTTGCCCACACCCTTGATGGCGCCGAGGGCATAGCGAACCGCGCCGTCTTCCACGGTGAAGTCCGCGCCGGACTTGTTGATATCCGGGGGACGCACTTCGATGCCCATGCGCCGCGCTTCCTGGAAGAAGACGGCGAGCTTGTCGGTGTTGCCTGCATCGAGGCTCATCGAGGCGGTAAGGAACTCCACCGGATGGTTCGCCTTCAGCCAAGCGGTCTGGTAGGTGAGCAGCGCGTAGGGCGCCGAGTGAGATTTGTTGAAGCCGTAGTCGGCAAACTTGGCGCAAGCTTCGAACGTCATGTGCGCATCGGCTTCGGAAACGCCGCGCTGGATGGCGCCTTCCATGAAGCGCTCGCGCTGCTTGTCCATTTCCGAGCGAATCTTCTTGCCCATGGCGCGCCGAAGAAGATCAGCCTCGCCAAACGAATAGCCCGCGAGTTCGCGTGCGATCTCCATCACCTGTTCCTGATAGGTGATGATGCCGAAGGTTGGCTCCAAGATCGGTTTCAGCCACGGCGTCAGCGCATCCGTGAAGTAGTCGACCTGCTCGAGACCCTTCTTCCGATTGCAATAGGTCGGGATATTGGCCATCGGACCTGGGCGATAGAGGGCGACGAGCACGACGAGATCTTCGAATCTATCCGGCACCATGTCGACCAGCGCACGACGCATGCCTTGGCTTTCAACCTGGAACACGCCGACAACATCGCCCTTCTGAAGCATCTCGTAGGTTTTTTTGTCGTCCAGCGGTAGTTTTTGAAGATCGATTTCGACGCCTTTGGCCCGCATCAGTTTGATCGCCCGGTCGATCACAGTGAGGGTCTTGAGACCGAGGAAGTCGAACTTCACGAGGCCCGCCGCCTCGGCCCATTTCATGTTGAACTGGGTGGCGGGAATGTCAGAGCGAGGATCACGATAGAGGCCGACCAGCTCGACCAATGGACGATCACCAATCACAATACCCGCTGCGTGGGTCGAAGCGTTGCGATAGAGGCCCTCGAGCTGTTGCGCGGTCTCGAACAAGGTCGCGACCGCTTCGTCCTCCTCAATCGCCTCCTCCAGCTTCGGCTCCATTTCGAGAGCGTCGGCCAAGGTCGGCGGATTTGCAGGGTTGAACGGAACCAGCTTGGCCAACTTGTCGACCTGGTGGAACGGAAGCTGAAGCACGCGGCCGACGTCCCGCAGCACGGCGCGAGCCTGCAGGGTTCCGAACGTGATGATCTGAGCTACCCGATCGGCGCCATATTTTTCCCGCACGTATTCGATCACCTCGCCCCTGCGCTCCTGACAGAAGTCGATATCGAAGTCCGGCATCGAGACACGCTCGGGGTTCAGGAACCGCTCGAACAGCAAGCCGAAACGGATCGGATCGAGGTCTGTGATGGTTAGTGACCACGCGACGACCGAGCCAGCTCCCGAACCGCGTCCGGGCCCTACCGGAATATCGTGCGCCTTCGCCCACTTGATGAAGTCGGCGACGATCAGGAAGTAACCCGGAAAGCCCATGTTCTCGATGACGCCCAATTCGTAAGCGAGGCGGTCCTCGTAGACTTTGCGTTCGGCGTATCCAGGTGACGCGGCAAGGCGCTCCTTCAGGCCGGCCTTGGCCTGCGCCGCGAGTTCCGCCGCCTCGTCGCGGCCGCGCCGCGTATCGAACGGCGGCAGGATCGGTTTGCGCTTTTCCGGACGGAAGGCGCAGCGTCGCGCGATTTCAACCGTCGAAGCGAGGGCCTCCGGCAGATCCGCGAATGCTGCAGTCATTTCGGCAGGCGACTTGAGATATTGTTGCGGCGAAGCGCGTGGACGGTCTGACTGGCTGACATAGGCGGAGTTGGCGATGCACAGCAGCACGTCATGCGTCTCGTATTGCTCGGGTTTCTGGAAACGCGCATCGCAGGTCGCAACCAGCGGCAGGTTCATCTCGTAGGCAAGGTCTATCAATACGCCCTCGGCGGCGACCTCCTCCGGCCGGCCGTGCCGCTGCAGTTCGACATAGAGTCGGTCGCCAAACGCCCGCGCCAAGCCTGTGAACCCTGCCCTCACCTCTTCCGTACGGCCTGCGGCCGCCCGGCGATTGAACAGACCTCCGTGGCCCCCGGTCAGGCAAATCAGCCCGTCGGCGTGCGTCAGCACGGTCGCCAGGGCCACTTGATGTGCATCGCCCGATGGTGACAGGAACGACGCCGACGACAGGCTCATCAGATTTCGGTAGCCGGCGTCGTTTTGGGCCAGGAGCGCCAACTTTCCGGTTTCACCGGCAACGCCCGGCTCGACCACATCGAGCGCTAAACCTGTGATGGATTGGACGCCGGCTTCGGTCAACACTTCCGCCAGCTCCAGCGCCGCGAAAAGGTTGTCGTCGGTGACGCCGACAGCGGGCGCTCCGGTTGAAGCCGCCCATTTCGCCAGGTCCTTGGGCCGGACCATGCTCTGCAGCAGCGACAGCGCCGTGCGAACGCGAAGATGTATGAAACGGGGCGTTTCCGCCGTCATGCTTGGCGCCTTCAAGAAGCCGTTGCGAGCCTAGACCGAGTCGCCGCCGCCACGTGGAGGCGCCGGCGACAGGCGCCCTTCGTGGAGCGCGAGCACGCGGTCCATATAGCTCGTTAGCTCCACATTATGGGTGGCGACGAGAACGGCCACCCCCTCAAGACGGGCGATGTCGAAAAGGCTCTGGAAAACCACCATGGACGTATTGGGGTCGAGATTTCCAGTGGGCTCGTCCGCGATCAGCACTTTCGGCTTGTTGGCGAGCGATCTGGCGATGGCGACCCGCTGCTGTTCGCCGCCGGAAAGCTGGCCGGGGCGGTGGTGGTCGCGTTCATTGAGGCCCATCAAGCGCAGCAGCTCCTGGCCGCGCTTGCGCGCCTTGGATCGCGACATGCCGTTGATCATCAGCGGCGCGGCGACGTTGTCGACTGCGCTGAGTTCCGGCAGCAGGTGGTGGAACTGATAGACAAAGCCCAGCTGAAGGCGGCGGGCGATCGTACGGTCGTGATCGCTCATCCTGAGCGCGTCTTTGCCGTTGATGCGCACGGTCCCCGAGTCCGGCTTTTCCAACAGGCCCGCGACATGCAGAAGAGTCGACTTGCCAGAGCCGGACGGACCGACCAGGCCCGTCATCTCGCCGGGCCGCAGGTCGAGGTCGACGCCGCGCAGCACTTCGAGAATGCGGTCACCTGACTTATAGCTGCGTGTCACGCCGCCAAGCGACAGCACAGGCGCTTTCGATGAGACAGTCGGCGCATCCATCATTCGAACCTGAGCGCCTCGACGGGGTTGAGGCGCGCCGCCCACAGTGATGGAATAACGGACATGAGAAGCGTGACGACGAACGCTGCGCCGCCGACCCAGGCGACCTCACTCCACTCAAGCTTGGCCGGCAAGGCGTCGAGCATATAGATGTCAGGCGGGAACAGCCGGACGTGGAGCAGTCCTTCGAGGAAGTGCTGGATCGGCGCGATGAAGATCGCGCAAACGACGCCGAGCGCAACACCAGTTGCGACGCCCGCCGTACCAAGAATCGTCCCCGTCATCATGAAGACGCGCACCACGCCGCCGCGGGTGGCGCCAATGGTCCGCAGGATTGCGACATCGCGCGCCTTGTTCTTCACGAGCATGAGCACGCCGGTGATGATGTTGAGAGCCGTGATGATGACGACGATGAACAGGATGAGCCGCATGACGTTGCGCTCGACGATCAGCGCAGTGACATAGGTGCCGTTGCGCTGGATCCAGCTCGATACCGGAAAGGCTTTCTTCGCCGAAAGATCGCTGGCGAAGCGTTCGGCGGAATTGGGGTCGGCGAGCCGGATGCCGACAATGGGATAACCCTCGTCGTCTCCAAAAAACGACTTGGCGGACTCAATTGGCAGGAAAGCGACATAGCGATCATACCGCTCGTTACCAACATGGTAGATGGCGGTGACGGTATA
>Ga0210377_10000718_pt1 | contig 31655 bp, 24 predicted proteins | sample PLM4_65_b1redo_FD_155480 | JGI IMG/M metagenome (GOLD analysis project Ga0210377, IMG submission 155480) | Groundwater sediment microbial communities from an aquifer in East River, Colorado, USA - PLM4_65_b1 redo | ecosystem: Environmental > Terrestrial > Soil > Riparian zone | place: USA: East... | reverse complement strand
TGATGTTGGCCGGGGTCCGGCCGACCATTTCCTTGGCTTCCTTGCCCACCGCCTCGACCTTGCCGGTGCGCTGGTTGACCGCGATGATGGACGGCTCGCAGAGCACAATCCCCTTGCCCTTGGCGTACACGAGGGTGGTGGCGGTCCCGAGATCGATCGCCAGGTCGTTCGAGAACAGACTCAACACGGACCGCGGACTCCAGGCCATCGTCGCCCCCACCGTCTCCTCCTTCAGCTCCTGGCGTCACGGCCCGCCCACCTGCGGGCCCGGCCCCGGTCGTGCAAGGTATCTTCCTGCAACAGCTTACGGGTCTGCCAACGCGGACCAAATATTAGGTTTCCATCCGCGCAAAGTCAAATCATTGACTTTTTGACAGAAAGTCCCGTCCTTCAATGATTTGCGCGTCAGGAGACCAGGCGGGCCGGTTGGCGCGCGTCGGCGACCGCAACCCGGTCCTTTCCCGCCCCCTTGGCGACGTACATCGCCTGGTCGGCGCGCGCCACCAGCTCATCCCCGGTGACGCCGTGCTCGGGATAGGTGGCGATGCCGAGGCTCGCGGTCACCCGCACCTCGAGACCGTGCGCCTTCAGGTAGTGGGTCGCGGCGATCCGCTCGCGGATCCGCTCGGCAATCACGCGCGCCCCCTCGCGGCCGGTCTGCGGCAGGATGACGGTGAACTCGTCGCCGCCGAAGCGCGCCACCACGTCGATCTCGCGCACGGTCGCGCGGACCACCGCGCCGACCTCGACCAGGGCCCGGCTGCCGCACAGGTGCCCGTGGCGGTCGTTGATCGTCTTGAAACCATCGAGGTCGAGGAAGATCAGCGACAGCGGCACGCGGTACCGGCGGCTGCGCTCGACCTCGCGGCGCAGGGCGGCGTTGAGGTAGCGCGAATTGTACAGCTGCGTCAGGTCATCGGTGACCGACAATTCCTCGGAGCGCCTCAGGAGCAGAGCCGAATCGAGCGCCACCGCGACCGGCTCGAGCAGCAGCGTGACGAAACGCGCGTCGGCCGGCCTGAAAGCGGCGGCGCCCCGGCCGTCGACCAGCGCCATGACCCCGATGGCGCGACCGCGGCTGAGGAGCGGCACCGCAACGGCGGAGCGGACGCGCACTCCGCGCGGCAGGTCCGGCCGCCGCACCGCCCCGGCGCCGCCCGCAACCACGACTTGACGCCGCTGGGCGGCACGCCCGAGGAGGCCCTCCCCTGCGGGGATCGCGGCGCCACGCAGCCCGCCGAGCCCACGACCGGAGGTGCGTTCGATGACGAGCGTGCCCTGACCAGGGGTGGTGAGGGCGAGGATCCAGCGCCGCACGCCGGTCATGAGGGCGATCTGCCCCATGGCGAGATCGACGATGCGTGTCGGCTCGATCTCGCGACCCGTGGCCCGAACGATAGCCGCGAGCGACGTGAGCCGCGCCCGGGCGTCACGCGCCTCGCGCTGCAGCCGCGCCATCCGTCGGCGTGGCCCGGAGGCGGCGCGCCGCCCGGCGTCAGAACGATTCCACGAAGACGCTGCGGCGCTGCCGGTTCTCGTTCCCCGCCGAATCCTGCGCGACGATGGTGACTTCGTTGTTCCCTTCATGCTTCATCCGGACGACCGCCGTGAATGTGCCGTCGTCGTAAACGTCGATCGCCTGCCCCTCGATGCTGAGGAGGGCCCCGGGCTCGGTGCGGCCGTTGATGATCAGCAGGTGCCCGCTCGGCAGAAATTCGCTCAGCTGCAGGGCCGGCGGGACGCGATCCTCGGCATTGCGGACACGCGCCGGCGACACCTTGAAACGGCGGATCTCCGAGAAGGCGCTCTCCGTGCCCGCGGCATCGAGCGCCGCCACGCGCCAGTAGTAGGTCCCTTCACCCAGCCCCGGAATCCGCACCGAGGTCGAGTGCACGTCGGGTTTGTCGAGCAGCATCCCGGAGAACAACGCCGTGCGCGACAGCTGCAGCCGGTAGCGCCCGGCGGCATCGACGACGCCCCAGCGAAGCAGGACCTCGGGCGACCCGGAAGCGGCCAGGAAGACACGGCTGTCGGCCGGATCGAGGAGCCCGGGCGACGGCGGGATGGAGGCGCGCCGGACCGGTTCGCCGTTGGCGACGTCGAGCCGCTCCATGGGCCGCAGTGTGTGGACCGTCCCTGCGGCCTGGACCTCGGTCGTGCCGCTGTGCACCTCGGTCCGCGCCCTGCCGCTGCCGGCATCGAAGCTCACTTCGAACTGCGCCCGGCTGGACGCCCTCGTCGTGCTCGCCGCGGTCGCCACCTCGTGCACGGAGCCCTCGGCGTTGCCATCAGAGGTCGTCGCGGAGACACCGCCCCAGTTCACCTTCTCCTGTACCTTGCGCACCCTGGTCGACGGATCTTCCGACAACTCGCGGATCTCGACGAGCGAGCCGGGCTTGATGGTCGTGATGGTGCCGTCGAAATAGATGATCTGGGCCGACCCGCTGCTCGAGGTCTTGATCTGGTCGCCCACCTTGAGAGCGGCGTTGGCGCTCAAGGAGCTCCAGGCGAACTCGCTGGCGCGCTTGACCTTGACGTCGCCCTCGAACCGGAAGATCCGGGCGGCGAACGACTCGTCTCCGTTGCCGGCGATGATCCGCTCCGAGAAGGCCTGCGACTGGAGCGCGGCGGCGCGCGCCTCTGGAAACCCACGCCGCCCGAACGCCGCACGCGCGTCCTTGAGCAGGCGGTCGGCGCGGCCGACCGACGCGGCGCGCGTCGGTTCGTCGCCCGCCGCCTGGCCGGCCTCGCGCAGCAGGCGCTCGGCGCGACCGATGTCCAGGATCGCCAGTTCCTCGGGACTGCCGCGCAGGGAGGCACGCAGGTAATAGAAGAGTCCGCCCAGAGCCGCGATCAGGACCACCAGGACGGTGGCCCGCATGATCGAGCGGTAGGAGACCGTCGCCCAATCGAGAAGAACCTGGGGTCGCTCGTGCTGTGTCATCGACCCTCGCCCACCCGCCCGGAGCCGATCCCGGCCATAAGCCTCTGTCCCACCGCCATTTGCATCCCTCCGACGGACGGACAGACACGGGGCCGCCCACGGCTCACCCAGCCAATATATGAAGGGATCGCCCAGGTGCAAGACGACGACATCACTTGCTACGGAGGCGCCGTCATCGGTACACTGGCGACTTTCCGGCGGAGGGACCGATTCGGCCCTCCTTTACCCGTGAGGCGTCCGGCATGCTGCAGCAGATGCGTGAGGGGTTCAGGTACCTGAAGTGGGTTCTCTGGCTCATCGTTTTCATGTTCGTTGTCTGGGCGTTCGCCAGCTGGACCGGCGGCGGGACCGGCGGTGGGCGCCAACCGGAGAACTGGGCGGCCAGGGTCAATGGAACGACGATCGAGGCCCAGGCCTTCCTGAACTATGCCCGGCAGCTCGACGGGACCTACCAGTCGCTGTTCGGGGACCAGTATGCCCAGCAGCGCGGCCTGATCCGGGTCGGCCAGCAGGCGATCAACAACATGGTCGACGAGGAACTGATCTTCCAGGCGGCCTCAGGACAGGGGCTCGGTGTTTCCCCGGCGGAAGTGGCGCAGGCCATCACCCGCGACCCGTCGTTCCAGGAAAACGGCGCCTTCATCGGTGCGGAACGCTACCGCGGCATGTTCAAGTCGGCGCGGATGAGCGTTGCCCAATACGAGAGCCAGATGCGTCGCCGGCTTCTGGTCAACAAGTACCGCGGCCTGGTGGGCGACGGCATCACGGTGACCGACGCCGAGGTCGAGCAGGAATTCCTGCGCCGCAACCAGAAGACCTCGGTCGACTGGATCCTCGTCGATGCCGCGCGCCTGACCGTGTCGCAGCCCGATGACGCCGCCATACTGGCCTACTACGACGCCCACCGCGATGGCTACATGCGCGGCGAGGGACGCACCGGCACCTTCGTCCTGGTCAACCCGCGCGACCTCGCGGCATCGGTGACCGTAGGCGAGGCGGAAATCCGCGCCGCTTACGATCGCGACCAGGCGTCGCGCTACACCCAGCGTGAGCAACGCCGCGCGTCGCACATCCTGCTCAAGTTCCCGGCCGGCGCCAGTGACGCCGACACCGCGAAGGTCGCGGCGAAGACCAGGGACGTTCTGCGCCAGGCCAGGGCGGGCGGCGATTTCGCCGACCTCGCGCGGCGGTATTCCGAGGACAGCAGCGCAGCCGCGGGCGGCGATCTCAACTTCTTCGGGCGCGGCCAGATGGTGAAGGAGTTCGAGGAGGCCGCCTTCTCCCTGCCGGTGGGGTCGATCAGCGACCCCGTCAAGACGGTCTACGGGTTCCATATCATCAAGGTGACCGATACGCGCGATGCCCGAGTGCAGCCGTTCGACGAAGTCAAGGACGCCATCCGCGACGACATCGCTCTCGGCCGCGCGCGGTCGGCGGCGATGGACCGCGCTGCGCAGATCGCCACGGCCGCCGCCGGCGGTCACCTCGACGACGCGGCGCGCGCGCAGGGGCTCGCGATCACCGAAACGGGTCCGCTGCACACCGGCGACGCCCTGCCGGGCCAGCCGGCCTCCCAGCAGGTCGTGATGCGCATGCTGGGGCTGCAGCCGGGACAGGTGAGCGAGGCCGTCGCCGTCCCGGGCGGCATGATCATCGTCCAGGTGACCGGCGCCCTGCCGGACGAGGCGCGTCCCCTATCCGAGGTGCGCGCCCGGGTCGAGAAGGAGATCCTCGACGAGCGCCGCAGCGACGCCCTGCGTGCCCGGGCCGCCGCCGCGGGCAGCCTCGCCACACTCGCCCGCCAGCTCGCTATCGACGTCAGGAAGCAGGATGACCTCGCCCGCGGCGTCGGTCTGCCCGGCGTGCCCCGCGATGCGCGGATCGATCGCCAGATCGACACGCTTGCGCCGGGTGTGATCGGCGACCCGGTCGTGACCACGACCGGCCTCGTCGTGCTGTCGGTGCGGGCACGCAACGATCACCGTGACGAATTCGCAGCCCAGCGCGACACCACCCGTGACAGTCTCGTTACCCAGCAGCGCGATCGGCTGCTTCGGGCGCACGTCCACCGCCTGCGCGAGCAGGGCGAGGTCACGATCAACGAGCCGCTTGTCGCGACCGTCGACAGAAGCTAGTCCCCTGACCGACGCCCCGCCGACGGCCCGGACGGCCGCTTGAAGCCCCCACACCCCGGCCTATATTGCAGGGGGAGGGTCTTCATGGACGAGCGTAAGGCAGAAGGCGCCTATCGCAAGGGACTCGAGGCGCTGGGACGGGGCGATTTCCTTGACGCGCTCGCCTATTTCGAGGCGACACTCGAGCTCGCCGGGGGCGAGCCCGGACGCCTCCCGGTCGCCGCCATGTCGTACTTCGGCCTCTGCCTCGCGATGGCTTCGGATCGCCTGGACGAGGCGCGCGATATCTGCGAGACGGCCGCCGAGGCGGCACCCACCAACCCCGAGATGCACCTGAATCTCAGCCGCGTCTGCGTCCGCCAGGGCGATCGGGCACATGCCTTCCGGACACTGGTGCGTGGCCTGCGGGTCGACCCGCACCACCCCGGCATTATCGAGGCGATGCGGCGGCTCGGGTTTCGCCGGCGCCCGGTGGTGTCGTTCCTCCCCCGGCAGCACCCGCTCAACCGGCTTCTGGGCTCGCTGCGGACGGTCGTCGAGCGGCGCTCCGCCCGCCCGGCGGGCGCGCGCCGTCGCCCCCTCAGAGCGGCGTAATCGGCAGGGTTGCGCTTCCCCCGGCGGTCGAGGTGACCGTGACGCTCCCCGGGTTGGCGACCGGCTGGATCACGAGCCGGTAGACTGTCGCGGCCGGCACGTACACCATCGCACCAAATCCGGTCACCGTCAGGGTGACCGCCCCCGGCGGGTAGTTGGTGGTCGCCTCCACCGTCAGACGTCCGCTCGCCTCCTGCCAGGTGGCCACGAGAATGGCGATCACCTCGGCCACATCGTCGATGAGACCGTCGCAATCGTCGTCGACACCGTTGAAGAGCTCGGTCGCGCCCGGGTGGATGGAGGGGTCGGCATCGTCGCAGTCGGTTGAGACGGGGAAACCGTCACCGTCGCCGTCCTGGCAGGCGTCGCCGGTGCCGTTCAGATCGGCGTCGGCCTGATCGGCGTTGGACGCGGCGGGGCAGTTGTCGCAGACCGTTCCCCGGCCGTCGTGGTCGGCATCGGTCTGCGCGGGATCAGACAGCAGGGGGCAGGTATCGAGGAGATCGGGCACGCTGTCGAGATCCGTGTCGCGGTTCTGGGCCGCGCACCGCGTCTCGGCGCTGCGCGGCACGCCGCCGCTGTCGGCCCCCAGCGATCCTTCGCCGCAGAGGTTGGCTCCGGCCTCGATGTAGTAGAAAAACCATCCCTGCGGAGGCGGGTCGGGATCCTCGAACTGGGTCGCCGCCACCTCGGCGAACAGGCAGGCCCCATCGAAGTCGCGCTCCCCTTCGATCGGCACCATGGCCCGGTACACGTTGTAGACATTGGTCTGGGGCACCATCCCCCAGCGCACCCGCACGCCCTGCGCGCCGCTCGGCTCGACCTGCTCCACGACGGCTGCCGGTACCCCGGCTGCCAGGTAGAAAAGCGGCGCGCAGTCCATGCCGTCCGGCGTCCCGTCGTTGTCGTCGTCCGGATCGATGCAGTCGACCTGCCCGTCGCCGTCGGTGTCAGGGAACCCACCTTCGTCGATCAGCGAGTCGCAGTCGTCGTCGATGCCGTTGCAGGTCTCGGCCACCCCCGGGTGGATCTGCGCGTTGACGTTGTTGCAGTCACCGGCGCATATCGTCCAGCCGTCCCCGTCCTGGTCGAAGCCTTCGTCGACGGCCTGGTCGCAGTCGTCGTCGGCGAGGTTGCACACTTCCATGGCGCCGGGATGGATGGACGGGTTGGCATCGTCGCAGTCATTGGCGGTCGTGAACCCGTCCTGGTCGGCATCGACGCCGGCCGCGACGCCGGCGATCCGCAGATCGTATGAACCGTAAATCCCGAGCCCGGGTCCATGCGCAGATTGCAGGTGGAACCGGCCGGCGGCACCGGGGGTGTAGGCGATGAGCGACGAGCGATCCGTCGGGCTGCGGTCGTCGTTGGACGCCAGCACGGTCGACCCGTCGGTCGCGAGCAGGGTGAGGGTGGTGTTGGCGTCGCCCAGCAGGCCGAAGGTCTCGATAGTGTACGGCTCACCCCCCACCGCATCGAACGAGAAGAGGTCGGGATCGGGCTCCCCGAGCAGGTCATCGTTGGCGTCGGCCCAGTAGGTCAGGTGATAGGTCGCCGGACCGGGGACAACCAGACGCGCCGCCACGACCGAGTCGTTGGGCTCCATCGAATCCGGCTCGTACTCCACCCCCAGGTGACGGAAGATCGACAGCATCTCCTGCCGCCGGCCATTGGCCACCGACGGGTGGAACCAGCCGTCCCAGAAATCCTCCAGGCTGGTGCTCGCCGCCGTCGGAAGGTAGAGATCGACCACCCTGAAGACCTCGGGGTCGAGTCCCTGGAGCAGGTCCCAGGGTTCGTCGGTTCCGGGCGAGCCGTCGGTCGTGGCCGGGCCGTCGCCAAGGTCCCACAGGGCGGTGTAGACCGTCGTCTCGCTCGTGGCCCCGTAGCAGATGAACGGCAGCTGGGTTTCGACATCGAAAGAAAACTGCAGATTGCCCGGGCCCGCCTGGCCGGTCGTCCGTACGTAGGTGCTGCTGTTGGCGCGGCCGAAATAGCGGCGCACGGAATTGCCGAAGTAGGTCGCGTATCCCTCCTCGTATGCGAGCCGAAGGTCCTGGTTGCAGTCGCTCAGGTGGTGCGACCCACCGGGGTTCTGGCTGATGGAAAACTGGTCGACGAGGTAATGACCGATCTCATGCACCAGGACGGTGTCGTCGTAGCCGGCGTTGCGGGCCATCACGACCGCGGTGCCGTTGTAGCTCGACAGCGTCGGGTTGGTGGCGCTGAACGTCGCGAGGAGGAGGGCCGTTGGCTGCGGGCCGCCGCGCAGAACGTTCATGAACTGCGCCGCGTCGAGCGCCGTGTCGTAGAGGTTGAACGCCTCGCCGCCGGCGCTGGACACCGCCACCAGGGTGCCCGCGCTGACATTCTGGGTCGGCGGATGGCCGGCGAGGGTCGGCCCGCGGACCGACCAGACATCGGTCGATTGGCTTCCCGAGCGGACCTCGACCGGGATGCCCCCGGGCTCCTGGTGGCGGGCGAGACAGCGGATGTAGATGTCGCGCGTGCGGTTGTCGCTGACGAGGAAGCTGAACGCCCCGGCGGGGCCGGTCACGCCCGAACCGATGATCTTGTTCCCTTCGACCACCTGGACATCCGCGAGCCGCGTGGGTCGGACGGGCTCGACCCCGGTGAATCCCGAGGCGTCGAACTCGCGATCGACGTAGGAGCAGGTACCGCTGGTGGTCCAGTCGGCGCGCGCGAGCGTGGCGAAGGTGGCGGCAACGAGCGCGGCGACGACGGCGCCGTGTCTCACCTCGGGACCTCTTCGAGGGGCACCGCCATCATCTCGTACGCGCCGAGGTGCGAGCGGCCGGCGGCGGGAGTCGATGGGTCGAGGGTGGCGCCCTGGCCGAGGCGCAGGGTACGGCCCAGGGCGTCCTTGAAGACCGCCTCGAAGCGCACCGCATGCCTTGCCGCACCGTCACCGGTCACAGGCAGCACGAAACGCCACACCTGGCCCCGGGTGAACCGCATGGGGCCGCGCGGCAGCCGATCCGGACCGGCCGGTCGCAGGCCGGCAGGCATGTCGGTTTCGATCACCAGGTCGCGGATCTCTTCGAACCCCGTGATCTCGACTACGAGCAGCGCGGAGGTCCCGCTCGCGCCGCGCTCGATCGCCTCGAAGCGCGCGTCGATGACCAGCGGCAGGGTCGGCTCGATCGTGGGGCCGGGGCGTCCCGCCAACGGCCGGCCCGGCCCCGACGGACCGGCAGCGAGCGCGGACACCGCCAGCCAGACGGCGGCGACGGCAGATACGACGGGGAGTCGGGGGTTCGCCATCGTGAGCCTGGCTTCTCGCTGGCGCCGGCTCCATGCCGACGGATTGGCTCTAAGTACCTCCGCGGCGCATCAAAGTCAACGATTTTTGCCCCCCGCCGGAATTCTGCGCGGGAATCCTCCTCTCCCCTCTATACTCGTCCGGGAATTTCCCCATGAGCGCGCGCCTGTACGTCGACCACGCCACGACCACCCCTCTCGATCCGCGCGTCCGCGCGGCAATGCTGCCGTTTCTCGGCGACGAGTTCGGCAGCCCGCTGGCGCTGCACACCCGCGGCAGGCGACTCCAGCACTTCGTTGAAGCCGCCCGCGCCGACGTGGCGGCCCTCCTGGGTGTTGCCCCCGACGAGATCCTGTTTGCCGGATCGGCGACCGAGGCCAACAACCTTGCCCTGAAGGGAACGCTCCAGGCGGCGCCACCCGGGGCGCGGGTGCTGGCGGCGGCCACGGAGCACATCTCGGTCCTGCACCCGCTGCGGACCCTGGCGCGGGCCGGCATGGAACTCAGGCTGCTGCCCGTGGACGGCCTGGGGATGCTCGATCCCGACCTGCTCCGGCGCGAGCTGCGCGGCGGCGCGGCGCTGGTGTCGGTGGCCCACGCCTCGGCCGAAATCGGCACGTTGCAGCCGATCGCCGACCTGGCGCGCATCGCACGGGCCGCGGGTGTGCCGATGCACTGCGATGCCACGGCGAGCGCCGGTCTCGTCGTGCCGGCGGACGCGGAGCACCTCCCGGAGCTGGTCACGATGGCGCCGCACCTGTTCGGCGGCCCGCAGGGGATCGCCGCCCTCAGGGTGGCGCGCGGGCACCGGCTCCGCCCGCTCGTCGAGGGGGGCACCCAGGAGGGCGGTCTGCGGGCGGGCACGCAGTCGGTGGCCGGCATCGCCGGCTTCGCGGCCGCAGCGGCGCTGGCGATCGCCGAGCGGACCGAGCGCGCGGCGCGGGGGGCGGCGCTCGCCGACGACCTGCGTCACCGGATCCTCCAGACCATCGCCCAGGTTGTCACCACCGGCCATCCCGGGAGGCGCCTCCCCGGGCACCTGAGTCTGTGTGTCGACGGCGTCGAGGCCGAGGCGGCCCTGCGCGACCTCGATGACGCGGGGGTCGAGGCCGCGAGCGGATCCCCGTGCACCACGGGAGCCGGCAAGCCATCGCACGTTCTCGAGGCGATCGGTGTTCCCGCCCCCCTGGCGCGGGGCGCGCTGACCTTCATGTTCGGCGCGGGTAACGGAGCCGGCGACCCGGAGAGGGTGGCCGCCGCCCTGTCCGCGGCGGTGACGCGCCTCCGCGCGCTCGGTCCGCCCGGCGGGCGCAACTGATCGCCGCCCCCTCAGGACCGGTCGATCACCAGGCCCGTCGGCACTTTGGGATGGAAGAAAGTCGACTTCTGCGGCAACCGCAGCCCGTGCCGGGCGGCGTCGATCACCTGCTCGAGGCGGGTCGGATTGAGCAGCACCGCCATCGACGCCTCGCGGCCGCGATCGACCAGGGCGCCGGCGTCCTTGACGTACTCGAGGTTCTCCTGGCGCGCCTGGCGGCCGGTGTCGAGACCGAGAACCCGCTCGAAGACGAGCCGTTGCAGCAGGACGACATCGAGACGCCGGAGCGGGGCGGGCAGGTCCTCGAATCCCGGCGAATCGGCGGCCGCGGCGTCTCGCCAGCGCGCCACCCAGCCGCCGCTCTCGCCGCCGAAAAGAAGGCCGAAGACTCCCGCCCGGTCGGCTTCTGCCGCTACGGCATGGGGCAGGTCGGCGCGGTTGGCGAGGAGCGCGAGGTCGAAAGACGCCGCCAGCGCCTGGCGCACCCGCGCCGGGTCGAACCCCGGAAGCGAATGGACGACCCGGTGGATGGCCAGGATGGCGAGCCCGGGGTCCTGGAGACTGCACAGGTAGGCCAGGACATGACCCGGAGCCTCGCCTTCCCCGGCCGCGGTCCGCTCCGCGTGGTGGGCGAGCGCCGATTCGTAGCGGTGGTGGCCGTCGGCGATCAGCACCCATTGATCCCGCAGGCCCCCGACCAGGTCGTCGATCGTCCGGCGATCGGCCACCCGCCAGAGACGGACGGTCTCGCCCTCACCGACACGGGCCCAGGCGACGGGCGGCGTTGCGGCGATGGCGCCGGTGATCGCCGCCACGCGCGCGCCGGGATCGGGATGCAGGAAGAAGATCGGGCTCAGGTTCGCGCCGGTGGCGGCCAGGAGACGGGTGCGATCGGCCCGCGGTCCGTCATGAGTCCGTTCGTGCGGGATCACCACACCCGTGGCGTACGGCTCGAGGCGCAGGCGCGCGAACAGGCCGCGGCGGCGGCGCGGCGCGCCATCGGGGCCGGGGAATTCCTGCTCGGCGACGTACAGGGATTCGGCCGGGTCGGGGGCGAGCACCCCCTCGCGGATCCAGCGCGTCAGCCGCGCCCCGGCGTCCTGATACGGGTCGCCGCCGTCGACGGTCTCGGGAAGATCGACATGCACGACATTCTGCAGGTGCTCCGCCAGCCGCCGCCGCTCGGCGGGCCCGATGACGTCGTAGGGTGGTGCGATCAGCCGGGTGAGATCGGGGGCCGGGGGCAGGGTGTAGCGCAACGCCCGGAACGGCTCGAGATGGGCCACGGCCGCCGCGCGCCTACCGTCTCACGAGGGCGAGCTGATCCTCGAGCCGGCGCATGAAATCCGACTCGATGACCCCCGACGATCGGCGATCGGCGAGGAGACGGACCTTCTTCACCTGGTCGAGACCGTCAACCAGGATGCGCGCCCGGAGGCTCAGCACCGATCCGCCGCCGTCCCCCTTGGTCACGATCGCCTCGATCGAGACCTTACCCTGCTTGATGACGTTCATCTGAAGGATGTGGTAACCGGGGCCGAGCCGCGGCGCCGGGCCAGCCACCGCCTCGGAGTAGTCGCCGGCTTTGAAGTCGACGAATGACGTCTTGACCCGCCGTTCCTTCTCGTCGATCTCTTCGGGCGGATAACCCGACTGTTCGAGCACCTGCAGGAGTCCCTTCCAGAGCTTCTTGGTGCCGAGTGTGTAGGCACGCACCTGGAATGACGAGACCGCGTCGGGGTGCATCCCCTGGTCCGCCGCTGACGGCGGCGCAAGCCCGTCGCCGGGCGGCGGAACCGGCACCATCTGGGCGAACGACAGGGCGCCGCACGCCACCACGAAAATGGCGACAACGGGGGCGAGAAGGCGTCTCAAAGCGGCTTGCATCATGGCTCGGGATGCGCACCCGGGGTGGGCGGCAGGAGGCGGATTATAGCACCACCTCAGGAGGTGCCCGACGGGTCGGTGCCGGTGGGCGGCAGCGCCTCGCCGGCGCGCCGCGACATGTCGGCAAGGATCTCCGCCAGCGCTTCGAGCCGGAACGGTTTCTCGATGCACGGCCGGCCCGTCCATTCGATGAAGGCGCGCGTGCCCGGGTGGACGGTGTCGCCGGAGGCGAAGACCACCCGTTCCCGGAGGTCCGGCCAGCGCTCGCAGATGGCCTCGAACACCCGCCGTCCGTCGATGTCCGGCATCTTGAGATCGAGCAGGACCATGTCGTAGCGGCCGCGCTCGAGCTTGCGCAGCGCCTCCTGCCCGCCGGCGGCGGTGTCGACACTGTGATGCGCTCCCGAGAGAACGTCGACCAGGAGATCGAGGATCACCGGCTCGTCGTCCACGGCCAGGACACGCAGTGGCCGGGTTGCCGACGGCAGACCGGAGGCCGCCACCTGTTCGGTCCCCTCCGCGGCCCCCGACTCGCGGCGCACCGGCAGTTCCACCACGATACTGGTGCCGCGGCCGGGCTCGCTCTCGGCCCAGATGCGGCCACCGTGATCGCGGACGATCCCGTACGAGATCGACAGGCCCAGACCGGTTCCCTCGCCGACCGGTTTGGTGGTGAAGAACGGGTCGAAGATGCGCGGCAGGTTCTCGCGCGGGATCCCCGGGCCGTCATCGATGACGCGCAGCTGGATCATCCCGCCGATGTCGCGCGTCATGATCGTCAGCGTCCCCTCGCCCCGACGCGCGGCCATGGCCTGCTGGGCGTTGTTGATCAGGTTGAGCAGGACCTGCTGTGTCTGGTTGAAGTCGAGCATCGTCCGTGGCAAATCTTCCTGAAGGTTGCGCACCACCCGGATGCGGCTGCCACGCAGGTCGTATTCCTTGAGGTCGAGCGTCTTCTCGATCAGGCCGTTGAGCCCGAGGTATTTTTTCTCGGACGGGTAGCGGCGGGAGAAGGCCAGCAGGTTCTGGACGATCTTCTGGCAGCGCATCGCCGAGTCGAGGATCCTCTCCACGGCGCGCTGCTGGCGTCCATCCATCGCGCCGCGCATCAGCAGCTGCGCGTAGCCGAGGACACCCGCCAGCGGATTGTTGAGCTCGTGCGCCACGCCGCTGACCACCTCGCCGAGCGCCGTGAGCTTCTCGGCCTGGACGAGATGGCCGCGCGCGGCCTTGAGCTCGGTGATGTTCTGCACGATCAGCACGGCCCCGTACGCCGCCCCGGATTCGTCTCGCAGCGGGCTGGCCGCGACCAGCGCGTCCCGCAGGCTGCCGTCCCGATGACGCACGCCGGTCTCGAAGTTGCGGAGCGGCTCGCCACTGCGCAGCAGCCTCCCGAAGCGGGCCTGCGCCTCCGGCTCGGGGAAGAACTCGTCGACCCGGTGCCCGACCGCTTCGTCCCGCGCCAGCCCGAGCAGGCTCTCCCCGCCCCGGCTGAATTCGCTGAGCCGGCCGGCGGCGTCGATGCTGCCGATCAGGTCGGGCGAATGGTCGAGAATGTTCTGGAGCTTCTCCGAGGTCTCGCGCCGGCGCCGGACCTCGGCGCGCATCTCGTCATGGAGCATGGCGTTGCGCAGGGCGTTCGCCGAGGCGTTGGCCACGACCTGGCAGGATGCGATCTCGTCGGCCGAGAACGGCCGGCCGTCGCGCGCCGCGCGCAGGAACAGCATCCCGAGGAGGTTCTCTCCGTGCACCAGCGGCAGGATGAGGATGGACTCGAAGCCGAGACGCATGATGACGTCGCGCACGCCGTCGAGCAGACGCTCGCTGGCGATATCGTTGATGACCACGGGCCGGCGCGTCTCGATGGCGAGGCGCACCTCCGGGTACTTGCGCAGGTCGAGGGAGAGGTCGTTGATTGAGGGATCGTCGCTGCTCGCCAGGACGCGGCAGCGGCCGGCCTCCTCGTCGACCTGCAGGATCGAACAGCGCAACGCGGTCACGAGGTGCGCGACGCGCTGGGCGACCACGAACAGGACATGGTGCAGATCGAGCGTCGAGTTGGTGGCCGCGGTGATCTCGAGAAACGCCTGCAGCTCCTCCTTCTCGCGTTCGGTGCGCCTCTGCCGCTCGTCGTGCTCTCTCACCTGAAGCGCGATGTGGCCGTAGTACAGCGCCACGACATAGAGGAAGGGCAGGCGGGTCAGCAGCGCCACCAGCCCGCCGGCGACCGAGGTATCGGCGACGAGGTACAAGTAGAGGCCGGCGACCAGTGTGGCACCAGCCAGCAGGCGCGGTAGATCCGCCCCGATGGCAGCCATCAGCAGAACGAGGAAGAAGACGGTGACGAAACGGCCGCTGTCGACACCGGCGTGGAACAGGCCGGTCGACAGCAGGAAGGTGTCGCCGATCACAATGGCGTAATCGAGTCTCGGGGTTGTGCGCAGGTGGCGCGGCAGCAGGGTCAGGACCAGGTTGCTGACGAAAAACACCCCGAGCAGGATCTGGTCGAACCGCTCCATCGCGTGCGACGACCCCGGCGGCAGGAGCAGGATCGCCGTCGCGAGAAGCAGTACCCAGCGCAGGGCGGGTCTGACGAGCCCCCGTTCGTGCCGCCCGCGCGCCGGGAGGACACCCTCATGGTTCACCGTGAGCCTCCGCGGACCCGGAGGAATATAGGAGCGGGCCGCCGCGACGCAAGCGCCCTCCTTTTCTTGACTTTTGGGGGTTGCCGCGTAGAATTCACAGGCCCCGGGTGACCGCGCGTGGCGTGGACCGGGCGGGATCGATGAAACGATGATGCTGCGAACAGCGCTGGGGCTGTGGGCCCTCTCCGGAGTCCTGATCGCGGCGACCCCCGCGACGGCCGCCCAGGACACCAAGCCGGTCACCGAGCTCTCCGAGATCAAGGAGATCGACTTCACCGGTCTCACCGACGCTCAGAAGAAGATGGCGCTCCGGGTCATGAACGCTCACGAATGCAACTGCGGCTGCCAGAAGACGGTCGCCCAGTGCCGCCGCGACATGCCCAACTCCTGCCGCCGCAGCCTCATCTTCGCCCGCACCGTGGTCGATGCCATCCGCGAGGGCAAGGACGAGAAGGCCGTCACCCAGGCGCTCGAAGCCAAGGCGGCGACCTTCGTCGAGGCGCGCCTGCCCGACGACGCCGGCATGGTCTACAACATCGACATCACGAACAGTCCGGTGCGCGGGCCGAAGAGCGCACCCGTGCGGCTGATCGAGTTTTCCGATTTCCAGTGCCCCTACTGCGCCGAACTGCAGAAGACCATCGACCAGATCCTCAAGGCGTTCCCCAAGGATGTCCAGCTGGTCTTCAAGCAATACCCGCTGAACATCCATCAGTACGCCCGGCAGGCGGCCGCCGCGTCGCTCTTCGCCCACAGCCAGGGGAAGTTCTGGGAGCTGCACGATCGTCTGTTCCAGAACTTCACCGCGCTCAACGACCAGAGCCTCCGCAAGTGGGCCGCCGACACCGGACTCAACATGGTCGAGTACGACCGCGTGATGCAGTCCGGCAAGTTCGAGCCGATCATCCAGAAGGACACCGCCGATGGCGCGGCCGCGAAGGTGATGGGGACGCCGACCCTCTTCGTGAACGGCCGGCGTGTGCATGACCGTTCGTTCGAGGGATTCAAGAAGATGATCCAGGACGAACTCGCGGCGCAGCGCACCACGGCGCCGCCGGGAGCTCCCGCCACGGCACCCGCGACCAGGCCGTAACTCCGCGGGGCCGTCGTGCCGCCCTACCTTTCCAGATCCACCAGCATCCGGCGCATCTCATCCGCCCCCGTCTGATTCGGATCCATCTCGAGGGAGCGGCGCAGGTGCGCTGCGGCGCGCCCGCGCTCCCCGGGGACGCCGGCCAGGAGGAGAGCCAGGCTCCGGTGCGCGTCGCTCAAGGTCGGATCGATGGCCAGGGCGCGCTCGTAGTAGGCCGCGGCCACGCGCCTGTCCCCCGCCCCGGCAGCCAGGAAGCCGAGGAAATTGGCGGCCCGCGCCGAGGGCGGGTCGGCGTCGAGCGCCATGGCGAACTGGCGCGCTGCGGTGTCCGCATCACCACGGATGAGGGCCGCCTCGCCCGCGGCACGGCGCGCCTCGCCGAGGCCCGGATCAAGGCCGGCCGCCCGGTCGAACTCGCCGAGCGCCTCGTCATCCCGGCCGGCGGCACGGAGACCGTCGCCGAGGTTGACATGGTAGATGGCGGCGCCCGGAACCGCCGCGACGGCGCGCTCGAGCGCCGCCACGGCCGCGTTGGCCTCGCCGCGCGACAGGAGCATCGACGCGAGGTTGTTCCAGGCGGTGGCGGCCTCCGGGTCGAGGGCGATGGCGCGCCTGAACTCGGCCTCGGCCCGATCGGCCTGACCAAGCGCGCGGTGCGCCGATCCCAAATTGACGGCCACCTCGGCGTTGCGCGGCAGACGCGCGGCCGCGTCGGCCAGGATCGGGAGCGCCTCCGCCGGGCGGCCCTGCTGCAGAAGCGCCATGCCCAGGTTCGCCTGCGCATCCGCAAAGACCGGGTAGATTTCGAGCGCCCGGCGGTATTCCGCCTCCGCCTCGGCATGCCGTCGCTGCCGCAGCCAAGCGTTCCCGAGGTTGTAACGGATGCGCGCGCTTCTCGGGGAAACCTCGGCGGCGCTGCGATACAGCGCGAAGTCGTCGCGCCAATCCGGCAGCCGCGCCCAGGTGCGGGCCGTTCCCGCGACCACCAGGGCCGTCACCACCGCCACGGCGACCTTCCGGGCACGGGCGGTCCTGGGCGGCGCCACGAGGCACCCGGCCAGGAGGCAGACACCGGCGCTCGGCAGGTAAAGAAGCCGCTCGGCCAGGAGTGTGCCCACGAAGACCGCCAGATTGACGACCGGCGTCATGGTCACCGCGACGAAAAGCAGCGAAAACCCGGCCGCGGGGCGACGCCGCAACAACGCGATGCCGAGCGCAACCACGCCGACGACGAGGATCGCTCCGACCACGGCGCGCAGGTCCCCCGGGAACCGCACGATCGGGATCTGGTCGTAGGAGTAGTCGGCGGACAGCCGCATCGGCCACAGCAGGAGGCCGGCGTAGCGCGTCACGCAGGCGAGGGCGGTCAGCCGCCCGTCGACGGGACCGGCCGAGGCCGCCGGGTTGTCGACCAGCGGTATGCCCGCCGGGGGGCCGATCCCGCCGAGCACCACGCACCGCAGCGCCAGCGCCGTCGCCAGCGCCGTGCCGTGCCCGAGCCAGAGGCTCCGGCGCCGGCGCGCACCGCCCGCGGGCAGGGGTGCCGCCCGCTCGAAGAGCCACGCCAGGAGCGGCACGACGAAGGCCGACTCCTTCGAGAGCATGGCGGCGAAAGCGGCCAGAGGAGCCAGGACGGTGGCGGCCACCGCGGCCCTGCCGCCCGAGGACAGCGCCCGGCGGTGCAGCCGGAGCGCCGCCAGCGTCGCCGCGGCCGCGAGCAGCTCGGCGCGTCCAACGATGCCGACAACGGCCTCGACATGCACCGGGTGGACGGCGAACAGCATCCCGGTCACCAGCGCCGCGACAACTCCCCCACCGATGTCCAGAGCGACGAGCGTCAGGAGCCAGGTCACCACACCATGCAGCAGGATGTTGACGGCGTGGAACCACTCCGGCCGGAAGCCGCCCGCGAGCGCCCGGTCCAGGGCGAAGGTGGCGATCGTCAGCGGTCTCCAGAGACCTGCATCACGGCCGGCTCCGGCCCACCACGGCGCCGCCACGAGACGCGGCAGATCGCCCATGTCGCGCATGAGCGGGTTCTCGAGAATGACCCCGCGATCATCGAAGACGAAGTCGTGGCCGAGCGCCGGGAGGTGGAGAACGATGGCGAGGACGGCCGGGAGAGCGAGCGCCGCCCGGCGCCAGCTCAAGGACGTGTCGCGGGTGCCACGGGATCCGCAAACCCCGCACCGAGGATCTCGAGGTCACGGCGGGCCCCCGCCGCCATGTTGGCGCGCGCGTCAACACGCGTCGTGCGTCCCGCCTCAACCGCGATGTCGGTGCCGAAGCCCATGGTGCGGTGTGTCCAATTCCCCGATTTCAACAGAATGTCGAACGCCATGTAAACGTCGTATGTCCCCGGGTCGAGGTCGAGATCGATGATCTCGGGGAGGGTGGTGCAGCGGTACTGCTCCTGCCACCACGGGATGAAGCTGGACGGATCGATGCGCGACAGGTTGAGCTGGACCTGCTCCTGCTGCTGCCCCACCATCGGCCCGGTCTGCGTCTTCGGCACCCCCTTGCCGACCTTCGCAGCCTGGCGGTAGACGGCGGTCCGGAAGACCGGAGATTCGAACAACAACAGGGTTTCGTCCGGGCGCGCGCGCGCCACGGCCGCCACTGTGAACTTGTAGCCGAAGGTGTAGACCGCGTTGCGGTCCGGCTTGGCGCCGTGCGATGTCAGGCCGGCGGGCGGAGTGACCACCCGGTCATCGGGAAAGGTGCACCAGCGACGGTTCCCCTCGAAGACCAGGCTCATCCGCCCCTTGTGCGCCGCTGGAGCCGAAGGCAGGCTTGCCGCCTGGATGGAGGGTGGCAACGCTGGCGGAGGGGTGGCGAGTTCCTGGAGGTCGACCTGGGGTAGGCCATCCACCTCGGGATCCTGTTCTGCCGGCGCCTGCGCCATGATCGGCAGGGCCAACAGGGCGCTGACACACAGCATCGGGGCGACAATCATGCGGAACGGACGCGAGGACATCGATTCACCCAACCGGCCTTGGTATCGCCGGAGACGGCCGGCCTGCATCTGATGGGCTCTCCCGGCCGGGCGGCGGCGATTATACTGCCCCGCGGCGGCCGGCCCCATATCGAGCCGGCACGCCGCGGGGCGGGTCAGACCATTCCCGGAGCTGCCCGGTCCTCGTCGTGGTTGGGCGCGGTTGACGAACGCGGAACCGGGGAGGTGCAATCCCGGTCGATGTGGCGCGGAACATCGGTGCGGAAAACACTCCAGGGCGTGGTCAACGTCAGCAGGGCGGGCAGTTCCGGGAATTCCGCCATCGGTCCCCTGGAGGGTCCCACTAGGACCCTTCCAAGGCCGGGACTTTATCCAATTCATGGGGGCGAGTCAAGAGATCCCCCCTATTAGTTGGGGATGGGGTGATGAACACAGAGACTATTCAGGACCTCGAATTCGACGCCATTCTGGAGCGCCTGGCGGCCGAGACGGCCACCCCCGCCGGGGCGGGGATGGCGGCCGCCGTCGTCCCCGCGACCGACCCCGACACCGTGCGGTCCGAACAGGCGCTGACCCTCGAGGCCGTGCGTCATCTCGACGAGCGGGGCACCCTCCCCTTCGGCACCCTCGCCGATCCGGCGCCGCTCTTCGATCGGCTCGAGGTCGAAGGGCAGGATTGCAGCCCGCGCGAGGTGCTCGATCTTCTGGCGATCCTGCGCGCCGGTCGGGACGTCAAGGGGGCCCTGGCCCTGCATCGCGGCACCTTCCCGCACCTGTGGGATGTCGGCCGCGACCTGCCGGACCTCGGCAACCTGATCCGCTTCCTCGACGGCAAGATCGGCCCGCAGGGCGAGGTGCTCGACCACGCCAGCGACGATCTCGCGGCAGCCCGCCAGGATATCCGCCGCGCCGGCGCGCGCCTCGGGGAGATGCTCGGCCGGATCGTGGCCCGGCCGGAGATCGCCCTCGCCCTCCAGGACGACTACGTCGCCCTGCGGAGCGAGCGGCATGTCCTGCCGATCCGCACCGAGAGCCGCCAGGCGGTGCCGGGGATCGTCCATGCGGTCTCGGGGACGGGCGCGACCGTCTTCGTCGAGCCGCTCGAGACCGTCGAGATCAACAACGAGATCGTCACTCTGCGGGAGACCGAGGCGGCGGAGATCCGCCGGCTGCTGCGCGAGTACACCATGCTGCTGCGCGGGCGGCTCGCCGAGATTCGCGCCCTGTCGCTCGGGCTCGCCCGCCTCGATCTGGTGATGGCGCGCGGGCGCCTCGGCCGGCTCATGGATGCGCGGCCGGCGTCGATCGCCGCCGATGACGCCATCGCGCTGCGCGGCGCGCGCCATCCGCTGGTCGAGGAGAGCCTGCGCGGCGGCGGTGGCGCCATCGTGCCGCTCGATCTCGACGTCACCCCCGACCAGAAGGTGCTCGTCGTGAGCGGCCCCAACACCGGCGGCAAGACGGTGGCCCTCAAGACCGTCGGCCTCCTGGCGCTCATGCACCAGTCCGGACTCCTGGTGCCGGCGCGCGAGGCAGCCCTGCCGCTCTTTCGATCGCTCTTCATCGACATCGGCGACCGGCAGTCGATCCGCGATCATCTCAGCACCTTCTCGGCGCGCATGCGGTGCATCGCCGCGATCGCCGCCGGCCTCGAGTTGCCGGCCCTGCTGCTGCTCGACGAGGTCGGCACCGGCACCGATCCGGAAGAAGGCACGGCGCTCGGCATCGCCATCGTCGACCACTTCCGTCACCGCGGCGCCCGCATCATCGCCACGACGCACCTCGACGCCCTCAAGGCCTACGCCGCCTCGACCCCGGATTGCGCCAACGCCGCGATGCAGTTCGACGAGCGCACCGGCGAACCGACCTACCGCCTCGTGCATGGCGTCCCGGGGCGCAGCAGCGCTCTCGAGATCGCCGAGCGCCTCGGCCTGCCCGGGGCGATCCTCGACGACGCGCGCGCCCGCCGGGGCACCGGGGCGCGGCTGATCGACGAGTACCTGCGTCGGCTCGAGGGCCTGACGGCGGATCTCGAGACCCGAGTGCGCGCCAACACCCTGCGCGAGGAGGAGCTGCGCGCCCGGAGCGACCGCGCCGAGGGCGAATTCAGGGAGCGCGAGAGGACGATGCGTGATGCGGTCGCGACCCAGATCGAGCGGGCGGTCGGGGCGATCCGCGAGGAGGGCGGTCGCTACCTCGCCGCCCTCAAGGACCGGGAACTGGCGCTGCGATTGCGACGCGAGGAGGAGCGGCAGGCGGCCCACCTCAAGGACGAGGCCCGCCGGCGCATCCGCGACGTCGCGCCGCACGCCCCCGCCGATGCGGCCGCCGCGATCGCCGCCGGCGACCGCGTCCGCGTCGGCGGTCTTGGCACCGTGGCCGCGGTGCAGGAGATCCACGGGGATCGCGCCGTCCTCCTGGTGCGCGGCAAGCGGCTGGTGGTGCCGCTCGCCGACTGCGAGCCGGTCGCCGGTGCCGGGTCCCCGGCCGGCGGCCCGACCCTGCCGCACGGCGTCACCCTGACACGCCAGGCCGCGGAGGTGTCCACCGACCTCGACATCCGCGGGCTGATGATCGAGGAGGCTCTCGCCCGGCTGGACAAGTTCCTCGACGACGCCAGCGTCGACGGACTCGACCTCGTCCGGCTCGTGCACGGTGTCGGCTCGGGGAAACTCCGCAAGGCTGTGCGCGAGTTCCTGACGGGCCACCCGATGGTCGCGGCCGTGGCGTCCGCCGACCCGCGCGACGGCGGCGAGGGCGTGACCTACGTCACCCTGCGTGGCTGATTCGGCGCGCCCCGCTCCGACCCATCCGATAACTCGGACACACCCCTCAGCGCAGGCCGCCGTAGGGATCGGGCGCCGCGGCGGCGATCGGATCGAGGACGACGGTCGCGCCCGTGGTGGTGGTCGCGTCGAACGCCCAGGCGCGATCGACGCCGTCGCGGTGGTCGCTGGCGACGATGCGATAGGCGCCGGGCCCCAGTCCGGAGAATTCGAACCGACCCGCGGAGTCCGAAGGCGCGCGCGACACCGCATACCGTTCCGCAAGGGCGTCGGCCTGGTCGAGGCAGTCCTTGACCGCCGCGGCCCGCCCCTTCTTCGCGGCGGCGAGATCCGCCTTGGCGCGGTCGTAACGGTGACTCGCCTCGGTGAAGTTGTTGGTCGAGTTGAAGGCGGCGTTGACCAGCGCCTGGGCCACCGCCGCCGCCTGATCCTGCGCTTCGACCCGTGAGCGGCAGGGGGTCTCGAGCGTCTGGCGCTCACCTTCGTATTTCTCCACATCGGCGATCAGCAGCACCACCAGGTTCGCGCCGACCGTCGCCGGCACCATCCCCTTGGTCGGCATCAGGACACCCTGGATTCTCGCGCCGGCGGCGGGCGGCACGGCCGCCGCGGCTCCCTCCGACGCATCCGCCCCCTGGGGCGCCGCAGCCGGGCCGCCCACGGCGCCCGCCGGCACCCAGCCCTCGATCCGGACCCGTTTCCAGCCGTCGCGCTCTTCGACGACGACGATCGCCGCGTCGGGCCTGGCCTCGGCCAGCCACGCGCCGCGCGGCGCGTCGAACAGCTGCAGCCCGCCCGCGCCTGCCGCCGCGGCCAGGGCGACCATCGCCGTCATCCCGCCGAAGACCGCCACCCATCTCATCATGTTCCGGCGCATCACACCTCCCCCGTCCTAGAAACGGAACGCCACTCCCAGGATACCCGTGAAGTCCACGGCGCGGCCCCATCCCCCGGCGATGCCACCGCGCACCACGATGTTCTCGGTCGGCCGCCAGTCCAGGCCCGCGAGCGCCGTGGTGCCGGACCGCTGTCCCGCGAACAGACCGCCCTCGTATTCCGCCTCGAGGATCAGGGTCCAGATGCGCGCCAGCGGCACCAGGCTGCCGACACCGGCCCGCAGCGCCGTCCCGCCCGAGGCGCCGCTGAAGCCGGAGGTGCCGGCGGTGGCGAAACCGACATGGCCGATCAGCGCCGAGCCGCCCGGCAACGAGCCGCGCGCGCCGATGAACCCGCGGACCTCCATCGCCCCCGATGTCAGCCCCGTGCTGTCGCCGGCGATCGGGATCGACGCCGAGGCCCCGAGGGAGAGATCGACGGTGCCGCGCAGGACACGGTACTTGCCGTACACGACGGCGTCGGGGACGCCCGTGTGCGTGAAGGAATCGTCGACCAGGCCGCCATAGAGCGGGGCGCCGGTGTGACGCTGGCGGCGCAGCGCGCCGACGACCGCCCCCGCCTCGACATCGCGTCCATAGCGAAAGGCGACGAGGGTGGTGCCCCTGTCGTCCCGGCCGTCGCCGCTGTCGCCCGCCGACAGCGCCGCCTCGAACCAGGCCCTGCCGACCACCGCACCATCCTCGATGAACCCCAGGAGCAGCCGATGATCGCGGCCGACCGGCAGGGTCGCGGCCCGGCAGGGTGATGCGGCGGCGAGGCACACCAACGCGAGGACGAGTGCCGGAAGGTGGAAAGCGCTTGGCCTCCGATGCGGTTGCAAAATCGTGCGCGCCCGCGGCCTTGAAGCGACCGCTACAGTCCGTATATTCGCCACGCCGGGTCGGGCGGGCCGTCCGGTGCTGGGGACGGATGTCATGACCCGGGCCGATCTCATCCGGACCATTCGCAGGGAGTGTGGCGCGCGCCGGGAGCACGATCACCCGGGGTGTTGCTGCGGCGCGCGACGCTCACCCGCGGCGGGCGGCGGGGTTGCACGCCCTCGCGCCCGCGCCGCATGTCGCAATCGCTCCCGCGTGCGCCGCGGCGCCGCGCGCAACGGGGGGCGGCGCCGCTGACGGTGGCGCGGCGGCTCAGTGATCGTCCTTGCGGTCGAGCGGTGAAAACCCGGATGACCACGCCGAGCCGGCCGGCTGGGTCGCGATCGGGCGTGCCTCGTCCCCCAGCATCTCGGCGACAGTCTGCTGCTTCTGACGTAGCTCGAAGAGTCCCGCCTCGATCGATTCGCCCACCACCGGGACGGTCGCCGCCTGCTCAAGACGCTTGAGCTTGTCCTGCAGGAGCGTCACTTCGATGTTGCGCTCTTCGATGTGGATCTCCATCTCGCGTACCCGCTTGCGCAACAGGGTGATCTCCTGCACGGCCCGCTGCCGCAGGACCTGGAAGCGCTCCTGCGCCCGGCGCAGCTCCTCGGCCTTGGCCTCGGAGTCGGCCTTGTACTCGAAGAGCTTCTGCCCGCCGGCGCGGATCATCCCGTACTGCACGAGGATCTGCTCGTGCTTCATCAGGAGCTCGTTGTAGAGCGAGATGGGGACCGCGTCCGGGGCCGCCGCGGCCAGCACCGCGGTGCTGGTGGCGCGGACCAGGGGCGCCGGTGCACCGTCACCCGCATCGGCGGGAGTGAATCCGAGCGCCAGCAGATCGTCGCGCCGGATGCGGTATTCCTCGCCGAATTTTCCGACGTCCTTGTCCGCCTTCAACCGCCCGGACCGGATATAGCGGCGGATGGTCGCGGGGGTCCGGCCGATCAGGCGTGAGGCTTCACGGATGGTCAGGTGCGTCATCAGGCTCCCCGTGAGGGGCGCGACCGGTTCCGGGGCGTCGCGCACGCGAGCATCAAATCGTGGGCGTTATATCAGAACGCCGCGGAGCAAGTAAAGGAGACGCGGCCGGCAGAGGCGCCCCGATCGCGGCCTCGACCGGGAGCGCCTCGAATCGACCGATACCCGGCTGGAGTCGGAGATCGATCCGCCGGCCGGTTCCCGGGAATCCGGGGCTGAGCCAGACCCCGTCCGGGTCGTGGATGAACCCCGGCAGCGCCAGGTCGCCCGGCTCGCGCCCGTCCGCCTTGATGGCCAATGCCAGCCCGGGAGGAAATCGCACCACGACGTCGGCGAGGGGGACGTCCATCTCAATCACGGCATCGTGGCCCCAGGCGCCGGTGAGGTCGAGGTCCAGCGGACCACCGCCGCCATGCACGGCGAGGGTCCCCGGGCCGGCGTTGCCGAGACCGCTCACGCGGACCGGGCCTGTGCCCGTCTCGATCAGCATGGTGGCGGGGCTCTGCCGGACAGGAGAGCCGAAGTCGATCTCGAGATCACCCGACCCCGCCGATACCCGAAGCCCGACGATTCGCAGGCCGCCCAGGCTGACCCGGTGCCGGCCCGCGGCGAGGTCGAGCCGGATGTCCGCCGCCACCGCCGCCGCGAGGCCGAGATCGACGAAGTTCTTCTCTTCCTCCACCGGGACGTCGGGCGCCTTGCCCGGTCGCCGCCGGATCCCCACCTCGAGCGCCTCCGCCCCGGGGGCGCCACGCGACAGGCGCGCGGCGAAGTGATCGCGGCACAGCCGCACACGCAAGTCGTACAGGACGTCGGCCACCGCCGGTCCGACATGCAGATCGCCGGCGACCATGGCGACGTGGACAGGGAGCGGGTCGGGGGCCGGATCGGGCCGGGCCGGCGCCTCGTGGATCTCGCGGTACTCGTGGGTCGCGTAGCACGACACCGCCAGCACCGCGGCCAGCGCCGCCGCCGCGACCCTGAACGACCGGGCCATTTCAGCTCTCTCCCATGATCACCGCGACACCAAGCGCCGCGATGATCAGCCCGCTCAGAAGGTCGCCGTAACGGGTGAAGAAGCCGAGGCTCAACCGGCGCATGCCACGCATGGCCACCCAGGTGATCGCGATCATGGTGCCGACGGTGCATGCGGCGAACCCTGCGGCCGCGGCGGCCGCCGCACCGGCGCCCTCCGCCGCGGCGGCGAACAGGATCGGCTGGAACAGGACGCAGGGGCTTATCCCGATGACCGCCACGAGCATCCCGCCGGTGAGTGCGCCGCGCGACCAGTGCGACAGGAGGTGGCCGTGGGCGTGCAATGCATGACCCGCGTCGGCGCCCGGCGGCGCGTGATCATGCTGATCGGCATGCGCCCGCCGCTCGCGGAGATGGGCCCAAATCCCGTACGCCAGCCCGAAGGCGACCAGCAGCCAGCCGCCGAGCACCTCGAGCGAGGCGCCCATGTGCCCGGCGAGACGGCGGGCCTGCTCGAATCCGAACAGGACGATCACGACACCGACGAGGATCGACACCGCCACGTGAACCACACCCGTCAACCCGACCAGCAGGATCGTGCGCCGTTCAGACCATCCCTGCGCGCGGCCCATGAGGGCGAATGGAAGCCAGTGATCGGGGATGAGGGCATGGATGATCGCCGTCGAGCAGGAAGAGAGAAACAGGAGGACCGCGGTACCCGCCACCTTGTCTCCAGGGATTCGAGCGAGGCGGCCCGCCTGCCCGCCGGAGGCGGATTATAGCATCGCCGCATGAGGCATCCGGGGTGTCGGAATGCTGACGGATCGGCGGCCTGCCGACGGGCGCTGTGGCGGGGCCGCGCCCGGCCTCGATCCGCGTTGCGCCCCGGGCGATCCGGTCGTATAGGAACCGCCATGCCGTTGCCCGCCCGCCATGCCGGCTTGTCCATGGGTTCATGCATCGCCGCCCTCGTCATGACGGCCGTCCCGGCCCTGTGCGGCGCGCCGGCGCTCGCCGCCCCGCCGCCAAGTGCGGTCGCGACTCCGACGCTGGCGCCGCGGGCCATCGCGTTTGCGCCGTCGACGGGCGCATTCGAGAGCGCTCTGCGCAGGCGGCTGGAGACCGAGGGGCGCCGGCAGAAACTCGGACTCGACATGCCGTTCATCGCCGCCCCCGGGGACGACGCCACGGCGCTCGAGCCGGAGCGCGGCCGGCGCGTCGAGCGCACGATCCTGCGGGCTCTGCGCGGCGCCCTCGACGAGCGCCTCCAGGTGGCGGCGCGCGGCAGCGCCGGCTTCGCGCCGCTGTTCCGCTGGATCGATGGTCGCGACAACGGCTCCCCGGGCTGGCCCGCCGGCCCGTCGGCCGCGCCGCGCCTGGAGAGCGCGGCGATGTTCCGGGCGGACGCGTCGCCGGCGCCTGCGTCACGGGGTGTCGGGGATTTCGCACTGCGCTTCCGGCTCGATGCCCACCCGCGGTTGCTCCTCGGGGCCCGGCTCGGAACCGTCAACGGCCGCATCGAGGTGCCGCTACTCGAACGCGAACTGCGTCTGTCGCTCGATCGCCCGGTCGGTGACCATGGGCGGGCGTCGTTCCGCGGCGGCCGGTCGGCCGAGCGCGGCGACTGGGCCGACCTGGCGCTGCACTTCAGCTTCTGAACCGCCGGCGCGCCGCGGCCGCCGATGGATCGTCAGTACCGCGGTGGAGGGTCGGCGCCGAGCGCCTCGAGCAGGGCGCGCGCCTTGTCGATCGTCTCGGCGTACTCGGCGGCGGGGTCCGAATCGGCGACGATGCCGCCACCCACCCGAAAGTCGGCGCGCCCGCCCGAGCAGACGATCGTCCGGATGACGATGTTGAAGTCGGTCCCCCCATCCCGCGACAGGTAGCCGATCGATCCCGAGTAGACCCCGCGCTCCTCCTCCTCGAGCGCCGCGATCACCTCCATGGCGCGGATCTTCGGCGCGCCGGTCATCGATCCGCCCGGGAACAGCGCCCGCAGCAGGTCGATACGCCCGCGCCCGGGGCGCAGACGCGCGACGACGGTCGATACCAGGTGATGCACGGTGGCGAACGACTCCAGCCCGCACAGCACCTCCATGCGCACGCTGCCGGCCTGCGCGACGCGGCCCAGGTCGTTGCGGACCAGGTCGACGATCATCACGTTCTCGGCGCGATCCTTGGCGCTCGCCAGGAGGTCGAGGGCCAGCGCCTCATCCTCGCGCGGTGTCCGCCCGCGTGGTCGCGTGCCCTTGATCGGGCTGCTGCGCGCCACACCATCGCGCAGGGTCACGAAACGCTCGGGCGACGCACAGACGATGTGAAGCTCTCCGGTGTCGAGGCAGGCGGCGAATGGCGACGGGTTGCGCGCCATCAGACGGGCGAACAACGCCGCCGAAGGCTCGCGCAGCGTGCAGGTGATCCGGTGCGACAGATTCGCCTGATACAGATCGCCCCGGGCGATGTGATCGAGGATCCGCGCGATGCGCTCCTCGTGCACCCGGCGCGGGGTCACGGCCTGCGCCACGGTCCGGGGCGCGGCCCCGGTGTCGGGCGCGGCGGTGGCGCGCCCGGCGGCGACCGCGGCCTTCGCCGCCGCCAGGCGGCCGGCCGGCGCCTCGGATGATGCGCCGGTCGCGCCGACGGCGACCGCGTGCAGGCGGCGCGCGTGGTGGTCGAACACCAGGGCGCCGTCGTAGACGCCGAACCAGCCATCCGGCTGGTCGAGCGGATCGGGCGCGGCACGCGGCAGCCGCTCGATGGCGGTGCGCAACCCGTACCCGAGAAAACCGATGGCACCGCCGGCGAACGGCAGGTCGGCGACGCGGGCCTCCGGCGAGACCGGAAGCAGCGCCCCCAGCAGATCAAACGGATCGACGTCGACCACCCGGCGCAGGGTGTCGGCCGCGACCCCGCCGCGATGGATGGTGATCGCTCCCGACCTCAGGACGATTTCCGCGACCGGGTCCCAGGCCAGGATCGACCAGCGCGCCGCCGGGTGCCCGGCGAGGGCGCTGAGCAGCAGCGCCGGCCGGCGCGCCCCGCGCAACGCCCGCATGACCTCGATCGGCTCGACCCAGCCGTCGATCGCCTCGACCACGGACGGCGCCGCCGGATCGAGCGCCGGGGCGATTCCCCGAACACCGGGGCCGGGGGGGGCGCCCTCAGACACCGCCGCACTCGCGCCGCACCATCGCCCGGTAGCGCGTCCGGAGATCGCGGGCCACCGGCCCCGGACGGCCGGAACCAATCGGGCGCCCATCGACCTCGACCACCGGCAGGACCTCCCAGGAGGTGTTGGTGAGGAACAGTTCGGTCGCCCGCTCGAGGCGGCTCGCCGGGAAGGGACCCTCGACGAGCGTCATCCCGGCCTCCACCGCCGCCTCGATCACGGCGGCGCGTGTCACCCCGGGCAGCGCTCCCCCCTCGGCGGAGGGGGTGTGCACGACGCCGTGCTCGACGACGAAGACATTGCTCGCCGTCCCCTCGGTCAGGCCGCCGGCGGCGTCGAGGAGCACGGCCTCGTAGGCGCCACGCTGCTGCGCCTCGCGGCGCGCGAGGACGGAGATGATGCGGCTGGTCGATTTCACCGCCGGGTCGAGGCACTCCGCCGGCAGGGCCCGCCGCGACGAGATGACGATCCGGACACCGGCCTCGACGATGGCCGCATCGAGCCCGGCGAACGGCGTCGCGCTGAGGACGCGCGTCGGCGGTCCCTCGACACCGATGTAGTCTCCCGGCCGCCCGGCGCCGCGCGAAATCGTCAGACGAAGGCGCGCATCCAGGAGGTGGTTCACCGCCAGCACTTCGACGACCTCGGCGGTGAGTTCGGCCCGCGTCGGGAGCCCCGCGAATTCAACCAGCGCCGCCGATCGCTCGAGCCGGTCGAGATGGCGTCCGAGACGGAAGACCGTCCCATCGCAGGCGCGCATCGACTCGAAGATGGCATCGCCGAACAGGAAACCGCGGTCCGAGACCCGGATCACCGCGGCGGATTCGTCCACCGGCCGGCCATTGACGAGGACGATCACCTCGCGCTCCCGCGCCGCGCCCGCCCGAAGGCGCGCGGCGCCACGCCCGGCGTCAGGTCGTCAGGCCGGCCGGCTGGGCCGCCGGCGGGGCCGAGGGCGGCGGCGCCAGGTCGACACCGCGGCGCGCCGCACCGTTCCACGGTGCCACCGCGTTGTAGAGCGTGTCGCGCTCGACCGGGACCCGGCCGGCCTCCTCGATGAGATCGATGAGCCGGCGCTCGGCCACCTTCTGCGGCGACACCGCCCCGGCGCGATGGAAAATCTCCTCGGTCACGACGGTGCCGTCGAGGTCATCGGCCCCGAAGTGCAGGGCGGCCTGCGCCACGCGCGGGGTCATCATGATCCAGTACGCCTTGATGTGCGGGAAGTTGTCGAGCATCAGACGGCCGATGGCCACCTGGCGCAGGTCCTCGGCGGCCGACGGCTTCGACAGGTGGGCGAGCCGCGTATTCTCCGGGTGGAACGACAGCGGGATGAACGCCATGAACCCGTCGGTTTCGTCCTGCGCCTCGCGCAGCAGGATCATGTGGTCGAGGCGATCCTCGATCGTCTCGACATGACCGTACAACATGGTGGCGTTGCTCCTGAGTCCCATGCGGTGCGCCGTCGTGGCGATGGCGATCCAGGCGCGGTGGTCGATCTTTCCCTTGAACAGCACCTGATGCGCGTGGTCGGTGAGGATCTCGGCGCCGCCGCCAGGAAGCGAACCGAGACCGGCCTCCTTGAGCCGGGCGAGGATCGCGGCGGGCGGCAGGTCGAAGTTCTCCGCCATCGCGGCGATCTCGACCATGGTGAAGGCCTTCACGTGCACCTCGGGCCGGACGCGCTTCATGGCGCGGATCACGTCGAGGTAGTAATCGAAGGGGAGCGCCGGGTTGACGCCGCCGACCATGTGGATCTCACGCACCGGGTCGCCGAGGTGCTGGCGCATGCGGGCTTCGACGTCCGCAGGCGACAGCACATAGGCATCCTTCTGTTTGGCGGTGCGGTAGAAGGCGCAGAACTTGCAGCCGGCGACACAGATGTTGGTGTAGTTGATGTGCTGGTTGACGATGTAGTAGGCGGCGTCGCCGTGCCGCCGCTCGCGCACCCAGTTGGCCAGCGCGCCGATCGCCAGGAAGTCGTCGTTGGCGTACAGGGCTCTGCCGTCCTCGCGGGTGAGCCGCTCCGACGCCAGGACCTTGTCACGGATGACGCCGAGACCGGCCCGATCGAGGGCCATGGATGCCAGGCGCGGCAGCGCCGCGGCGCTTGCAGCGACCGCGGGCCCGTTCACGCCTGCACGCTCCGCCGGTACTCCGGCGACCCCACCCGCACCAGCCGGTGACCATCCCCGCCCGGTTCGACGCTCAGGACCTCGCCGACCTTGTGACGGGTGTTCTCGAGGGCCATCGAGCAGAGCGTGCCGCACATGGTGCAGACCGCCTTGTCGTAGTCCTCGCTCATCATGCGGATCTCGCGCGCCTTTTCGGGGTCGAGCGACAGGCGGTACTGGCCTTCCCAGTCGAGCTTCTTGCGGTACACCGACATCTGGTCGTCCCTGGCGCGGGCACCGTGCACGCCCTTGGCGAGATCGCCGGAGTGGGCGGCGATCTTGGTGGCGATGACGCCGTCGCGCACGTCCTGCACGGTCGGCAGACGCAGGTGCTCGGCCGGCGTGAGGTAGCAGAGCACGTCGGCCCCCGCGGCCGAGGCGACGGCGCCGCCGATCGCCCCGGTGATGTGGTCGTAGCCGGCGCCGATGTCGCTGGTGAGCGGACCCAGGACGTAGAACGGCGCCCCGTGGCAGACACGCTTCTGCAGCAGGACGTTGGCGGTGATCTGGTCGATCGGCACGTGACCGGGGCCCTCGATCATGACCTGCACGCCGCGGACGTGCGCCCGCCGCGTCAGCTCGCCGAGGGTCAGCAGCTCCATGATCTGGGCGGCGTCCGTGGCGTCGGCGGTGGCGCCGGGACGCAGACCGTCCCCGAGCGACAGGGTCATGTCGTGCTCGAAGGCGATGTCGAGAAGACGATCGTACTGGGTCAGGAGCGGGTTCTCCTGGCCGGTGCGCGCGATCCACGAGGCGAGCATCGAGCCGCCGCGCGAGACGATCCCGGCGATCCGCCCGTCGGCGTCGATCCGGCGCACCGCTTCGCGGGTCACGCCGCAGTGCACGGTGACGAAGTCGACGCCGTCCCGGGCGTGCTGCTCGATCACCCCGAACAGGTCGTCCGCCGACATGTCGAAGACGGAACCACGGTCGGCCACCGCCTGGTAGATCGGCACGGTCC
>Ga0210377_10000717_pt1 | contig 31665 bp, 16 predicted proteins | sample PLM4_65_b1redo_FD_155480 | JGI IMG/M metagenome (GOLD analysis project Ga0210377, IMG submission 155480) | Groundwater sediment microbial communities from an aquifer in East River, Colorado, USA - PLM4_65_b1 redo | ecosystem: Environmental > Terrestrial > Soil > Riparian zone | place: USA: East... | reverse complement strand
TCGTGGTAGCGGAAGCCGGGGTCGCCGATGCGCGCCACCCAGGCGTGGCTGTCGTAGACCGAGTGGTAGACGCCGTACGGGCCGTCGAAGCCCATCTCGACGACGGGGATGCCGAGGAAGTTGATGAACGCGGTGTGGTCGGAGCCGCTGCCGATCATCGTGCGCGCCAGCGCCGCGTCCGGCAGGCGGCGCGCCGGGGCAGTCTTCGCCGCCGCGGCCGCCGCTCCGGCGCCGACTGAAGCGGCGAGCCCGCCCACGGCCCCGCCGCCCGCCGCCTCCGGCGTCCGCCACGCGTCGAGCAGCGAACGTCCCGAAGGGTCGGGCAGATCGCGCGCTATCTCGACGATCATCGGCGCGAGCGATCCGACCGTCTGCAGCTCGAGCCGCGGCCCGGCGGCGGCCGAGTCGACATTCAGGTACGCCACCGCCTTGTGGCGCAGGACGTCGGCGAACTGCTCGGCCCACTCGGTGGAGCCGGTCAGGGTCACCTCCTCGCCGTCCCAGGAGCAGAAGACCAGCGTCCGCCGGGGCCGCACACCCTCGGCTTTGAGAGTGCCGAGAGCGCGGGTCAGCTCGAGCATCGCCGCGGTGCCGCTCGACGGGTCGACGCCGCCGAACTCCCAGGCGTCGCGATGGTTGCCGAGGATGACCCACTCGTCGGGGCGATCGGCGCCGCGGATCCGTCCCTCGACGACGTGGTATGGCACGACCTCGGTGCGCATGTCGGTGGCCACGTGCAGGCGCGCCTCGCCGCCGAGGCGGTAGGTGATCGGCAGGGCGCCGCGCCACTCCCTGGGCGCTTCGGGGCCGCCGAGGCGCGCGAGGATCGGCTGGATGTCGCGGTACGACATCGGCACTGCGATCACTTTCGGCACCGACACGGCGTCCTCGACGGCGATGCGCGGCGCGCCGGGCACCGACGCCCAGCCCGGGGTGAGCGGGTCGCCCGGAACTATGAAGTCGTAGGCGATGCCGCCCCGTTGAAGATGACTTGCTGGTCCCCACGGCCCGTCGGGATAGACCTTGCCCTGCCCATAGCCGTCCTCGGCGGGATCGGAGTAGATGATCATCGCCGCGACCCCTTCACGCTGCGCGGTGAGCGCCTTGAAGCCGCGGTACGAGTAGGGGTTCGAGTAGCGGACGATCACCACCTTGCCGCGCGGGTCGATGCCGTTGCGACGGAGCGTCTCGTAATCGGCCGGGTTGCCGCTGTTGGCGTAGACCGCCTCTGCGGTGACGTCGCCCGACGCCGAGAACGACAGCCAGGCGCCGCTGACCGCCGGGTTCGACGACGTCGGGTCCTGCGCGATCGGATCCTCGCGCAGCGTCGGGAAGTAGCGCTCGGGCGCGACCATCTCGACGCGCACCGACTTCGGCGCCGAGGAGAGCACGTCGTAACGGCGGATCACCACCTCCTCGATCCCCTGGGCGCGCCACTGCTCCGCCATCCACTCCGCGAGATGGAGGTTGCGCGCCGACCCCGCCACGTGCGGCTCGGCGGTCAGGTACTGGTGCCAGCGGCGGATCGACTCCGGGTCGGTGAGAGAGCGCAGGCGTGTCTCGATCGCGTGTTGGCGGGTGGCGGCCTGCGCAGAGAAACCGCGGATGGGCGCGTCGGCGACCGGCGGCTCCGTAACCGCCGCCGGCCCGGGAGTCCCGGCGCCGGCAGGCGCCGGCGCGGCCACGATCGGGGTCGGAGCCGGGAAATGGAGGGCGCATACCAGCAGCGCGGCGACCGCGGACCATGCGAAACGGGGCTTCATCATTCACCTCTCAACGTGGCACGCAACGCATCGGACGCCAGGGCCACCCGTGTATCACGATCCGGCCCGCGCCGTCCTACTTCGAGCGCGCGAGTCCGGCCATCCAGATTGTCCCCAGGGCCCCGAATGCCGCCGGGGCGAGGAACGCCAGCCGCGTGTGCCCGGTGGCGAGGAGCAGGCCGACACCGAGGCTCGACAGCATGTCGCCGACGGCGTTCGCCGAGGCAAGCACGCCGAGCCCGAGGCTCCGCTGCTCGCGTGGCAGCATCTCCGCGGCCAGGGCTTTCTCGAGCGTCTCCTCGACGGCGATGTAGACGCCGGAGCAGAGGATCGCCACGACCAGCAAGAGATGGGACCCGGATCCGAATGCGAGGAGCACATTGGTCACGATACCGAGGCCATAGCCCGACAGCAGCACGACGACCTTGGACCCGCGGTCGCCGAGGTGGCCTGCCGGATAGGCCGCGAGCGCGCTGACCGCGTTGTGAGCCGCATAGAGAAGAACCGCGATCGAGAGCGCGCCGGGCGCTCCGCCGCTTCCTCCAGCGAACGCGGCCGCGGCGATGAAGATGAGGAAGGTCCGCGAGAAGTCGCCGAGCCCGAACAACGCAACCCCCGTCACGAACAACCAGAAGCGCCGCGGCAGGCGGCGGCCCGCCGGCGGGGCGACGGCGTCCGTCGGAAGCGACGGACGGTCGCGGGTCAGCGCGAAGAACGAGAAGGCGGCGATGAGCGAAGGCGCGACGCTCGCCAGGATGATCGAATGGAAGTCGACCCCGACCCAGATGAGGAGCGCAGCGAGCAGGGGCCCGGTGACCGCCCCGAGCATGTCGGCCGCGCGCTCGATGCCGTAGGCGCGACCGAAGTGGGTGGGCCCGACCTCGTCGGAGAGCATGAAGTCGCGCAGCGGCGAGCGGAACCCCCGGCCCATCCACGCGGCCGAGCGGGCGGACACGAGCGCGGCGAGGCTCTGTGTCAGGGCGATGGCGCCCGTTCCGAGGGCCGTAACCAGGTAGCCGAGGGTGCACCATGTTCGTTTCCTGCCGGAATGGTGCCCGACCCAGCCGCCCGCCAGCTTTGACAGGCTGAAGAGCAGGTCCGCGAATCCCTCCAGCAGTCCGAGCGCGGCGGCGCCGAGGCCGATGGCACCGAGGTACAGCGGCAGCGTGGCGGTGGCCATCTCGTGCCCGACGTCCGAGAAGAACGTGGCGAGCGCGATGCCGACGACGCCTCGCGTGACCCAGGACCGAATCGCGGTCCGGCTCAACTGATCATCTCAGAGGGCGTCCTGAGGGTTCCGACAGGCCCGCCCAGCAGGCCGTCAGGCACGACGGAATCCCGGCGAGAAAAGCGTCCCCGCGTACCGTGCCTCGCTGCCGAGGGCCTCTTCGATCCGCAGAAGCTGGTTGTACTTGGCGACGCGTTCGCCACGCGCCGGCGCGCCGGTCTTGATCTGCCCGGCCGCGGTCGCCACCGCGAGGTCGGCGATGAAATCGTCCGCAGTCTCGCCGGATCGATGGCTGATCACCGTGCCGTACCCGCCCGAGCGCGCGACCGCGATGGCCTCGATCGTTTCGCTGAGAGTGCCGATCTGGTTCAGCTTGATGAGCGCGGCGTTGCCGACCTTTTTCGCGATGCCCTGCCGGATGATGCCCGGGTTGGTCACGAAGATGTCGTCGCCGACGATCTGAATGCGGTCCCCGAGGCGCGTGGTGAGGTGGCTCCAGCCGTCCCAGTCGCCCTCGGCCAGGCCATCCTCGATCGACCAGATGGGGAACTGCCGGATCCAGTCCTCGTAGAACCGCACCATGTCGTGCGCCGTGCGCCGGCTCCCGTCCGACTTGCGAAAGACGTAGGCGCCGTCCTCGAAGAACTCGCTCGCCGCCGGATCGAGCGCCAGGACGATATCCGCGATCGGCCTGAGTCCGGCCCGCTCCACCGCGCGCAGCACGAGGTCGACGGCCTCGACATTGGCCTTGAGGTTCGGCGCGAAGCCGCCCTCGTCGCCGACAGCCGTCCCGTACCCCTTCTCCTTCAGTGTCGCCTTGAGCGCGTAGTAGGTCTCCGCCCCCATGCGCAGCGCCTCGCGGAACGACGGCGCACCGACGGGCGCGATCATGAACTCCTGGATGTCGACGTTGTTGTCGGCGTGGACTCCGCCGTTGAGCACGTTGAACATCGGCACCGGCAGGAGGGGCGTCTCGCCGTGCGCCAGATGGCGGAAGAGCGGAACGCCGGCGCTCGCCGCCGCCGCGCGGGCGGTGGCGAGTGACACGCCGAGGAGCGCGTTCGCCCCGAGCCGCGCCTTGTTCTCCGTTCCGTCGAGCGCGCAGAGCCGCGCATCAAGGCCCGACTGGTCGGCCGGATCGGCGCCGCAGAGCGCGGGGGCGAGGGTCCGGTTCACGTTGGCGACGGCCTGGGCCACGCCCTTGCCGGCATAGCGGTGAGTATCGCCATCGCGCAGCTCGATCGCCTCGCGGCTTCCAGTCGAAGCGCCCGAGGCGACGCTCGCCCGCCCGATGATGCCGTCGGAGAGACGGACGTCGACCTCGATGGTGGGAGTGCCGCGCGAGTCGAGGATCTCGCGTGCGTGGACGCCGGCTATCGTGATCATGGGTCGGCTCCTTCTTCTGCCCTGTGGGCGATGAGGGTCTCCAGCCGCCGGCGCAGCGCAGCCAGGCGGGCCTTTTCGGCATCGACAATCTCGCGCCCCGCGGCCTGGGCGGCGCGCGCGCGCTGCAGGGCGCGTCCGGCCGTCCCGTGGGCATGCTCGATGTGCGCACGGAGCTCTGCTTCGAGCAGGCGGCGGCTCTCGAGGACCCTGTGGTTGAGATCGTTCTTGATGCGCGCCGTGTTGGTCTCGAGCAGCGCTGCGAGGTAGGCCCCGGCGTCGCTCGTGACCGCGGCCAGCAGCCGCTCGCGGCTCCGGAATGGATCGATGAGCCAGGCGAACGGCGACGGACGGGCACGGCCCCAGAGGTCCGTGTAGTGGAGCCGGCTCCGGACGCGAAAGCCGATCTCCGGCCCGACGAGCGCCGGCTCGCCCGATGCCGGAGCGTCCGCGGATACGGCGAACCGCGCAAGAAAGCCGTTCGCGTGCAGGACGAAGCGCTCGGTTGCCTGCCGGTAGAGCGTTTCCGCCGCGGGCTGGACCTCCGCGCGCCATCGCTCCAGCCATCGCCGCGAAATGTCCTGCGCGAGGGCGACGGCCGCGGCGCGCAACGCCGGGCCGCGGCCGTTGGTCGACCGCACGGCCTCGGCGATCTCCCGCCGCGCTTCTGCGGTCGAGCGCTCCAGGAACGCGTCAGCGAGCCCGGCGAAGGTCCCTGCAAGTCGCTCCTGCTCCGCGGTCAGGAGATGACCGAGATCGCCCATCGCGCGCTCCGCCTCCGCCCTGCACACTCGGAGGGCGTCGATTCGGCGCTCGGATTCCTCGACGGGCCGCACGAGTGCGGCGTGCTCTTCGTCAATCTCCCGGCGCAGCCGCTCCGCCAGAAGCAGGAGACCGCGTCGCTCGGCAGCCGCGACCAGGTATCCCCCCGCCTCCGCCGACAGGCGCGCCAGTGTGTGGTCGAGCGCTTCCCAATCGCGGGTGATCGACGCGCCCGCGAGCCGCTCGGTGGCGCTGACCTCGAGGATGGCGCCGATCGGGCGGCCGAGACGGCGGGCGAGCACCTGCTCCGTAAAGGTCCTGGCCGCGCGGCGTTCCAGGTCGGTGACGCGGTCAGCCTTGTTGAGAATCACCACGAGGTCGGTGACCTGGCGCCCGACCTCCTCGACGAGCACGAGTTCGGCGTGCGAGATGGGCGGGTCCGCCCCGACCACCACCAGCGCGGCGTCGATGTGCGGAACGAAGTCGCGCGTCGCCGCACTGCCGGCGGTGAACACCGAGCCCAGCCCCGGGGTGTCGACGAGGCACATTCCGGAAGCGAGGATGCGCCCGGGCACGAACACCTCGACGCCGGCCACCCGCCGCTCATTGTCGGGATTGCCCTCTTCGGACACATAGTCCTGGAGGTCCGAAGGGTCGACCTCATTCCGCGAACCGTCCATGAAGCGCACGCGCGCACCGCGGCGCGGACCGTGACGGACGACCGTCACGATTGAGGTCACGGGGGTCACGCCCGTCGGGAGGATCGCGTCCCCGACGAGGGCGTTGATGAGCGTGGATTTCCCCCGCTTGAATTGACCGATGACCGCCACGTGGAAGCGGCGCTCCGAGACCCGCGCCGCGAGGGTGGCGGCTTCATGGGCGAGGCCGATCGCGCCGGCTTCGCGCGCCAGCGCCTCGAGCGCCAGGACGGGACTGCGGCTCCCGATCGGTTCCGGCGTCACGGTCGCAGCCGCACGTGGCCGATCCAGGAGAACCACGCCATCGCCTCTCCCCCCGTGTCCGGGGAGGCGTCGCGTCCGGTCGCCGACGGTCTCCCACGGCTCAGCTTCGGTCGCAGGAGTCATTGGCCACGCCGACGTATGTCGACAGGGCGGTTTCGGCGGACTCCACCGCCATCAGGGAGCTGAACAGTAGCACGAAGCGTCTGGCGCGGGGCAGAGGCGCACCGCGGCGGCTCCTGGTGTATCGTCTCGGCTTCGCGCCAGGAAAAGTCGTCCCCAGGAGACGCCGCCCATGAAGATGCCCCGAACCCTCGCCATAGCCGCGCTCGCCGCGGTTATCCTCGCCGTCACCACCTTCGCAGCCACCGGCAAGTTCGCCGCCGGCAAGGACGACAAGAAAGACGAGAAGAAGTGGGACGTGAACAACCCGCCGGGGGAGTGGCGCGACGTTGCCATCGACACGACCGAGACCACCTGGTCGACGGTCGATGTCAGCCCGGACGGCGGCACGATCGTCTTCGACATGCTCGGCGACATCTACGCGGTGCCGATGGCGGGGGGCGAGGCGAAGGCGTTGACCTCGGGCATCGCCTGGGACACCTGGCCGCGCTTCAGCCCGGATGGCGGGCGCATCGCCTTCATCTCCGACCGCGGCGGGGCGGACAACATCTGGACGATGCGCGCCGACGGGTCGGACGCGAAGACGGTCAGCGACGAGAAGGAGAACATCGTCGCGACGCCGGCCTGGAGCCCGGATGGCGAGTACCTGGCGGGGCGCAAAGGGTTCACCTCGACACGCAGCATCGCGGCGGGGGAGATCTGGCTGTTTCACGTCGGCGGCGGCGCCGGGCTGCCGCTGTTCGAGCGGCCGGACGGGGCGAAGGCGCAGAAGAACATCGCCGAGCCGGCCTTCTCGCGCGACGGCCGCTACGTCTTCTTCAGCCAGGACAACACGCCGGGCACGCGCTGGCAGTACAACAAGGACGCGATCGGCGAGATCTTCGTCATCAAACGCCTCGACCGGAAGACGGGCGAGGTCGAGGTCTTCGCCGCCGGCCCGGGCGGGGCGATCGCCCCGACGCCGTCGCCCGACGGTGGCAGTCTCGCCTTCGTGAAGCGCACGCCGGCGATGACCAGCGCCCTGTACCTCAAGGACATGAAGTCGGGGCTCGAGCGGCCGGTCTACGACCACCTCGACCGCGACCTGCAGGAGACCGACGGCAGCCAGGGGAACACCCCGGGCTTCGCCTGGACACCGGACGGCAAGGCGCTGGTCTTCTGGGCCGGCGGGGGGATCCACAAGGTCGATGTGGCGAACAAGACGGTGACGGCGATCCCGGTGCACGTCAAGACGACGCGCAAGGTGCACCGGGCCCTGCGCTTCCCGGTGAATGTCGCCCCCGATGACGTCGCCATCCGCCTCGTGCGCTGGGCGCAGATGTCGCCCGACGGATCGAAGATCGTCTTCGAGGCGCTCGGCCGGCTGTGGGTGCAGGACGCCGCCGGCGGTGGGCGGCGCCGGCTGACGTCGCAGACGACGCAGTTCGAGGCCTGGCCGTCGTTCTCGCGCGACGGGCGGTCGATCGTCTACGTCTCCTGGAGCGATGCGGACTTCGGGCGCGTGCGCATCGTACCGGCGAGCGGCGGCGACGGGCGCGTGATCACACCCGACCCGGGTCACTACGTCGAGCCGCGGTTTTCACCCGACGGCGCGCTCGTCGTCTGCCGCCGCATCACCGGCGGCTTCCTGATGGCGCCGCAGTGGTCGGTCGACCCGGGGCTCTACGTCATCCCGGCGGCGGGGGGCGCGGCGAAACGCCTGACGAAGGCCGGCACCAACCCGCAGTTCGGCGCCACCGGCGACCGGGTCTTCTTCACCGACACCGTCGACGAGACCCAACTCGTCCTTAAGAGCGTCACCCTCGACGGGCTCGACGAGCGCACCCACCTCAAGGGGGAGAAGGCGACGTCGTTCCTGCTGTCGCCCGACGGGCGCTGGGTGGCGTTCACGGAAGGATGGAACGCCTGGGTCGCGCCGTTCACCCTGACCGGCAAGACGGTCGCCGTCGGCGGCGAGACCAAGGCCTACCCGGTGCGCCAGGTGTCGAAGCGCGCCGGCGAGACGCTGCACTGGTCGGGCGACTCGGCGACGCTACGCTGGTCGCACGGCGCGACGCTGTACGCGCGCGCGTTCAAGGACGCCTTCGCCTTCCTGGCCGGCGCGCCGGCGACGCTGCCCGACCCGGTCGAGACCGGTCTCGACCTGTCGTTCACGGTGCCGGCCGACAAGCCGCAGGGGGTGATCGCCCTGACCAACGCGCGCATCGTGACCATGCGCGATGCCAACCACGGCCGTGAGGTGATCGAGCGCGGCACCATCGTCGTGCGCGGCAACCGCATCGAGGCGGTCGGCCCGGCCGCCGACGTCAAGGTGCCCGCCGCGGCGCGGGTGATCGACACCGCCGGCGCCACCATCATGCCGGGGATCATCGACGTCCACGCGCACGGCGACCAGGGGGACGAGGGGCTGATCCCGCAGCAGAACTGGGCGCAGTTCTCGAACCTGGCCTTCGGCGTGACCACCATCCACGACCCGTCGAACGACACCGCGACGATTTTTGCCGCCGCGCAGATGCAGCGTACCGGCGTCCTGGTGGCGCCGCGCACCTTCTCGACCGGCACGATCCTCTACGGCGCCCAGGCGCCGGTCTACACCGCCGCCATCGCGAACTACGACGACGCCCTGTTCCATGTCCGCCGCCTGAAGGAGGCCGGGGCGATCTCGGTCAAGTCGTACCAGCAGCCGCGCCGCGACCAGCGCCAACAAGTGATCACCGCCGGCCAGGAGCTCGGGATGATGGTCGTGCCCGAGGGGGGCGCCAAGTTCGAGAACAACATGAACATGATCGTCGACGGCCACACCGGCATCGAGCACGCCCTGCCGATCGCCACCGGCTACTCCGACGTCGTGCAGCTCTGGTCGCAGTCGGCCACCGGATACACGCCCACCCTCGGCGTGGCCTACGGAGGCCTGTCGGGCGAGCTCTTCTGGTACGACCGAACCGATGTCTGGAAGGACGAGCGGCTGATGCGCTACGTGCCGCGCTTCGTCATCGAGCCGCAGTCGATCCGCCGCGCCAAAGCACCCGATGACCAGTACAACCACGTGCAGGTCGCCGTATTCGCAAAACGCCTGCGGGACAAGGGTGTGTCGGTGCAGCTCGGCGCACACGGCCAGCGCGAGGGCCTGGCGGCGCACTGGGAGATGTGGATGATGACCCAGGGCGGCTTCACGCCCTGGGAGGCGATGCGCGCCGCCACCATCGACGGGGCGCGCTACATCGGTCTCGACCGCGACCTCGGCTCGCTCGAGCCGGGCAAGCTCGCCGACCTCGTGATCATCGACGGCAACCCGCTCGAGGACATCCGGCGCTCGGAGTACGTGCGCTCGACGATGATCAACGGGCGGGTCTACGACGCCGCGACGATGAACCAGGTGGCGCCCGATGCCGTGGCACGCAGGCCGTTCTACTTCGAGAAGGAAGGCGGCGACACCCTGCCGGCCGAGACCGCCGCGCGCCGCGAGGCGATGCGCGAGCGGCTGGGCTGGGTGCACTGAGCCGGGCATCCGGCTCGCCGCTGCACGGGTTGGAACACCCGCCGGCGCGTTGCGCCCCGGCGGCCCTCTGTGCTACGAAGGCGCGAACGCCCCGGAGCCTCAGCGCCGGGCCCGTCCGGAGGGGTGCGCCATGCGACCTGCCGCGCTGCTCGTCGTCGTTTCCGCCCTGGGGATGTTCGCCGCGGGGCCCACCGCCCGGCCTGCCGCCGCGGGGACGCTCGACAGCCGCCGCTGCGAGTGGGCCTTCGATCTGAACTACACCGGTTCGAATGGCGGGAGCAGCTCGACCACCGACGTGCGATTCGCCTGGGGATACCTGATCGGCGCCGGCTACTCCGAGCTCGGCCTGAACGGCACCTACCAGAAGGTCAAGGATGACAGGTTCAGCGATCCCGACACTTCGCTGTCGATCGTCGGCCCGTTCTACACCTGGAACTGGACCCCACGCGCAACCCGGGCGACCGGTTTCGTGACCATCGGCGCCGGCGCGGTCGCCGGCGACTTCTCCGACATCTACGACTACTCCCTCGAGGGCTCAATCGGCGTGAAGCTGTTCGTCGGTGACTCGGCGGCGGTCACCGCCCGCTATTTCTTCCAGTCGCTGGGCTCGAACTCCGCTTATGGCGACTCGGAGCAGCTCACCGGCCTGGCCATCGGCATCGCCCTGTACACCAACCGCAAGTGACCGGCACGGCGGCGCGCTCCCCGTGCCCTCGAACGCGTTGACAGCAAACCCTCGTCGGCTGGTATTCACCCGAGGCGCCGACGGGTGGGCGGAGAACAAGGAGGAGGCACAAAGGGTGCTCGAAGAATGACCGTGGTAGTGCCTTGCACGCCCGCACCCCGGTGCGATTCATCGCCTGTCCCCCCGCCGATACCAAAAGGCGCTGGCAGGTCCTACCAGGTGATGACGCCGCTGTCCTTGCTCCTGGTTAACGCCGGCTCGTTGTGTCTTCCGCCCCGAACGCCCCCGACGTCCCGCGACAACGGCTAGCAGATGCCGCAGCGCCGGATGTCCCCGCGACCTCTGAGAGCCGGCGATGGTCCAATAGCAGATGGGCTCCAGGTATGCGGCTCTCTGTCTCTCCGACCCCCACGAGAGCGCGCCCCGGTCCTTTCCGTCAACATGGACTCGTCAAGGAGTGGTTTCGGCTGATCTCAGGCGGGGGAGGAGCGAGTGGGACCGGGTGGCGGGCCGGGCGGTGGGATGGTGCAATCGGGATGACTCATTCGACGCAACGCGGACGCTTGACTGGGGAGGGCCCGTGCGGAGCGCCGGCAGGACAAGCTCTTTCCGCCCGAACTGGGCAGGCGCATGCAGGCCAGCACCGCCGACGCGGCGCGCACCGTGCTGCCGGTGCGCGAGTTCCTCGGCCTGAAGTAGCTCAGGCCAGGGACGCCGGGTCGAGGTTGGCGCCGCAGACTATGAGGGCCACGCGCTCGTGTGCCACGGGCTGCACGAGGCCGGTCCACAGCGCCGCCAGCGGCAGCGCCGCCGCCGGCTCCACCGCCAGGCGCAGTTCGCGCCAGATGCGGCACTGCGCGTCGCGGATCGCGGCGTCGTCCAGCAGGTGCGAAGCGGCGATGAAACCCTGGCGCTGCACCGCCCACGCGATGTCGCCGATGCGGCGCGCGCCCAGCGAATCGGCAGCGACGCCGGCGACCGCCACGTCCACCGGCATGCCGGCGGCGCGTGCGGCGTGCAGCGTCGGCGCCAGCGCCGGCTCCAGCGCCTCGACGCGGCAGCGGCCGCCGAACCATGCCGCGACACCGGCGACGAGGCCGCCGCCGCCGACGCTGACGAGCACACGCTCGGGCAGGCCGGCCTCGGCCTCGATCTCGCCGCCCAGCGTGCCCGCGCCGGCCACGACCTCGGCCTGGTCGTAGGCGTGCATCAGCATCGCGCCACTCTCGCGCTGGCGCGCCAGGCAGGCCGCCAGCGCGTCGGGATAAGCGGCGCCGTGGACCACCACGCGCGCGCCCAGCGCCGCCAGCGCCGTGCGCTTGGCCGGGCTGGACACCTCGGGCAGGAAGACCTCGCAGGCCACGCCCAGCGACTGCGCCGCGGTGGCCACGGCGATGCCGGCGTTGCCGCCCGAGGCCACCACCACGCCGGCCGCCGGCACGGGCAGCGAGCGCATGCGGTTGAACATACCGCGCGCCTTGAAGCTGCCGCCCACCTGCAACTGCTCCAGCTTCAGCCAGACCTCGGCGCAGCGCAGGCCGAGTGCGGCGCCCGGCAGCCGCCACAGCGGCGTGCGGCGCACGTCGCCGGCGATGCGCGACGCAGCGGCGCGGATGATTTCCGGGGTGGGTGTCGTCATGCCCACATCCTGGCTACGGTTGACCCATGACCCAACCCACCGCCAGCGGCCTTGCATGGGCGCAGCGCCTCGTGCGCATGTACACCGTCAGCCGCGAATCGAACCTGCCGCTGATCGACTGCATCGCCGACATGAAGGACTTCATCGGCCTCGTCATGCCGCGCACTCGTCGCTGACACCACTGGCGGTGGACCCGGCCACGGGTTTCCGCTTCGAGGTCATCTGTGCATAGGAAATTCAAGCGGGGAGATTGTAGGTCCGGTAGGGGCTATTCCGTCAACTTGGACTGGTAGGGAGTGGGGTCGGCCGATCTCGGGCGGGGGAGGACCGAGTGGGACCGGGTGGCGGCCGGTTCCATGGGCGAGGTTATCGCTCATCTGAAGGACAAGCTCGGCCTGTGACTTGCTAGCCAGGCGGCCTGGCTGGCGGAATGGCGAGCCGATGATGGTCGATGCCGTCAGTCAGCGAAATGTCTACCACGGCGATTTCGGCCGCACGGTCGTGTTAGGTGAACCATCGCAAGAGCTCAAGGCTTGCATGGCCTCCACCGGGATCGGCTGGGAGACCGCGCTGGCCAACGTGAAGCCGGGGATGAAGTATTCGCAGATCAGAGACATGTGCAGCGAGGTAATGCAGAAGGCCGATAACGGTCGACCTATCCACGTCTGTGCTTGGGTGGGGCGCGCTGCATTGCGAGGATCTGATTGTCGTCACCAGGACGGGGTGCGAACCATTGGCAACCGCCGACGGACCGCTGGTCGTGATCTAACGGATTCGTGGCGTCTTGAACTCGCTGGTCAGCGCAGCAATATGATCAGGCCCGATCCCGCAGCAACCGCCGAAAATAGAAGCGCCCATATGCTGCCAGTCATGCGACTTCCTGACAAGTTCATCCGGCGGGATCACTTCGATGAATTCCCAGTCCGGTGACTTGAAGTAACCGCACTCAGGATAGGTGGCGACCGGACCGGTCCAGTGTTTACGCAGGATCGCCAGCGCTTCATCCGTGTTGTTAGGTGAGGTGTGCATCACCATCATCACCGCGGGCTTGAGCGCCGCCAGCGTGCGCGCGATATCGTCGAAGGAGCAATCGTCGCGGCCCCACCCCTGCAACGTGCCGTCCTTGCCGCGCTCGGCCGACAGGCCGATCCACACCGGCAATCCCGTGGCGAGTGCGGCTTCGCTGGCCCACACCGCGTAGTCGGTGTCCCGCATCAGCTCCATCATGATGAGATCGCAGCCGCAGGCCTTGAGTCCGTTCGCCTTGGCCTGGAACAAGGCGCGCGCGTCGCGCTCGCTGAGCACATAGTTCAGGTTGTTGCGGTCGGTTCCGGTCGCCATCGGTCGCATCGTCGACATGGAGCCCGCCACGCACACCTCGGTTCCGGCCGTCGCTTCCCGGGCCAGGGTCACGGCAATGGCGTCAATGCGCGCGACATCATTGGGCCTCCCAATGTGGCTGAACAGGATCGGGCTGGTCGCAAAGGTGTTAGCCGTGATGATGTCGGCGCCCGCGCGGACGTAATCACGATGCACCGTGCACACGATGTCCGGATGCGTGAGGTTGGCATCCGCGCACCAGGTGTCGCCGCTCATCGGCGCACCGCGCCGCTGGATGTCGGTGCCCGTGCCGCCATCGAGGATGATGATTTCGTGGCGCCGCAGCTTGTCGGCTATTCTGGTGTAACTCACACGGAGACTGTAGACATGCTGTTTCTGGTTGTCTGCCATGACCTGGTGCATAGGAAATTCGGTTCTTCAGGGATCTCCGTGGGTGGCCGGATAGAGATTCAGGCCTCCGCAGGCGCATAGGACATTCAAGCGGTGAGATTGTAGGTCCGGTAAGGCCCATTCGGTCAACCTGGGGGTCAACGTTGGGTGGGGGGAGGGGGTGGGGGACTGACCTGTGGAGGATTCAATCTGCGCTGGCGGCCGGGCGGGGGCTCCACGGCGCGGCTCCGTCAGGCTTCCCGCTGCCACCCCTCCCGCCCCCAGCAGATAGCCTCCCGGCTGGCTCCGATCTGCATCTTTTCTGCTTCGTCGCCTGTCCTCGCTAGAAGCTATAAAGATGCCGGCCAGTCGCGCGAGGTGGCGGCGGACCCCGATGGGTGATCCTCTAGTGGCTGAACTGTGATTTCATGGCTGGCGTGATCGGCACGCCAGCTGGGACACTTCAAGGTCGTCGCCAAGCTCTCGGAGAACCGCAGCGGCGAGGTGTACCGCGCCGAGGACGAGGCGCTGCGCCGCCACGTCGCCCTCAAGGTCTTGTCCCCCGCGTTGGCCGCCGACCCCGACCAGAAAGCCCGGTTCCTGAACGCAGCCCGCGCGGCGGCGCTGGTAATGCACCCGCACGTGGCGGCGATCCACGAGGTGGGCGAGTCCGGAGCCCGGGTGTGGGTGGCGACGGAGCTCGTCGAAGGTCCGACCCTGCGCAGCCGGCTCACCGGCCGGCCGTTGCTGCTACTCGATACGCTGCGGATCGGCGAGCAGGTGGCGGAGGGGCTCGCGGCAGCGCACGAGCGGAACCTCGCGCACGGGGACCTGAGGCCGGAGAAGGTGGTGCTCGGCCCGGGCGGGCACGTGAAGGTGGTGGGCCTCGGGCTGGGCGGCGAAGAGTCCGGCCCGGGCGAGGAGATGTATGGCCGAGGCGAGGACTTGGGCGCCAAGGAAGGAAGCCAGGCCTACGACACCCGGACGGACGTGTACCGGCTGGGGGTGATGCTGTACGAGATGGCGACCGGGCGGGCGCTCGTGGCAGAAGCAGGCCGAACGCTGGCGGTGTCGGTGATCGGGTAGTCACCGGATCGGGATCCGCAGACGACGGCGGAGCTGGACCGGATCATAGAAGCGTGCCTCGAACCCAAGGCGGAGGACCGCTACCAGAGCGCGGCACAGCTGGTGGTGGATCTCAGTAAGCTGAGGCGGCGGACAGGGACGGCGCCGACGGCTGTGCCCGGCAGCGAGACGGCAGCAGCAGCCCGGCGTGGCGTTCTGCGACGATGGAAGCGGGTCGCTGCGTCGCTGGCGCTGGCAACGGCTCTCGGCGTCTCAGGCTGGTGGGCATGGCGGCATCTCAGGCCCATCCCGCTGTTCAAGGACGGCGACCGCTACATCGTGGCCGATTTCGTCAACGAGACCGGTGACGACGAACTGGGCCTCGCGTTGAGCGATTCTCCAGGATTTCTGTCGAGTTATGTATTGCTGAACGAAGTGCGGCGGCCGCTGAAGAGTGGTGCCTGCAGGGGGAATGCGAGGGATACATGGCGGGGCGAGTCGCGCCTGACCCGGTCGGATACTGGCTGGAGATCGCCCTGTATCGCGCCGGGCGGCGTATCATCGGCACAGGGAGCGCACATGCAGCGAGCGCGACATGACATCGACGAACGACGGTTCCCGCTGGCTGCGGGCGTCCATCGACTGCGTCGCCATACGAGCGGGCGCGTTGCCGAATGACCTGAGAGGCACAAGGGGGATGGCCATGAATGCTCCGCGTGTATCCTCGGCGTGTGTTCTGGCGGTCATCATCCTCGCGGCCTCGACGGCGGCTCTTGCGAGCCAGGCTCCGGACACAACAACACGCATCTCGCGGCTGATCCTCAACGACCCGTCGATGAGCATACAGGTGCAGAGCCTCCCGGTGGATCTGCTGCCGCCGGACGACCCGCTCCGGCGGGGGTGGAAGGCATTTGGCTCGGATCATGGCGCTGACTGGCGAGTCTATCTCGATGGCCGATCGGCTGCTCCCCTATGGGCCGAGGGGCGCGGGATCCCATGGATCGCGGGGTCGGGCAATGCGCTCAAGGGAGGCTCTCCGGTCACGCTGGAGTCGCTGGAGAAGTCCCTTCGCAATTTCATGGCGGGTCGCCCGCTGCTCTTCAAGACCGAAGATGCGGAACTCGTCCTCGATCGCGAGGCATCCGGCAACCCGACGCCGGAACTATCGCAGATCGTCTTCAAGCGACAGGTCGGTGGAGTTCCTGTTGCGGGAGATCGTTATCTGTTCTACATCGGCCACGGCAACCTCATCGCCTTTGGCGCCTCGCGCTGGACGCCCATTGCGCAATCCATGGTCCCCCTGGTCGGCGCCTCCGAAGCTCTCGCGATCCTCTACCGTTACATGGGCCTGAGCGCAGCCGACAAGGCCAGCGTCCTCGGCCCGGGGAATCTGGTCCTGATGCCGATGGCGACGGACAACGCACCGCGCCGTCCCTATCAGGGACCGCCTGGGAACGGATACGACGTCGCGCTCGCCTGGCGCCACGTCGTGGTGGTTGAGGGCACCATCGGCACATGGGCGGGGCTCGTCGACGCCCGGGACGGGAGGGTTCTTGCGTTTTACGATGAGGACAAGTCCGCGACGGTGAAGGGCGGCGTGTACCCGGAGTCCCCCGACGGGATCTGCCCGGAGGGCTGCGAGCAGGCCGGCTATCCGATGCCGTTCGCGAAAGTCATGATCGGCCACAAGCGCCAAACGGCGAACAACATGGGGACATTCCAGTGCTCGCCCTCGGGCGGAGTAGCCACGGTAACACTGTCCGGGCCATTCGTCGGGATCTACGAGAACTGCGGTCCCGTCTCCGAATCGGTGACCTGCGAGGGCGACCTCGGCCTCGGTGTGAGCTCCGGAAGCGACTGCACTGTGCCTCCCGGAGCGAGCCCCGGCGACACCCATGCTGCCCGGACCAGTTTCTACCACCTGAACCGTGCGATCGAAAAAGCACAATGGTACCTTCCGACAATCTCATGGCTGCGCAGGGAGTTCGAGTGCGAAGTCAACTTCGATCTCGAATGCGGCACCTCCTTCCTCACCAGGGACAACAGGGGCAGATATGCCAGGTCTGGGGGCGCATGCGCCAATGCCGGTGAGGTTCCCGGCATTGTCCGCCACGAGTGGGGCCATGGACTGGATTACAACGACGGTGGGGGCTGGGACAATCCTTATGAAGCGTACGCTGACATCACGGAGTTCCTGGAGGACCATACCTCTTGTATCGGCCGCGGCTATAAACCGGGCCAGCAGTGCGCCGGTTTTGGGAACCCCTGCCTCGAGTGTACGGGTGTCCGGGACATGGACTGGGATAAACGCGAGGCGCATACCCCCTCCACTCCCGTGGGGTTCATCGTCAGCCACTGTCCGGCAGGCGACGGACCGTGCGGTGGCCAGCCGCACTGCGAAGGATACGTCTTGGGTGAGGCCCTGTGGGACCTGGCGACGCGCGATCTCCCGGCCGCGGGCCTCGATGAGGCGACCGCCTGGCAGCTCGTCCAAAAGATCTGGTACACCTCACGCTTTGGTTCAGGCGGCAACGCCTATAACTGCAGCCTCCCGAACACGGACGGCTGCAATGCCGGTTCCTGGTTCAATCGCCTCCGGATCTTCAACGACGAAGACGGAGACTTGGGAAACGGTACACCGCACGCCGCCGCGATCTACGCGGCATTCAGTCGCCATGCGGTAGCCTGCGGGGAGGCCGAGGATCCCTCGAACCAGAGCACCACAAGCTGCCCCTCGATCGGCGCGCCGGCACTTGCTGTAAACGGCGGATCCGGCTCCATCTCCCTCTCATGGGCGCCTGTCCCTGACGCGGCATCCTACCTTGTCCTGCGGAACGATTTCGGCTGTTCCTACTCCTTCTCACCGGTCGCAAGCCTCCCCGGGACCCCTTACACCGACACGGGCCTCGCCGGCTTGACCTATTACTACCGGGTCCAGGCCGTGGGTTCGAACAGTGCCTGCGATGGCCCCGTCTCCGCCTGCCATGCCGGGCAAGTCGGATGTCCGGATGCCGACGGCGATGGTTTCGGCTCCCCCGGGAGTCCCTCCTGTTCCCGGGGCGCTCTCACAGATTGCGACGGCTCCAACGCGGTGGTCTATCCAGGGGCCCCGCAGCTTTGCGACGGTCTCAACAACGACTGCAGTGATCCTTTCTGGCCGGCGGTCCCGGCGGACGAGGGCGACAGCGACGGCGATGGTCATCGTATCTGCGCAGGTGACTGCAACGACGCCAACATGGGGGTCTGGGCCATTCCCGCGGAAGCGGAGAATCTCCTCCTTTCCAGCGACGGGCAGGGCCTGACTTGGAGTTCTCCGCCGGCGCCCGGCGGTACGACGGTCCTGTACGACACGATCCGTTCCAGTGTGGCTTCGGACTTCATGACGGGCGCGACCTGTATCGAGACGGACGACGGCTCGGACCTCACGGCCAACGATTCGGAAAGGCCGGCAACAGGCCAGGGTTACTTCTACATCGTCCGAGGGGGGAACTCCTGTGGCGAGGGCTCGCTCGGAAGAATGTCCAGCGGCGAGCAACGTACCGCGAGATCCTGCCCTTAGAAGCGGTAGTAGGTCTCGTCGTGGTTGGAACCGTTGAAGTGGGCCAGCGAGATCTGGTGCGCCATCTTGACCAGAGGTGCAGCTCGAAAGCCCTGGTTCGTGCATCCGATCACCTGGGGAGCCAACCCCCTTCTTCTCGAACTGGGTGAACCGATCACCCGCGCGGACTCTCACACCAGAAGACGGTGCGACGAGCGTGCAGGTGCACCCGTCACATCTTAAACGCCTCCCGCAGGGTGCCACGCGTTACGGACACGGGGGAGGCAAGGGGTCAAAGGTGTCGCAAGTCAGATCCTCACCGCACGTGTAGATACAGCAGCACCCGGGACCGTACCCGACGTGATGACAGCCCCATTCAGGGGCCTGGCAATAAACCTGTGGCCCCCTCGACCTCCCGCCACCCCTCCCGACCCCAGCAGATGGCCTCCCGGCTGGCCCAGATCTGCATCTTTTCTGCTTCATCGCTTGTCCTCCTCAGAAACCATAAAGATGCCTAGATAAGCTGGCAATCTGGACAGCGGAAGGTCAGAGTGGTGGCGCGCAACGAAGCGACCCGCGAGGTCAACAAGCGCCACGTCGCCGACCTGTCGCGCCCGAACCTCGTTCATGCAGACGACTCGATCGCGCCTGCTCACACCCGTAGTGCGTCAATCACGCCGCGCAGGTGATCGCGGGCGTCTTCATGCAGCTGGCCGAGGTTCTCCTCGTAGTAGGCCACGACGTCATCTCCGGCGCAACCGCACGACGCGAGCGTGTCCGCCGCACGACGCGACACTTCCTGGTCGTCGCCAGCCAGGACTGCCAGCAAGGCACCCAGAACAGTGCGACCGATGTTCGCAGGCCACTGAATCGGCGGGGTGTCCAGGGCGCTCAATGTAGCCAGGCGTACATCGCGGCTCGGGTGTCGGAGCGCTTCGACGAGCGCGCCTGAGGCCGCCTCGCCGATGGCGACCAATGCGAGGGCCATTTCAGTCGGGAAACGTTCAAGGCCGCCGACGATCGCCCCGAGATGCGGTGCCGCCCGAGGGCCGAGATGGGCGACGGCATATATCGCGAGCCGTCTCATGACCGGATCATCGGAAACGAGCGCGGCAATTACTGTGGGGAGGCCCCGCTCACCGAGCGCAGCCATGACGGCCCCAGCCACTTCTGCCACATCGAATTCATCCCCGCCCCATGAGAGGGATGCGAGCACCCTCGCCGCGGCCAGGCGCTCTTCCGGATTCTCGCTTCTCGTGGCCGCCATGGCCCAGACCACGAGCCTTGCCGGGGTCGGATGAGCCTCCCCCGTGAAGCCGATGTCTGGAACGGGGATGTGTTCCTGTAACCATGCCTTGGTCGCCTGAGCCCTCGGTGTCGGATCGCAGCTTTGGAGGAACTCAAGGGCTTGTCCGAGAACCACCCTCGCAAAGTCGATCCGCGCATCAAGATCGCGTGGCGTGGATTGATCTTGCCTCTGTCTTGTGGACATCTTGATGAGCGGCACCGAGGAGCCGTTGACCGCCGCCGGCGTTCGGGTGGCGGCGACTCGAGTTTATGCCCGGATGCCTGACACCCTCCCCGTTCCTTCGGTGAAACCTCTCAGAACTCCCGGGCCAAGATACGGGGAGGGACGTCAACGCGGGGCTTTCAGTGTTTCTTCAGCCACTGCAGGATCGGGTCCCAGGCGAGATCCGGAGCGTCGTCCGCAAGCCAGAGGTCGAGGTGCCCAAAGTCCATCGTCTCTTGCCCAGCCGGCCAGAGTTGGACGATGTGATACGTCACGTCGCGGCTGCCCAGAAGTGACAGCGTGGGGATGCCGTAGGATCCGGTCCCCCCACCGGAGGCGACAAAGAAGACTGGAATTGTGATGTCTCCCAGGTGATCGTCGAGAGGTGTGTCGGTCTGGGCGCAGAGCACCTCGTTCCAGTCCGCATACGCACGAAGGGGCAGCGCATAGGAAGCGTTCTGGAGCCAGCTCAGCGTGTAGCCCTGCGGCGTGTACTGCAGGCCGATAGGGAGGCCCGCTTGGTCTACGACTCCGGCGAAGAAGTGGTAGTGCGGGTTTTCGGGGGAGAGCAGCCAGGTCTGGGTGGTGAATACGAGGGCCGCCTGGAGGTTCGTCAGCCCGGGGAGAATGGGTGAATTGCCCGCGGGATCCGTCGCGGCCAGCGCGCCAAGCGCATTGAGCAGTTCACCGGATGCGTCGATATACACGCCGGCATTCATCTGGTCCATCTGGTAGGCGAGCAACGTACAGGCGTAGTCTCTACATGCCACGCAATCGAAGTAGCCGTCCATCGGCACATACCCCTTGATCTGCCGGAGCCCGGATGGGATCTGTGTCTCTTGCTCGGCGGCCACGAATCCCACCATGTACCCGACGCTGAAACCAAGGAGATTCATCGGCCCCGCCCCGCTACCCGTGGCCATCCTTGTCGCGCGCGCTACGGCGAGTCCAACGCGGGTGTCCAGCGCATCTTTCGCCATCCCCCAGGTACTCATGAACGAGTAGTCGGAAAGACCGGCGGGAACGAGGGACCATGCCAGGTCGATCCCCCAGACGTCGTAGTTGTTCTGCGCAAGGAACACCGGGAACGCGTGGGTGTCCGGAGTCTCCGGGTTGTCAAGCGCTGCCAGGAACAGCTTGTCGAAGCGATACCATGCGCCCGGAATCATGAACAGCCCATCCCGGGTCCGGATCGGCTCGAAGGGTTTCTTCTCTTTCACGACCCGATGGAGCCCGATCCGATCGTACGGTCCCGGGCCTACCTGCACCTGGAAGGAGTAGTGGACAATGTCGCCCGCGATGACGTGCCGCGCCACGCGCGTCAACAGGACCGCCGCTGGCAACCCGGTACTTTCTCCCTGCTCGGTCAGCCGGAGGACCGTTGGGCCTTCAGGTGCCAAAGTGAGTCCTTCTCGTGCGAGGTCCGCCGCGACAGGCACGTTGATCAGTGCCAGCGCCGCGATCGATGCTGCGACCAAGAACACGATCTTTCTCATGGCTTTCCTCCTTGAATGAACAGCGGACCATCTGCTGAGGGCGGTGCCTCCGTCACCGCCTTGTTGCACCAGTCGTTTGACCCGCTACCGCCGCCGCCCCGTCTTCAACGCCGGAACCCTGCCCGGGAACCCAGGGCGCCCGTCCGCGTCCAGTCCTTCGATACTTCCGCCTTGCCCGAGCATCTGAGAGGCCCGCTCGGACTGTGGCGCGGTGACTCCACCCTCGGTGTCTGACTTGGAGTAACCAAGCAAGTGGGACTCTGGGGGCAGGAAAGTCAATGATGCAGATTAATCATTCGCCGAACGAAGCGGAAGTTCGCGCCTGATCGGAAATGCCCAATGCGACATGCGCGGGTGCGCACCGAGGGTAGTCGGCTCGCCTTGACCCCGCGTTGGGTGGGAGACCCGGGTGCCGAAGGGGTCAAGAATCGCCGGTAGGGGGGGACGGAGGGTTCCGTTCTCGGGCGTCGTCAGGCCGCCTCCCGCCACCCCTGGCGACCCCAGCAGATAGCCTCCCGGCTGGCCCGGGACTGCATCTTTTCTGCTTCATGGCCTGTCCACGCCAGAAGCTATAAGGATGCCGGATGGGACCGAATGGCCGACGGGGGTCAGGCGCGCGGTGACCGGCCGCGGAGCGCTCGATCCAGTTCGTCGGCGAGGATATCCGCCTCGCGCACGCCGAACACCATCGGCGGTTTGATCTTGATCACGTTGTCGAGCGGGCCGTCCGTGGACAGGAGCACGCCCGCTTCGCGCATCAGGTTGACGATGTCGCCGGCCTCCGCGGTCGCAGGCTCGAGGGTCGCGCGGTCGCGCACGAGCTCCACGCCCAGGAAGAGTCCCTCCCCGCGCACATCACCGATCAGCTCGTGCCGCCGGGCCAGCGCCTCGAGCCGCGCCTTGAGATGGCGGCCGGTGGCGAGCGCGTTCGCCTGGAGCCGCTCCCGCTCGAGCACATCCAGTACCGCCATGCCGACGGCGGCCGACACCGGATTGCCGCCGAACGAGGAGAAGAACTCCATGCCGTTCGCGAAGGCCGCGGCGATCTCCGGCGTCGTGATGACGGCCGCCATCGGATGGCCGTTCCCGATCGGCTTGCCCAGCGTGACGATGTCGGGCACGACTCCCTGCAGTTGGTGCGCCCACATATGCGTACCTACGCGACCGAAGCCCGTCTGCACCTCATCCACGATCATCATCCCGCCGGCCTGCCGGATGGAGCGCGCGGCCGCCTCGAGATAGCCGGCGGGATACATGACCTGCCCGCCACCCCCCGAGATGGCCTCGGCGATGAAGCACGCGGGCCCCTGCCCGCTCCGCTTGCGGATGATCTCGATCTTCTCGTCCACCGACGCCGCGTACGCGAGCCCGGACTCGGCCGCGTATCCCTTGAACCGTCCGCGATAGGGATCGGGGATCGTTGCGATCTCCACGTGATCCGGTTTCCCGCGCCCGCCCTTCCGGTTGAACTTGTAGGGACTCACCTCGATCAACGCCCCGGTGTTCCCGTGATAGGCCCAGTCGAGCGTGATCGTCTCGCGCCGTCCCGTGACCGTGCGCGCCATCCGCAGCGCGAGCTCGTTCGCCTCCGATCCGGAGCACACCAGATAGACCACAGACAGCGGCTTCGCGAACGTGGCCGCCAGCCGCTCGGCGTAGTCCAGGATGCCGTCGTGCAGATAGCGCGTGTTGGTGTTGAGCGTCGCCGCCTGCCGCGCGAGCGCCTCCACCACGTGCGGGTGCGCGTGCCCCACATGGCAGACGTTGTTGACGCCGTCGAGGAAGGCGCGGCCGGTGTGGTCGTAGAGATACGCGCCGCGCCCGCGCACGATCTTGAGCTTGCGCCGATAGCTGATCGACAGTGATAGCCCGAGTAGCCGGGTGCGACGCGCGAGGAGCACGTCCGGCGGTGTCGAGTCCACCGAATAACTCTCCGGCGCGAGCCGGAGGATCAGATCGGGATCGGGCGAGATCCTGCTCCAGACCGACCAGAGGCCGGGCTGGCCCACGCCGGGAAAATCGCCGGAGAGACCGAGGCGGTCGGTGATGATCTGGAAATGGAGATGCGGCGCCCAGCCGCCATTCACCTCCGCCGATCCGATCGAGCCGATGCGCTGGCCGGCCTTCACGGTCATCCCCGGTGCCACCCGGGTGAGCGTCTCACGCCCCAGGTGGCCGTAGAGCGTAAAGAAGCGCGGACCGCCGGCGCCGGCCTCGTGTTCCAGGATCACCGTCGGACCATAGTCGAAGGGCGCCGCATTGTCGGCGACGCTCAGCACCCGGCCGTCGAGCGGCGCATGAAGCGGCGTTCCCGCCTCGATGAAGAGATCGACGCCAAGGTGCTGCGAACGCCGCTCCGGCGAAGCCGCCGTGCGGAACTGGTCGCCCGCGTAGACGTCGCGTATCTCCCCGTAGTTGCCGATCGCGAAGCGCGCGCCCTCCGCCGCCATCCGGTCTCGAAGCCAGGCCCAGTACGCGTCCGCGTCGTCCGCGTGCTCCATCCCGGGTGCGCCCTTCTTCAGGGAGAGGAGACAGCGCCCCGCCCGATCCAGATCGAATCCGAAGAGCTGATGCGGCGCGCAGGCGCTCGATCGCAGCCACTCCACGACGCGATCGTGGTCCGCGACCGGCGCGATGCCGGCCGCGTCGCGCGCGAACGCCGCGAGCAGCGACGGGTTTGTCTGGTCCAACGTGCCGAGCAGCCGCAGCGCCGCCGCCCGCGAGACCTGCAGGTAGTCGTTCTCGGGGAATGCCTTGCCGCGATGCGACGACACGCACACGCTGACGGCGAGCCGCGCCGCCACCAGATCGAAGAGCACCTCCGCCTCGTCCGCCTCGAGCGGGAACGCCGACGCGTACGCCGAGATCATCGGGCCGGCCGCCGCATACAGGTCGTCGAGGTCGAGCAGGGCGTACGCGAGCGTGACCGCGAGCTCGTTGATCTGCCGGCCGAAGGTCATGTCGCCGAAGTCGATCAGCCCGGTGACGCTCCCGCCGTCGTCCGCCACGATCAGGTTGTTGTCATTGGCATCCTGATGCAGCACCCCCGCGCGCAGCCCGCGAAGCCGCGGCGCGACGCGCGTGTCGTACCGGGCGAAGACGCACGCCACCAGGGCGCGCTCCTCCGGTGCGCCGATGTCCTCCAGCCAGGGCTCCACCGCCGGCGCCTCGTCCAGATTCCAGAGGAATCCCGGCCGGTGCGCCAGGGGATGGCCGAAACCCTTGCGCGCCGCGGAGAAGCGGCCCATGAACGCGCCGAGGCTGGCGAGCAGCGCGGGGGTCTTCGGGACCGAGGAGAAGAGCCGCCCCGGCAGGTACTCGAAGACGCGGACAGCGTGCGATGCCGCGCCCGACTCCCACTCCGCGATCTCGCGGCCATCGCCGGTCCGCACAAGCCGCGGAACGCCGAGTGCGGGCAGCGTCGCGGCGATGTGCTCCAGCAGCGCGTTCTGCAGCGCGAGGGTGCCGCGATCCTCCACGGCATTGGCGATCTTCAGGACGTAGCGCCGCCCGCCGGCATCGATCAGCATGTTCTGGTCGCGCTCGCTGACCAGCGGCGTCAAAACGCCTTCGAGGCGATAGTCCCGGCGGAGCAGCACCGCGAGCTCCGCCGGATCCAACTGCGGCTTAGGATGCTCGAAGACCGACATCGGCGAGCCTGCCTCCGGGGGCGTTCCGGTCAGCGGCTCGCCAGGCCGCCGGCGATTTCGCCGCCATCGATGATCACGGGGTGCCCCGTGATGTACGGGGCTTCGTCGGAGGCCAGGAAGGCAAAGAGGGCGGCGATTTCGCCGGGTGTCGCATGGCGGCGGAGTGGAATCTTTGCATCCACCGCCGCCTTCATCTCCGGGGTGTACTCGGCTTCCTGCATGGCCGTCCAGACATACCCGGGACACACCGCGATCACGCGGATGGTCGGCGCCAGCTCCAGCGCCATCGTGCGGGTGAGTTCGATCACGCCCGCCTTCGCGGCGTTGTAGTCGGCGTACCGTGGGTAGCCGTTCATGCCCGACGTCGAGCCCATGTTGATGATCACGCCGCCGGCGTCGGCGAGCATGCGTTTGGCGGATTGCTGGGCCACGTAGAAGACGCCATCGAGATCGACACTCATCACCTTGCGCCATTCCGCGGCCGTGATGTTCATGAAGTCGTGCCGCAGGCTGATGCCGGCGTTGTTGATCGCGACGTCCACACCGCCCAGCAGCCCGTCCAGCTCCTGAAAGGCGCCGTCCACAGCGGCTGCGTCGGCCACGTCGGCATTGATGACGCCGGCGAGGTTCGGATGTCTGTTCCGAAGGGCTCGACCACCAGCCTCGTCGCTGTCGATCACCGCAACGCGCGCCCCTTCCCCCAGAAACCGCTCCACGGTCGCCGCGCCGATTCCGCTCGCGCCGCCTGTGATCACCACTCGCTTGTCGGTCAGACCTTTCATGAGGATTCCTGTGGCATTTGCTGGACGCTCGTCGATCAGCCAGCGATACCGCCGCCGTCCACCACCAACGCCGCGCCGGTCATGAACGACGAATCGTCCGAGGCGAGAAAGAGCGCCGCTCGCGCCAGTTCCAATGGCGTGCCGACCCGGCCGAGCGGACGATTGGCGGCGCTTTTCATGTAGTCCGCGAAGGTCATTCGCCGAGCCTCGGCGTCGCCGGCCAGCATCGGGGTCTCGACATCGCCAGGACAGAGACAGTTCACGCGAATGCCCTGCTTCCCGTGATCGATCGCCATCGCTTTGGTCATCACGACGAGCCCGCCCTTGGCCGCGCAGTAGGCGACGGCCTCGTCGCCGCCCTGAATGCCCCACCCCGACGCCTGGTTGATGATCACGCCGCGCCGCTGCGCGATCATGGTGGGCAAGGAGTACTTGGCCATCAGCCACGCTCCCTTGAGGCTCGTGTCTATCGTCGCATCCCACTCCTCTTCCGTGCAGTCGATTGCGCTGTGCGGATGGAACACGCCCGCGTTGTTGAAGAGAATGTCGAGACGGCCGCCGAAGGCGCGCAAGGTTTCCGCCACCACGCGTTCGCAATCGCCAGGACGCCGGACGTCGGCCCTGGCGAAGACCGCCGTGCCGCCGGCCGCCGCGATCGCAGCGACCACTCTCTGGCCACGCGCGTCGTCGCGGCCGGTCACCATCACCCTGGCGCCTTCTTCCGCGAAGAGGAGAGCCGATGCCTCGCCAATGCCTGACGTGGCGCCGGTGATGATCGCGACGCGGTCTTTGAGCTTCATGACAGGAACCTCGATGCGCTCACTGGTAGCTGGACCGATAGACGCATCGGAAATTCAAGCTGGCAGTATTTTAGGTCCGGCAAGGGCTATTCCGTCAACCTGGACCGGCCGTCAAGGACTGGGTTCGGCCGATCTCAGGCGGGGGAGGACCGGGTGGCGGCCGCTTAGGGACGCCCCCTCAGAACCCCACCGGATAGCCACCCGGCTGGCCCAGGACTGCATCTTCTTGCTTCATCGCCTGTCCTCCGCAGAAGCTATGAAGATGTCGGCCTATCCTGGCCGATGATGTTGTCCCAGCCGTGTCTATGCTGGGTGGATGTCACCGGAAACAGAGCCTATGAGGTTGGCTAGAAACACCCGCCCACCAACCCGTTGACAGCAATCTCAGCCCGGCGTACAAGAGATTCGCTCGCTCTCGACCGGATAGTGTGCCAGCTGTACGGATTCTGAGGCTCGAGGCCACCGGGAGGCCCTGAGCGCGGAGGAGTATATGCGCATGCGCCGGCTGTCTGTCATAGCTGCGTCACTTCTCGCGCCATTCCGGTTGTCAGGCGGCGGCATGCCCGCCAGAGTTGACCATCACTGGTCTCATCACGGTGCAGGAGGCGATGTGTCGACTCTCGCTCAGCCGTGCCTCGATCGAACGCGGCTTTCTATGACTCTGGAGCAGGCGCGGCACTCCACCGATCGCCCCTCGATCTGCGCGTTACATAACGTGAATGGTCCAGAGAAGCGAGGCCACTTAAGTCGCAGCATTACTCACTTCCTGGCCATGATCATAATGTGCAGTGGCTTTGCTCTAGTGGGGGCAAATGCCGCCGAGCGAAGCCAAACAGGAGCGGATCCACAACCTAGCATCATAGGTGAAGACAACCGGCACCCGATCTGCGACTCGACAGTCTCCGCCAGAATTCGCCTCTCAGACCCAGTAGGCTACATCACGTTTTGGTCTTCGTGTGGCGGAGGGCAAGCAAGCTGCACCGCATGGATTGCAGACTCTGGCGGGAGTGTGTTTACAAACGCCCACTGTGTGGATGAAGCAACCGACGTCGAGTTCGTCCGCTTTTCTTTAAACTTAAACGATCAGGCGTGTGTCCTAACAGATCGACCTGTCCCCGACACATACGGGGGCGCGAGAATGCTATTCGTTAACAAAAGTGTGGACATAACTGTCCTCCAATTTGTGGATTCAATCAAAGGTAACCCTGTAAACGTATATGGACACTTGTCACGATCAACAACCGCGGTGACCGATGGAGAGTCGCTCTGGATGCCTCAACATTACGGAGACAACCCAATTACGAGCAAAATGGTTGCAGAGGCACCATTTTGCAGTGTGATCGACCCGTCAATCATCGGCATTTACTATCCAGTATGTTGGCCATTGAGTATTCCAAACGATTGGGATTCAGAGTTTTCTTCAACCTGTGACGGAAGTGGGGGCACGTCAGGGTCACCCGTGCTTAATGCGAACAACGAGGTCGTGGGCCTGTACCATGCTGAGGATGTGGCATTTGACCGCAGCAGAACAATAAAAATGACCGAGATTGAAGCAGTGCTCCCTGCGCTGAATAGACCACCAACAGCAGTGGCTGGTGAAGATATGGTGGTGGCCGGAAGCCCGTGTGCATGGGTGCAGCTCGACGGAACCGGATCCAGTGACCCAGAAGGTCGGCTTGGACGATTTGAATGGGAAATCGCTGGCAATCTAGTGTATACAGGCCCGAACCCGGCTATCCAATTATGCGAGGGTCTTCACACCATCACACTGAAAGTGTACGACGAGTTCGAAGTGAGAGCCTCGGATAGTGTCGTGGTGCGCGTGACAACGGGAACGCGGATGGTAGTGTCGCCAACAGACGTAGTCGAGTTCGGGGTCGTGCCTGTCGGCAGTTATGCGGAACGAACTTATACAGTCTACAACGCTCATTGGGAGAACATTTGCTTCGAAGCGCACACACAGGGTCATCAGGCATTCTCAGTTGTGGGGCCATCCTTTACCTGCTTAGATCCTGGGCGCAGTGGGCAAGTGGTTGTGAGATATCGGCCTGTCGATGCCGGGACCCAGTTTGCGACGGTTGTGTTCGACAGCAATCAGAATGACGAGGTCCGGTATGTTAGGGGCACAGGGGACAGCTATGCGGGCACGTGTTCTGAGCCCATAGCCCTGGGCTGCGGGGTTACTGTCGCGGGAACAAATAGCAACGGTGAGGTTAACATCGATCGCTATTATGTAAATGGTACAGAGTACGATGGGTATTATGGACAGGAGCAAGTGCATGTATTCACGCTTAATAGCGATGATAGCGTATCAATATCTGCGTGTTTGGACGATTGTAACAACTCAGGCGGGGGGATGGACCTGTTTGTGTGCGAGACGTGTCAAATCCACACGACCTCGAGCTGTCGTCGCGTTATAGTGTCTGACGGCCGCCTTGTTCTTGATGGCCTTGTGTCAAGCGCATATTACATCATCGTGGATTCATATGCTGGAGCGGGGAATCTCGGCGAGTATAGGCTGCAGGTGGAGTGCTGTCCGAACAAAACGGGCACGACGTCGTGCGGTACTGGAGAGTGTAGAAGGACTGTTCTGAACTGTGTCGATGGGGTCCCGCAGGAATGTGTACCGGGAAATTTCGTGGCCGAGGTATGCGACGATCTGGATAACGATTGCGATGGGTTAGCGGACGATGGGAACCCTGGCGGTGGGCTCACTTGTTCAACGACTCAGCCGGGTGTGTGCAGGGACGGGACCATGACCTGCCAGTCGGGGAGCTTGGTGTGCGTTCGTAATCAGGGGCCGGGGCCGGAAACGTGCAACGACTTGGACGACAATTGCGATGGAGCGACCGATGAGGGCAACCCGGGTGGGGGTCAGCCATGTCCGACGGGTCAGCCCGGGTTGTGTGGTTTTGGGACGACGGTGTGCAGCGGCGGCGTGGTGATATGCGTTCCGACCTATTCTCCGGCTCTTGAAATTTGCAACGGCCTTGACGACGACTGCGATGGAATCGCCGACGGCGGTCCTATCAGTGAGCGTGAATTATCTGGGGACCCTGCGGAGGAGGATACTCCCGCGTTGTTGCAACGGCGGGATGGAACGGTCTGGCTCGTATGGACGAAGTCTGAAAAGCTGGTCTATAAGGTGTCCAGTGACGGGGGCGTAAGCTGGGGTCAGGTCATGGCGGTCGGTCCGGCGCAGGAATCCGTAAACACTCAAGCGGATCTCGCCGAAGGTATGGATGGGAAGCTAAGGCTTGTGTTCCAGTCAAATCGCTTCGGAAAGTGGGATTTATTCTACTCTGAGTACGATGATTCTACTGCTACATGGCCGTCCCCGGCTAGAAAGCTCATTGATGTAGGAACCGCGTCAGACTACCTCCCATCGATCACTTGCACTGGTGATGGAACCCTATGGGTTGTGTTTACCAGTGCAGATGGTTCACCGGGCCCCAAGCAAATAGTCTCAAGCAATAGAGGGGTCAGTTGGACGGGTCCCGAAGTGATAGCGAACAGCGCTGGAATGCACGGTAGTGTCGCAGCTATGGCTGACGGGTCTGTGTGGGTCGTGTACTGGAACGGCGCACATATTGTGTTCCAGAAATACGATGAAACCGGGTGGTCGGCGTCATACCCTGTTGCCGCTGCTCCCGCGGGGAATGGGGTGTATCTGCCGGATATTCTCCAAGGCCATGACGGCCGTATCTGGGTAGGGTGGACACAATTCAGCGCGAACGCTCAAAGGCTTTTGTATGCCACAAGTGTGGACAATGGTTCTACTTGGACGCAAGGCACGCAGACCGTCGAGTACCCGGCTAGGGATACAGCAATCAAGCTGGCTCGCGTCGGTTATGGCCTGTCGGCGGTGTTTAGCTCCATCCGGACAGGGAGCGACGATATCTTCGTCGAGGATCTGGCATATCCGATTGGCCAACCGTGTTCGGTGGGCCTGTGGTCTTGTCAGCGGAATGGACAATTGATTTGCTCGGCGGATGGCACCAGAACGGTCTGCAACGTGGTGCCCGGCACATCAACTCCAGAGATATGTAACGGATTGGACGACGACTGCGATGGCGTTGTTGATGTGCCACCTGAGGTCAGCAGCGTCGAGATTCTCATGGATTCCGAAACTGTTTCATGGGGCCCGGCGACTGAGCAGAACTATCAAGTTCTTCGTGGCGTACTCGATAGACACCCGGTGGGCAGCGGTTCAGAGGTATGCTTGGGGACATCGGTCACGGATGAGCAGATTACGGACGCCTCGATACCCCCGGCTGGAGGGGGGTACTGGTATCTCGTTCGCGCTTCGAATTCTTGTGGACATGGGTCTTGGGGGACGGCGAGCGGTGAGATACCGCGAGTCAGCGATATATGCGACCCCATTCCTCCGAACCCGCAGCAGATTTGTGAACAGGCTGGCGGCTTTTGGGATGAGTGTGGCCCTCCGGCATTGAACTGCGACTGCCCTGGGGGGGGTGGTTGCCCGACCGTCTGCGTCCCGATGTGTCGGTGTGGTGGAGCCCAAGAATACGCGTGCCCGGCGGGAGAGTGTCTGCCGGTGCAGTGCAGCCCTCCAGGCACACTGGGTGTGTGTTGGCCCCAGTGATGCCGTCATCCATCACACCAGGCCCGCAGGCGGGCGTCCCGGTCCGAGAACTGGTCCCGGGGGTACGAGGTCGGGCAGGCCTGTCTGGGACTGATGCTGCATGGGATGTGGTAGGCAGTGGAAAACACACCGGCTGGCGATCCAAAGAGTTGGATAGATCGGTGTACGTTGCCGGGTCGGAACCAAACTAGACTGCCTCCCGCCACGCCTCCCGACCCCACCGGATAGCCTCCCGGTAGGCCCCGGACTGCATCTTCTTGCTTCATCGCCTGTCCCCCCGCTGATACTAAAAGACGCTGACAGGTCGTACCAGGTGATGACGCCGGAGTCCTTGCTCGGGTGTCACCGAACACTCAAAAGCGGCCAGGGCAGAACACTTGATAACCGGCCACCACGGGCGGCGGGGTTGTGAGTATCGATCCTCTTGTTTCCCTCTGCAAGTCTGATTGTGAGCTTTTCCGTTGTGG
>Ga0210377_10000716_pt1 | contig 31669 bp, 28 predicted proteins | sample PLM4_65_b1redo_FD_155480 | JGI IMG/M metagenome (GOLD analysis project Ga0210377, IMG submission 155480) | Groundwater sediment microbial communities from an aquifer in East River, Colorado, USA - PLM4_65_b1 redo | ecosystem: Environmental > Terrestrial > Soil > Riparian zone | place: USA: East... | reverse complement strand
TCCTGAAAGACCGTCACGGCAGCGCGCGCGGCGCCGGACAGCGCGGTGCAAAGGGCCGCGGAAATCAGAATCGAACAGCTGCGCAGCATGACGTCCCCTTTTGGTGTCGCTCGTCGTCGATCGCGAAGTGAATCTGAACACGCTCCCCAGACGCCGTCAAGAGAAGCATTTCACTGTGTCTCGAGACTGAGAGGGGCGGTGTCGCTTGCGCGACACCGCCCCTCCGAGACCTCAAAGTCAGGTCTCCAAATACTACGAAGCTCAGGCCGCGCGACGTACCAGCGCGAGCCCAGCCAGGCCGAGGCCAAGCATGAGCACGGTTGCCGGCTCAGGAACGACCGTGATCGACGCAACGCTGGGCGGGAGTTCCGCGCCAGTGGAATCGAACACAGAGCCCTGCCCGAGATTGGTCTCCGACAGAATCAGGTTCACGCCGCTGGTCGCACCGGACAGCGTCGCAAGGATTACATCCTGCGCGAAGGCCGGCACGATCGACGCGCCTGGAGTGTTGTTGATGACCAGGAAGCCGTTCGCCGGCGGACCCGGATCGAACACGTTGAGCCCGCTGTCGAGCGCGCTGATCGCGATGTTTGCCGCGTTCACGCTCAGGCTGAGCAACCCGACCGTCTCGAGATTCAACGCGCCAATCCCGACAGAGCCGTTGTTGTCGGCGGTCAGTGTCCAGACGCCCGGGGTCGTCTGCTCCAAGAAGATGTCGAGCTGTGCTGCGTTCGCAGCCGAGCCGATCATCACCGCGGCTGCGAACACCGCTACTGCAATCATCTTTTTCATTTCGAGTTCCTTCCCTCCAGTAAAAAAATCGGACTCTCCGAGAAACCGTCGATGCGAGATCTGCTTCGAGCCCCTGCGCTTCCTCGCGCATCCTACCACACGGAAAACCTCCTGGGTCAAATTTCCACCGGTTTCCCGCCGGAAATCTGACCCAGGAGAACCATTGCCCTACTAACAGCCTCCGGCAGTGCCTGCGGTGCAGGGGAGCGGGACCGAACCCGTGCCCGTGCAGGCCGCGCACTTCGGACCCGGCGACTTGGTGTTCAGCAGCCGGAACTGCGTCAGATCGCCCGAGCCGATGAACGTGCCTGTCTGGTCCAGGTCGTAGATCGCGCACGGCCGCGAGAGGATCGTGCCGCAGGTGTCGCCCGTCCGGTTCTTCGTGTTCGAAGCCCGGAACTGCGTCAGATCATTCGTGCCCACGAAGGCCCCCGTGACGCCCGGGAACTTCCCGTCGCACTTGTTGCCGAAGCCGTCGTGATCGTCGTCGCGCTGCTGGCCGGTGAGCGTCGCCCACTGGTTGCTGGCGAGGTACGTCGAGATCTCGCGCGGGTTCGAGAACGTGGTGCAGCTGTCGCAGAGCTGGCCGGCGCCGTCAGCGTCGGTGTCCGCCTGATCGGCGTTGGCCACCGTCACGCAGTTGTCGCAGACGTTTCCGTCGAGATCGCCGTCACCATCGAGCTGATCCAGATTGGCGGTCGTTGGGCAGTTGTCGCAGACGTTTCCGTCCAGATCGCCGTCACCATCGAGCTGATCCAGATTGGCGGTCGTCGGGCAGTTGTCGCAGACGTTGCCGACGGTATCGAGGTCGCTGTCCAGCTGATTGGTGTTCGCCACCGTCGGGCAGTTGTCGACGTTCCCGCAGATGGTGTCGCCGTCGACGTCGTCGCCGTTACCGATGCAGGGATCGATGGGCGGAGCCGCCGGCGTGCACACCGGACCGGACGAGCCCACGATCGGGCACTGCGTGGTGTTGTTCTTGACCAGGATGTCCGTGCTGCGCAGCGCGAACAGCTTGATGTCGCGAACCGTGAACGCCGCCACGGTGTTGACCGTCGGCGGGTTCTGCGAGCCTCCGAAGTGCGCCACGGTCGCGGCATCCGCATCGCGCCACTGGAAGCGCGAGGCCGAGGCCGGGATCAATGTGCCGCCAAGGCTGTAACGGATCGCCCGATCGTCCTGGCCGGTCGCGTAGAACCCGTTGGTCTTCGGACCGTCCACACCCACGCCGAGTCGCTGGTTGCACGCGAGTGCGCCGTTGCTCTGGCCTTCGTTGTCGCCGATGCAGCCCGGAATGCCGTCCGGACCCGGGCCGAGGTCGTACGTGAGTGCCCAATCGCTGACCGTGGTATCGCCTCCGCCCGCGCCCCAGCGGTAGGTGAACGCGCCTGCGCCGAGGGCCGTGACCTCGCCGAGCGCCTCCGCGTCCCAAGGGACGGGCACACCGCCGTTGCAGCAGGGCTCGCCGATGTTGAGCGGGGTCCCGTTCGGGAAGGATCCACCAGTGCCGATGCCGCTGGCGAAAGGCAGCCCAGCGGGATCGACGGAGCCCAGGTCGGCCAAGTCGACCGCCGGCAAGCCTTCGGAAGCGATGTCGCGGAAATCCGACGCCGCGTACCCGGTCGAGCCGACGACGAAGAGCGGAACCCGGATGTCCCCCCCCTGACCCGCGATGCCGCCGATGCGCTCACCGGCCTTCAGGTCGAGCTCGGGGAAGCCGTGGGTGTTGTACCCGATCGGGAGCCCGAGGGTGTTGGGCAGATTGCGCGCGAAGCAGGCGCCCGACATCACGTTCGGGTCAGCGCAGGCCGCCAGCGCGGGATCGTTCGGCGAGACACCGGCGACCGCACTCAAGCTGCCGAGCGGGCCGTTGCAGGCGCGGCAGCTGCCGCCCTGACCGGCGCAGGCTGTGGCCTGATCTGGGGCCGAAGCTCTGGGGTCGCACGGATTGGCGCCGTCCGAGCATCGACCGATCAGAGCGCCATTGCCCCAGCCACCCATATTGCAGCGGAGATCGTTGTCGACGAGCCAGGTGATCGAGGTGATGGCAGCGACGCCGATCGCATCGCGCGCGCCGGCCTGCCGACCGACCGCCTCGTCGCCGCTCTGGAGCGCGAGCTGAACGCCGGCTGCCGGCGTCTGCAGGCCTGCCTCGTTGAGCTCCTGCAGCTCGGTGGTCGAGATGTTGAAGTCCTTGTTGCAGTTCGGCGGGCAGACCCGCTGGCCAGCCACCGTGTAGGTTGCGACTTCCGTCGGCGTCAGATCCCGGTTCCAGAGGAACGAGTAGCTGTTGCGCCCGACCCGGCTGCACATCGTCGTGTTCTCGGCCAGCGGAGCGCCGCTGACTGACGAGTTCTGCGTCTGCCAACCTTCGAACGGATCGCACGTGAACGTGACGATGTGGGTGTTGTACAGACCCGAGATGACGACCGAGATGGCGAACCAATCGACCCAGGCCGAGTCGCCAAAGACCGTGGCCTTGCGCAGCTCCACGGCCGGCAGGAAGTCGTCGATCTGCCGCGCGTCGGTGCCGCGCACCTGGTGGATCGCCCCCGTCGGCGTGCGACCGAGGCTGCCCGCGTTGCGCTGAGGATCGAAGAGGGCCGCCGGGTTCTCGATCCCGTAGCGCGGCGAGCCCTTCGGTCCCGCGATGCCGTTGATCGCCGGGCCGAGCCCCGCGTACGACTGCGACCCAACCGCGCCGGTCAGAATCTCGGTGCCGAGCGCCGTGCCGAAGCCGCCGACGTCTCGATTGACATCGCCGTCCGAACAGAGCGGATAGAGACCGCCGCAGACCGCGGTCTCGAAGGTGGCGGGAGTCCCCGGGGCCGTGCCCTGGCAGGTGTTCGCGGTGGCCTGATAGGGGGCGCCGAACGGATCGGTGGTCAGCGAGCAGGTGCCACCGGCGTCGGTGCAGTAGCCGTCGGTCAGGCAGCCGACCTTGGTGTTGCCGGAGCAGTGGCCCGCGCCGTGCGGCCAAACCTTGCTGGCGAGGCCCGTCGTCAGGTCACCTGACGTACAGCGTCCCGCGGGAACGATCTGCAGATCGCAAAGCGTGTTCGGGTTGAGCGAACAGCGCGCGCCTGTGCGGTTGTAACAGCCTTCCGTGGAATCACACGAGCTGGCATTGGAATCGACCATGTTGTTTCGCCCGCCGACCCCGACGGCCTCATACGGAAAGACGTCCGCACGAGCCGGCATGGCAATCGACGCCGCCAAAAGCAGCAGCGTGAATAGTCGTATCGCGACCATTTCCCCTCCCTTCGAAAGCATAAACTCCCTCAGCGCCACGAGCGCATCGAAAGCCTCTCATGCCCGGGAGCGGAATCCAAGCCTTATTTGGGGCTGGAACCCCACTCCCCGAGAAGCCTTTCCACGCCTTTATGTTGCGCATGCGCAACTAAGGTGACGGGGCTCTCTCGAGCGAAGGGCCTCCGAGGCCAAAGAAAAGGCCCCTGGAAATCGCGGCGACTTCCAGGGGCCTTTGCGTGGCCGTTGCGCTCTTCGGCGGCTTTAGAGCTCCGCGAACGCCTCGAGCAGGCGCTGCTTGGAGGAGTGGCGCAGCTTCTCGATGGCGCGCGCCTCGAGCTGCCGGACGCGCTCGCGCGACAGGCCGAGCTTCTCGCCGATCTCCTCGAGCGTGTGATCCTGCTCGCCCTTCATTCCGAAGCGCCAGCGCAGGATGTTCCGCTCCCGCTCGTTCAGCTGCGAGATCGACTCCTCGGTCGCGCGCTCGAGCCGCAGGCGGTCGAGACCCTCGAGCGGAGACACCGTCGAGGGATCCTTCACGAAGTCCTTCAGCACCTTCGAGTCAGTGCCCTTGACTTGAGTCTCGAGCGAGACGGGCTCGCGTGTCATCTTCTGCAGCCGCTCCGTCTGCTCGACGGAGATCTTCAGCTCCTTCGCCAGCTCGGAGGTCTTCGGCTCGCGGCCGAGACGCTTCGAGAGCGCGTTGTACGTGCGGTAGTACTTGAGCAGCGTGTCGTGCATGTGGCTCGGGATGCGGATCGTCCGCGACTGGTTCTGGATCGCGCGGATGAGCGCCTGCCGGATCCACCACAGCGCGTAGGTCGAGAACTTGTGGCCTCGCCGGTAGTCGAACTTCTCGACGGCACGGATCAGCCCCAGGTTGCCTTCCTGGATCAAGTCCTGGAACGCGATGCCCATGTTCCGGTAGTCCTTGGCGATCGCGATCACGAGCTTCAGGTTGTGCTGCACGAACTTGTTCTTGTGGAACATCAGCCGGTCGTAGGCGAGATCGACGGTGTCCATCAGCTTGATGTAATCCGGCGCCTTCACGCCCATCGAGAGCTCCACCTCGCGCAGCTGCTTGCGCAGCGCGCGCAGGTCGCGCTCGCGGTCGACCTTGCCCTTCTCGGTCTTCGGTGCGCGCTTGGGCGACTTCAGATCGCGGATCTGGCGCTCGTAGCTCGCCATCGTGTCGCGCGCGCTGCGCAGCTTGCGGCGGATGCGCTCGAAAATCTGCATCGAGAGATCCGCCTCGCGCAGCGCCTTCTGGATGCTCGTCTCGAGCTTCGCGACGCCGTCCTTCTCGTCCTTGCCGGAGGTCGTCAGCTCGTCGTAGCGGGTGAGCAGCGCCTCGACCTTCTTCAGGCACTTGTCGAGCTTCTCGCCGCGCTCCTCGCCCTCGGGCGTGCCGGAGCCATAGGCCTCGGACATCTTCGCGGTCACACGGTTCTCGCCCTGGAGACCGCGCCAGATATCGATCGCCTCGCGCCACGTGAACGAGACGGAGAGGATGCCCGAGCGCATCTCGTGAGTCGCCGACTCCATCTCCTTCGCGAGCATGACCTCTTCTTCCTTGGTCAGCGTCGGAATGCTCGCGATGTCGTTGAAGTAGGAGAGCAGCGTGTTGCGATTGCGCGCCGCCTCCTCGTCCGGATCCACGTTGGAGTGCTCCGGATCGATCGCCTTTGTCGTTGTCTCTGACCAGCGTGCCTGGCTCATGTTTCTTGCCTTCGTCTCCCGCCCGCGCTCGCCGCCTCGCACTCGAGTTGGCTCCGGGGCGTTCTTCCTCGAGCTCGGGGAGGCATCCATGTGATGCCTCGGCCCGCGGCCCTGTTTTCGTGGTTCGAGCGGCGCCACCCCCGCAGCACCGCTACCGACATCTCGCTCCGCCTGCTCTCTCGACGCAGCGTGTCATAAGTCGCACATAAAAAACCAGCTCCACTCACACTCCGGCGGTCTCGCGAGACTTGCCAAAGGGGGGGCCGATTGCGAAGAGTAGACCTCGGCTGCCTACTTTTCGTCATGGACCCTATGAGACTTGAGCTGCACTGTCAAGAAAATATTCTGAAGCTCCTTCCGATGTCCGTTCAGGGACTTGCGAGCAATTGATGGACTCGCCCGGAGGGTGGCGCAAACCGCCCCATCGCCCTCTCGGTGCCCATCGACCGACCGTCCGCCGCTGAGCACGATTTTCTGACGCAGCCCGGCGTAGGGCGATTCAGAGGTCCCGCGATCTGCGGATCAGCTGCACGAATTCGTCCCGCGTCTTGGGGTCGGACTCGAACTCACCGATCATCGCGCTCGAGATCGCGTAGGAGTTCTGCTTCTGCACGCCGCGCATCATCATGCACAGGTGCTGCGCCTCGATGATCACCGCAACGCCTCGCGGCTGAAGGACTTTTTCGATCACGTGCGCGATCTCGTTGGTCAGCCGCTCCTGCACTTGCAGCCGCCGCGAGTACATCTCCACGAGCCTCGCGATCTTCGACAGACCGACGATCCGGCCCCTCGGCACGTAGGCGACGTGGGCCCGACCGAAGAACGGCAGCATGTGGTGCTCGCACAAGCTGTAGAAGTCGATGTCCTTCACGATCAGCATTTCGTTGTAGGACTCTTCGAAGACGGCGTCGTTCAGGATCTTCTGCGGGTCCAGGTGGTAGCCCTGGGTGAGGAATTCGAAGGACCGGGCGACGCGGGCGGGCGTGCGCAGCAGTCCCTGGCGACTCGGGTCCTCGCCGATCTCGCTCAAGAGCTCCTCGATCAGTCTGGCGACCTTGCTCATGGGTTCCGTTCGCCCCCGAAATACTCGACCGAGTTGTTGCTGGTCTCGATCAGACGCACGCTTGCCAGGCTCGCCGGGCCGAGCGCGCCATCGAGCGTATCCCAGACGTGCCGGGCGATGTTCTCTGCGGTCGGAACCACGCGGGCGAAGGCGGCGACGTCGCGATTCAGAAAGCGCCCGTCGAGCTCGGCCAGGACGCGTGGCAGAACGACCTCGTCGAGAGCCTCGAGCCCGGCGACGCGACCGGTGGCGGCGTCGAGAGCGCCTTCGAGTGTGAGCTCGAGCCGGTAGTTGTGACCGTGGCCGGAGGGATTCGCGCACTTGCCGTAAACGGCGCGGTTGCGCGCGGCGCTCCAGTCCGGACGCGCGAGGACGTGCGCGGCGGAGAAGTCGTAGCGGCGGATCACTCGGATCAACGGCTCACCTCGATGGTCAGATCGCGTGTGGGGCTGAGACGGATGCAGTGCAAGAGCCCGGCCGGCAGCGCCTTGTCGAGCAGCTCGAAGATCAGCGCCGCGAAGCTCTCCGGCGTCGGCGCGTGGTCTCGGAAGAACGGCGTGTCGTCGTTCAGCGAGCGGTGGTCGAAGCGCGCCTCGATCTCGCGCTCCATGACTTCCTTCAGGTCCTTCAGGTCGATCACCATCCCGGTTTCGGCGTCGATCGGACCGGACAGCGTCACCTCGAGCTCCCAGTTGTGGCCGCTCGTCGCGCCCGATCGGTCGCGATACGACGCAGAGAACTCCAACCTGCGGGTGATCAGCACGATGTTCGAAGCCTGGGACGCTCGCGCCGGCTCAGAAGTTCCGCAGCAGCCCGACGACGACGCCCTGAACTTCGATGTCCTCGGCCGGGAACTCCATCGGCGACAGCGACGCGTTGGCGGGCACGAGTCTCACCTTGCCGCCGTCCTGGTAGAAGCGCTTCAGCGTGCACTCCGCGCCGCGGATCAGCGCGACCACGGTCTCGCCGCCGCGCGGCGTCTTGCGCGCCTCGAGCACGACGACGTCGCCGTCGACGATGTGATCGTCGATCATCGAATCACCTGAGACGCGCAGCGCGAAACAGTCGCGACGGGCAACCATTTCGGGCGGAACCGCGATCGTGTCGGGTACCGAGATGGCCTCGATCGGCCGACCGGCAGCGACACGCCCGAGCAGCGGGATCTCGACGCCCGTCGGTGCGCGCTCCTCGCGGACGACCTCGATCGATCGGCTGCGGTTCCAGGCCTTCCGGAGAAGGTTCTTGTCGACGAGGTTCTGGACGTGCTTGTGAACCGTCGCCACCGACGAGAGCCCGAAGCGCTCGCCGATCTCTTCCAGGCTGGGCGCGTAACCCTCTCGCTCCAGGTACTCGCAGATGAAATCGAAGATCTCTTTCTGCCGCTTGGTGAGATGCATGCGAACCCCCAAAGCCCCGACGCCGGAGCACACGCCGCTACTGTACCCCGCGCAAGTACACGGCGGTGAAAGACATGCGCGTCCCGAGCCTATTCGAAAGAATGGCGAAAATCAATCGCTGGCTCGCTCCTTTCGCCGCAGTCTTCGGCGCGGCGGCATGGTTCCAGCCGTCCGTCGCCGGTTCGGACCTTTGGTGGCACCTCGCGGCGGGCCGCGAGATCTGGCAGACCCGAAGTCTCCCGACCGCGGACCATTTCTCGTTCACCTTCGAAGGCCAGCCGTGGATGCACCACGAGTGGCTCTGGGGCGCCGGCTACTGGCTCGCGTATGAGGTTGATCCACAGCTCGTCGCGTGGGTGAATCTCGCGCTCCTGGTCGCGATCTTCGGCGTCGCGTTCGAGGTCGCGCGCCGGCACACCGGCTCGTCGTTCGGCGCGGGCTGCGCGCTCTGGGCGGCTGCGGCGACGTCGCACTGGTTTCTCGACATCCGCCCGCACGAGCTGACGCTGCTCTTCGTCGGAATCGTCCTGCTCTCGCGCAACGCGCGCGTTGCGCCGTGGCTCTGGCCTGCGCTGATGGTGCTCTGGTGCAATCTGCACGGCGGCTTCGTCTTCGGCTTTGGCGCGATCGGGCTCTTCGCGCTCGTCGAAACGATCCGCGCCTCGCTGCGTTCGAAGCGGCTCGCAGTCGACGCGCGGCTGTGGATCGGTGTCGCGCTCACCGGGCTCGCGTTCCTGTGCAATCCGTGGGGCTGGCGGATTCTCGAGTATCCGGTCGCATATCTCGACTCGAGCTCGCCGTTCCGAGACATCCTGGAGTGGCAGCCGCCCGGTTTCAGCCTGGACCCGCGCGGCTTCGCCGGCCGGTTCACCTGGCTGCTCGCCGCCAGCGTCGCGGGCGCAGCGCTGGAAGTCCGCGCGCGCTCGCGCGACCTCTATCTGGTGTCGCTCGCCGGCGTCGCCGGAGCGATGGCGCTGACGTCGCGCCGCTTCATCCCGCTCTTCGCCGTAGTGGCGCTGCCCCTCGTGGCCAGGCTTGCGAGCGCGCTGCGTGACCGCGCGCTCGCCGCCTTGCCCGGCGCGTTCGCCGAGCGCATGCGGCTAGCCGCTCCGCTCTCGGCGCTGTTGATCGCGGCCGTCCTGTGGCGCGACGTCCGGCTCACGCCCGCCCTGCTCGAGCGCTGGACCGAGTCGCAGCTCTACCCGAGCTCGGCGCTGCGTTACCTGCAGGCGCTCGCTCCCGGCCCGCGGCTGCTCAATCACTACAACTGGGGCGGCTACGTGATGCTGCACGCGCCCGAGTTCAAGGTGCTGATCGACGGCCGCGCGAACACGCTGTACGACGAGAAGACCTACCTCGACTACCTCGCTCTCGTCGGCGCGGGCAGCGGCCTGTCGTCTCGGCTTGCGCAGTACCCGGTGGATGCGGTGCTGGTGCCGACCGCTTCCGGGCGGCTCGCTGAAGCGCTTGCCGGCGCGCCGTACGGCTGGCGCGTCGTCTATGCCGACTCGATCGCGACGGTGCTCCTGCCGCCGGGCTCGGCGCGGCTCACGCGCCCGCTGCCGCGCGCCGAGGAGATCGTGGGCGACGAGCCCGACTGGCTGCTCGCGCGCGGCACGGCTGCGGCCTCCGCCGGCCGGCGGGGCGAAGGACGCGCGCTGATCGAAGCCGCGATCACGCGCGGGCCCTTGCTGGTGCGCGCCTACGGGCAGCTCGCGCAGGTCGAGGCGCAGGAGAACAGCTCGGCCGGAGTTGCGGCCGCGATCGAGCGGGGCATCGCCACGGAGCCGCGCTCGGAGAAGAGCCTGCGCCTGATGGAGGCCATGGCGTACGAGACACTTGGCGACTCCGAGCAGGCGCTCGAGGCGCTCGAGCGCGCCGTCCCGCGCGGCCCTTTCTCGAAGCCCGACGCGATCTTGGCGCAGCTCGCGGCCTTGCGACGGGCCCGCGCCGCCCGTTGACTTCGAAAGCGACGGCCGTACTCTGGCGCGCGCCTGGCACTCCGACTTCGCGAGTGCCAAACCAGGTGTGACCGCAAGTCTTTGCGCGAGTCCGATCGCGAGAGGGAGAACGCAACCATGAAAATACGGCCGCTCCAGGACCGCATCCTGCTGCGACAGGTCGAGGGCGAGGCGAAGACGGCGGGCGGGATCATCATCCCGGACACCGCCAAGGAGAAGCCTCAGGAAGGCGTCGTCGTCGCGACGGGCAAAGGCAAGGTGCGCGACGACGGCAAGCTGACACCGCTCGATGTCAAGGCCGGCGATCGAGTGCTGTACGGAAAATACTCCGGGAACGAGATCACGGTCTCCGGGGACACCTTCGTGATCGTGCGCGAGGAAGACATCCTCGCGGTTCTGGGCTGAGAGGGGAATTCAGATGAGCGCCAAGGAAATCAAGTTCGATACACACGCCTCGGACGCGATCATTCGCGGGGTCAACGCACTGGCGAACGCCGTGAAGGTGACACTCGGGCCAAAGGGCCGGAACGTGATCATCGAGAAGAGCTACGGCTCGCCCGTCGTGACAAAGGACGGTGTCACCGTCGCGAAGGAGATCGAGCTCGAGGACAAGTTCGAGAACATGGGCGCGCAGATGCTGCGCGAGGTCGCGTCGAAGACGTCCGACGTCGCCGGTGACGGCACGACCACCGCGACCGTGATCGCGCAGGCGATCTTCCGCGAGGGTCTGAAGATGGTCGCGGCGGGTCACAGCCCGATCGAGCTCAAGCGCGGCATCGACACGGCGGTCGAAGCGATCGTCGGAGAGCTCGTGAAGATGTCGAAGCCCACGCGCGACCGCTCCGAGATCGCGCAGGTCGGCTCGATCAGCGCGAACAACGACGCGGAGATCGGCAACATCCTCGCCGACGCGATGGGCAAGGTGGGCAAGGAAGGCGTGATCACCGTCGAGGAGAACAAGGGCCTCGACACGATCCTCGACGTGGTCGAGGGCATGCAGTTCGATCGCGGCTACCTCTCGCCGTACTTCGTGACCGACGCGGAGCGCATGGAGGTGGTGCTCGAGGCCCCCGTGATCCTGCTGCACGAGAAGAAGATCTCGAGCATGAAGGACCTGCTGCCGCTGCTCGAGCAGGTGGCGCGCGCGGGCAAGCCGCTCCTGATCGTCGCCGAGGACATCGAGGGCGAGGCGCTCGCGACGCTGGTCGTGAACAAGATCCGCGGCACGCTCAATGTCGCGGCGGTGAAGGCGCCGGGCTTCGGCGACCGCCGCAAGTCGATGCTCGAGGACATGGCGATCATGACCGGCGGACAGGTGATCGCCGAGGAGCTCGGCATCAAGCTCGAGAACGTGACGCTGAACGACCTGGGCAAGGCCGGCAAGATCTCGATCGACAAAGACAACACGACGATCATCTCGGGCGCGGGCAAGAAGAAGGACATCGAGGCCCGCTGCAACGAGATCCGCAAGCAGATCGACGACACGAAGTCCGACTACGACCGCGAGAAGCTCCAGGAGCGCCTGGCCAAACTCGCGGGCGGCGTGGCCGTCGTGAAGGTCGGCGCGGCGACCGAGAGCGAGATGAAGGAGAAGAAGGCCCGCGTCGAGGACGCGCTGCACGCCACGCGCGCGGCCGTCGAGGAGGGCATCGTGCCCGGCGGCGGGGTCGCGCTGATCCGCGCCAAGAAGGTGCTCGAGACGCTCAAGGGCGCCAACACCGAGCAGCAGGCGGGCATCGACATCATCCGCCGCGCGGTCGAGGAACCGCTGCGGATGATCGCGCAGAACGCCGGTCACGAGGCCTCGGTCGTCGTGGACAAGGTCGCCAACGGCAAGGGCGCCTACGGCTTCAACGCCGCGACCGAGATCTACGGCGACCTCGTGAAGGACGGCGTGATCGACCCGACCAAGGTCGTGCGCACGGCGCTGCAGAACGCGGCCAGCGTCTCGGGCCTGCTCCTGACCACGCACGCGATGATCGCGGACAAGCCCAAAGACGATGCGCCCGCCGCCGGCGGACACGCGGGCCACGGGCACTGAGGCTTTACCCCCGCTCGGGGTGATCCCTCACCTTCAGCCCCCCGGGAGCGCCGCCGATGGCGCTCCCGGGGAGGCGAAGGCGAGATGTCGTCTGCCGATCGTCACGCGGAGTTCCTGGCGCAGCGCTTGCGCGCAATGGGGCTCCAGATCGCTCTCGCCCGTGGCGCGAGCTCGGCCGAAGGCGAGCTCCCGCTCGGGCCGACGCCGCTCGAAACGCTCGGCCGGCCGCTCGTCGTGGAGCGGGTGCGCTTCTACACGTTGGGGCACAACCGGCTGAAGTTCTTCGCGCCCCCGGTCTTCTTCGACCTGCCCGCGCTCGATGTCACGCGCTGCGAGTCAGCCGCCGCGATCGAGTCGGCGCTCCGGCGCTCCTGGGCCGCTGTCGTGCGGGACCTCGGTGAAGCGCTCGCCTGGCTGCAGCGCCTGCGCGCCCCGGTCCAGCTCGTCGCAGGTGGCGCGCGTCTGCGCTTCGTCGACGACGCGGCGGGCTCGATCGAGGTGCGCTCGCCGCGCGAGCTGCTGCTGCCGAGCAGCGGCGCGCTCTCGGAGCGCTCACTCCTGGACCCGGGAGAGCGGCGCTATCGGCCGCTGGCGAGCCTCGAGACGGCGAACGAGCTCGCCCTCGCGATCGCGTCGGCGGTGACTGAGCGCGCCGCGCGCAGCGGACTCGTACCACCCGTGTCGGCGCCCGATGAAGTGCGCCCGATCGCGGGCAAGCGCGCCCGCCGGGTGCTCGCGATCACGACCAACCCCGAGGCGCTCGCCGACTTGAAGGCTCGCCTGGCCGAGCACGCCGTCGAGCTCGACATCCTGCGCGACCCGGCGCGCGCATTCGCCGCCTTCCGTGAGACCAGCTACGAGCTCGTCTTCGTCGACGTCCACCTCGGTCGTGAAGACGGCTTCGAGCTGGCGATGCGCTTTCGCGCGCTACCGGGCGTGGAGCAGCTGCCGATCGCGCTTGTCGACGAGCGCGAGAGCAATGCCAACCGGTCCGCCTCCCGCGACGCGGGCGCCGCGCTCTACGTCGCGAAGCCGCTGCGTTGGGAGGAGATCGGCGAGACGGTGCTGGATCTCCTCGACCACGCCGCCTACCGCCGGTACCAGCGCTTTCCAGCGCGCCTGGCGGTGCGAACGGCGGCGGCCGCAGGGACCTGGGACGACCTCACGGAGCTCATCGCCCGCAGCGGGTTCTGCCTGCGGACCCGGCGCGACATCCTGCCCGGCGCCGTCGAGCGCTACCGCGTGCACCTGCCCGCGCCGTTCGCGCCGGTCGACGTGGAGGGCGACGTGATGGCGCGCGCGACGCTGCCGGGCTACGCGAGCGTGCTCGCGGGGATCCGCTTCCGCAGGTTTCTCGATGGCGGCGAGGCGCGCTGGATTCGCGTGATCGAGGCTCTCGCCCAGCGCAGCGCGCGCGAGCCTGAAAGCGCGCCCTAGCCGACGACCTGGCGGGCCTTCTTGATGTCGTCGTCCATGATCGTCTTGCGCTTCTCGCGCAACGCAGCAGCGCTCGCCTCCTGCGCCAGGCGAGCGATGTATTCCTCGGCCGCGGCCACCGCCAGTTCTACCGCCGGGCCCGATGTCCTCAGCTCACCACCGTGTTTCACGAGCAGCCGCTTCACTGCGGCCGCGGGAATTTCCGCCATTAGCTGATCGCCCCCGGAACCGTTCGTGGTTCGCGTCCTAGGATTCCCAGCCCGGACGCTGCCGTCAACCGCCCGCTTGCTTCTCCAGCCGCAGCAGGAACTCGACCACCCGGTTTGCTACGAGCTCGCGCTCGCGGTCGACCGGCAGCACGTGCGCGGAGTCCTCGAGCCAGTGGAGCTCGTGTTCGCCGGGCGGGAGCCCGCCGAGGATGCGCTCCGCGTTGTGCGGCGGGACAGTCGGGTCGCGCCGGCTGTAGATCAGCTGCACGGGCGCGCCCACCGCAGAAAGCTCGCGTTCGACCTCGCGCGCCAGCGCGAGCAGCTCGTTCACTGCGCGCAGCGGCATGCGGTCGTAGCCCGGATGCCGCGCGCGCGCGGCGTCGTCCAGGATGGCAGGCGTCTTCGGCAGCGAGCGAACGAGTGGCCAGAGCCAGGGCACAGTCGTCCGCACGAGCCAGCCCAGATCGAGCGGTGCAGCCAGCACGACCGCCCCCGGGAGCGCCCGCCGCTGCGCGAGCGCGAGGGCGAGAACGCCGCCGAGCGAGAGCCCGAGCACGTACACGCGCGCGTGTCGCTCGGCGAGCGCGTCGTGCGCGGCGACCACCGCCTCGACCCAGGCGCCGCGCGGCGTCGCCGCGAGCGCCTCGGGCGTCGTGCCGTGGCCGGGCAGCAGCAGCCCTTCACAGAAGAAACCGGCCGCCACGAGCGCCTCGGCCGGCGGTCGCACCTCGTAGGGGGTGCCCGTGAGCCCGTGTAGACAGAGCACCGCCGGCGCCAGACCGCCGCGCGTATCGCCGAGCCGGAACGCGCTCCCGTCGGCCTTCATCTCCGCTCCTGCCAGGACGCGGCGAGCTCGGCCGCGCGCGTGACGGTCGCGATCGGCACGCGATGACGGCGCGCGGCACGCGCGCATGACTCGTACTCCGGCTTCGCGCGCTGGTCCTCGCCCGCAGCGCCGGCGAGCTTGACGCGGATCGCGCCGTAGGGTGTTGCCACCGTGCGCGCGCTGCGCGCGCGCACGAGCCGAGGCACGATCTGGACGCGCACCCCGAGGGCGCTCGAGTCGGACAGCACGCGCCGCGCCAGCCGATCCGCGTCCGCGGGACGCGCAAGCACCCGCAAGAGCTGCCCCGGCCGGCCCTTCTTCATCAAAAGCGGCAGGAGCGAGACGTCGAGCGCGCCGTCCTCGAGCAGCCGCTCCATCAGGAAGGGCAGATGCTCCGGGCTCATGTCGTCGAGGTTCGTCTCGAGCAGGGCCACGCGGTCGCGGCCGAGCGCGGGCTCGAGCTCGCCCAGCACCGCGCGCAGCACGTTTGGCAGCGCGCCCTTCCGGTCGTCGCCGGCGCCGAAACCCTGAGCGAGCGGGCGGAGCGCCGGCATCGCGCCGTACTCGTCCGCGAGCGCCGTCAGCAGCGCGGCACCCGTCGGTGTCACCGTCTCCCAGGCGACGTCGAGCGGCTCGGTCGGCACGCCGCGCAGGAGCTCGAGCGTCGCGGGCGCCGGCAGCGGGATCGGCCCGTGCTCGGTCTCGACCGCGCCACGGCCGAGCGGAAGCGGAGTGCAGCTGATGCGCACGACGTCGAGCGCCTCGACCGCCGCGCAGACGCCGACAATGTCGCCGAGCGCGTCGATCGCGCCCACCTCGTGGAAGTGCACGCGCTCGATCGGCACGCCGTGGATGCGCCCCTCGGCGCGCGCGAGCCGCTCGAACACGTCCAGGCTGCGCGCGCGCACGCGCGGCGCGAGGCGCGCCTTGCGCAAGAGCGCCCGGATCGTGCGGAAGGTCCGGCCGTGATGGTCGTGCGCGGGTCCGGAGAACGCGACCCAGCGCGCCGAGATCGCGCCGCGTTCGACGCGGGCAAGCCGCATGCGGATCGTGCCGACGCCCAGCCCCGCCAATGCACCGCGCACCGCGGCCGCCGGCGCGCCGACATCGAGCAGCGCACCGAGCAGCATGTTCCCGGCCGCACCGGAGAAGCAGTCGAAGTGGAGGACGCGCGCGCCCCGCAGCTCGCGCTCAGGCGCGGTTGATGAGCGACGCGACGTAGGCGGCTCCGAAGCCATTGTCGATGTTGACCACCGTGACGTTCGCGGCGCAGGAGTTCAGCATCGCGAGCAGCGCCGCGACACCTCCGAACGACGCACCGTAACCGACGCTGGTCGGCACCGCGATCACGGGGGCCGCCACGAGCCCGCCGACCACCGAAGCGAGCGCGCCCTCCATGCCCGCGACCGCGATCACGACCGCCGCCCCGCGCAGCGTGTCGAGCGACGCGAGCAGCCGGTGCAGGCCCGCCACGCCCACGTCGTAGACCCGCTCGACTTTGTTGCCGAACAGGTCAGCGACCTGCGCGGCCTCCTCCGCGACGGACAGATCCGAGGTCCCGGCCGAGACCACCGCAATCGCGCCGCGCCCGCGCGCGACCACCGGCGCCTGGCGCAGCACGAGCAAGCGCGCCGCGGCGATGTGCTCGAGCTCCGGCAGCTCCGCGCGAAGCACGCTCGCCTGCTCCGGCGTGACGCGCGTGACCAGCACGTTCCCGCCCGCCTCGCGCAGGACGCGCACGATGCGCGCGATCTGGTCGGGCGTCTTGCCGGTGGCGAGCACGACCTCGGGAAAGCCGTTGCGGAGCGCGCGGTGCGTGTCGACGCACGCATCGCCGAGCATCCGGAAGGGCAGCGTCGCGAGCGTCTCGACGAGCTCCTCCTGCGGGAGATCACCCCGCGCGAAGCTCTCGAGCAGCGCGTTCAGCCGGTCGCGTTCCATGCCGCGGCCACTCTAGCCGATCGCTGCGTCCTCGGGCACGAGCACGAAGTGCAAGCGCAGCGGCCCGCCGCGCTCGACCAGCTCCACTTCCACCACCGTGCGAACTCGCGGCACGCCGCGCTCGAGCTCGGGCATCGAGAGCACGCCCTGGCGCGCGTAGCCGGCGCGCGGCACCGACGGGAGTGCCCGTTCACCGAGCAGCTCCGCGAGCGCGTTCGCCGCCGCCGAGACCGCGATGTTCCCGACTTCGGCGAGGACCGCGAGCGTCGAGACCTGCGAGGTCTCGTCCGCGCTCTTGCCCGCGATGCGCGCGAGCACCTCGTCGACGGCGCTCGCGGAGAGCAGGATCGCGGCCTGCGCGCGCAGGGCGCCGTCGAGGCCGGCGAAGACCGCGGCGACGCGATCCTCGGGCGCAAGCAGCGATGCGAGCGGGCGCCAGGCGGGCAGCGAGTGCACGCTCGGCGGCTCGATCAAGAGCGTCGCGTCGAGCAGCGCGGCCAGCGCGCTCGCGGCATGGCCCGCGCAGATGTTCGCGATCTCCGCGAAGCGGTCGTACGCCGCGCTCATGGGAAGTTCTCCACGAGCGAGCCGATCTCGAGCAGGAAGACCGGCGCGCCGTCGCGCAGGATCGCGATCCCGCCGAGCGACGCCAGCGCGCGCAGCGGCGCGGGTGTCTCGCGCACGAAGACCTCGAGATCGTCGACCACGCGATCGACGAGCAGGCCGAGCTTGAAGCCCCGCGCCTCGACCACGACCACGCAGCCCCCGCTCGCCCGCGCCTTCGCCATGCCCAGCCGCGGCCCGAGGTCGACGAGCGGCAACGGCTCCTCCTTCAGCATGAAGAAGGCGTCGACGCCGGCGCGCTCGACCGCAGCCTCCTCGGCCGACAGCACCGCCTCGGTCGCCGAGATTGGCAGGGCCACCCGCTGGTCGCCGACCTGCAAGACGAGCACGCGCTGCAGCGCCACCATCGACGGCAGATCGAGCACGAAGGCGGTGCCGGTTCCTTCGCCGCTCTCGACCGAGATCGTCCCGCCCAGCGCCTCGACCTGCCGCTTCACGGCGTCCAGGCCGACGCCCCGGCCGGAGATGTCGGTGACACTGTCGCGTGTCGAGACCCCGGGCTCGAAGATGAACTCGAGGATGCGATCGGGCGGCAGGTCCTCGGCCACCATCTCGAGCAGGAGGCCGCGCTCGATCGCGCGCCGGCGCACCTTCTCGACGTCGATGCCACGCCCGTCTTCTTCGAGCCGCATCTTCAGGCGCCCGGCGACACGCGAGGCGTGCACGCGCAGCGTGCCGACGGGATCCTTGCCCGCCGCCACGCGCTCCGCCTCGGTCTCGAGCCCGTGGTCGATCGCATTGCGCACCAGGTGCAGGAGAGAATCGTCGAGGTGGTCGAGCACCGCGCGGTCGACCTCGACCTCTTCGCCGAAGAGCTCGACGCGCACGCGCTTGCCGAGCTCGCGCGCGAGATCCTGGGCCACGCGCGGCAGCCGCTCGAGCACGCGCCGCACGGGCGTCGTGCGGATGTCGAGCGCGCGGCGGCGCAGCTCGCGCACGACGCGCGCGAGCTGGTCTAGCTCGTCACCGAAGGCGCCGTGCAGCTCCCAGTACGGCGCGCCGCGGTGCAGCTCCTCCAGGCGGGCGTGGCCCTGCATGAGCACCCCTACCGCGGCCAGGAAACGGTCGATCGCCTCCGTGCGAACGCGAACCGTGCGAGGGAGCGGCGGTGCCGCGGTCTCAGGAGTTTTTTTTTGAGCCCGGCGGGTGTCGCCACGGCTTGCGGGGCCTGGCGTTTCTGCGCGAGTCGCGTGAGCAGGTCCTCGCGCGCCGCCGGCGGCACACCGTCCGCGTCGACGCAGGCGACCATCTCCTCGAGCGCGGCGATCGCCTCGGCGAGCTGTCCGAGCTGTGAGCGGTCGAGATCCGCGCCGGCGCGCAGCGGCTCCAGCCAATCCTCGAGCCGGTGCGCGAGCGACGAGACGGCGTCGTAGTCGAGCGATGCCGCCATACCCTTGATCGAGTGGGCCATGCGGAAGAGCGTGTCGACCGCGCTTTCGATCGGCTCGTCGCCGGCCGACAACGCCGCCAGCGCGCGGCCCATCTCCTGGAGATGGTCGCCCGCCTCGTCGACGAAGAGCGTCCTGTACTTCTCGAGATTCAGGAAGGGCCTCGGCTCAGTCGTTCGACTTGGAGAGAGCCTTCTGCGCCACCTCGAGCACGTGGTCGGGCTTGAAGGGCTTCACGATGAAGTCGCGCGCGCCAGCCTCGAGCGCCTCCATGACGAGCGCCTCCTGGCCGAGCGCACTGCACATCACCACGCACGCGCCGGGATGCGCTGCCGCGATCTCGCGCAGCGCCTCCAGGCCGCTCTTGCGCGGCATCACGATGTCCAGCGTCAGCAGGTCGGGCAGATACTTCGCGAACGCCGAGACGGCCTCGTTGCCGTCGGTCGCCTCGCCCACGATCTCGTAGCCCCCGTCCGTCAGGATGTCGCGGAGCATTTCACGCATGAACGCGGCGTCGTCCGCGATCAGAACCCGGTGTGCCATGATTCCTGTCCTCCCGGCTGCTTGCGTTGATCCGTGAGCAGCAGCATCGCCCGTTCGATCAGCCCGTCGGGATCGACCAGGCCCAGCGCCTTGTCGTCCTGATTCACCCACTCCACGAGCCCGTTGCCCCGCGCGCCCGGCTCTTCCGGGCCGGCGGCGGGCTCGCGCTCGATGCGCCGGATCTGCCCGACGAGCACGCCGATGCGCAGCTCGCCGCGCTCGAGCACCAACACATGCCGGTGTCGATCCGACTTCGACCCCGTGAGCAGCGCACCGCCGTCGACCACGGTCAGCGGCTCGCCGCGCACGTTCAAGACGCCGCCGATCTCGAGCGGGATGCGCGGGATCAGATGCGGCCGCTGCGCGCCCGTGACCTCGACGACGGCGCCGAGCGGAATCGCATACGGCTGCCCGGAGACCTCGAAGCGCAGCCACGGAGTCGTTTCCACGCCGCGCCCTCTCCTACCGGGTCCGGAACCGGCGAGCAACCTCGCCGAGCTGGACGGACATGTCGGAGAGGCGCGCCGCCTGGCGCACCATCTGCTCCATCGTGCGCGTCTGCGCGCCGAGTCCGCCGCGCATCTCGTTCATGGCCCTGGAGTTCTGGCCCACAACGACTGCGACCCGCTCGACGTCACCCACCATGCGCTCCGCGTCCCCGGCCTGGCTGCCGGCCTTCTGGAAGATGTCCTCGGCGCGTTGCGAGGCCTCGTTGACCGCGCCCTGCACCTTCTCGAGCGCGGCGAAAATCGCCTCGAGATCCTGGCGACCGCCGCGCACGTCGTCGCGCATGGCCAGCGTCGCCTGCGCAATGCGCTTGGACTCCTCTTCGAGCTCGCGGATCAGGTCTTCGATCTGCTCGGCGGAGCTGCCCGCGCTCTCGGCGAGCTTGCGGATCTCCTCGGCCACGACCGAGAATCCGCGGCCCGCATCGCCGGCGCGCGCGGCTTCGATCGAGGCGTTGAGCGAGAGCAGATGCGTCTTCTCGACGACGCCCGAGATCATCTCCGTCACGCGGTGCACGGAGTGGATCTTGCCCTCGAAGCTCTCCACGCGGTGACCCGCTTGCTCGATCCGCTCGAACAGGCTCTGCATCTTCGCTTGCGAGAGCCGCGACACGTCCACGCCCGCGGTGGCGCGCTGGCTGGCCTCGCTCGTCAGCACGGAGGCGCGGCGCGCGGCGTCGGCGTTCGCACGCAGCGAGTCGGCCAGCTCGTGGATGCGCGTGCGAATCTGCTCGACGTCTTTCTGCTGCTGGCCGGCACCCGAGGCGACGCCCTCCATGGTCGCGCCGAGGGCGTGGCTCGTGCTGTTTACACTCTGGGACGACGTCGCGACGTCGCGCGAGGACTGCGCGACCTCGTCGGCGGCGCGCTGGATGTGCTCGACCAGCTCGCGGAGCTTCTGCAGCATCACGTCGACGGAGCGTGCCAGGTCGACGGTCTCGTCGGGGAAGCGGCGGCCGGCCTCGATGTCGATCTCGGCGGTCAAATCGCCGCGGCTGATCCGATCGGTGCAGCCGCGCAGCGTGCGGAAGTTCGCGGTGATCTGGCCGGCGTAGATCCAGCCCAGACCTACGCCGAAAAGCATCACGACGAAGAACGCGCCCCAGCCCGGCGCGCCAAGCCAGTGCAGCGCCGGCGCAATGCCGGCTCCGACGGCGATTGCCGCGGTGAATCCGATCACGAGCTTCTGGGAGAGGTCGAGCCGCACGAGCCCTTCCGAGCGCAAGTTCGCCGCGAAATGCGGGCGCCTCGCTACTTCTCGGACTCTGGCGGGACCGGCTTGAAGTGCTCGAAACCCGCCGCGGCAAGGCCATATGGGCTCCCGCCGCGCGTGAAGTGGACGCCCCGGCCGCGCGCGAAGACACCGATCTCGGTCACGCGACGCTCGAGTCTGCGCGTGTACGCCGCCGCTGTCGGCCCGCCCCGGGGCGCGGCGAAGAGCAGCTCGTAGTCCTCCCCGCCGGCGAGCGCGAGCGCGAGCGGGTCGAGGCCCAGGCGCGAAGCGGCGCGCGCGAGCCCGCGCGCGAGCGGCACGCGCTCGACTTCGACGTGCGCGGCCAGACCGCTCGCGCGCGCGACGTGGCCGAGGTCCTGCGCGAGCCCGTCCGAGACATCGATCGCGGCGTTCGCGAGCCGCGCGCGCGCGAGGCTGGCACCCGCCTTGAACGGCGGACGCGGACGCAGCTGTCGCGCGAGCAGCCGCCGCTCGTCCGGCGTCGCGGCGCCCGGTCCGTCCAGGAGCGCCAGGCCTCCGGCCGCGCCACCGAGCTCACCGGTGACGAGGATCCGGTCACCCGCGCGCGCACCCGAGCGAAGCAGCGCCCGGCCGCGTGCAACCGCACCGACGGCACTGACGCTGATCAGCCAGATCGGCGCGCGCACGGTGTCTCCGCCGACGAGTGGGCAGTGACTCGCCCGTGCGCAGCGCAGCAGGCCGTCGAGAAACCCCTCGAGCCGCGCGGGCGCAACGTCCTCGGGCACGCCGAGCGTGAGCAGGCAACCGAGCGCCTTCGCTCCCATCGCGCCGACGTCCGAAAGGTTCACCGCGAGCGCCTTCTCGCCCAGCGCCCGCGCATCGGTCGTGCGCCAGCGGAAATGCACGTCCTCGACCAGCGCATCCGTGGTGAAGACGAGCTCCTCGCGCGGGCGCGCGCGCAGAACCGCCGCGTCGTCGCCGATCCCGAGCCGCCACACGCGCCGATCGAAGCGCGCACGCCGGCGGATCATCTCGATCAGCCCGAACTCGCCAAGCTTAGAGAGGTCCACCCGCGCGATATTACGGGATCAGACGCCGCATCGATTCGTTCGCAATCGGAAGGGATGTCGTTCTGGACTCGGAGGCGCCCGCTGCGCGTCCAGCAAGCGCAGCGCGGAGCGCGGAGCGCGCAGTGAGCCGAAGGCGAACGTAGTGCGGGTGGCGCGCGGCCGCCCGCGCCCCGGGTCCCGCTAAGACCTGGCGATCGTTGCCGGGGGGCGGGTCGTGGTGCGGCGGACGCGGCGCTTGTGGAGGAGCGGCTCGGTGAGCGCTAGCTCGAGGACTTCGTCCATGGTGCGCACGAAGTGGAACTCGAGCTTGCGCGCGAGCTCCGGCGGCACCTCGTCGAGATCGTGCCGGTTGGACTCCGGCAGGATCACTTTGTGGATGCCGCGGCGGAGCGCCGCGAGCACCTTCTCGCGCACGCCGCCGACGGGCAGGACGCGGCCGCGCAGCGTCACCTCGCCGGTCAGCGCGACGTCCGCGCGCACGGGGATGCCGGTCAGGAGCGACACCATCGCCGTCGCCAGCGTGATGCCGGCGGACGGCCCGTCCTTCGGCGTGGCGCCGGCGGGAACGTGCACGTGGATCTCGTGCTTCGCGAGCGCCTCGGCGATGCCGAACTCGGCGCCGCGCCAGCGCACGTAGGAGAGCGCCGCCTGGCCCGATTCCTTCATCACGTCGCCGAGCTGCCCCGTCATGAGCAGCCCGCGCCCGCGCACGCTGGTCGCCTCGACGATCAGCACCTCGCCACCGGCCTCGGTCCAGGCCAGACCGCGCGCGAGGCCGGCCTCGGCCGTGCGCGGGATCTCCTCGCCGAGCAGCGGCGGCGGCCCGAGCTGCGCGCGCAGATTGCGCAGATTGATGGAGACCTGCTTGGTCTCGCCCTCCGCGACGCGCCGGGCGACCTTGCGCAGCATGCGGCCGATCTCGCGCTCGAGACCGCGCACGCCGGCTTCCTGTGTGTAACCCGCGATCACTTCGCGCACGGCCGCACGCGAGACCTGAACACGCTCCGGTGTCAGCCCGCACTCCTCGATCTGGCGCGGCACCAGGAAACGCCGGGCGATGACTTCCTTCTCCTCGGGCGTGTAGCCCGGCAGCCGGATCATCTCCATGCGGTCGAGCAGCGCGCGCGGGATCGGGTCGATCAGGTTCGCGGTCGCGATGAAGAGCGTCTTCGACAAGTCGTAGGGGACGTTCAGGTAGTGGTCGCGGAACGTGTGGTTCTGCTCGGGGTCGAGCACCTCGAGCAGCGCCGCCGCGGGGTCGCCGCGGAAGTCCGCGCCGATCTTGTCGATCTCGTCGAGCAGAAAGACTGGATTGCTCGTTCCCGCGGTGCGCATGCCCTGGATGATCCGGCCGGGCAAGGCGCCCACGTACGTGCGGCGGTGCCCGCGGATCTCCGCCTCGTCGCGCATCCCGCCCAGCGACATGCGCACGAAGCCGCGGCCCATCGCCTGCGCGATCGAGCGGCCGAGCGACGTCTTGCCGACGCCCGGCGGGCCGACCAGACACAGGATCGGCCCCTTGCCGCTGGTCGTGCCGCGCAGCTTGTGCACGGCCAGGAATTCGAGGATGCGCTCCTTCACGCGATTCAGGTACGCGTGGTCGCGCTCGAGCACGTCGCGGGCGTGCGCGAGCTCGAGGTTGTCCTCCGACGTTTTCGCCCAGGGCAGCTCGGTGATCCATTCCAGATAGGTGCGGATCACCTGGGTCTCGGAGGAGTCGGGGTGCATGCGCGCCAGGCGATCGAGCTGGCGCTCGGCCTCGGTGCGCGCCTCGTCGTTCATGCCCGCGGTCGTGATGCGCTGGCGCAGCTCTTCCTGCTCGGACTTGCGATCCGCGCCCTCGCCGAGCTCGTCCTGGATCTGGCGCATCTGCTCGCGCAGGAACTGCTCGCGCTGGTAGCGCGTGAGCTCTTCGCGCGCGGCTCCCTGGATCTCCGCCTGTACGGAGCTCACGGCCAGCTCGCGGCGCAGGAGTGCGTCGATCTTCCGCAGCCGCCGGATCGGATCGAGGATCTCGAGGATCTCCTGGCCTTCCTCGACGCGCAGGCGCAGGTTCGAGGCGACCAGATCGCTGAGTCGACCCGGATCGTCGATGTTGCCGGTGACGGTCAGGATCTCGGGCGGCAGGTGCCGCAGCGGCAAGAGCTCCTCGAGCTTCTCGCGCACGCTGCGCACGAGCGCCTCGACCTCGACGGTCCACTCCACCGGGGACTCGCCCTCGAGCGCCTCGATCGCGACGTCGATGTGCGGCTCGGTGCGCAGGAACTGAGTCACGCGGATCTTCGAGAGACCCTGCACGAGCACCTTCAGGCGCCCGTCCGGCAGGCGCATCATCCGCATGATCATGCCGACGACGCCGACCGAGTAGAGGTCTTCGGGCTGCGGGTCGTCGATGTCTGGATCGCGCTGCGTCACGAGCGCCAGAAGTCGGTCGCCCTCGATCGCGGTCTCGATCGCGTGCGTCGACACATCCCGCCCGACGAAGAGCGGCAGGATCATCGACGGGAACACGACGGCGTCGCGAATGGGCAGGAGCGGCAGCTGACTCGGGATCTCGAAGGTGCCGGGGGAATCGCTTTCCACGTCCTAGGAAATCGACTCGGGCGCGATCAACCTTGATGATCGCCCGGAGCGCGTCGGACGATTGCATCGCAGGCCTCGGAGGTCGGGCACGAGGTCTCCTCGTGGGTCCCCGCGCGGACGCGACCCACTCGTCGCCCTCGGCCCGACCTCCGAGGCACCGCACGCTGTCCGACGGCGTCGGAGCGCGCGTCTCTTCCGCCGCTGCGGTGCTGATTCAGAGTCTTGCAAGCGAGCGCCGCGCTCGCGCGCAGCGAGGCGAAGCCGAGCGTAGATGGGGTGGCGCGCGGCCGCCCGCGCGCCGGGACCCTAAGGACTTGTTGTGGCGACGATGGCGTTGCCGCGCACGGTGAGGAACTCGAGTGACTTGCGCGCGCCGCCCGCGGCGTCGAACGAGTGCAGACCGGTGACGCCGCTGAAGGCGGGCAGCGCGAGCAGGCGCTCGCGCAGCGCGTCTCCGCCGGAGTCTCCGCCGTCGGCGAGCGCGGCGCGCAGGACCGCCGCGGCGTCGAAGCCCTCGGCGGCATAGGCGTCGGGCGGCGCGCCGTAGGTCGCCGCGAACCTGCGCACGAACTCGGCCACCTCGGGCCGCGCGCTGCCGGCGAAGAACTCGTCGGTGAAGATCGCCCGCGTCGCCTCGCGCGCCGCGATCTTCACCAACGCCGGGTCGTTCCAACCGCTGCCGCCCAGATACACGACGTCGCGGACGTCGAAGAAGCGCAGCTGCGGCAGGATCAGGCCGACGCTGGCGGCGTCGTCGGGGATGAAGATCGCGTCGAAGTCGACATAGGGCGGCAGGCCTGCGAGCTCGGGCGCCGCGAGCTTCACCGCGTTCACGTTCGCATTGCGGCGCAGCTTGTCGCGTTCCTTCACGCGCGCCCGGTCTTCGGGCGAGAGCGGCTCGAGCCCGACGAGCTGCTTGATCTCGCGCTGCCAGTCGACCGAGCCCGGCGCATAGCTTTCGATCGCGACGACGCTGCCGCCACTCTTCTCCAGCGCGTCCCAGAAGCGGTTCTTGAACTCCGTGCCGTACTCGTCCTCGGGGTAGAGGATCGCGAAGCGGCGACAGGCGCGTTGCTCCGCGCAGAAGCGTGCGAGCTCGCCGGCCTGGTCCGCGGGCGTGAGACCGAGGCGAAAGACGAACTCGCCGAGATCCGCCACGTCGTCGCGGCGCGCGAAGCTGAGCAGCGGGACGTGCGCCTCTTCGGCAACCGGCGCGGTCGCGACCGCCTCGCTCGAGCGCACCGGACCGACGATCGCGATCACGCCCGCCGCGGCGAGCTCGCGCGCGGCCGCGGCCGCGCGCGCGGCGTCGCCGCCCGAGTCCCGCACCAGCAGCCGCAGACGAGACGGCGGCTCCGCGTAGATCTCCGACGCGAGCACGAAGCCGCGCAGGATCGAGTCGCCGATCCGCTCGAAGGGACCCGAGAGCGGAAGCACCAGGCCGAGCGTCGCGGCCGCGCCCCCGCCGCGGTCGGCGGCGCGCGCGAGCAGACGCGCGCGCTCGGCCTCGTCGGTGGCAGAGAGCTGGCGGGGCAAGCGATCGAGCGCCGCGCGCGCCTTCGCGACGTCGTTGCGCGCGAGCGCACGGCTCGCAAGCGCCAGGTTCACGCGGTCGTAGACCGGACCGCGCGGGAGCTTCGGGGCGAGCGCGGCCAGCTCGGGCTCGCGCAGGCGATCGTCCACGAGCTCGCCGATCTCGTTGTCGAGCTCGGCCAGCTGCGCGGGATCGCGAGTGTCCCGGCGCGTGAGGGCCAGCGCATTCACCGCGGCGGGCCAGTCACCGGATGCCCGCGCGAGGTCCGCCTCCAAACGGTGTAGCTTGGCGCGCTGCGGAGCATCGGCGCTGTCGGCGTTCGCGCGTTCCAGCAGCTGCCGCCCGTCCGCGGGCCGATCGAGCTCGGCGTAGAGCTTCGCCCCGCGCATCGCCGCCTCGACGTTGAAGCGGCTCTTCGGGTACGTCTCGACGAGCCGCCGCCAGCTCGAAGCGGCGCGCTCGGGCTTCTTCGTGGCGAGCTGCGCCTCGCCCATCAGGTAGAGCGCCTCGTCGGCGTACTTGCTCTTGCCGAGCTCGCTCTGGAAGCGGATCAGCACCTGCTCGGCCCGCGTCGCGTCGCCTTTCGCAAGCAGCGCCCGCGCGCTGTCGAGATCGCTCTGCGCCGCGCTCTCGTACGGCAGGCTCTTGCCCCCGCGCACGACCACGGGCTGCGCGCACGAGAGGAGAAGCGCGCCCACGAGCGCCGCTCGCGCGAGCAGCCGCGCGCTCACTCGAACAGGTCCCGCAGCTTGTCGAGGAAGCCGCGCCGGCGCGGCGACACCTCGTCGCCGGTGATGCGTGCGAACTCTTCGAGCAGCGCGCGCTGCTTGGCGTCGAGCTTGGTCGGCACCTCGACGAAGATGCGCGCGAGGATGTCGCCACGCGGCCCGCCGTGGAGCTGCGGGAGGCCTCGGCCGCGCAGGCGCACGACGTCGCCCGACTGCGTGCCGGCCTTCAGCGAGACGCTCTGCTTGCCCTCGAGGTTGGGCACCTCGACCTCACAGCCCAGCGCCGCCTGCGCGATCGACACCGGCACCTCGCACTGCAGGTCCGCGCCGTCGCGTTCGAAGAGCGCGTGGTCCTTGACGAAGATCACGACGAAGAGATCGCCCGGCGGCCCGCCGTCGTAGCCGGCCTCGCCTTCGCCCTGGAGTCGCAGCCGCACCCCCGTATCGACCCCCGCGGGAATGCGGACGCTGAGCGACTGCACGGTCTCGAGCCGGCCCTTGCCGCGGCACTCCGCGCAGGCGCGCTTCAGGCTCTGGCCCGAGCCACCGCAGCGGTCGCAGGTGCGCGCGATCCGGAAGAAGCCCTGCTGCAGCGCGATCTGACCTCGCCCCGCGCAGCGCGGACAGGTCTCGCGCTCGCCGCCTGCGCCCGCACACGCCTGACAGCTCTTGTGCTTCGGGATCTTGAGCGCCTGCTCGCCGCCGAGCGCCGCAACCGCGAACTCGACCTCGAGGTCGTAGCGCAGGTCGGCGCCGCGCCGGCCGCGCCCACCGCGGCCGCTCCGGCCGAAGAAGTCGCCGCCGAAGAACTCGGAGAACAGGTCGCCGAAGCTCGAGAACGGATCGAAGCCCGCGAACGGATCCGCGCCCTGCCCGCCGCCGAAGGCCGCGTGACCGAAGCGGTCGTACTGCGCGCGTTTCTCGGTATCCGAGAGCACGGCGTAGGCCTCGCTCGCCTCTTTGAACTGCGCCTCGGCCTCGGGATTGTTCGGGTTCTTGTCCGGGTGGAACTGATGGGCGAGCTTGCGGTAGGCCTTCTTCAGGTCCTCCGGGCTCACATCCTTCGCCACGGCCAGGATTTCGTAGTAGTCGCGCTTCATCGGGGCGGGCCTAGGCTATGGCCTCGATCGCCCCGCGCAAGCCCGACCGAGCCGCTCAATCCTCGATCAGCTCGTCGTCGCCGGGCCCGTTCGCGACGGCCGTGCCGCCGTCGAGCCGCTCGTACATCGCCTCGGTCATCTTGTAGGCGAGCTGCTGCAGGTCCTCGACGGCCGCGCGCTGCTCCTCCACGTCGCTCGTCGCGAGCGCCTTGCGCGCACGCGCGGTCGCCGTCTCGATCTCGGTGCGCTCTGTCTCCTCGAGCTTGTCGCCGTACAGGCCGAGCGTCTGCTCGACCGAGTAGATCAGCCCCTCGCCGGTATTTCGCAGCTCGATCAGCGCGCGGCGCTCGGCGTCGCCCTCGGCGTTGGATTCGGCCTCTTGCACCAGCCGCTCGATGTCGTCCTGATTCAGACCCCCGGACGCCGAAACGCGGATCTGCTGCACGCGGCCGGTGCCGAGCTCCTTCGCGCTGACGTTCAGGATCCCGTCCGCGTCGATGTCGAAGCTGACCTCGATCTGCGGCACGCCGCGCGGTGCGGGCGGGATGCCGACGAGCTCGAAGCGGCCCAGCGTCTGGTTGTCGGTCGCCAGCTCGCGTTCGCCCTGCACGACGTGGATGCGGACCAGGTTCTGGTTGTCTTCAGTGGTCGAGAAGACTTCGCTCTTGCGCGTCGGCACGGTGGTGTTGCGCGGGATGATCTTGGTCATGATCCCGCCCTGCGTCTCGACGCCGAGCGAGAGCGGAGTGACGTCGAGCAGCAGCACGTCCGCGGCCTCGCCCTTCAGGACGCTGGCCTGGATCGCCGCGCCGACGGCGACGACCTCGTCGGGATTCACGCCGCGGTGAGGCGGCTTGCCGAAGATCTCCTCGACCTTGGCCTGGACGCGCGGCATGCGCGTCATGCCGCCGACCAGGACCACGCGGTCGATCTGCTTGGCCTCGAGGCCCGCGTCCTCGAGCGCCGCGACGCAGGGCGCCTCGAGCCGGTCGATCAGCTCGGCGACGAGCGTCTCGACGTGCGCGCGCGTGAGTGTCTCGGTCAGGTGCTTGGGTCCGCCGGCGTCCGCCGCGATGAACGGCAGATTGACGTCCGTCTCGGCCGACGACGAGAGCTCCTGCTTGGCGCGCTCGGCGGCCTCCTTGAGGCGCTGCAGGGCCATCGGATCGCCGCGCAGATCCGTGCCGGGATTCTTGGCGGCGAACTGGTCCGCGAGCCAATTCATGATCAGCTGGTCGAAGTCCTCGCCACCGAGATAGGTGTCACCGTTGGTGGAGAGCACCTCGAAGACGGAGTCGCCGATGCGCAGGATCGAGACGTCGAAGGTGCCGCCGCCCAGATCGAAGACCGCGATCGTCTCGCGGCCCTTCTTCTCGAGCCCGTACGCGAGCGCGGCCGCGGTCGGCTCGTTGATGATGCGCAGCACGTTCAGGCCTGCGATGCGTCCGGCATCCTTGGTCGCCTGCCGCTGCGCGTCGTTGAAGTAGGCGGGCACCGTGATCACCGCTTCGGTGACTTCCTCGCCGAGGTAGTCCTGCGCAGTCTCTTTCATGCGCTTGAGAATCAGCGAGGAGATCTCCTCGGGGCTGCATGGCTTGCCGCGCAGCTTCACCCAGGCATCGCCGCTGGGGGCTTCGCAGATCTCGAACGGTGCGACCTCGCGGAAGCGCTCGACGCACTCGTCGTCGAAGCGGCGGCCGATCAGACGTTTCACCGCGTACACGGTGTGCGCGGGGTTGGTCACGGCCTGCCGTTTCGCGATCTGACCGCAGAGCTTTTCGCCGCTCGCGTTGGCGGCGACGATCGACGGTGTCGTGCGGCTGCCCTCGCTGTTCGCGATGACGATCGGCTCGCCGCGCTCGAGGATCGCGACGCAGCTATTGGTGGTGCCAAGATCGATGCCGACGACTCTTCCCATCACTCCCGATCCGCGCCCCGGGAGGAGTCGCCTGGCTTTGGCTGCTCTACCCGGGCTCGCTCGCGACGGCGACCATGGCAGGACGAAGCAGGCGATCCTTCAGCAGGTAGCCCTTCTGGTACACCTCGACGACGGTTCCGGGCGCGTGCTCGCTGGACGGGACGCGGCGGACCGCTTCGTGCACCTGGGGATCGAACGGCTTGCCCAGTGCCTCGATCTCGACCACGCCGTGGCGGCTGAGGATCTGAAGCAATGAGCGATAGGTCAGCTCGACCCCTTGCAGAAGGTTCTCGCTGTCGGCGCGCTGCTCCTCCTTGCGACCGTGGTCGACCGCTCGTTCCAGATTATCGACGGTCGGCAGCAGGTCCTTGACGAGGTTCTCGTTGGCGTAGTTGTGCAGGTCCTGGCGTTCTCTGAGCGAGCGCCTGCGGAAGTTGTCGAACTCCGCCGCGAGCCGGAGATGGCGGTCCTTCAGCTCGGCGAGCTCGGCCGAGGGCGCGGGATCGGGCGCGGCGCCCGCGTCGGGCGCGGAGTCGCGATTGCCCTCGAGCTCGGCCATCAGCTCTTCTGGGAGGTCGACTTTCGGGCCCTTGGGCTCGCTCATTTCCTGCTACTCATCGGACACCTGCGCCAAGAAGTGTCAGGCGAGCGCGGCGCCGAGCTTGCCGGAGACGTAGCGCACGACTGGGATCACGCGATCGTAGCGCATGCGCACCGGGCCGATCACGCCCAGGCCCGCGACCAGCGGCGCCGGGCCGACCGGCTCGCCCACCACCGCGCAGCGCGCAACGCCCGGATCGCCGAGCTCCTCGCCAATCACGACGCGCATCCCGCCGCTGCTGAGCACCTTGTCGAGCAGCGCCAGCATGCGCTGCTTCTCGTCGAGCGCGCGCAGCACTTCGCGCAGGCGCTGGCCGTCCTCGAATTCGGGTTGGTTCAGCATGCGCGTGCGGTCACCGACGTACAGCTCCGCCGGAACCTCCACCTCGAGCCCGAGCCGGCCGAGCGCTACGAGTTTGCGCCAGAGCGCATCGCGCTGTGCGCGATCGCCGTCGATCTCAGAAGATAGGCGCGCGCGCGCCTCTTCCAGGGTGAGCCCGGCCACCAGCCGCGAGAGTGCTGCCGAGATGCGGTCGAGCTTGCGCTGATCGCAGTCGCGCTCGTCGACGAGACGCGAGCGCACGACGTCGCCATCGGAGACCAGGAGCGCCATCACACGTTCGCTCGAGACCCGCACGAAGCGCAGGCAGGCCAGGCGCAGGCGATCGCCCTCGAGCGCGAGACAGAAACCGAGCTGACCGGTGACGTGCGTGAGCACGTCGGCCGCGTGCCGCAGCGAGTCCTCGGCCGTGACGGCGGGCTCGCCGAGCTCGCGCGCGAATTCGCTCGGCACGCCGCGCCCGCTTGCGGGGTCTTGGAGGAGCTGGTCGACCCAGAGTCGGAAGGCCGCGTCCGTGGGCACGCGCCCGGCCGAGGTGTGCGGTTGCTCGAGCAGGCCCAGGTCCATCAGCTCGCTCATCGCGCCGCGCACCGTCGCGGGCGAGACCGCGAGGCCGCTGTGCTCGAGCGCATCGCGCGAGCCGACCGGCTGACCGCTCTCGGTGTAGCCGCGCAGCACCGCGAGCAGAACTTCGGACAGGCGCTGGGGCAGCTCGCGGAGCTCGTGAACAGGAGCGCTTGACTCGGCCGCGGTTCTCACCTTTGGCGAGGCTAGCCGCGGGCGCTTCGCCGTGTCAACGCCCGGGCTCGTCGCCGAGCAAGCCCATGAAGACCTCGTCCGCGAAGAGGATTCCCGCCTCGGAGAGCCTGATCGCACCCGCCTCGTCCTGGATCAAGCCGCGCCGC
>Ga0210377_10000715_pt1 | contig 31679 bp, 34 predicted proteins | sample PLM4_65_b1redo_FD_155480 | JGI IMG/M metagenome (GOLD analysis project Ga0210377, IMG submission 155480) | Groundwater sediment microbial communities from an aquifer in East River, Colorado, USA - PLM4_65_b1 redo | ecosystem: Environmental > Terrestrial > Soil > Riparian zone | place: USA: East... | reverse complement strand
ATTTACGCGCTGGGGGTGACGCTCTACCAGATGCTAACCGGGCGGCATCCGTATGAAGCCCCGACCCCGATGGGCGTGCTGATGGCCCACATCGGCAAGCCGATCCCCGACGCGCGCGAGCATCGCCCGGACTTGCCGGACGCGGCGCAGACGGTCATCGAAGGGGCGATGGCGAAGAACCCGGCGGAGCGCTACCAGAGCGCCGGGGATATTGCGAGCGCGCTGGCGGACGTGATGGAAACGCTAGCCGTGACAACCGCCGTAGAGGCGGTTGATGAACCACTCGCCGAACCCCGCAACGGGGGGGACACGGCAGAGACGATGGCTGTAAATAAGTCAACGAAAACACAACCCGCGACAATCGAAGTCGCTGTGCCTCAGGACGATGAACAAACGCCTTTCATGCTGCCGACCGAGAAGCAAGCCGCGCCGCGTGGCAAGCCGCAAGGAAAAATCGCACCCATTAAGGAAACGCACAAGAAACCGGAAAGCCGCAGAAAGATTCCTGTGTGGGTGCTGGGGTTAATCGGAGTTGTAGTTATTGGAGCAGGTGGCATGATCGGCGCATTACTGCTGGGTATCAAGTTGGACGGAGATAGAGCAACCACCGCAGCTTCCCCCGCAGTAGCAGCTACCCCACTGGGCGGCGGAGGCGGGCGAATTGCCTTCGAATCGGATCGCAGCGGCTACTATGATGTCTATGTCATGAATGTTGATGGTTCAGGGCTGGTTAATCTAACCAACAATGCTGAATCAGGCGGTGGCGACCCGGCCTGGTCACCGGACGGAACGCAGATCGCTTTTAAGGCCCTTCATGATGACAATTACGATATCTACGTGATGGCTGCCGACGGATCAGGGGTCAAAAGGCTCACCGATGATCCGGGGTATGATGCCCTACCTGACTGGTCACCGGATGGAACAAGGATCGTCTTCCAGTCCAATCGTGACGGAAATGACGAAATTTATGCCATGAACGCCGACGGATCTCAACAAGTTAATTTGACAAATAACCCACGGGGTGACACTAATCCTAAGTGGTCGCCCGGTGGGGGTCGTATTGTCTTTGTGTCAGATCGCGATCCCATTAAGAGCCCCGAGATTTACGTCATGGATAGCAGTGGGAGTAGTCAAACACAGGTTAACCTGACCAACAGCAGCGACGACGAAGCTGATCCTGCATGGTCACCCGATGGAACAAAAATCGCCTATTATAAAGGTGAAAGCGCCGCAATTTACATCATGAATTCCGACGGGACGGACAAAACTCGGGTTACCTATGACATAGGGTGTGGGTTCCCTGCATGGTCACCCGATGGGGCATGGCTTGCCATGAGGTGCTGGGGCGAGAATGACGCTGAAAACATCTATGTCATTAATGTGGATGGAACAAACCTGAAACAGTTGACAGACGCATCTGTCAGTGGTCTCCCTGACTGGCAACCAGTGGCCAATGGGGCGACTCTGAGCCAGTTGACAGATGTATCAATCAGTAATCTGCCTGACTTGCAACCAACCCCTGATGAAGCAACTCTCGTCCCGGAAACAACACTGGAATTCACGCAGAAGAAGGCTACATACGGAGTAGACGGTGAGAGTCTGTACGTTGAAGACTTCGAAGATGGTGTAGCCGATGAATGGTATGCCAATATTGGTGCTTGGAATGTTCGGCAGGATGTGAATGGAAATTACTATTATCACGGCACTGGCCCTGTCAATTATCCTCAATCGTGGGTATACAATGACGAATGGCAGGATTATGCCATTCAGCTCAGAATACGCTTCCCGGTCACTGAAACCGTGGCTTTTATTTGTGTGCGTGCCGGAAGAGCCGGAGATGAACACTTCTTCTTTACCGGCCTGTCTTCAGATGGATGGGGAAACATTGGTGACTATTTTGGGGGCGAATTTGTAGCGCGTCAAGATAAGAACGTTAACTTGGGTATAGGGCAGTGGTATACAGTACAGGCTGAAATCCAGGGCGCAGAACATCGTGTCTATATCAATGATGAATTAATTTTCACAAACACAAATAGTAAAATCAAGAGTGGTGGAATTGGTGTCTATATCGGCGGCGGCAAGGAAATTGAGATTGATGATGTCCTGATCTGGTTGCTAACTCCATAATTGGTGTTCATCTCACTTTTGTCAAAAAAAGGGCTAAACCTATGCTTGGGTCCGTTCCTTTCAATACTATGTTATTTTTCATGTAATACCATCTTTGCGACTTGCTCGCCAACGCCTCTTTACCCTGCCGTCGAATCACACGCATCACCGCCGCACTGCTGAAATCAAGATCGTTACGCTTCAACGTGACAGAGATCGCGCCGCCCAAATTGTTGACTCCCCCCGCGCCGCATCCTGCAATCTCGATTGGCGCTATACTACGGCCAATAGGGAGAAGCTGATTATGGACACGCCAGCCCTTAATCCGGCCTTTGATTATTTTCTAGATTTCATCATGGAAAAGAAAACGCCAGAAGAGATTCTGGCTTTTCGGCTTCCCGACGTGGAAAAGGAACGCGCTATCGATCTGCTGGACAAACAGGACGATGACACCCTTACGCCCGAAGAAACGGCAGAGCTTCAGCAAATGATCGCGGTGGAGCGAATTTTGCGAGCGCTGAAGGCCCGGGCGCTGCGGACTAGAAGCTAGGCTTGCCGCGCATTTCGGACGCGACCCGTCGCGCGGTCAGAGATCGGGCCAAACGCCGCTGCGAATACTGTTTGTTGCCTGACGACACAGCCGATTATCCGTATCATGTGGAGCACATCATTGCCCGCAAACATGGCGGCTCATCCCATCTGGATAATCTGGCATGGTCTTGCATCGTTTGCAACGGGTATAAAGGCAGCGATATCGCGGCGTTTGACCCTCAAACAGGTGTTTTGACCTCATTATTCAATCCGCGCTTGCAGCCATGGGATGACCATTTTGACATGGCTGACGGGATCATTCAGGGTAAAAGCCCAGCCGCTCGCGCGACAGTGACGCTTCTTCGTCTCAACAATGACGAGACGGTGGAATTTCGCAGGGAGCTAATCGCAACAGGACAATGGCCTGCGCAACCGTGATGGAAGTCAACGAGAGCCATGCGCAAGGCGGAGACTCTCGGCGCGCTGGAACAGGGCTATTGGACTTAACGAGACTCCGCTGACGGCTGTTGACTCCCCCCGCGCCGCGCCCTATAATCTAATCAACTGAATATGATGATCTTCGGGGCAGGGTGAAATCCCCGATCGGTAGCGATGGAGGCACTGTCTCCGAGCCTACGACCCCTCAGGGGTGGACACCGGTGAGAACCCGGGGCCGACCGTTAAAGTCGGGATGGAAGAAGATCGAGCCACAACAGCAGACGCCGCGACGCGCTCTGCGCTGTTTGGCTTTCAAGCGCCCCGATGTGCTCTTTGAGCATCGGGGTTCTTTGATCGGCGCGCTGGCCTGTTCACGCAGGCGAGGGCCGCCGCTTCGCCATCCCTGCCCCGCCATCGAGTCCGCTGCTGACGCGAAATAACGACAAAAACTTAGCGTCATTAGCAAAATTCGCGGACTGAATCTTAGGGACAGGCGATGCAGCTTTCATGGGTGGAACGTCTCAAACAGGCCGAACAATCCGCGCCAGCCGCGCCGCGCCGGGGTTGGACGCGCTGGCTGCCGATTCTCTCGCTGGTCGTGTTCCTGCTGGCGTGGGAACTGGTCGCGCGGGTCGGCAATATCGCGCCGATCTACCTCCCGTCGCCGCAAGGGGTGGCGATCAAGGCCGCCCGCGTCCTCGCCGATGGGTCGTTGGCCCGCCACACGATCACCACGCTGGCTGAGGTTCTGGGCGGGCTGGCGCTGGGCATGATCGTCGCCGCCGCGCTGGGCTACCTGCTGGCCCGCTCGGTCGCCGCCGAGCGCGCCCTGTCGCCGTTTCTGGTGGCCTCGCAGGCCGTGCCGATTGTCGCCATCGCCCCCCTGCTGGTGATCTGGTTTGGCTACGGGCTGATCAGCAAAATCCTGATCAGCGCGCTGATCGTGTTCTTCCCGATTCTGATCAACACTATCGCCGGGCTGCGCGGCGTCCCTGCCGACCTGCGCGACCTGATGCGCTCGCTGCGGGCCACGCGCTGGCAGATGATCGCCCGGCTGGAAATCCCTGCCGCGCTGCCGACTCTGTTGGCCGGGCTGAAAGTCGGGGCGACGCTGTCGGTGATCGGGGCGGTGGTCGGCGAGTTCGCCGGGTCGAACGGCGGGCTGGGCTACATGGTCAGCCTCGCCAACGGCCAGTACGACACGGCCCGTATGTTTGTCGGCGTGTTTATGCTGATTGTCATGGCGCTGGCGCTGTATGGCATGGTCAGCGCCGTCGAGCGCGTCCTGCTGGCCTGGCGGCGCTGACGCGCGATGGCTGATGGCGTATCGCTGATGGCGTATGGCTTATCACTGCCGTTACCGCCGTTACTGCTGTTACTGCCGTTACTGCCTTTACTGGTCACTCATTGCTCATTGCTCGTTGCTCGTTGCTATTCTCAAAGGAGACCGTTTCAATGAAAGTCAAGTTATCTAGTGTCGCATTGCTGGCCCTGTGCGTAGTGATTGTGTCGGCCTGCGCGCCGCCGCCGCCCGCGACGCTGTCCGGGCCGGTGGCGGTCAACCTGCTGTTGACCTACCAGCCGGACGTGCAGTTCGCGCCGTTTTACGTGGGCATCGAGAAGGGATTTTTCAAGAATCATCTGATCGAGTTGACCGTCCAGCACCTCGCCGAGACCGATGTGACCAAGCAGGTCGGCACGAACGAAGCCGCCTTCGGCGTGGTCAGCGGCGAACAGGTTTTGATGGCCCGCGAGGTCGGCTTGCCGGTCAGCTATACCTACAGCTGGTTCCAGCAATACCCGGTCGCGGTGGTGTCCAAAGCCGACAAGGGGATCGACTCGGCGGAAAAGCTGTATGGGCATTCGGTGGGCATTCCCCTGCGGCAGGGAGCCAGCTACATCGGCCTTCGCGCGGCGCTCCAGCAGGTCGGGCTGGACGAGACGGATATCGATCTGCAGGAAACCGGGTTCACGCAGGTTCAAACCTTGATGTCGGACAAAGTGGACGCGGTGGTGGTGTACGCCAACAACGAGCCGATCCAGCTTGAAGCGCAGGGCGTCGCCATCAATGTGATCTCAGTGTCGGATTATGTGACTCTGATCAGCAATGGGATTATCAGCAACGAGCAGACCATCCGCGAGCGGCCCGAATTAGTCCGGGCGCTGCTGGCCGCCTTTGACGAGAGCCTGCGCTATACGATAGACAATCCCGACGAGGCCTTCGAGATCAGCAAGAAATATGTCGAAGGGCTGAACGATCCGGCGCTGGCGGCGACCCAGCGCGAGGTGTTGGCCCGTTCTATCGACCTGTGGCGCTCGGATCAACTGGGCCTGACTGAGATGTCCGGCTGGGAAGACACCCAGGCCGTCCTGCTGGCGATGGGTTTGTTGGCCCAGCCGCAAAATCTGGAAGGGGCCTTCACGACCGCGTTTCTGCCGCCAGTGAACAGTGAGCCGTAGGGGCGGAGAGAGGCCATTTTCGCCCTGCGGGAATCTTCTCACTAGCGCGTAGCATGAGTTAGAAAACGCAAAGAGGCATTCTCGTGAACACCGACCAACCATCGCTGGCCAAGTTGAAGCGAACGATCACTCTGCGCTCCATCTTGATTACCCCGTTCCTGATGGCGGTCTTTTTCTGGCCTGCCGGGACATTCGATTACTGGGAGGCGTGGGTGTATCTGGCGATGCTGTTGAGTTTCCTGTTCGGCACGATAAGCTATCTGCTCGTCTACAGCCCCGATCTCTTGACACGGCGGCTGCGGAAGCGGGAAACGGAAGTCCCGCAGATTCTGATCGCCCGGCTTTTGATCATCGATGTCGTGGTTGTGTTTCTGCTGCCCGGCTTTGACCGGCGCTTGGGGTGGTCGGATGCGCCTGCCCCGGTCGTGCTGCTGGCCGATCTAGTCGTGTTATTGGGTTATGGGTTAGTGATCCTCGTCTTTCGTGTGAATCGCTACACATCGCGCACCGTTGTAGTGGACGAAGGCCAGGCGGTGGTCAGCGCCGGGCCGTATGCCGTGATTCGCCACCCGATGTATGTCGGACTGGGGCTGCTGGGCATCGCTTCGCCGCTGGCGCTCGGGTCGTATTGGGCGATCCTTCCTGCCTTGCTGCTCATCCCGCTGCTGGTGGCTCGGATACTCAACGAGGAAGAAACGCTCAAGCGTGATCTCAAGGGTTATACGGAGTACATGGGAAAAACGAAATATCGTCTGATCCCCGGCATATGGTAGCGCATGGACGGCAGGGGCGCAGAATGAAACGATTGGTCTGTCAAAAGCCTATCCGTCAAGCGACTGCTCAGGTGACGCAGTCACAAAGCCAGAGGCAAAAGGGGGGTGGGCGTCAATTTCAAAGGCAATGGGCATGAACATCAGGCAGGTTGTGTTGACAGCATTAGCTATGCTGATCCTGTCGGGCTGCGGCCCAGCGGCTTTGACGCCGACTCTCCCAAACATCCCGCCGCCCAATGCGACCGGGGCGGCGTTGGATGTCTCGCCCACGCCCCTGCCCGCGACCCCAGCCGCCGAACGCGCCACCGCGTCCGGCCCGGTGGTCTTTCCGACCCTGACGCCGATCACGGCCATCAATGCCGGGCATTTGGCCGAGATCGCCCACCTCGACGCGGCGGGGGTGCGCATGGTCGCCATCTCGCCGGACGGCAAATCGCTGGCGTCCGCCGAAGATATTGATTCCCGCGTTGTGATTTATGATATGCCCTACACTTTTGGCGTCGTCTTGTTGATGGGCCATCAGGCGAAGGTCAACGATCTGGCGTGGTCGCCCGCTGGCCGGACACTGGCCTCGGCCAGCGACGATGGCACGGTCCGATTTTGGGACACGGGCACGGGGCAGGAATTGAGCCAGATCGCCGTCGATCAGGATGGCGTGGCCTCGCTGGCGTGGTCGCCGGACGGGACGAAGATCGTCACCGGGGACAATCGCGGCGCGGCGCAGGTGTGGGATGCGCAAACCGGCGGCCTATTGCTGCTCATTCAACCCGACGCGGACGATTCCACCATCAGCGCGCTGGCATGGTCGGCGGACAGCCAATCGTTTGCCGCCGCGACGTGGCTCGGTCCTGACCACGCAGGCGAGATCAAGCTGTACGACGCGGCGGCGGGCGAGCAAACCAACGGTCTCGGCGATGTGTTCGCGCCCGCGCCGGGCAGTCTAGCGTGGTCGGCGCTCCAGCCAAAAATCGCGTGGATCAGGCATTCGGACAGCCGGGCAATAGTCTGGGACATCCCGAACAGCGCCGAAGCCGTCGTGCTGTCCGATCAGCGGCAAACCCACGCGGTGGCGTTTTCGGCGGATGGATCGCTGATCGCCACCGGGGGGGAGGACGGCGCGGCGCGGGTCTGGGACGCCGCCACCGGCGCTCTGCTGGCGACGCTGCAAGGGCACACCGACACGATCCACACCGTGCGCTGGTCGAACGACTCGCTATATCTGGTCACGGCAGGCTGGGATGGGACCATCAGGGTATGGGGCGTGGGAAATCAGTAACGGCAGTAACGACAGTAACGGCAGGGCTGAATGACCAGTGACAGCAGCATTGAGCGCCACTAACCACTAGCCACTTGTCACTAGTCACTAACTATCAGGCGCAAGGATGGCTCAAATTTCAAATTTCAAATATCCAATGTCAAATGCCGTTGTCCTTTCCGCCGAGCAGATTTCGCATAGCTTTGCGACCGCCAACGGCGCGCTGGAAGTATTGCGGGCGGTAAGCCTGAATGTGAAGCGCGATGAATTTGTGTGCCTCGTCGGGCCGTCCGGCTGCGGCAAATCGACGCTGCTGCGCGCGCTGTCGGGGCTGATCGCGCCCACGCGTGGCAGCGTGACACTGGACGGTCTGCCGATCACGGCGCCGCACCCGCGCCTCCGTCTGGTGTTCCAGCAGGCCAACCTGATGCCGTGGCGCACCGTGATTGATAACATCGGCCTGCCGCTGGAATTGGCGGGCGCGACCCGCATCAGCCGGGACAACGCCGCCCGCCAGATGATCGCGCTGGTGGGGCTGGGCGGCTTTGAGCGGGCCTACCCGGCGGAGCTATCGGGCGGGATGGCCCAGCGTGTCGCCATTGCCCGCGCCCTCATCGACGAGCCGGAGGTCTTGCTGCTCGACGAGCCGTTTGGCGCGCTGGACGCCCTGACCCGCGACCAGTTGGGCGAGGAACTGCTGCGCATCTGGCAGGCTCGCCGCGCCAGCGTGTTGATGGTCACTCACAGCATCCCGGAGGCGATCTTCCTCGCCGACCGGGTGCTGGTCATGTCGCCGCGACCGGGCCAGATCGAAGCCGAATTTGAGGTCAATCTGTCGCGCCCGCGCGCCATTGACGCGGTGCACAGCCCGGCGGCGGGCAAGCTGGCCCGCGAGATACGGGCCGCGCTGAGGAATTAGCGCGGGGCGCGTTTATCTGGCCTGCGGATCATTAAGCGCCGCCCTTGAGCGCGGCGACTCGCGCTTCGATTTCGTGTGCCCGGAACAATGCTCCTTGCTTCGTTTCCAGATAAGCGCGCGCCTGATCCCCATCGGGCGATACGCGCCCGGCATTCCATTCGGCGTCCTTCGCCTGTTTATATAATCGGGCTATCTGAATTTCCAGCGTGGCGATTTCATCCCGCGTCCCGGCGCGGCTATCCCCGGAATGGTCTCGCGCAGCCTGCCCGACGCGCGCCAGATCGCCGGAAGTCAGCAGGCCGCTATCGGCCATTTCCAGCAGGCGATGAAACGCGCCGCTGTCGATTTCGCCCCGGGCGTATAGCAGCTTGATCTCTTGCCGGACATCGATAGCGGTGTCTTTGTGTTGTGAAATAGGCTCGTGACCCAGCGGGTGGGCCAGCATGTGAACAACATGACCGCCACACATGGGATTGGGTCTCCTTTCCCGGAAAAAGCGCGACACGGCAGCCAGTTTCAGATAGCTGCCGTGCGCGAAATTATGACCTTAAGCGCTCAGATTGCGCGTCATCTCCTCAAACTGCTCTTTAGAAATGTCGCCAGAGGCGTAGCGCCGCTTGAGAATATCGAGCGGCGATTCGGTCTGCTGCTTGCTGACCCCGGTATGGCTGGAGCCGCGTGTCATGCTTTGAATGAACCACACCGCGCCGCCAATGACCAGCGCCCAGAAGACCAGCATCGCCAGCCCGCCCATCATCGGAAGACCAAAGCTGCCCATCATTGTTCCGGGGCCTCCCATCATGCCCCATCCGCCATAGCCGCCGCCCCAGCCCATCATGAAACCGCCGAGCAGCAGCGCGATCACGCCAACGCCAATCACAACAGCCCATCCTAGCTTGCTCATCTAACAACTCCTTAAGTTATTCAACGAAGGGTTTGCTCGCTTATGTCAATCCTAAGATTAGCGCATTATTATGTAGAAGATGTGAAGAAAAGTTGATGACTTGCTGAGGCTGGCGTTGTTGTATGGGCTGCATAACAAGCGCGAATGGCGCTGACCGAATCCACTTTCATTTAGTGGTAAACCACGCATTCCCGTTCTTCCAGCCGCGTGATCCACTCCGGCGGCTGGGCGATTCTATTCCAGCGCAAATCCAGCTTTTCCAGATTCGGCAAATCGGCGAGGCTGGCCGGGAGCGCTTCAAGTTGATTAGCCCTCAGATCGAGATGGGCGAGCCGCGTCAGCTTGCCCAGCGAATCGGGGAGGGCGGCCAGCCGGTTGTTCCTGACCGAGAGAATCCGCAGGCTGGAAAGATCGCCCAGCGCGTCCGGTAATGATTCCAAAGCGTTGTCCATCAAATGAAGCTCGCGCAGGTTCGCCAGCTTGCCTATCGACGCGGGCAGCGCCGCGAGTTGATTCTTGTACAGCCGAAGTTCGATGAGGTTGGTCAGGTTGCCGATCTCATCAGGGAGGGTCGTGAACTGGTTGTCGGTGGCGCTGAGGTAGATCAGGTTGGGCAGATCGCACACCGAAAGGGGCAGGGCGCTCAGATGGTTGTCGCTGATATACAGGAAGCGCAGGCGGGTCAGATGGCGGAACGTCTCCGGCAGCGCGGTCAAAGCGTTATGCGCCACGTCTAATGTGCGCAGGTTCGCCAGCTTGCCGATTCTGTCCGGCAGCGCGGCCAGCGGGGTGTTGTAAACGTACAGCCGCGCGAGATCGGCCATCTCGCCGAGCGAGTCCGGCAGGGCGTCAATTTTGCAGTTGCGGATGACCAGCGCGGTGACATCATCGCCCTCGACGCACAGCGCGACCTTGTGGCGTTCATCGTGGAGTTCCAGCGGCGGCACGATAGGGATGGAAGCGTCTGCGGGCAGGCAGCCAGAAGCGCGCAGGGCGGTTTCTAAATCGGCGATGGCAGGCGATTCGGGCATGGGTAGGCCCTTAATAGGGGCGTATTGCCTTCACGTCCGGCAGGGGTTGGAAATGCTTGAGATTCAGCGTGTAAAGGGGGATATTGAGCCGCGCAGTGCTTGACGCAATGAGCGCGTCCAGCAGCCCAACATTATGACTGAGCCAGAATCGCCGATGCTGTTCGCTGGCCCATGCGCAGTCCGATGGGGTTAGATAAGCCACTTCATAGCTAGCAAGCAGGCGATTCAGATGTTCCAATTCGGATTTGTCACGCGCCCCTTCGATCAGCTCCATTCCCACGAGCACATGGATGCCGATCACAATCTCCCGCTGAGAACTAGCCCACGACAAAGCCTGCGGCTGCTTGCGCCACAGGTCAACGAGAATGCTGGTATCAAGAAGCGCATCCACTGTCCTTAGCCTTCGCGCTTTGAGGCGCGTTCGCGCAATTCGCGGGCAAACTCGGCGCTGTCGGTGATGTCTTCGCGGTCAGACCACAGGCCAACCAGCGGCGAATCCAGCATATCGCCCAGCGTCAGCGGCTTCTGGTCGCCAATCTGCTGCCCTTCATTAACGACGACGACAATCACCGAAGCGCCTTCCGGGAGGTCGGGTTCGTTATTGAAGCGGATTTGTCCGTTGTGAATCGTTCCCTGATAGGCTGTGACCATTGTTGCGCCTCATTGACTTGTGTTGAGGCAAGTATAGCACAAGATGCGCCCGCCATCGGCGCGGTAACCGGGTCGATTATCACGACTTTGGGGAGAGTCTCAAGGCTTAACTTGATACGTATAGGGCGAGGCCCCTGTGCCCTTACTGCGGCACGAAATCGGTGATCGATTTGAGGACGATTTGCTCGGCCTGCGCGGCGGCGGCCTGCCGGGCATCGACAGTGATCAAGGGACAGTTCATGTCTCTGGCGAGCGCTATGTAAATCGAGTCGTAGATGGCAAGATTGTGCGCCAGACCGATGCTATAGGCGTCCCGCAAAAATGGTTGAAAAAGAAAAATTTCTACGGGCAATTCGTCTATCTTGTCGAGAATGGAATCGCCTAACTCACGCCCCATTCCGAAAAGCCGGACATGTTTCCAGACCACATTCACGCACTCCGCGATGCAAAACTCTGGCACGAAAAGCTGTGTATCGGTGTCCAATGGCAGCGCAAGCAGAGAATCTGCTTGTCTGGAATACATGTCCTCGATCAGGCTGTGCATAATCACGCTGGTGTCTACCACATAGCGTAGCATCAGCGATCCCGATCCTCCCGCAGCAGTTCAAGGGTTGAGGGAGTTCCAGGCGGCGGCGTCCACCGATTCTTGCTCAACCAATCCAATGCCGCTTTAGCTCGAATAGGATCCCAGCGCCGGATTGGCTTGGCGGCAGTAGATGTATTGATTTCCTCGCGGATGACCCGGCGCAACTCTTCGAGCGTCATCTCGCCCACATGTTGAACAGCCATTGCGAACCTCCATGTAATCTCATTATAACAGGGTCACGCGCTGTCGGTGATGTCTTCCCAGTCAGCCCGCATGCCGACCAGCGGCGAATCCAGCATATCGCCCAGCGTCAGCGGCTTCTGGTCGCCAATCTGTTGCCCTTCATTAACGACGACGACAATCACCGAAGCGCTTTCCGGGAGGTCGGGTTCGTTATTGAAGTGGGTTTGCCTGTTGTGAATTGTGCCCTGATAAGCCGTGACCATAGGTGCGCCTCACCGACTCGTAGTATAACATAAGATACCTGCGCTTGAGCGCATGGAGCGTTCAATCCAGACCAATGATTGGGGCAACCAGTGACCGCCTGTTCAATCTCAAATCTAAAATGTAAAATACCAAATGTAAAATGCCGTTCTACAACCCCTCAAAAAACTCGTTGAGCTTCTGGCGTTGCTCCTCTGGCACGTAATCAATGTTGATGCGACGCTCGCTGACTTCCCAGTATTTGTCCCGTTTGATATGCAGCAAGTCCATCTGCGCCTGCCGCTTGAAGGCGGCGTCCAGCGGAATGAACGTCTCGCGAATGCGCTGGGCGGGCGCGTCCTGCCCGTGCAGCAGAAAATAGCTGGCGAGGATCGCCTGCGCCTTTTTGACCCCTGCCAAGGGGGTGCTGGCCTGCGCGTCATATTCCAGAAAACGCTCCAACAGCCGCTGGCGATTGGCGGCATTGGCGGCCCACGCCGCCTGCGTCAGCGCGCCCAGATCGTGCGCCACCGCTTCCACCACGAACGTCATCTGCATGTCGCGCGCGATCTGAGCGTAGTATTGGAAATAGTAGGCGATCTCCTGCCCCAATTCCGGCGACTCGTCGTTGATGGCTTCGGCGTAAGCGCGGTACTGGTTAAACACCGCGAACACCGACCGCGCGTCGCGGCGATTGAGCGCCAGCCGCACAAAGGTGTTGAAGTATTCCATCACCAGCTCGCGCAGGGCCGGGTCGGCGCGGGCGGTCTGTTCCAGTCCTAACTTGCGCAGCGTTTCGGCCACGACACTGGTCAGCTCTGGCATGCGGGGAATCGCCGCCCGGAGCGCCTCATAAAATTGGCCGAACAGCTTCATCTCGACCCAGCTGCGGCTGGCGGTGAAGTCGGCGATGGCGGCGGACGAGTAACCCAGAAAGAAGCTCTGATCCGCCGTGAACCAATCCTCGGCCAACGCGCTCTTGACCTTCCAGTACTGGCGCATGACACGGTCGAGGGCGAACACGCTCTCGATAGCCGTGTTGCGGTCGATGCGATCCACCGACCGGGTGGCGATGTTGGCGAAATGCTCGATGGACTCAGCCGTATGCAGCCGCAAGTCCCCGGCCCGCGCGGGCCGGCGGCTGGCAGCGGCGAACTGCGCCGCCGTGTCATCGGCCAGCCGTTCGAGCAGGGTGTCGGGGTGCAAAAAACGGAAGACGTAATACAGATAAGGGAAGGCCAGCGCATAACACAGCAGCGCCATCACCGAAGTGACGTTCAGCGCCAGCGCCGGGATGTAGTCAGCGCTAGCCACGTAGCCGGCCCAGGTGTTGTTGGCGTTGGTCAGGATGACGAAGATCAGCGCGATAGTGTTGACCGGGTCTTTGATAAAGAACTCCAAAAACTTCAGCGAATACATATTGGCAGTCAGCGGCACGGCGATGGCGACAGTGGTGAAGATCACGCCGGTCAACTGGTTCAGGCTGCGGTTATATAAATTGTTGAGGTGGCGAAACTCCACGATGTCATTCGTGGGCGGCAGCGCGAGCGGGCGTCCCTGCGCGGCGAGGTCGATCACGAGCTCCGCGGCGAACAACAGCAACAACGCGCCTGCCAGCGCCAGAACGCCTTCGACGAACTTAAAGATAGATTGTTTCATCACATTATCCCTGCCACTCTGACATAGCCCCGTTACCGGGGTTCGAGAGGGAAGTCGCGCTAGAGGCGCGGGAAAAACTTCTGTCGATGCGCGCTATAAGGAGAACTTTTGTCGCACGAATGCGCGCGCTGCTTCTGCAGACGCGACTGCTTCTTGCGCTATTTGCCGAGAATAGGGCTGCGCATCGTTGCCGGGATATCGGGTGTCAATATACAGAGGGTTGAGGTTCGTGGCGTGTTCGGCAAGCTCGTAAAATGCTTCATCAAGATTCTGGCATTGGCGCAGCAATTCCAGCAGGTCATGTCGCCGTGGTTGAAGCTCGTTATGGGCCGCCCAAAATGCCTTGAGGTATTTCTCGGCAGTCTGGTGGGCGTGAAAGCATGTTGGCCCATAAGCCACATCTTCTCGCAACAGCGTGGTGGCAGCCGCCCAGTCTTCTTCGGCTTTGTCAACCCACTCGTGAGCGAGCGCGGGCAGCGTCATGATTTTGTGAACAAAACTTTGCCATGGGCCATGACATCGACGAAAAATGGATCGTTCATAGCCAATCGCTGGGCCAGTTCTTGCGGGGTCACCACTAACACATCCACGCCAATGGGGTAGGTTGAGCGCTCGCCCAGCAAGCGATACACATCGCGGGCGCGGTCGAGCCGATTCTTCGAGTCTTGCTTGACGATGAGCAAGTCAATGTCGCTGCCGTCATCGACGGCGTCACGCGCAGCCGAACCAAAGAGGACTACTTTCTCTGGCTGATAACCTGTGATGATCGTATCCAGGATATCTTGAGTCTGGCGATGCAAGGTTGTCATCATAGCAGCCATTGTATCATACAACGCCAGCTTGCGGATGCGATGACGCTGGCAAAACTCGGCGATCTGGCTGGCGGAAAGTTCAATGGCAATGCCCATGCCCGCATTATACATCGAAACGCGGGCCGCCGTGAGCGCAGTCAGGCAGATATTCCCGGAATAACAGCCAGCCAGTGACCGCCCCCATTCACATCAACTTAAGCGCGCTGCGCGCCGGAAGCGAGGCTTTTGCCTACGGATGCTAAAACAACCGGGGGAAGAACCTGCCAGCGCGTCGCATATAGGCGCGGTAGTCGTCACCGAACCGGTCGATTAGTTCGGCTTCTTCCTTGCCGGCGCGGATTGCCAGCAGCGTGAAGGCGAGGACTCCCATCAATATGAAATACCAGATAGCCGCCAGCAGGGACATAGCCACGAAAACAACCAGACCCACCGTGTACAACGGATGTCTTACATAACGGTATGGGCCGTGAGTCACTAGTTGGGCGTGCTGGCGCGTGCTGACAGTCGAGGTGATATTGTTGCCCAGCGAACTGGCTACCCAGTAGCTCGACGACACGGCCAACGCCGCCAGCCCCGCGCCGACCCAGCGCGCCCACTCCGGCAAAGGCAACGTCGCCCAGATGACTGCGCGGGGGTAAAACACGTACAGCAGGGCCATCGCCAGGAAGATCAAGCCGCCTAACCGCAGCGGGAGCGCCATCCAACCCTCTTGTTTCAGCGCAACAGGATCGCCCGCGCGGTCAGCCTTGCGTCGGAAATAAATGGAGATGCCAAAGTACGAGACAAAGATCAGGGCAAATAGTATGCGAAAGACAACCTCGTTATCCATGCGGATACGCTCCGTCTTAGTTGCCCGTCATGCGCGCTGGGCCTTCTTTTTAGGTCGGGTTTCAGCCCCGAGCCTGCGGGGTTTTCCTCATAAGCGTGTAAGGCGAGTTCGTTATTCCTGCTGATAGGAACCCAGTAACGCAAGCTTTCGGCTCCGTCGCCAGACCTCAAATCTAAAATTAGCTGACTCGATGGCAGGCCACAAAATGCCCGGCGTACACTTCTTTGAACTCCGGCTCGACCTCCGCGCACAGGCCAATCGCCACCGGGCAGCGCGGGTGGAAACGGCAGCCTGACGGCGGGTTGACCGGGCTGGGCACGTCCCCGGTCAGGATAATCCGTTCGTGATGCGCGGACGGGTCGGGCACGGGGATCGCGCTCATCAGCGACAGCGTGTAAGGGTGCAGCGGGTTGGCGTACAGGTCTTCGCGGCTGGTCATCTCGACCATCTTGCCCAGATACATCACCGCCACCCGGTCGCTGATATGCTCCACCACGCTCAGGTTATGGGCGATAAACAGGTAGGTCAGCCCGTAGTCGCGTTGCAACTGGCGCAGCAGGTTGAGCACCTGCGACTGGATCGACACGTCCAGCGCCGACACCGGCTCGTCGCACACGATAAACTTCGGTCGCAGCGCCAGCGCCCGCGCGATGCCGATGCGCTGGCGTTGGCCGCCGGAGAATTCGTGCGGGTAGCGGCGGGCATAATCGGGGTGCATCCCGACCGCGTCCATCGCCTCTTTGACCATCTGGCGGCGCTCCTCTGCCGTGCCGATGCCATGAATCAGCAGCCCCTCGCCGATGCTGTCGCCAATCGGCAGGCGCGGGTCCAACGATGAAAACGGGTCTTGAAAAATGATCTGCATATTGCGGCGAGCGGCTTTGAGCGTGTCGCCCGACATGCTGGTCACGTTCTGGCCCTCAAAGTTGATCGATCCGCTGGTCGGCTCGATCAGGCGCAGGATCGTGCGCCCCAGCGTGGTCTTGCCGCAGCCGGATTCGCCGACCAGTCCCAGCGTCTCGCCGCGCCGGACAAAGAAGGACACGTCATCCACGGCCCGCACCCAGCCTGTGATGCGCTGAAGCACGCCGCTGCGCACCGGGAAGTGCTTGGTGACATTATTCGCCTCGACCAGAGTGTCGTTGTGTCCGTGGGTGGGTTGTTCCATAGAGACTGCTTCCCTCAGGATGTTAGGGTTGAGAGCAGGGCGGATCGACGACCCGCCCTGTGAATTTGCCTAGGCCAGCGCGTCCAGCCGAACCGTGCCATAGCCCAGATCGATATCCCCTTCGGGGCGGTAATCCGGGTGGTACAGCCAGCAGCGCACCCGCCGCTCGTTGTCGATAGGCATCAGGTCTGGCTCTTCTTGTTCGCAAATGTCCAGCTGGTTCGCCACCCGCGCCATGCAGCGCGGCGCGAAGCGGCAGCCCGGCGGCAGGTTGATCGGCTGGGCTGGCTGGCCGGGGATCACCGCCAATTCGTCTTTGAGCGCGCCCAGCGTCGGGATTGATCCCAGCAGCCCTGCCGTGTAGGGGTGCAGCGGGTGGGCGAAAAGCTCCTGGACGGGCGCTTCTTCTTGAATCCGCCCGGCGTACATCACGTTGACGCGGTCGCACATATCCGCCACCACGCCCATATCATGCGTGATCAGGATGATCGAAACTTCCATCTTTTCGCGCAGATCGCGCATCAAGTCCAGAATCTGCGCCTGAATGGTCACGTCCAGCGCAGTGGTTGGCTCGTCAGCGATCAAGAGTTCTGGCAGACAGGCCAGCGCCATCGCGATCATCACGCGCTGGGCCATCCCGCCTGACATCTCGTGCGGGTATTGAAGCGACCGACGCTCCGGGTCAGGGATGCCAACCAGCCGCAGCAGCGACACGGCCCGCTCGTGGCCTTCCTCCTTGCCTAGCGAACGGTGAATGTCCAGCACCTCGGCGATCTGGTCGCCAATTCTGAAGACCGGGTTCAGGCTGCTTTGCGGCTGCTGAAAGATCATCGAGACCCGGTTGCCCCGAATGTTGTTCATGCCCCGTTCGGGCAGGGTCAGCAGATTTTGCCCGCCGAACCAGATTTCGCCGCTGACGATCTTGCCCGGCTGCTCGATCAGGCGCATGATCGACAGCGACATGACGCTTTTGCCGCTGCCCGATTCGCCGACGATGCCGAGCGTTTCGCCCTGCCTCAACACAATGTCCACCCCGTCGACGGCTTTGACCACGCCTTCTTCGATGTAGAAATAGGTGCGGAGGTCTTTCACCTCCAGAATATTGCCTTCACGCTGCTCGCGCCTGATCTCGTCCAAGAGTCGCTCCTGTGGAGTATTGGCCAACTCCCGTATCTTACCTCAAAACGTTCGGAAACGAGAAATGCAGCCCGCCGGGCCTGTTCAGAACAATCCGCCGCGTTCAAATGGTGGGGCAGGCGGGCAGGTCTGCCCCTGCTGATTCTTCCATGGGCCTGTTAGCGCCAGCCGTGACGTGTTTTTGGCGAATTGGACGCCCTGAATCGCGCCTCGGATCGCCGGTTTTGCCGCCGATCAGGCCGCGCGCGCCTGAGCGTTTCGCGCTTTTTCAAGAATTCCCTTTGACATTTTACCCAGTTGTCCGTTATGATATTGTAATCTCCTCATGGTATCCCATCTCATGTTGGGATAATGTCGCCAAACAAGAGAACCTTTCACGCTCGCATTGAGTGTAAGGAGGTGTCCCGGACGACAATACGCCCCATCGATTTGCCCCATTTGCGGTAATAAGCCGAATCAACTCACATTCTTCAGAAGGAGAAGAAAGCTTATGTTGAGCAACAAGAAGTGGTTGGTCGTTATAGCTCTGCTCGCGCTGTTCGCCCTCGTGCTCGGCGCCTGCGGCCCTGCGACCACCGAAGCCCCCACCGAAGCTGCCGGCACAGAAGCTGCAGCGACTGAACCCGCAACCGAAGCCGCCCCCGCGACGGACTTCCTCGCCGCGGATGGCATGGTCGCCTGCAAGGAACTGCCCGCGCTGCCCGCCGCCGCTGTTCAGAGCGACGAAGTGGCCGCCGCCCCGTCAGTGGCGCGCGCCCGCCCGGTCAAGATCAATGGCAACCGCCTGGCTTCGCCCCCCGCGCAGGGCACGATCTACAAGGTCGGCATTTTCGAGGACCTGACCAGCGCCAACTGGTGGCGCGCCAATGGCCCCGACAATACCGTCTGGAATAGCTACGTTCTGCTGCCGGGCCGTCTGGCTCTCTACAGCCTGTCAGATGTCACCTTCCAGTTCATTCCGCAGTTGGCGACGGCTATACCGGAGCCGCTGGTCGAAGAAGGCGGCATGTGGACCAGCACCATTCCCATGCGCGACGACATCACCTGGAGCGATGGCACCCCGGTGACCGCCGCCGATGTCGCTTTCACCGCCAACACCGCGGTCAAGTTCCAGCTCTTCGCTGGCGCGTGGTCAGGCTGGGTGCGCGGCGAATACCTCAACCATGTTGAGGCCGTCGACGCCACCACCGTCAAGTTCTTCTATCACAAGAAGCCGGGCCTCTCGGTTCACGAGTTTGGCACGCTGCAAATGCCGATCCTTCAGGAAGCCTTCTGGGCCCCGAAGGTCGCCGATGACGCCGCTGGCGCAGCCCTCGCCGGGATGACCGTCCCGGCCCCGGACGCTGCCGAAGCCGACAAGACCGCCTACACCGAAGCCGCCACCGCGGCGACGGAGGCCCTGTACAACATCGACCCGACCGGCGAGCCTCTCGCGGGCGCGTTCCTGTTCGATAAGTGGGAAACCGGCGCGTTCGCCAGCAGCTCCGGCAACGCGGATTTCTACGCGAACGACGCGCAGGTCACCGAATACGCCAATGGCGCGTATAAGGAAACCAAGGCCGGCATTTACGACTTCACCCTGTACGGCGAAGCCACCGGCGACACGACCCTCGACTACACCGTTGGGCCGCACGTCAGCACCGCCGTTTACACCATCTATGCCGACCAGAACACCGCTGTTCTGGCTTTGAAAGCTGGCGAGATTGACTTCCTGCTCAACCCGCTGGGCCTGCAGGCTGGCCTGCTGTCGCAGGTTCAGGATGACCCGAACCTTCGCGTCATCAAGAACAGCCAGAACGGCTTCCGTTACATGAGCTTCAATGTCCGTCGCCAGCCGATGAATGACTGCGCGTTCCGCCAGATCATGTCGGTGTTGATTGACAAGGAATTCGTCACCAACACCATCCTGCAGCGCGTGGCCTTCCCGCTGTACACCTTTGTGCCAGAAGCCAACAAGGCCTGGTACTACGACAGCGAAGAAGTCCTCAAGCTGGGCAAGGGCATGACCCGTGAAGCTCGCGTCAACTACGCTGTCGCTATCGCCGAAGGCGCTGGCTACACCTGGGAAGGCGACGTCAAGCCGACCTGGGATGCCGACAACCGTCAGGTTGTGGCCGGTGGCCGCCTGATCATGCCCGATGGCACGTCAATGCCTGACATCGAGCTGATGGCCCCCAGCCCCGGCTATGACCCGCTTCGCTCGACCTTCGCTATCTGGGTTGAGACCTGGGCCAACGAGTTTGGCATTCCCATCAAGGCCAACCTCACCGGCTTCAACGTCATCGTGGACAAGGTCTACAGCCAGCAGGACTTCGACATCTACATCCTGGGCTACAGCCTGAGCTTGTTCCCGAACTACCTGCGCGACTTCTGGCACACCGACCAGTCCGCGCTGGACGGCAACAATGCGGGTGGTTACAGCGATCCTGAGTTCGACGCCCTGTCGGATGAGTTGAACACCTGTGACACCTTCGACAGCTGCCACGATGTCGCCAACAAGATTCAGGTCAAAGTCTCGCAAGAGCTGCCGTGGATCGTGCTGTTCGACACTGGCGTGCTAGAGGTCTATTCCGCCAACGTGGATTACCCCTACACGACCGCGATGAGCGGCTTGCAGTATGTCAGCGGCCTGCCTGCTGGTGTGACTGTCCTCAAGTAGTTTTGGACAGCGCTCACTGACATGCAGTCCGGGGGGGCAAAGGGCTTGCCTTTTGCCCCCCGTGTTGTTTTGTGGCAAAATGGCGCGCATGCCTTTGTTTGGCGGGCCGCCCCTTTCGCCCCCGCATAACCCGCCTGCCAGGGCGCGGGACTAAGAGGCTGTTGAAAAGACTGGCTTGTGGCGCATGACCCCACCCCCTTAGCAGGGGCTAGCCAACCTCGCCCTGCGAGGTTCGCCCTCCCCTTGCAAGGGGAGGGCAACCCAAGTTAGTCGAGTGAAAATGCTCATCGGGTGGGTTTTTTCAACACCCTCTAAGGGCGCAGCCGCCTGCATCTGAGGAGATGAGGAGAAGCGAACATGCGAAATTATCTGATCCGACGCATTATCCAGAATGGCGTCACTTATATCTTGTTTCTGGTCGTGGCCTATTTTCTGATTGACGCCCAGCCCGGAGACTTTTGCAACGGCTTTACCAGCGACCCTCGCCTGACCGCCGTGCAGCGGGCCGACATCCGCGAGCGGCTGGGTTGCAACAAGCCTGTCCTTGAAGCCTTTGCCCTGTGGATGGGCAACTTCATGACCGGCAATCTGGGCATTTCCTTTTCGAATTACCCGCGCCCGGTGTTTGACATCATCTTGGAGCGCGCCCCCCGGACGCTGATGCTGTTTATCACCTCGACGGTGGTTTCGTTTTACGTCGGCTTCCTCAGCGGCAAGATGCTGGCCATGAGCCGGGGCTCGTTCTTTGAATACACCGCCACCATTGGCGGTGTGGCTCTCTACACGGTCTTCACGCCGTGGTTCGCCCTGATGTTGATCTGGTTCTTCGCTTTCCAGCTTAGATGGTTCCCCATTGCCAAATTTGTCGATCCTATCCTGTGGCTCGAAGCCCCGGTCAACGCCAACTTTGTCTTTATCCGCATGTTGGCGACAGCGGTCCTGTCTTCGATCACCCTGCTGATCTGGTTCCTCTCGATCTCGCGGATGGACCCGCTGCGTCGCAACCGCATCCAGTGGATTGGCCCGCTAACGATTGTTTTGGTAGCTCTGGGCTACTGGGTCTCCACCGGGGTAGGGAAATACGCGCTGGATATTCTGCATCACATTATCCTGCCAGTCATGGTGCTGACGCTGGTCAACTTCGCCGGGACGATGCTGCTGACCCGCAACAGCATGTTGGAAACCCTGCGCGAAGACTACGTGCTGACCGCCCGCGCCAAGGGCCTGTCCGACAATGTGGTTCGCGACCGGCATGTGGCCCGCAACGCCTTGCTGCCGGTCGTGACCAGCCTGATCTTTTCGCTGGCCTTCGTGATGGACGGCGGCGTGATCACCGAGACCATCTTTGCCTGGCCGGGCATGGGCCTGACCTTGCTCAACGCCGCCCTGCGCGAAGACATCCCGATGGTGCTGGGCGGGCTGGTGTTCACCGGCGCGCTGGCTCTCACCGGGCATCTGGGGGCCGACATTCTGTATGCCTACCTTGATCCGCGCATCCGGTATTAACGAGCCGGGGCGGAAGCGACAATCCGGCAGGTTTGAGACAACCAGAAGAGGAAACAATCATGGCACAAAAAACAAACGCAGCGCGTCCGCAGGGCGATATCCTTGTCGCGCCACCCGAAATATCGCGCGGGTCGTTGCTCGCGGCCCGCGCCCAACTGGGCTGGGCCAGCTTCAAGGCCAATCTGGCCCTGTTCGCCGAAAACCGGATCGGGTTGGTCGGCGTCGCGATCATCGTCATCTTCGCCCTCGGCGCCGTTTCGTACCCCATCCTGATCAACACGGTTTGGGACAAGAACCTTTACGATCCGATCATTGGCATTGATGAGTCGCTGATCGAGTTCCCCTCTGCGCCGGACGCCCGCCACATTCTGGGGACTGACCCGCTGGGCCGCGACGTGCTGGCCCAACTGCTGTACAGCACTTCTTCCGAGTTCGTGTTGGGCATCATCGCTGCGTCGGTGACGGTGGTGCTGGCGACGACGGTCGGGGCGGTGTCGGCCTATTTCGGCGGCATGATCGATCTGTTTTTCATGCGGCTGGCCGACATCATGATCATGATGCCGTACATCACAATCCTGATCGTGCTGTCGTCGATGCTGGAAATGACCATGACCGTGCTGGCGCTGGTGATTGGCGTCTTGTCAGGCTTCGGCGCGGCGGCGGTGGTCATCAAGTCGCAGGCCCTGACCGTCACCGTGCGCGCGTATATCGAAGCGGCGCGGGTGGCGGGCGGCAGCGATTCTCATATCATCCTCGCCCACATTTTGCCCAACCTGCTGCCGATTTCCTTCCTGTATATGATGTTCACCGTGACGACGGCCATCTTCTCGGAAGCCGTGTTGTCGTTCTTCGGCCTGCTGAATATTCGTATGTCGTGGGGGCTGATGATCCACACCACCAATCAGGCCGGCTATTTGCTTAAACTGGACAAGTGGTGGCTGATCTACCCGGCGTCGATTGCCATCACCATGCTGTGCGCGGCGTTTTACATGGTGGGCCGCGCGCTGGATGAGGTGGTCAATCCGCGGCTGCGCCGCCGTTAACCTTTTGTTCATTCGCCGGTTCAGTCGGGGCGGGCCTTTGACCCGCCCCTGTGTCTGGCGCATCATGTCCTGAGATATTCGGAGAGCGATACCTGTGACCGATTCAACCCTACGTGTTGAAAACCTGACTATGCACTATTCCACGCGCGCCGGGGATGTGCGGGCCGTGGAGAATGTCTCGTTCACCGTCAAGCCTGGCGAGTCGCTGGGGCTGGTGGGCGAATCCGGGTGCGGCAAGACCTCAGTTGCCCTGACCTTGCTGCGGCTGATGCCCGACAACGCCAAAGTCAAGACCGGCGAAATCTGGCTGGGCGACACGGAAATTCTTGGCTTGAGCAAAGAAGACATGCGCCACATGCGCTGGAGTCGCATCGCGATGGTGTTCCAGGCCGCCATGAACGCCCTCAACCCGGTCTACAAAGTGGGCGACCAGATCATCGAGGCTATCAACGAGCATATCGAGCTGATGACCCGCGATCAGGCCCGCGAGCGCGTCAAAGAACTGTTCGCGATGGTGGGCCTCGACGCCAACTGGATCGACCGCTACCCGCACGAGTTTTCGGGCGGGATGCGCCAGCGCGCCGTGATCGCCCTGGCCCTGTCGTGCAACCCCGACCTGATCATCGCCGACGAGCCGACCACCGCGCTGGACGTGATCGTTCAGGATCACGTGTTGCGGACGCTGGAGCATGTCCAGGAAATGCTGGGCATGAGCATGATCTACATCTCCCACGACATCGCGGTCATCGCCGAAGTGTGCAAGCGCATCGGCGTGATGTACGCCGGGCAGATGGTCGAAATGGCTGAAGCCACCGACATCTTTGAGCATCCCCGCCATCCGTACACGGCGGCCCTGATCAATTCCTTCCCCAGCATCAAAGGCAAGCGCCACAAGCTAGAGCCGCTGGGCGGCGAGCCGCCTGATCTGGTTCATCCGCCGTCTGGCTGCCGTTTCCACCCGCGCTGCCCCTATGCCACCGAGCAGTGCGTCAATCAAACGCCCGAATTCAAAGACTACGGCAACGAACATTTTGCCGCTTGCTGGCATCCCTTGGAAAAGTGATATGGATTCGATAAACGAAAACACACTGGTCAAAGTGCAGGACCTGAAAAAACTGTTCCCGGTGTCTTCCGGGCTGTTCAAAACCACGCGGGATTATGTCCACGCGGTTGACGGCGTCAGCTTCGAGATTCAGCGTGGCAAGAGTCTGGGGCTGGTCGGCGAATCCGGTTGCGGCAAAACCACCACCGGCAAAATGATGGTGCGCTTGTTCCCGCCCACCTCCGGCAACATCCTGATCCGCACGGCAGCGGGCAAAATGGCCGATATCGCGCATGCCCGAGGCCGCGAGGACATGAAGCTGTTCCGCCGCAGCGCGCAGATGATCTTTCAAGACCCCTACGAATCGCTGAACCCGCGCCGCACCATCTTCGACACGGTTGTTGAGCCGCTGGAAGTGCAGGGCATCGGCGATCTCCACGACCGGCAGGAGAAGGTCGCCGCCCTGCTGTCGGTCGTGGGCTTGACCCCCGCCACCACCTTCATGTTCCGCTTCCCGCACGAACTGTCGGGCGGGCAGCGCCAGCGCGTCGCTATCGCCCGCGCGTTGGTGGTTGACCCGGCCTTTGTGGTGGCCGACGAGCCAACCTCGATGCTGGACGTGTCGATCCGTATCGGCGTGATGCAGCTGATGGCCGAACTGGGCGAACGGCTGGGGGTGAGCTACCTGTATATCACCCACGACCTCGCCGTTGCCCGCTACATGACGCAGGACATCGCTGTGATGTATGTCGGCAAAATGGTTGAAAAATCCGAAACCGAAGAACTGCTCAAGAACCCGCTGCATCCGTACACCAAGGCGCTGTTGGCGGCGACGCCTGTGCCTGACCCGCGTCTGGGCCGCGACGAGATTCAGATCAAGGGCGGCCTGACCAAGCCGGTCAATCCGCCCAACCGCTGCCGCTTCTATGATCGCTGCCCCATCGCTGATCATTTTTGCAAGGACAATCCGCATCCGCCGCTGGAAGACAAGGGCGGCGGGCACTTCGTGGCCTGCTATAAGGTGTAGTTAAATCTCGCTAAGGTCAAAGAGGCATGGTTTACGCCATGCCTCTTTTTTGCGCTGGCGAGGCTACGAATTCGTAGCTATACTAGAATGATGAGTGGCGATCCTCCGGTCAACACCCTCTACACCGACACCGATGTCAATGGCCGGGCGATTCGGATGGCGCGGCGGATCAACCCGGACATTCGGATTGTCACCGCCGATGAGGTTGGGATGCGTTACGCCAGCGATCCGCAACACTTCGCGTATGCCATAGAGCATGGCTATGTGCTAGTGACGGGGAATATCCAAGATTATCGACCTCTTGTGAGGGACTGGCTCAAGGCTGGAAAAGATCATCCGGGTATTGCTTATATCACAGATGCCGCGTCTCGCCGCCCAAGCATAGTCGCTCAATTGCTGGTGTCGATTGCGGCGATCTTGATGACCAATCGTGAAGAATGGAAGTGAGGTTATGATGGCAATTTCAATAGCAATTGGAGAATCCTATGTTGTTCGCGCGCCGGGCATTCTGGGCGGCAAGCCTCATATTGAAGGTTACCGTCTGGGCGTTCACACCATCGCTAATTTGATCGTGCGCGGCAACGCCAGCCCTGAGCAAGTCGCTGACGACTACGGCCTTTCGCTGGCGCAGGTTCACGCGGCGTTGGCCTACTATTATGATCATCCTGCCGAAATTGACGCGATTCTCGACGAGAACTTGAGGTTAGAAAAAGAGTTCAGCGACCCCGCTCGCATGGCTGAACTGCGGGCGCAGGCACATCAAATGATGATGACGCGCTACGGCGATGCCGACATGACCGTCGCCGAGATCGCCGAGTGGTATGAGATTGCCGAGCCAACTGTGCGGATCGCCATCAAGAAAGGCTGGCTGCTGGCGCGCAAGTCCGGCGCGACGTGGCTGATCAAACGCCGGGACGCCGAAGCCCGCTGGGGGGATCGTTAGCAAGGGCCTCGGCGACGCCTTCGCTCCGGTGGCATAAAAAAGCGCGCGGTAGGGGCGACCTGCGGTCGCCCGGTGAGGCTGACATGCTGACATGCCAAAAGGCCCGCGCGCTCTTTCGCGCTTTGTCTCGCTCAACGCCGCTTGTTTTAGGGAGCGGGTCAAGTATAATCTAAGGACACGTCCTCACGGGACGGCAAACCGTCCCATCTGCCCAACTGCCACCGGGCAGGACTTAGCCATAGGAGCGCAGCCCATGATAAACCCCGCCAGCCGGATTATTAAAGAGTTAGAGGAGCAGCGTCCGGCGACCCCGGTCGGCCTCCTCAGCCTTGAAGAACGCGAGCGCCTGTTTGAGCGCTCCACGCTTGGCCTGTACCGCTGGTATCTCTCGGTGTCGCAGGAGAAGCGCAACTGGAACCCCGACAGCAGCTTCGAGTGGGACAAAATCCGGGACGACCACTCCGAAGCCATGAAGACCATCATCGAGGGCTTTTTCGCCGTTGAGCAGTTCGTCCCCGATTACACCACCCATTCAATCAACGTCACGCGGCGTTTTCACGGGCGCAGCCACTTCCAGATACGCTGGGGATCGGAAGAAGAAAAGCACTCCGATCTGTGGTACAACACGCTGCTGTTCAGCCGTGCCCGCACCCCGCAGTGGATCGCCAATTATCAGTATCAGCTTCGCGGCACGCCGTGGGGGCTGAAATGGGATGATCCGCTGCATCTGGTGTGCTACACCGTGATTCAAGAGCGCGCCACGCAGGTCAATTACCTGAACACCGCCCTGGCCGCCAAAGGCAAATCGCCGCATCCCGATTATGCCAACGATGAAGACCCGGTGCTGTTCCGTGTCGCCCAGACCATCGCCGTTGACGAGGCCGCGCACTACAACTTCTTCCTCGAAATCCTGCGGCTGTTCCTGTACTACTTCCCGACCAAGACGCTGGAAGCGCTTAATGACGTGATCAAGAACTTCGCCATGCCCGCCAACCAGTACCTGCCCAACTTCGAGCAGTTCTACGAGACCCTGTACCGCACCGGCATCTACAGCGCCCGCGAATACGCCCGCGATGTCGTGCAAACCGCGCTGGACAATCTGGGCGTGGCGGGCCGCAGAGCGCTGGAAGCCGGGGTGAAGCTCTCGAAAATGGCCCCCGACCCGGACGGCAACCTGCGCGAAACGTCCTTCTTCTTCAACGGCTTTGATTACCATGCCGTCGAGACCGCTATCCGCCGCATGTTTGACCGCGTGACCGAGTACGAGAAGACCATCGGCTTTGACAAGCTCGACCCGATTGCCTTCCTGCCCAGCGGGTTGATCCAGGTTCCCGCCCCCGCCGAATAAGTCGCTATTTTGTAGGGGCGGGTCTCAGACTCGCCCCTACGGTTGAACCGCCTTGATAGGGATTAAGGAGCGCGCTCATGGAAAACGCCACCGAACAACCCTCTCCCCATTCGCCCGAAACCTCTCTAACGCGGGTCACAGTCAGCATGGCGGCCCTGGTGTTGATTATGGCCGCCGGGCTGGCTCTGAATTTCCTGAAACCTGTCTGGCTGACGCCCCCGCTTGGAAGAACCCTGATCGTGTACTTGCTGCTGTCAGTGGCATGGATCCCGGCGCTGGGCGTCATGTTCCTGATCTGGCCGCGCGAACGCCGCAAGCTGTTAGTCTCGGTCACAGCGCTCGCTGTGCTTGTGGGCGTGTTGGGTTGTCTGACCGTGATAGGCTCAAACGTCAATTTGTGGCTTCTGGCAGACAACATGTACACCTGCGAACAGAAGGCAATTCCGCCAAACATGGCGCAGTATACTTGCATTCTATCCATTGGCTTTATGACTGAAATATACACCTTCGAAGGGCAGCCGGGATCCCCGTTCATGCGGCTGATCAGCCGGAAATTCGTCAACTCATGATCGCGTATGTGGCGGGCCGCTGACATCTGGCTTTACCACTCCAACACTCCGAACACGATCCTCGGTCTGACGCTCAATGATTGTAAAGTTGCATTTGGCTGAGACACTTATGAGTAGATTACAAACGATGCCAGAATCTGTAATTGGGTGATCGAGGGAGTATCAATCGTTTAGCTCCGAATGATTTGGACTATTGCTGTGATAACTTTTTCAACAAATTCCGGTTTCAACTTCCCGACCTTGCGCTCTATTTTTTGAGAATTTCCAGTGAACAGGCGGTTCGGGCGAACAAAGCTGTCATGCTTCAATCCGCCATCAGCAAAATCATTCGATGTAATTGGAATCGAGTAACGATCTTCTGGCCGACGCTGGCTTGTAATCATACACAGAATGACATCATCGCCCAGCAGCGAAGTGATTACCATTGCAGGACGAACTTTGTCTCCACTTGCGCCTGAAAAGGGAAAGGGGACGACAACCACATCGCCCTTTAAAGGTCGGACCATGCCTCATCCTCTTCAGGCGTGTTCCAGTCTGTTGCAAGAACTTCTTCTGAGGCGAGCATGGTCAAGAACGACTCAGGTAGTGTAAAAGGCTGCGCTAAGGATAAACTGGAAGCCTGTTCGCTTTTTGCGATTTGCAAGATAGACAAACTCATCGCGCCTTCAGGCACTAACAATGATTCCATAAGCGCAGCCGAAAGATTCGAATTTCCGTTGTAATCCAGATTAGTCAACCAGTTCATTGCATTACTCCTCAGCCGTCAAGAATTTGGAACTTCTCGCCTTTATAAGTCACTTTGCCGATTCTGGCTTTGCCTCCAACAATCGGCGCCCCGGCAACATATCGATGATGGTTGATGACTAGCTCGACTAAGAACCGTGTGTGAGCGACCCCTTCCTCCATCGGCATGCCAGCAAAAGGAATTGGATATTCGTGTTTGTTAACTAGCTCGACAATTTCCTGCTTTTCCACATCGGCAAGTTCGCGGCCTAGTAATTTTTCAAAATACGCCCCTATTTCATCTAATAATTGTGGGTCAAAACCTTTGATATATCTGCCGATAGGATTAAACGATGCATACCAGTTGGTCCCAAACTCGCCGCGTTTGCGTGTATTTTCAGCGCTGCCAACGGTGGCATGGCGCGGCAAGTATACTGTCCAGATCTCTGACAACCACTGATTTACTGAGAAGCCGCCAACAACCAAGCCAAATCCGGGTTGTTGAGTCAATGGGACGCTATCAAACTTTTGTCCCTTTTGTTTCTCAAAAGGCCTGATAATATTCTCATCATATACATCCATGAAAAACCGTCGCAGTTCTTCAACAACATCTTTCAATTCATTCTGTTCGGCCACAATGTCATTCGGATTGACTGTCTCAAATTCCCGAACATAGCTGCCAATGCTGCGCGCGCCAAACGCGCCGATTCCGAAGGTGGCGATCCCAATAGGCCGCGCTCCAAGCTGAAAGAGCTTTTCTGTGTTTTCAAAAACTTTAACAACACCTTCTGGCGCGAGAAGTGTTGTAGCGCTATCAACCCCAAGAACAACGCCATCAGAAAGGTTGCAGGAAACTGCTACTGACATAGGGTTTGCCCTTGTTTGGTTAATTTCACCCCCATATTATAAGTCGCAAATCGAATTTGATCATTACCCTTTGCTTTCAATGCCTCACCACTCCAACACCCCGAACACGATCCTCGGCCTTGTGACCACCTTCCAGGCCAGCGCCAGCGCGATCACGGTGTCGTCGTGCAGGCCCGGCGGCGCGAAGTAGCGGTTGGCCCCCGTGTAGGGCAGCACATCGTAGCGATACGCTTCCAACTCGCCCAGCAGCAGCTCATCCGGCAGGATCGCCAGTTCCTTGCTTTCCAAGCCCTTGACCAGCATCTCGATCAAAGGCCCCTTGCTGTGGGCGGTGGTCACGAACGGGTAGATCGGAACCCCCTCGTGGCGCAGCTGGTCGATATTCGGCTCGCCCATGGCGTTGGCTTCGGCCATCACCTCCTCGACGTTCCACTGGCGGGCAAAAGCGGCGATGCGGTTGCGCTGCATCGTCCAATCCACCCCGCCAAAGCGATCCAGCGCCACCATTTGATTGGCGCTCATGTCGATGACCGCCAGGGCCGTGAAGTCGTGATGCCGCCCAAAGTCCACGCCCATCACGTAGCGGTGGCCGGGGATGGGCTTGGCGTTTTCCGGCGCGGTGGCGGCTTCGCGGACACGGTGGAAGACCTCGCCGCCATCGGGCAGGAACTCGGCCAGATACTCCTGCTGGAAGATGCGCTCCGGCAGCATCCGGCGGGCTTCCTCGACTTCCTGCTCGCCAACCACCGGATTGTCAACCGTCGGGGCCTGCCATGATTCCCAATCCGGGTTCTGATCCTGCTGGCCCATCTGGTAGGCGGCGAAGAACCAGTTGCGCCCACGCGGGGTGGAGATGATCAGGGCCTTGCCGCGCAGGTCGGAGAGGGCAGGGCGGATCGAGCCATACCACGCGAGTTCCGAAATAAACGCCGCCTCGTCGATGATCACTAAGTCCAGCCCGACTCCGCGCAGCGAGTCCGGGTCTTCGGCGCTCTTGATGGTGATCGAGCCGCCGCCCGGCAGGTCGATGTGCTTTTCGCTTTCCAGCTTGGCGGATTTCTCGGCGGCGAGCATGGCCTTCAGATCGCGCCAGGGATGGAAAGCGAGGCTATAGGTTGGCGCGACCCACCACACGCGCTGGCCGCGCCGGGCCGCTTCGGCGGCCATGACCAGCCCCAGCGTGGTTTTGCCCCAGCGCCGCCCGCAGGCCACCACTTTGAAACGGGCGCGGCTCTCCGCGACAGCGCGCTGATCGGGGCGCAGGTCTTTCAGAAATCGGATTAGTTTCATCTTCTCTCCCCCAACAAAAAGGGCAGCCTGTGTAGGGCTGCCCGGACTGTTCCTCAAGGGTATCTCGGTGCGGCTAGTATTATTTGGCCTTCTGGAAAGCGCTTTCTAAATGCTATTTCCTTTATGCAGGAGATGTGGCTGGCTCAGGCACAGGCAACCCGTCTTCGAGCAAGAAGTAAATGAAGTCAACAAGCGCATCGTGGAGGTTTGCCTTCGCCTCGTCAGCCGTCTCTCCTTGCGCGATGCAACCGGGCATTTCGGGCGTTAAGGCCACGAATATCGGTTCACCATCGGTCGCTATATCTTGTGACACTTCGACTGAATAGGCGCGCATTGCTAATCGTCGAGCTTGTGACAGCAGTTCGTTATTCATCGGTGTTTGCATTGTCTTCCTCCAAGCGCCGAAGCTCATCAACAAGCTTGATTGCTTGCTTCACATAGACTTCGGCCAAGCGGGTGTGTCGGGGCAAAACCCGCCGAAGTTGTGGGAATTCTGGATGCCATACGATGTCATGGCTCGCGCCATGCCGAATCTCAAATCCAAACCCTGTATAGAGTGTATCCAGATCGGCCCTTTTCCAGCCAGTCCTCGAACGCCGCATGCGTTCAAGGAGCTTCTCCGCCGAAGATGACATTCGTTAGCCCATTATGGCGCGTCGCGCTCAAACAACTTACAAGCAATAGCGCGAGGAAATCAAACTGGCATCCTAAGCATATTGAACGTCGATTTACACCACAACACCGCCTTAACTTTGAGACTCTGCTTTGTCGGCGCGCCAGCTTGCCGATGCTCGTTATGTCATCCCTTCATAGGGCGGCAAATGTTCGCCGAAAACAAGAACTTGCGTTCTGATGGTAATAGCATATCACCGACTGGCGGGTTGTCAATGGCACGTTTGGTCTACAAAATGAGGCGGCGCGAGACCACAAGCAGGGCGAACCCAAAGGGTTCCACACAGGTTCGCCCCTACGACCTCACC
>Ga0210377_10000714_pt1 | contig 31732 bp, 42 predicted proteins | sample PLM4_65_b1redo_FD_155480 | JGI IMG/M metagenome (GOLD analysis project Ga0210377, IMG submission 155480) | Groundwater sediment microbial communities from an aquifer in East River, Colorado, USA - PLM4_65_b1 redo | ecosystem: Environmental > Terrestrial > Soil > Riparian zone | place: USA: East... | reverse complement strand
TGGATCTGATCACCCCGATCGCAATGGTACAAGGTCTGCGGTTCGCGATCCGCGAAGGCGGCCGCACGGTCGGCGCCGGCGTCGTCGCCGAAGTGATCGAGTAACTCGTCATGGCAGAGATCGGCACCCCCAAGATCCGCATCCGCATGAAGGCGTTCGACCACAAGCTGCTGGACATGAGCGCATCCGAAATCCTCGACACCGCGGTCCGCACGGGCTCGCGGACTGCGGGGCCGATCCCGCTGCCGACTTCGATCGTCAAGTTCACGGTTCTGCGCGGGCCGCACGTGGACAAGAAGTCCCGCGAACAATTCGAGATCCGGACGCATCGACGACTGATCGACATCCTCGACCCGACGCCGCAGACGGTGGACGCGCTCATGAAGCTCGAGCTCTCCGCCGGTGTGGACGTGGAGATCAAGCTCTAGGACGATGGCCATGGAACTCGACGCAAATATCTTCGACGCGCCGATTCGCGGTGATCTTCTGCACACCGTCTCGGTGGCGCAGCTCGCCGCGCGGCGCAGTGGAACGGCAGCCGTCAAGAGTCGCGCGCAGGTCTCGGGCGGCGGCATCAAGCCGTGGAAGCAGAAGGGCACCGGTCGGGCTCGCCAGGGCAGCATTCGCGCGCCTCAGTGGGCAGGCGGCGGGGTGGTGCACGGACCGCGGCCGCGCGACTACGAAGTCTCCGTACCCAAGAAGGTGCGAAAGGCGGCGCTCCGCTCGGCACTCTCGCTGCGCAAGAGCGAGAACCGCGTGATCGTCGTCGACGACCTCACGCTCGCCGAACCGCGGACCAAGCTCTTGATCGCGAAGCTGCGTGAGATCGGCGCGGAGGATGTGCTCATCCTCACGCACGGGCGCGACCGCAATCTGGAGCTCGCCGGCCGCAATCTACCGCATGTTCGCGTGCTCCCGGTGATCGGACTGAACGTGCGCGACATCCTCCTGCGCAAGCACCTGGTGATCACGCGGCCTGCACTCGCCGCGGTCGTGGAGAGGCTGTCATGAAGGATCTGCGGCAGGTGATCCAGCGCCCCGTGATCACGGAAAAGAGCACGATCGAGCGCGAGCAGCAGAACATCGTCACGTTCGCGGTCCACCCGGACGCGAACAAGAACGAGATCCGAACCGCCGTGGAGCAGCTCTTCGATGTCAAGGTGCTCGACGTGCGCACGAATCGTGTGCGCGGCAAGTCGCGGCGCGTCGGCAAGTTCGTCGGCGATCGGCCGTCGTGGAAGAAGGCGCGCGTGCGCCTCCGCCCCGGTGACTCGATCGAGTTCTTCGAGGGGGTGTGAGTCGTGGCCACGCGTAACTTCAAGCCCACGTCTCCCGGCCGGCGCGGCATGTCCGTGGCCGACTTCTCCGATCTGACGAAGAAGAAGCCCGAGCGCGCGCTCACCAAGGGCAAGACCAGCACCGGCGGTCGCAACGTTCGGGGCAAGATCACCAGCTATCACCGAGGCGGCGGCCACAAGCGCCTGTATCGCCAGATCGACTTCAAGCGCGACAAGTGGGACATCCCCGCGATTGTCGCGGCGATCGAGTACGACCCCAACCGCAGCGCGCGCATCGCGCTCCTGAACTACACCGACGGCGAGAAGCGCTACATCGTCTCGCCGCAGGGCCTGCTCGTCGGCGACAAAGTGATGACGGGAGAGCGCGCGGAGATCAAGCCCGGCAACACGCTGCCGCTGCGCCTGATCCCGACAGGGTCACTCGTACACAACATCGAGCTGAAGCCCGGCAAGGGCGGACAGATCGCGCGCTCCGCCGGCATGGGTGCGCAGCTCATGGCCTGCGACGCCAAGTACGCGCAGCTGAAGCTTCCATCCGGCGAGACGCGCATGGTGCTCGCGACCTGTCTCGCGACGATCGGCCAGGTGGGCAATTCCGAGCACGAGAACGTGGTGATCGGCAAGGCCGGCCGCTCGCGCTGGCTCGGAATCCGACCGAACGTTCGCGGCGTCGCGATGAACCCGGTCGATCACCCGCACGGCGGCGGCGAGGGTCGCACCTCGGGTGGCCGCCATCCCGTGAGCCCCTGGGGCAAGCCGACGAAGGGCCACAAGACACGCAACAACCGCCGGTCGGATCGCTTCATCATCCGCCGCCGAGGACAGAAGTAATGGCGCGTTCCGTCAAGAAGGGACCCTACATCCAGCCCTGCCTTCAGCGGAAGGTCGATGCGCTGGTCAACTCCGGCTCGCGGCAGATCATCCGGACCTGGTCGCGGCGCTCGATGATCACGCCGGAGATGATCGGATTGACGCTGCACGTGCACAACGGACGGCTCTTCATGCCTGTGTTCATCACGGAGAACATGGTGGGTCACCGCCTCGGCGAGTTCGCGCCGACGCGGAAGCCTGTCGTGCACTCAGGCGACCGCAAAGTGAAGGCAGCCCCCGCGGCGAAATGAGGCGAACGAGATGGAAGTGCGAGCGAAAATCAAAGGCGTGCGATTCCGGCCGCAGAAGGGGCGCTTGGTGGCGAACCTGATCCGGTCGAAGTCCGCCAGCCGTGCCCTCGAGATTCTGCGCGGCTGCGAGAAGTCCGCGGCCGTTCCCTTCGAGAAGCTCTTGCGCTCGGCGCTCGCCAATGCGGTCGAGCACAACTCGCGACATCAGGCGGGAATCGATCTCGACAACCTGTACGTCAAGCGAGTCACGGTTGACGAAGGGCCGCGCTCGTGGCGCATCCGCCCGCGCGCGCAGGGTCGCGCAACCTGGGTCAACAAGGGCGTGAGTCACCTGACCGTCGTGCTGGACGAGCGGTAGGAGAGGGACTTGGGACAGAAAGTACACCCATACGGCTTCCGGCTCGGCGTGATCAATGGCTGGCAGTCGAACTGGTACGCCGAGCGCGGCTATACGACGGCCCTGCACGAGGATCTGCGCATTCGCGACTTCATCAAGAAGCGCGCGTTCCACGCCGGAATCAGCAAGATCGTGATCGAGCGCCGCGCCGAGAAGATGTCCGTGAACATTCACACCGCGCGGCCGGGAATCTTGATCGGCAAGCGCGGTGCTGACGTCGACGCGCTCCGGCGCGAAGTCGCCGAGATGACCAAGAATGAGGTCTTCATCAACATCCGCGAGGTGCGCAAAGCGGAGGTCGATGCGCAGCTGATCGCCGAGAACATCGCGTTGCAGCTCGAACGCCGCGTGGCGTTCCGCCGCGCGATGAAGAAGGCGATGCAAGCCGCGCTGAAGTTCGGTGCGCAGGGCATCAAGCTGAAGGTCTCCGGCCGGCTCGGGGGCGCCGAGATGTCGCGCGTCGTGCAATACATGGAAGGGCGCGTGCCTCTGCACACGCTGCGCGCGCAGATCGAGTTCGGCTTCTGGGAGGCTCATTGCACCTACGGCCTGATCGGCGTGAAGTGCTGGGTCTTCCACGGCCTCGTGCCGGACGCGAAGCTCGCCGAGCACCGTCTGGGCAAGCTCGAAGAGGCGCAGGCGCGCTGAGCTGACACGGAGTTCCCATGCTGCAACCCAAGAAGACGAAGTTCCGGAAAGTCCAGAAGGGACGACTGCGCGGCAAGGCGTACCGCGGCGGCGATCTCGCATTCGGCGACTACGGCCTGCAGACGCTCGACCACGGCTTGATCACGGCCCGCCAGATCGAAGCCGCGCGTATCGCGATGACACGCCACGCCAAGCGCGGCGGAAAGATCTGGATCCGCATCTTCCCGGACAAGCCGATGACCAAGCGACCGCCCGAAACGCGCATGGGCAAGGGAAAGGGCAGTCCCGAGTACTGGGCCTGTCCGGTGAAGCCCGGGCGCGTGCTCTACGAGATGGAAGGCGTCACGCGGGACGTGGCGCGTGAAGCGCTCCGGCTCGCCAGCCACAAGCTCGGCGTGCGCACGCGCATCCTGGAAAGGACAGAGGTATGAAGGCCGCCGATCTTCGCAAGCTCAGCGACACGGAGCTCACCGATCGCGTAAGCGAGACGCGCGACCAGCTCTTCAAGCTGCGCATCAAGCACGCGACTCAACAACTCGAGAACACGGCGGGCCTGCGCCGCGCGAAGCGGGATCTCGCCTGCGCACTCACGCTCGCGGCCGAGCGGAAAGGGAAGGCATGAGCATTCGGGGCCTTCGCAAGACTCGGGAGGGCGTGGTGATCGCCGACAAGATGGACAAGTCCGTCATCGTCGAGGTGAGCCGCACCGTCCTCCACCCCCTGTACCAGAAGTACGTGCGGAAGCGCACGCGCTTCATGGCTCACGACGAGACGAATGAATGCAAGATCGGTGACCGCGTTCGCATCGTCGAGTCGCGTCCGCTCTCGCGCCGCAAGCGCTGGCGCATCCAGGAGAAGCTGGCGTGATCCAGATGCAGTCCATTCTCGACGTGGCGGACAACTCGGGCGCCCGCCGTGTCTTCTGCGTGAAGGTCCTCGGCGGATCTCGGCGCCGCTATGCCTCGATCGGAGACATCATCGTGGTGTCGGTGAAAGAGGCGCTGCCCGGCTCGCGCGTGAAGAAGAAACAGCTGCACAAGGCGGTGATCGTGCGAACGAAGAAGGAGATCGGGCGCTCCGACGGCTCCTACATCCGCTTCGACGACAACTCCGTGGTGCTGGTCGATGCGAACCGCGAGCCGATCGGCACGCGCATCTTCGGGCCGGTCGCGCGCGAGCTGCGCGCCAAGCGCTTCACGAAGATCATCTCGCTCGCGCCCGAGGTGCTCTGATGGCCGCGAAGATCCGCAAGGGGGACACCGTCGAGGTGACCGTGGGCAAGGACCGCGGAAAGCGCGGCACGGTGCTGCGCGTTCACGTTGCGCGAGAGCGTGTGACGGTCGAGCGCGTGAACATCGTGAAGAAGCACCAGAAGCCCAACGCGACGACGCGCCAGGGCGGGATCATCGAGAAGGAAGCTTCGCTCCACGTCTCGAACGTGGCGCTCGTTCACAAGGGCGAGAAGACGCGCGTGGCATTTCGCGTGATCGACGGGAAGAAGCTGCGCTGGAGCAAGAAGCACGACGAGGCGATCGATGGCTAGGGCAAGGAAGAAGACTGAAGCGTCCGAGACCCCGCCGCCGATCGAACCGACGGGTGAGAAGTACGTCCCGCGCATGCAGGAGATGTACAAGTCCGCCGTCGCACCGGAGATGCAGAAGCGCTTCAAGTACAAGAGCGCGATGCAGGTTCCGCGGATCGTGAAGGTGACGCTGAACGTCGGACTCGGCGAGGCGACGCAGAACCCGAAGCTGCTCGACGCGGCGGCGGAAGAGATCGCGCGCATGACCGGCCAGAAGCCGATCATCCAGAAGGCGAAGAAGGCGATCGCGAACTTCCGGCTGCGCGAGAACCAGCGCATCGGCGTGACCGTCACGCTGCGCCGCGCGCGCATGTGGGAGTTCCTCGACCGGCTCGTGAACGTCGCGCTCCCGCGCGTTCGCGATTTCCGCGGTGTCTCGTCGCGCGCCTTCGACGGGCGCGGCAACTACACGCTCGGCTTGCGCGAGCAGATCATCTTCCCCGAGGTCGACTACGACAAGGTCGAGAAGATCCGGGGATTGAACGTGACGATCGTGACGACGGCGGCGACCGACGAGGAGGGGCTCGCGCTCCTCACCGGCCTCGGTATGCCGTTCCGCACCTGAGGGGACATGGCCAAGACATCCAAAGTCCATCAACAACTCCGACTGCGCGTGGCGCGCGCGGCCGGGAAGCTCGAGTTTCGCACGCGCTACTACAACCGCTGCAATCGCTGCGGCCGCGCGCGCGGCTACTACCGCAAGTTCGACCTGTGCCGCATCTGCCTGCGAAAGCTCGCGCTCGAGGGGAAGATCCCCGGCGTTACCAAGTCGAGCTGGTGAGGAAGACGACATGATCAACGATCCGATCGCAGACATGCTCACCCGCATCCGCAACGGCGGAACGGCGCGCCTGCTGCGCGTGAAGATGCCCAAGTCCAAGCTCAAGGTGGAGGTCGCCCGCGTGCTGCGCGATTGCGGCTACATCGCCGGCTTCGCCGATGATCCGGACGCGGCCAAGCCGACGCTCACCGTCGAGATCCGCTACGGCGAGGACGACCGGCCGATCATCGAGGGTATCCAGCGCATCTCGAGCCCGGGTCGACGGATCTACGTCTCGGCCGACAAGATCCCGCAGATCCGAAGCGGTCTGGGCATGGCGATCCTCTCCACGCCGCGCGGCATCCTGACCGACACCCAGGCGCGTACCGCCGGCGTCGGCGGCGAGCTGCTCGCCAAGGTCTGGTGAAACGCATGTCGCGGATCGGCAAGCTCCCCATCAAGCTCAAGCCCGGCGTCGAAGTCACTGTCAACGACGGGCGCGTGCGCGTGAAGGGACCCAAGGGCACGCTCGAGGAGGCCCTCGCCGAGCACTGCAGCCTCGAGATCGAGAGTGGTGAGCTGCGCGTGCTGCGCGACAGCGACGCGAAGCGCGCCAAGGCGATGCACGGCCTGATGCGCGCGCTCATCGCCAACATGGTGAAGGGCGTCACGGAAGGATTCTCGCGCGGGCTCGACATCGTCGGCATCGGCTATCGCGCCGAAGTGGCGGGCAAGAAGCTGACGCTCACGATCGGCTACTCCCATCCGGTCGCGATGCCGATCCCCGCCGACCTCGAGGTCGTCGCGGAGAGCCAGACGCGCCTGGTCGTGCGCGGCGCGAACAAACAGAAGGTCGGCCAGTTCGCGGCGGAGATCCGCATGGTCCGCGAGCCGGAGCCGTACAAGGGCAAGGGCATCCGCTACACCGGCGAGGTCGTGCGCCGGAAGGTCGGCAAGACCGGTACCTCGGGAGGCTAGGGAAGTCATGACGGTCTCGCGGCGAAAGGCTCTTCTCGAGCGGCGGAAGCTCCGCGTGCGCAAGCAGCTGCGCACGAGCGAGCGCCCGCAGCTCACGATCTATCGCAGCTCGAAGCACATCTACGCGCAGCTCACGGACCCGCTGTCGGGAAAGACGCTGACAGGCGTTTCCACGCGCACTCCGGGTGTGCGCGACGGGCTCGAGTCGACGAAGGACGTCGACGCAGCCAAGAAGGTCGGTACGGCAATCGCGAAGCTCGCGCTCCAGCGCGACATCCGCGAGGTCAGCTTCAACCGAAATGGGTTCGTGTACACCGGACGCGTGAAGGCGCTCGCAGACGCGGCTCGCGAAGCCGGGCTGTCCTTCTAGCAGGAGCAAAGAGGCGAATGGCGCGACAGATTCAGAAACGCGATCGGCTCAATCCGAACGATTACGAGCTCGAGGAGCGCGTGGTCGACATCAACCGTGTGGCGAAGGTCGTGAAGGGCGGACGCCGCTTCGGATTCACCGCGCTCGTCGTGCTCGGCAACGGCCAGGGCGTGGTCGGCTCGGGGCTGGGCAAGGCCAACGAAGTCCCCGAGGCCATCCGCAAAGGCATCGAGCAGGCGCGCAAGAACCTGATCAGCGTGCCGCTGCTCGACGGCACGATCCCGCACGAGGTCATGGGCGCGTTCGGCGCGGGCATGGTGGTGCTCCGACCGGCGCGCCGCGGCACCGGGGTCATCGCCGGCGGGGCCGTTCGCGCGCTCTGCGAAGCGGCGGGCGTGCAGAACGTGCTCACCAAGAGTCTCGGCACGAATCGCCACCACAACGTGATCCGCGCAACGCTCGACGCGTTCCGCCAGCTGCGCGTCCGCGAAGAGCGCGTCGCGGAGCTGCGCGGCGCCGCCGTGAGCTGAGGAATCGGAAGATGGCAACCAAGAAGGCAGCGAAGCCGGCCGGTCGGATCCGCGTGCGCCAGATGCGCAGCGCGATCGGCTACGCGCCGGATCAGCACCAGACGCTGCGCGGACTCGGTCTGGGCAAGCCGAACTCGGTGCGCGAGCTCGAGGACACGCCGGCAGTGCGCGGGATGATCAAGAAGGTCTGTCACATCGTGCGCGTGGAGGGCGAGTGATGCTCGACCGTTTGAAGCCCAATCCCGGATCGCGGCGACCGCGCAAGCGCGTGGGTCGCGGCATCGGCAGTGGCAGCGCAAAGACGTCGGGGCGCGGCACGAAGGGCGCGGGAGCTCGCGCCGGCCGCAAGCACAAGCCGCACCGGGAAGGCGGTCAGATCCCGCTCGTGATGCGCATGCCCAAGCGAGGCTTCACGAACATCTTCAATCTGCCCGTGCAGGTCGTGAACGTGAAAGCGCTCGCCCGCTTCGCCGCGGGCAGCGATCTCGACGCCGCCGCGCTCGCGGAGGCGGGGCTCGTGCGCAGCGCGGAGCAGCCGATCAAGCTGCTCGGCAATGGTGAGCTTGCCGTCGCGCTCAAACTGCGCGTCTCGGCCGTTTCTGATTCCGCCCGCAAGAAGGTCGAAGCCGCGGGCGGCAGCGTGGAGATCATCGCGTCGTGAATCCGGGCTCCGTCGGCAACATCACGCGCATTCCGGAGCTGAACCGGCGCATCCTGTTCACGTTCGGGATGCTCGCGGTGTATCGCATCGGTTGCGCCGTGCCGACACCTGGGATCGATCCCGTCGAGATCCGGCGCTATTTCGAGCAGTCCGGGGGCGGCGGCGTCTTCGGCCTGCTGAATCTCTTCACCGGCGGTGCGTTCGAGCAGCTTTCGATCTTCTCGCTCGGCATCATGCCGTACGTCTCGTCGTCGATCATCCTGCAGCTGCTCTCGGTCGTCATCCCCAAACTCGACGAGCTGCGCAAGGAGGGCGAAGAGGGCCGCCGCGTGATCACGCGCTGGACGCGCTACGGCACGGTCGTCCTCGCGGTCATCCAAGGCATGCTCATGGCGACCGCGCTCGAGAACGGTGCGCTCGGCGCGAACACCGTACTCGATCCCGGTTGGGCGTTCCGCTTCAGCACGATCATCACGCTCACCGCGGGCACCTCGTTCATCATGTGGCTCGGCGAGCAGATCAACGAGCGGGGCATCGGCAACGGGATCTCGCTCGTCATCTTTGCCGGCATCGTCACCAGCATCCCGGGCGCGCTCGCGCGCGTCTGGGACATGGTTCGCACCGATCAGCTCTCCCCGATCGCCGTGATCCTGCTGATCGCGTTCATGGTCGGCGTCGTCGGTGTGATCGTGTACTTCGAGCGCGCGCAGCGGCGCATCCCGATCCAGTACGCGAGGCGGGTCGTGGGCCGGCGCCAGCTCGCCGGCGGGATGTCCTACTTCCCGCTGCGGCTGAATACCTCGGGCGTCATCCCGCCGATCTTTGCCTCGTCGCTGCTGGTGCTGCCGCTGCAGATCGCGCAGTGGAGCGGGCTCGAATCACTCGCCGATTTCACCAACGACTGGCTCGGCTGGAGCACGTGGGGCTACAACCTCGTGTACGTCGCCTTGATCGTGTTCTTCGCGTACTTCTACACGGGCGTGATGCTGAACCCCGACGACGTCGCCGACAACGTGAGAAAGAACGGCGGCTTCATCCCGGGAATCCGTCCCGGAAAGCGCACGGCCGAGTACATCCAGAAGGTGATGAACCGGATCACACTGGTCGGCGCGCTCTACCTGGCGGCGGTCTGCGTGCTGCCGAATATGCTGCAGTCGGAGTTCGCGGTGCCCTTCATCTTCGGGGGCACGGCGCTCTTGATCGTCGTCGGTGTGGCGATGGACACCGTGGGCCAGGTCGAAGCGCACCTCGTCGCCCACAACTACGACTCGTTCGTCCAGGGCGCGCGCATGCGCGGGCGGGGCGGTCGATGAGCCGGGAGATGAACCTGATCCTGATGGGGCCGCCCGGCTCCGGGAAGGGCACACAGGCCAAGCGCCTGGTCGAGAAGTTCGGCATCCCGCAGATCTCGACCGGCGACATCTTGCGTGAAGCCGTCGCGAGCGGATCGCCGATCGGTCTGCGCGCCAAGGCGATCATGGAGAAGGGCGATCTCGTCCCCGACGACGTCGTGATCGAGATCGTGCGCGGGCGGCTCGGCCGCGCCGACTGCAAGCCCGGCTTCGTCCTCGACGGGTTCCCGCGCACGCAGAAGCAGGCCGTGTCGCTGGACCAGATCCTGCTCGACCACGGCCGTGACCCCGCGCGCGTGATCGTGCTCTTGGTCGCGGACGCCGAGCTCCGCGGCCGGATCCTCGCGCGCGGCGAGGGCCGCGCCGACGACACCGAAGAGACATCCAGGAAGCGCCTCGAGGTCTACCGTCGCGACACCCAACCGGTGCTCGACCACTACCGGGCGCAGGTCCGCCAGGTGGACGGCATCGGATCCCTCGACGCGGTGACCGCTCGCATCCTGGACGTGCTCGGAGCCGCCGCATGATCCAGCTCAAATCCAAACGCGAGCTCGACAAGATGCGCGAGGCTGGCCGCCACGTCGGCGAGATCCTCGTGCAGCTGGCCGAGCTCGCCAAGCCGGGCGTCACGACGGCGGACCTCGACCGCGCAGCGCAGGCGGAGCTCAAGGCGCGCAAGCTCGAATCCTCGTTCCTGGGCTATGCGCCGGGCGAGAACCCACCCTTCCCGGCGGTGATCTGCGCCTCGGTGAACGAGGAGATCGTCCACGGCATCCCGGGTGGGCGACGGCTCGCGGAGGGGGATCTGCTGAAGATCGATTTCGGCGCGATCTGCGACGGCTTCCACGGCGATGCAGCGCTCACCGTGGCGATCGGAAGGGTCGACAGCGAGTCGAGTCGGCTGATTGCGGCGACGCGCGCTAGCCTGTATGCGGGTATCGAGCAGATGGCGCCCGGAAAGCGCTTGGGCGACGTCGGTGCGGCGGTTCAGGCGACGGTCGAGCGGGAGGGCTTCTCGATCGTCCGAGACTTCGTCGGGCACGGGATCGGCCGCGCCATGCACGAGCCGCCGCAGCTGCCGAACTTCGGCCGGCCGGGCCGTGGGCAACGGCTGCGCGAAGGCATGGTTCTGGCAATCGAACCGATGGTGAACGCGGGAACGTGCGAGGTGAGCATGCGCGACGATGGCTGGACGGCTGCGACAGCCGACGGCAAGCGTTCCTGTCACTTCGAGCACACCGTGGCAATCACGGAGCACGGCCCGGAGGTCCTCACCCGTGTACCGGGCACGCACTAAGGGAGGCAGGCCGTGAAGGTCCGCGCGAGCGTCAAGAAAATGTGTGTCAAATGCAAGCTGATCCGCCGCAAGCGTGTCCTGCGCGTGATCTGCGAGAACCCCAAGCACAAGCAGAGGCAGGGCTAGAGAATGGCGAGAATCGCTGGAGTCGATCTACCACGCGAGAAGGTGGTGAGAATCGCGTTGACCTATATCTACGGCATCGGGAACTCCGCCGCGGAGCGAATCTGCGACGAGGCCGGTGTCGCCCCGAACACCAAGACCTTCGATCTCGACGAAAGCGAGGTCGTCCGACTTCGCGACGTGATCCAGGGCCAGTACAAGGTCGAAGGCGATCTGCGCCGCGAGGTGCAGCAGAACGTCAAGATGCTGATGGACATCGGCTGCTACCGCGGCTTCCGCCATCGCAAGGGACTGCCGGTGCGCGGTCAGCGCACCCACACCAACGCGCGTACCCGCAAGGGCCCACGCAAGACCGTCGCTGGCAAGAAGCAGGCGACGAAGAAGTGAGCTCTCGATGGGCGTAGCGAAGGCGAAGAAGGTCAAGAAGAAGGTCCGGAAGAACATCCAGACCGGCGTCGCGCACATTCTGGCGACGTTCAACAACACCGTCATCACGATCACCGACGTCGCGGGCAACACGATCGCCGCGTCGTCGGCGGGACAGGTCGGCTTCAAGGGCTCGCGCAAGTCGACGCCCTACGCCGCGCAGATCTGTGCGGAGGACGTGGCGAAGAAGGCGATGGAACACGGCGTGCGCCAGATCGGTGTGGTCGTGAAGGGTCCGGGGGCCGGCCGCGAGCCCGCCGCACGCGGGCTGCAGTCCGCCGGCTTCAAGGTCACGTACATCCGCGATGTCACCCCGATCCCGCACAACGGTTGCCGCCCGCCGAAGCGGCGCCGCGCGTAAGGAGATTTCTTGGCTCGCTATACCGATTCGGTCTGCAGGTTGTGCCGCCGGGAGGGCATGAAGCTCTTCCTCAAGGGCGACCGCTGTTTCTCGGACAAGTGCTCGATCGAGCGCCGCAACTATCCCCCGGGGCAGCACGGGCAGGGGCGCCCGAAGTTCTCGGACTACGGGCTGCAGCTGCGCGAGAAGCAGAAGGTCCGTCGCATCTACGGCCTCCTGGAGCGGCAGTTCCGCAAGACCGTCGCCGAGGCGTCGCGCATGAAGGGCGTGAAGGGCGAGAACCTGATGGCCCTGCTCGAGCGCCGGCTCGACAACGTGATCTTCCGGCTCGGCTTCGTCACCGCTCGCACCGAGGCGCGCCAGCTGGTCCGGCACGGCCACTTCGCCGTGAACGGGCGGCGAGTGGACATCCCGTCCTATCGCGTGCGCAAGGGCGACAAGATCGAGCTGACTCCGCGTGGCCTGAAGGCGGCGCGGATCGAAGGGGCGCTGGCCGCGCTCGAGACGCGCAGCATGCCCAGCTGGCTCTCGGTCGACAAGGATCAGAAGCAGGGTACGATCCTCGGCGATCCGGTCCGCGACGAGATCACGCTCCCGATCCAGGAGCAGCTCATCATCGAGCTCTACTCCCGCTAGGCTACCCGCGCGCGCAGTCGCGCGCGCACAAATCTCTGCACACCACCGGAGGAGACGCATGAACGTCGAACTCATGGTCCGAAACTGGCAGACACTCATTCGCCCGCGGCGGATCGACGTGGAGGACAACCTCTCGTCGACCTACGGGCGGTTCGAGTGCGCGCCGCTCGAGCGGGGCTTCGGTCTGACGCTCGGCAACTCGCTGCGGCGCGTGCTCCTGTCGTCGCTGCAGGGCGCGGCGATCACCTCGGTTCGCATCGAGGGGGTGCAGCACGAGTTCAGCACGATTCCGGGCGTCCTCGAGGACGTCACGGACGTGATCCTGAATCTGAAAGAGGTCCGGCTGCGTGCGAACGCAGTCGGACCCAAGCAGATCCAGATCAGGAAGACCGGCGCCGGTCCGGTCACGGCCGCTGACTTCACCTCGCCGGATCAGACCGTCGAGATCCTCGAGCCGCAGCACCACGTCGCGACGCTCTCCGAGGACGCGGAGCTCTCGCTCACCGCGACCGTCGAGGTCGGCAAGGGCTTCGTGCTTGCGGAGAAGAACGCGAAGGAAGACCAGCCGATCGGCACGATCCCGATCGACTCGATCTTCTCGCCGGTTCGCAAGGTGAACTACACGGTCACCAACGCCCGCATCGGCCGCGAGACGGACTACGACCGCCTCGTGCTCGAGGTCTGGACCGACGGCTCGGTGTCCCCCGGCGACGCGATCGCGTTCGCCGCCAAAATTCTCAAGGACCAGCTCTCGATCTTCATCAATTTCGAGGAGCAGGCCGAGTATCCGACCGCCGGCCCGGCGCCGATCATGGCGCCGAACGAGATCCTGTACCGGCCGGTCGACGAGCTCGAGCTCTCGGTTCGCTCCGCGAACTGCCTGCAGAACGCCGACATCAAGTTCATCGGCGAGCTCGTGCAGCGCAGTGAGTCGGAGATGCTGAAGACGAAGAACTTCGGTCGCAAGTCGCTGAACGAGATCAAGGAGATCCTCGCGGGTCTCGGTCTCGAGTTCGGCATGAGGCTCGACAACTTCCCCGCGCGCAAGGAACTCGACCGGCTGCGCGAGGACGCCGAAGCCTGAGAGGCCGTCATGCGCCATCGCAATGCTCATCGCAAACTCTCGCGCAGTCCGTCGCATCGCCGCGCGATGCTGCGAAACCTCGTCACGTCGCTGCTCGAGCACGAAGAGGTCCGCACGACTACCGCGAAGGCCAAGGAGGTGCGCCGCCTGGCCGAGCGCATGATCACGCTCGGCAAGAGCGGCACGCTGGCGGCGCGGCGCCGGGCGCTCGAGACGATTCGCAGCAAGACGGTCGCGAAGAAGGTCTTCGACCAGCTCGCCCCGCGCTACGGCACTCGCCCGGGCGGCTACACCCGGATCTTCAAGCTGGGTACACGCCACGGTGACAACGCCGAGATGTCGCTGATCCAACTCGTGGACATGCAAAAGGCGAGCGCCGCGGAGGCCGACGCCGCCACTTGAGCCCGAAGCGGAGCGGCATCCTCCCCCTCCTCCTGGCCGTCGCGGTCTTCGCGGCGGCTGCTGGTGCGTTCGCGGTGCTTCGGGCGCCGGCCAGCCCTGGGCTGCGATCGGGCTCGTCCGCGCCGGGCTTCTCGCTGCCCCTGCCGGGCGGCGCGGAGATCTCGCTCGCCGAGCTCGGCGGCCGCGTCGTCTTCGTGAACTTCTGGGCCACTTGGTGCGCGCCCTGCCGCGAGGAGGCGCCGTCGCTGGAACGGCTCTACCAGACGCTGCACGCGGAGGGCTTCGAGGTGCTGGGCATCTCGATCGACGCGGAGCAGGACGAGGGCGCAGTCGAGGCCTTCAGGCGCGAGTTCGGCCTGACGTTCCCGATCCCGCGCGACCCCCACAAGCGTGTGTATGGCGCCTATCAAGTGTCGGGCGTGCCCGAGACCTTCCTGGTCGACCGCAGCGGGCGGGTGCTCGAGCGCTTCGTGGGGCCGCAGAATTGGGATGACCCGCGCTATGCTCGTGCGATCCGACGCACGCTCGCGGCGGGCACGCGAGCCGACACGGAAGGGGGAAACGGTGGCTCCTGAGGTGCAGGCCGTCGAAAACCGCGCGCCGGCGCGTGCGCTGCTCTGGATCGGGCCGCTGGCGGCGCTACTGGGCGCGGCCTTCGCACTCTTTCACGATGCGGACAACGGCGTGCGCGCGATCTTCAATCTGCAGCGAGAACTCGACACGGCCGACCTCCGCTTGGACCAGCTGCGCGTCGAGCGGGCGGAGCTTCTGCTTCGCGCCGAGCGGCTGCGCTCGGATCCGCTCGAGATAGAGGCCGTCGCGCGCGAATCGCTCGGAATGGCGCGACCCGGGGAGATCGTCGTGCGCCTGCCCAGCTTGCCTGCTCCGGTCGAGCGGACGCGCGATTGACCGGCGGCCCACGGCGAGCTACCGGAACCCCCCATGCGTGATCAGGTCCAGAAGCTCCTCGAGGAGGCGGCCGCGCGGGTCTTGCGCGAGCACGCCCCCGAGGCCCTGAACCTGCTGGCCGAGCTCGCGGTCGTGCCGGGCAGGACGGCTCTGCACGGTGACTTCGCTTCGAACGCGGCGCTCGTCCTGGCGAAGCCCTTGCGGCGCTCGCCGCGCGCCGTGGCCGAGCTGCTGCAAGCCGCGCTGGCCGACGCAGGGGGCGTGCTCGAGCGCACCGAGATCGCCGGTCCGGGGTTCCTCAATTTTTTCCTCGCGCGCACCCGCTGGCACGGGCTCGTGGCGCGCGTTCTGCGCGAAGCGGAGGCGTTCGGGCGCAGCTTCTCCGGGCAGGGTGCGCAGGTGATGATCGAGTTCGTCTCGGCCAATCCGACCGGTCCGCTCACGATCGGTCACGGACGCAACGCGGTTCTCGGCGACTGCATCGCGCGGCTGCTCGACGCGACCGGCCACAAGGTGACGCGCGAGTACTATTTCAACGACGCCGGCCGGCAGATGCGTGTGCTCGCGCAGTCGCTGCGCGCGCGCTACCTGCAGCTGCTCGGCGACGCCGTGGAGCTGCCCGACGAGGGCTATCAAGGCGAGTATCTGATCGAGATCGCGCGCGCGCTCGTGCAGGAGGTCGGCGCCGGCTTCCGCGACGCGGACGAAGCGCGTTTCAAGGCGCGCGCGGTCGGCGCGATCTTCGCCGAGATCGAGCGCACGCTCGTGAGCCTCGGCGTTCGCTTCGACTCCTATTTCAACGAGCACACGCTCTTCGAGCGCCGGCTCGTCGAAGCCACGCTCGCTGACCTGCGCGCGCGCGGCCTGGTCTTCGAGCAGGACGGCGCGACTTGGCTGCGCTCGACGGACTTCGGCCTGGAGCGGGACCGTGTGCTCGTGAAGTCGACGGGTGAGGCGACCTATCTGCTGCCCGACGTCGCGTATCACCGCGAGACCCTGCAGCGCGGCCTCGACCGCGTGATCGACGTGCTCGGTCCCGATCACATCGCGCAGTTCCCGTACGTGAAGGCGGCGATCGACGCGCTGGGCGGCGACGCCGACCGGCTCGAGCTCGTCATGTACCAGTGGGTGAACCTGCGCCGCGGCGGCGAGCTCGTGAAGATGTCCACGCGCAAGGCCTCGTTCGTCACGGTGGACGAGGTGCTCGGCAAGGTCGGGCGGGACGTCTTCCGCTACTTCATGGTCGAGCGCCGCGCCGACACGCACCTCGACTTCGATCTCGAGCTTGCCGAGGAGCGCTCCGACCGCAACCCGGTCTACAAGATCCAGTACGCGCACGCGCGGCTGTCGAGTATCGTCCGGAAGGCGGCGGACGAGGGGATCGTGCTGCCGGCCGATCCGGCGGATCTGCCGCTCCACCGACTCGACTCGCCCGAGGAGATCGAGCTTGCCAAGCTCGTCGAGCGCTGGCCCGACACTCTCTTGCACGCCGCGAGCGCGCGGGAGCCGCAAGAGGTCGCGCGCTATCTGCTCGAGCTCGCGAACGCGTTCAACACCTACGTCTCGGACGGGAAACGACACCGTGTGGTGTCGGATGACCGCGAGCTCTCGAGCGCGCGCCTGGCGCTGGTCTCGGCCGTGCGCATCGCGCTCGCGAACGGCCTCGCGCTGCTCGGAATCTCTGCGCCGGAGCGGATGTAGATGGCACGAGCGGATGACGACGAGCGCCGCGACGACCGCCGAGCGCGGCACCCGGGGTTCCTGCGTTTTCTCTACGGCGCGGGCTTGCTCGCACTCGGCGCTTGTCTCGGCATCGTGATCGGCTCGCTCTCGGAGACGCCGCGCCTCCTGCTGGAGCGGCTGCGGGGTCCGGTCGAGACGGTCGACGTCGCGACCTCCGCGCAGCCGCTTGCCGCGACCGAGCGCGCGGCTCCCCCGCTCGAGCGCTTCGGAGAGCTCCAGGAAGGGAAGGCACCCAGGCCGGCGAAAGTCGTGACGGCGCCTGCGAAGCCGCCCGCCGAAGCTCCGCCGCCGCCTGCGCTCGTGCCGGCCGCCGAGCTGCCGGCGCCGCCACCGGTCGCAACCGCACCGCCCAGGTCCGAGGCGAAGCCGCCGGCCCCTGCGCCGGCCGCTGCCGAGAGCGCGCCGCCCGCCCCGGATCAGCCGCATCTCGAGGTCGTGCAGGTGGCCTCATACGTCGACCGCAAGCCCGCCGATGAGCTGGTGGTGAAGCTCAAGGACTCCGGGTTCGATGCCTATCTGAGTCAGCCCACGGCGGCGAACGGGCGCTTCCGCGTGCGCATCCGGCCGAACGCCGGCGAGAGTGCCAGCGGGCTCGCGAAGCGCCTGCGGGGCTTCGGCTTCGACACCTGGGCCACCTCGGAGTGAGCGCCGGGGACGCGAGCGCAAAGCCGCCGCTCGCACCGGACGCCGCGCGCTGGCTCGTGACGGGTGCGGGCGGCCAGCTCGGCCGAGCGGTCATCGCGTTGGCGGCGGCGCACGGCGTCCGCGCGCAGGGGGCGACCCATGCCGAGCTCGACGTCGCCGACGGCCCGGCCGTGAAGCGCGCCCTCGAGCAGACGCGGCCGCACGTCGTGCTGAACTGCGCCGCGTTCACAGCGGTCGACCGCTGCGAGACCGAGCGCGAAGCCGCCGAGCGCGCGAACGCGCACGCGCCGTTCATCCTCGCGACGGCCTGCGCCGGCGGGCCGCTGCTCGTGCAGCTCTCGACCGACTTCGTCTTCGACGGCCGCGCGTGCGTGCCAATCCCCGAGGACGCGCCCACGGCGCCCAGCTGTGTCTACGGCCGGACCAAGCTCGCCGGCGAGCGCGCCGTTGCCGAGGTCGGCGGCGAGCACCTGATCGTCCGCACTCAGTGGGTCTTCGGCCCGGGGGCGAATTTCGTACGCACGATCCAGCGCGCGGCGGCGCGCGGTGACGCGCTGCGCGTGGTCGACGACCAACTCGGCCGCCCGACATGGACGACGGCGCTCGCACGCGCGATCTTCCGCGCGGTCGAGGCAGGTGCGCGCGGACGGCTGCACCTCGCCTGTGAGGGCGTGGCGTCCTGGTTCGATCTCGCGTGTGCGGTCGTCGACGCGGGCGTCCGGCGCGGGCAATTCCGGCGCGTCGCGGTGCATGCGATCCCGACCCGTGAGATGCCCCGTCCGGCCGCGCGGCCCGCGTACGGCGTACTCGGCCTGGAACGCGCGCGTGAACTCGGCCTCACTCTGCCGCACTGGCGCGAGGCGCTCGATGGATATCTTGACGCAGAGGGGGGAGAGCGGGATGCGTAGGGCGCTCATTCTTGGAGGTTCGGGTTTCATCGGGTCGCACCTGTGCCGGCGTTTCCTCGCCGACGGGTGGGAGGTCGTCTGCATGGACAACCTGCTCACCGGCCGCCTCCAGAACATCGAGGATCTCTTCGGACACGATCGGTTCCGTTTCGTGAAGCACGACGTGACGAACTTCATCCACGTGCCCGGGCCGCTCGACGCCGTGCTTCACTTCGCGTCGCCGGCGAGCCCCGTCGATTTCGAACGCCTGCCGATCCAGATCCTGAAGGTCGGGGCGCTCGGCACGCACAACGCGCTCGGCGTCGCGAAGGAGAAGGGCGCGCGCTTCCTGCTCGCCTCCACGTCGGAGTGCTACGGCGACCCCGAGGTGAATCCGCAGCCCGAGACCTACTGGGGCAACGTGAACCCGGTGGGCATTCGCGGCGTCTACGACGAAGCCAAGCGCTTCGCCGAGGCGATGACCATGGCCTACCACCGCTACCACGGCGTCGCCGCGCGGATCGTGCGCATCTTCAACACCTACGGCCCCGGCATGCGACCTGACGACGGACGCATGATCCCGGCCTTCTTCACCCAGGCGCTGCGCGGAGAGGACCTGACGGTCTTCGGCGACGGCCAGCAGACGCGGAGCATCAACTACGTCTCGGATCTGGTCGAAGGCATCGTGCGCCTGCTCGCCTCCGACTACGTGGGACCGGTCAACATCGGCAATCCCAACGAGATGACCGTGCTCGAGGTAGCGCAGCGCATCGCGGCGATCGTCGGCGTGGAGTGCCACGTTGTGCACCGCGACCTGCCGCCCGACGATCCGAAGGTGCGCCGGCCCGACATCTCGCTCGCTCGGCGCGTGCTCGGCTGGGAGCCGGTGCGCACGCCCGACGAGGGACTGCGCCTCATGCTGCCGTACTTCAAGGCCCAGCTGGAGCGCCAACGTACGTGAGCATCGACGCCTCCAGGATCCGCAACTTCGCGATCATCGCGCACATCGACCACGGCAAGTCGACGCTCGCGGATCGCCTGCTCGAGCTCACCGAGACGGTCGCGCTGCGCGATCGCACCGACCAGATGACCGACAGCATGGACCTCGAGCGCGAGCGCGGGATCACCATCAAGGCCCAGACGGTGCGCATGAGCTACCACGCCGCCGACGGCCACGACTACATCCTGAACCTGATCGACACCCCCGGCCACGTCGACTTCCACTATGAAGTGTCGCGCTCGCTCGCGGCCTGCGAGGGGGCGCTCTTGGTCGTCGATGCGGCGCAGGGCGTCGAGGCGCAGACCGTCGCCAACGCCGAGCTCGCCGTCGCCGCCGGCCTCGAGATCCTCCCCGTGGTCAACAAGATCGATCTGCCCAACGCCGATTTCGACCGAGCGGTGAGCGAGATCGAGGACATCGTCGGCATCCCCGCGGACGACGCGTTGCCGGTTTCGGCCAAGACGGGGCAGGGCGTGGCGGCGATCCTCGAGGCGATCGTCGCCAAGGTGCCAGCGCCGAAGGGCGACCCCGCGGCGCCGCTCCGGGCGCTGATCTTCGACAGCTGGTACGACCCGTTCCTGGGCGCGACCATGCTCGTGCGCGTCGTCGACGGCCAGCTCAACAAGCGCTCGCGCGTGCGCCTGCTCTCGACGGGGCGCGACCACGACGTGACGCTGCTCGGTGTTCCCCAGCTGCGCGTGAACCCGATCGAGTCGATCGGCGCAGGGGAGGTGGGCGTGGTCGCGGCCGCGATACGCGACCCCAAGGCCGTGCGCATCGGCGACACCCTTACCGACGCGTCGCGGCCCGCGACCGAGCCATTGCCCGGCTTCAAGCCCATGCAGCCGATGGTCTGGAGCGGGCTCTATCCGGCCGACACGGGCAGCTACGAGGCACTGCGCGCGGCGCTCGAGAAGCTGCAGCTGAACGACTCGTCGATGACCGCCGAGCCCGAAACGAGCGGCGCGCTTGGCTTCGGCTTCCGCTGCGGCTATCTCGGGCTCTTGCACATGGAGATCGCGCAGGAGCGGCTCGAGCGCGAGTTCGGGCTCGACCTGATCATCACCGCGCCGACCGTCATCTACCGCGTGAAGACGACGGATGGCCGCGAAATCGAGCTGCATCGCCCGAGCGACCTGCCCGACCAGAACGAGATCGAGGAGATCCTCGAGCCGCGCATCCTCGCGCAGATCCACCTGCCGACGCCGTACCTGGGTCCCGTGCTGCAGCTCTGCGAGGAGCGCCGCGGCATCCAGCGCGACCTGATCGTGCACAGCGACCGCCGCGCCGTGCTTCGCTACGACCTGCCGCTGGCCGAGGTCGCGGTCGATTTCTACGACAAGCTGAAATCCGTGAGTCGCGGCTACGCCTCGATGAACTACGACCTGATCGGCTTCGCGCCCGAGAAGCTCGTGAAGGTCGACGTGCTGGTGAACGGCGATCCGGTCGACGCGCTCTCGGTGATCGTCCACAAGGACTCCGCCTATCAGCGGGGTCTGGCGCTGATTGCGAAGATGAAGGTCCACATCCCGCGCCAGATGTACGAGGTCGCGCTGCAGGCCGCGATCGGCACGAAGGTGGTCGCGCGCGTCACCGTGAAGGCGCTGCGGAAGAACGTCACCGCAAAGTGTTACGGCGGCGACATCACGCGCAAGAAGAAGCTGCTCGAGAAGCAGAAGGAAGGCAAGAAGCGCATGAAGCAGATCGGCCGCGTCGAGATTCCCCAGGCCGCATTCCTCGCCGTCTTGTCGAGCGACGAGTAGGCGGGCGGGCGGTGGCGAAGATCGACGAGAAGAGCGGCGAGGCGGCGCCAGCGGTCCGGCCGCGCTTCGAGACGCTGCGCGCGATTTTCTGGGCGGCGCTGATCGCGCTCGCGATCCGATCGTTCGTGGTCGAGCCGTTCAAGATCCCCTCGGGCTCGATGATCCCGACGCTGCTCGTCGGCGACTACGTGCTCGTGAACAAGTTCGCCTACGGCGTCCGGCTGCCGATCACGGGCGCGCTGCTCTTCGGTGGCTCGGCGCCGGCGCGCGGCGACGTGATCGTGTTTCGCTGGCCCGACGACCCGAGCCAGGACTACATCAAGCGCGTGATCGGCTTGCCCGGCGACCGCATCCAGATCATCGATCGGCGCCTCTGGCTGAACGGCCAGCTCATCGACCACATCGACGAGGGCGAGTACGTCTTCCCGGCGGCCGAGCCCGGCGGACCGGCCGTCGCCGAGCGTCTGCTCGAGCGCAACCCGGAGGGCGCCGAGTACACCGTCTTGCAGGCGAAGGGCGCCGTGGCGGGCCCTGCGGACCGCCGGGGTCCGTGGCTCGTGCCCGAGGGCCACTACTTCATGATGGGCGACAACCGCGACAACTCGCGCGACAGCCGGCTGTGGCAGAACCCATTCGTCTCGCCCGAACAGATCAAGGGCAAGGCGTTCATGATCCATTGGTCGTGGGTGGTCGCTTCCGCCGAGCAAGCCCCGCGCAGCTTCATCGGCGACCTGTTCTTCACGGTCTGGCGCGTGGTGACCTTCCAGGTCGAAGAGATCCGCTGGGGGCGCATCGGCCACTCCGTCTCCGGCCGAGCGGATTGACGCTCGAAAGCTCCTCCGATAGGCTTCGCGTCGATCCCTTTTAAGTCCATCCCGAGAGGTGGGCAAAGGCGCGCATGAGCAAGTCGACAGAGCCGACGAGAGCGGCCGACCGCACACCCGAGCGAGAGCTCGCCCCGGGTCGGGTCGTCCTCGACGCTGCTGGCATCCAGCGCGCCACCACGCGGATCGCGCACGAGATCCTGGAACGCCAGGCCGATGTCACCGACCTCGTGATCGTGGCGATCGTCCGCGGCGGCGAACCCGTCGCAAAGCTCGTCGCCGCGCAGCTCGAGCAGCTCTCCTTGCGCAAGATCCCCCAGGGCGCGCTCGACATCACGCTCTACCGCGACGACGTGGTCGCGCGCGGCGTACGGCCGATGCCGCGCCCGACGCGCATGCCGGTTTCGCTCGAAGGAAAGCGCGTCGTGCTCGTCGACGACGTGATGTTCACCGGTCGCACCGTGCGCGCCGCGATGGATGCGATCCTCGACTTCGGCCGACCCGCGGCGATCCAGGTCGCGACGCTCGTCGACCGCGGTCACCGCGAGCTGCCGATCAAGGTCGATTTCGTGGGCAAGAACATTCCGACCGCGCGCGCGGAGCAGGTGGTGCTGCGCAGCCGTGCGGACGGCGAGCTCGAGGTGGCGATCGTATGAGACACCTGCTCGGCATCGAGCACATGAGCCGCGACGAGATCGAGCGCGTGCTCGAGACGTCGGAGGCGATGCTCGAGATCTCTCAACGCGAGATCAAGCGCGTGCCGACGCTCCGCGGGCGGACGGTGATCAACGTCTTCCTCGAGTCCTCGACGCGCACGCGCGTGAGCTTCGAGATCGCCGCGAAGCGGCTCTCGGCGGACGCGATCAACGTCACGCGCGCCGGCTCGAGTCTGTCGAAGGCGGAGACGCTCGCCGACATGGCGCGCAATCTCGCGGCGATGAGCGCCGACGTGCTCGTCGTGCGCGACTCGGTTGCGGGCGTGCCCCACATGCTGGCGGAGCGCGTGCGCGTCCCGGTCGTGAACGCGGGCGACGGCTGTCACGAGCACCCGACCCAGGCGCTGCTCGACGCCTTCACGCTTCGTCAGTCGCTCGGCTCGCTCGAAGGGCGGGTGGTCGCGATCGTCGGCGACATCTCGCACAGCCGCGTGGCGCGCTCGGACATCTACTGCTTCACCAAGCTCGGCGCCGAGGTGCGAGTCGCGGGCCCGCCGACGATGATGCCCGCCGGCATCGAGGCGCTCGGCGTGAAGCCGTACTTCTCGATGGAAGAGGCGCTGCCCGGCGCGGACGTGATCGTCATGCTGCGCATCCAGCAGGAACGTCTGGCCGGCGCGCTCTTCCCGTCGGTCCGCGAGTACGCCCGCACGTTCGGGCTGAACGCGCGAACACTCGCGCTCGCGAAGCCCGACGCGATCGTCCTCCACCCGGGACCGATCAATCGCGGCGTCGAGATCGCGAGCGACATCGCCGACGCGGAGCCGTCGCGGATCCTCGACCAGGTCACCAACGGCGTGGCCGTGCGCATGGCGGTGCTCTACCTGCTGACCGGCGGTGGCACATGAGTCGGCTGCGCATCTCGGGCGCGCGGCTCCTCGACCCCGCGAGCGGGCGGGACGAGCTCGGCTCGCTCGACGTCCTGGACGGTCGGATCGTCTCGGTCGGCCGCGACGACGCGAGCGTTCCCGACGAGGTACTCGAGGCGCACGGTCTCTGGCTCGCGCCCGGCTTCGTCGACCTGCACACGCACCTGCGCGAGCCCGGGCAGGAGTACAAGGAAGACATCGAGTCCGGCACGCGCGCCGCTGCCGCCGGCGGCTACACCCTGGTGTGTTGCATGGCGAACACCGACCCGGTGAACGACAGCCCGGCGGTGACCGAGTACATCCAGCGCCGCGCGCGCGAGTCGGCGAGCGTGCGCGTGCGCGTGATCGCCGCGGCTACGCAAGGGCTGCGCGGCGAGATCATGTCCGAGATGGCGAGCCTGGCGGCTGCGGGAGCGGTCGCGTTTTCGGACGATGGCTCCGTGATCATGGATGCCGCCGTGATGCGGCGCGTGCTCGAGTACGCGCGCGGCATCGGTCGGCCCGTGATCGCGCACTGCGAGGACCTGAACCTGCGCGGGCCCGGAGTCGTCCACGAGGGCGCACACGCGACCTGCTGCGGTCTACCGGGCTCGCCGGGCGAGGCCGAGACGGTGATGGTCGCCCGCGATCTCGAGCTCGCACGGCTCACCGGTGCGCACCTGCACGTCGCGCACGTCTCCGCCGCGCGCTCGGTCGAGCTGATCCGCGAGGCCAAGGCGGCCGGGGTGCGCGTGACCGCCGAAGTCACACCGCATCATCTGCTCCTCACCGACGAGGAGATCCGCGGCTACGACACGAACAAGAAGATGGCGCCGCCGCTGCGCAGCGCGCGCGATCGCGAGGCGCTGCGCCAGGGGCTCGCCGACGGGACGCTGGACTGCATCGCCACCGATCACGCCCCGCACGCGCACTACGAAAAGGATGTGGAGTTCACGGCGGCACCTTTCGGTGTCGTCGGTCTCGAGACGGCGCTCGCGGTCGGGCTCGAGCTCGTGCGCGAGGAGCGGCTCTCGCCGCTCGCGCTGGTCGACCGGATGTCCACGCGCCCCGCGCGCGCATTCGGCGTGGGCGGTGGAACGCTCGAGGCGGGCGCGCCCGCCGATCTCGTGCTCGTCGATCCCGAGCGCGTGTTCAAGGTCGACGTCACCGGCCTCGCCTCGCGCTCGAAGAACTCCGCGTTCCTCGGTCGCGAGCTGCGCGGCCGGGCGCTGCGCACCTGGGTGGGCGGCCGCGTCGCATTCGCACTGGATGGAGAGGGCCCGGGATGAACACGACGAGCGACGCCGCGGTCCTCGTCCTCTCGGACGGAACCGTCTTTTGCGGCAGCGCCTTCGGCGCGCGGGTGGAAGGCGCGGGCGAGGTCGTCTTCCACACCGGCATGACCGGCTACCAGGAGATCCTCAGCGATCCCTCGTACGCCGGGCAGATCGTCTGCATGACGTATCCGGAGATCGGAAACACCGGCTGCAATCCCGAGGACGCGGAGTCGCGCGGGATCTTCCTGCGCGGCTTCGTCGTGCGCGATCACGTCGACTTTCCGTCGAACTGGCGCAGTCGCGAATCGCTGCAGGACTACCTTGCGCGCCACCGGGTGGCCGGGATCACCGGCGTCGACACACGCGCGCTCGTGCGCCGGCTGCGCACGGCCGGCGCGATGAACGGGATCCTCGCGCAGGCACCCTTCGAGCTTTCGCTGCTGCGCCGGCGCGCTGCGGCGCTGCCGTCGATGGCGGGCCTGAATCTCGTCGACGGCGTCACCTGCAAGGAGCCCTACGACTGGCGAGAAGGGACGGAGTGGGCGCTCGCGGCGCCCGAGCGCGGCAAGCGCTATCGCGCCGTCGCGTACGACTACGGCATCAAGCGCAATATCTTGCGCGAGCTCGTGAACGTGGGCTTCGACGTGACGGTCGTACCGGCCGACACGCCCGCCAAGACTGCGCTCGCGCTGAAACCGGACGGTGTCTTCCTTTCCAACGGCCCCGGCGATCCGGCCGCGGTGACCTACGCGATTCCGATCGTGCGCGAGCTCGTGAAGGCGCGCGTGCCGATCTTCGGCATCTGCCTCGGGCATCAGATCCTCGGCCTCGCGCTCGGCGGCACGACTCGCAAGCTCCGCTTCGGTCATCACGGCGCGAACCAGCCCGCGCGCGACGAGCAAACCCGACGCGTGATGATCGCCTCCGAGAATCACGGCTTTGCCGTCGACGCGGAGGCGCTTGCGAAGGCCGAGGACGTCGAGGTCACGCACGTGAACCTGAACGACCTCACGGTCGAGGGCCTGCGCCACCGCCGACTTCCGCTCTTCTCCGTGCAGTACCACCCGGAGGCGTCGCCGGGCCCACACGACACCGCGTACCTCTTCCGCCGCTTCCGCGAACTCGTGGAGTCCAGCCATGCCTAAGGACCCGTCGCTGCGCAAGGTCCTCTTGATCGGCGCGGGCCCGATCGTGATCGGGCAGGGCTGCGAGTTCGACTACTCGGGCACTCAGGCGTGCAAGGCGCTGTCCGAGGAGGGCATCGAGGTCGTGCTCGTGAACTCCAATCCCGCCACGATCATGACGGATCCCGAGTTCGCCGCGCGCACCTACGTCGAGCCGGTCACGCCCGACACCATTGCGCGTATCCTCGAGATCGAGCGACCCGACGCGGTGCTGCCGACGCTCGGGGGGCAGACGGCGCTAAACGTCGCGATCGCGCTCGCGGAGAGCGGCGTGCTCGAGCGGCTCGGCATCCGCCTGATCGGCGCGCAGTTGCCGTCGATCTTGATGGCCGAGGACCGCTCGCTCTTCCGCGCGGCGATGACGGAGATCGGTCTGCGCACGCCGCGCTCCGTCTACGTGACCGATCTCGAGCAGGCCAAGAGCGTGCTCGAGGACATCGGGCTGCCCGCGATCATCCGGCCGAGCTTCACGCTCGGCGGCTCGGGCGGCTCGATCGCCGAGACCCCCGAGGATTTCGAGGCGAAGCTCGCCTGGGGGCTGCATCTCTCGCCGCGCGGCGAGGTCCTCGTCGAGCAGTCGGTGCTCGGCTGGAAGGAGTTCGAGCTCGAGGTGATGCGCGACAAGGCCGACAACGTCGTGGTCATCTGCTCGATCGAGAATTTCGACCCGATGGGCGTACACACGGGCGACTCGATCACGGTCGCTCCCGCGCAGACGCTCACGGACAAAGAATACCAGCGGATGCGCGACGCGGCGATCGCGATCATCCGCAAGATCGGCGTCGAGACGGGCGGCTCGAACATCCAGTTCGCGGTGAACCCCGCGAACGGCGACATGACCGTGATCGAGATGAACCCGCGCGTCTCGCGCAGCTCCGCGCTCGCGAGCAAGGCGACCGGGTATCCGATCGCGAAGATCGCCGCCAAGCTGGCGATCGGCTACACGCTCGACGAGATTCCGAACGACATCACGCGCTCGACGCCGGCGAGCTTCGAGCCGACGATCGACTACGTCGTCACGAAGATCCCGCGCTTCACGTTCGAGAAGTTTCCGCAGGCCGATCGCCGCCTGGGCGTGCAGATGAAGTCGGTCGGCGAGGTGATGGCGATCGGGCGCACGTTCCGCGAATCGCTGCAGAAGGGCATCCGCTCGCTCGAGATCGACCGCTACGGCTTCGAGGAGATCGCGGCGGACGAGGCGGCGCTCGAGACGATGCTGCGCGTGCCCGGGCCGGACCGGCTCTGGGCGGTGGGCGAAGCGTTCCGCCGCGGGCGCAAGCTCGAATGGGTCGGCGCCGCGACCTCGATCGACCCGTGGTTCCTCTTTCACGTGCGCGAGATCATCGCGGAGGAGGCGCGCTTCGCGAACGCAGAGACACGCGATCTCGCACGCGCGAAGCACGCGGGCTTCTCGGACCGGCGGCTCGCGAAGCTCGCGGGGACCACCGAGGACGCGATCCGCGCCGAGCGGCTGCGCGCGGGGATCACGCCGGTGTACAAGCGCGTCGACACGTGCGGCGCCGAGTTCGAAGCGAGCACGCCGTACCTGTACTCGACTTACGACCAGGAGTGCGAGGCGAGTCCGTCCGCGGTGAAGAAGATCGTCATCCTCGGCGGTGGGCCGAACCGGATCGGGCAGGGGATCGAGTTCGACTACTGCTGCGTGCACGGGCTCATGGGTCTGGCCAAGGACGGCTACGAGACGATCATGGTGAACTGCAACCCGGAGACGGTCTCGACGGACTACGACTCGAGCGACCGGCTCTACTTCGAGCCACTCACGCTCGAGGATGTGCTCGCGATCGTCGCGGTGGAGAAGCCGCAGGGTGTGATCGTCCAATTCGGCGGGCAGACGCCGCTGCGCCTGGCCGTGCCGCTCGCGCGCGCGGGTGTGCCGATCATCGGCACGTCGCCCGATGCGATCGACCGCGCCGAGGATCGCGAGCGCTTCTCGGAGTTGCTCACGAAGCTCGGCCTGCGCCAGACCGAGAACGGCACGGCGCGCAGCGTCGAGGCGGCGCGCACGCTCGCGGAGCGCATCGGCTACCCGGTGCTCGTGCGGCCTTCGTACGTGCTCGGCGGTCGCGCCATGCAGATCGTCCACGACACGCGCCAGCTCGAGATCTACATGCGCGAAGCGGTGAGCGTCTCGCCCGAGCATCCGGTGCTCGTCGACCGTTTCCTCGCGAACGCCATCGAGGTCGACGTCGACGCGCTCTGCGATGGCAAGCTGGCGGTGATCGCCGGCATCATGGAGCACATCGAGGAGGCGGGGATCCACTCCGGAGATTCCGCGTGCTCGCTGCCGCCGTACAGCTTGCCGCGCTATCTGATCGAGGAGATCGAACGCGCGACGCGCGCGCTGGCGCTGGAGCTCGGTGTCATCGGGCTGATGAACGTGCAGTTCGCGATCGCCGACGAGGCGGTGTACGTGCTCGAGGTGAATCCCCGCGCGTCCCGCACCGTGCCGTTCGTGTCGAAGGCGATCGGCCGGCCGATCGCGCAGCTCGCGGCGCGCGTGATGGCGGGCAAGACGCTCGCCGAGCTCGGCTTCACGAGCGAGGTCGTTCCGGCGCACGTGTCGGTGAAGGAGTCGGTCTTCCCGTTCGTGAAGTTCCCGGGCGTCGACACGCTGCTCGGGCCCGAGATGAAGAGCACCGGCGAGGTCATGGGCATCGACCGGGAGTTCGGTCGCGCCTATGCGAAGGCGCAGCGCGGTGCCGGCATGGATCTGCCGACGCGGGGGACCGTGCTCGTGTCGCTGCGCGACGAGGACAAGGCCGGGGGGATCGGGGCGCTTCGCGTGCTCCAGGAAGAGGGCTTCAAGCTCGTTGCCACGCGCGGCACCGCCGCCTACATGAGCGAGCGCGGGCTCGACGTGCAGGCGATCCACAAGGCGCGCGAGGGCCCGCCGCACACCGAGAGCCTGATCCGCGGCGGCGACGTGAGCCTGGTGATCGCGACGACACGCATCGGTGACGCCGACGCGGTTCGCGACTCCGCGTCGATGCGGCGTGCCGCACTCGAGGCCGCCATCCCTTACTTCACCACGGTGGCGGGTGCGCGTGCCGCGGCCGCCGCGATCCGGGCGCTCCGAGCCGGGGAGGTGCAGCCGATCGCGCTCCAGGACCTGCACACCGCGTAGCGATGTCGGACCTCCGCGCCGCCGTCGCTGCGATCCGCGGGCCGCTCGAGTTCGCACTGCGCGGCGAGGACGCAGCGGCGCGCGTGCGAGATCTCGCCGCGACGCTGCGCGCCGCGCTCGACGCCGCGGCGGAGCTCTGGATCCCGCCCGAGGCGCGCAAGCGCCTGCGCGAAGCCAGAGACCGGCTCGCGGGCGGCGCGGACGAAGCGGCGCTCGCCTGGATCGCGAAGCGGCTCGGGCCGCTGCTCGAGCCCGATTTCGCGTCGCGGATGCTCGCGCAGCCCGTCTCGCGCGTCCCCGGCGTGGGCCCGAAGTCGGCCGAGGCGCTCGCCCGCAAAGAGATCGCCACGGTCGAGGATCTGCTGTTCTTCCTGCCGCGCTCGTACGAGGACCGGCGAGAGATCATCCCGATCGCGAAGCTCGAGGTGGGCCGACCCGCCTGCTTCGCCGGTACGGTGACACGCTCCGGTGTCGTTCCGCTGCGCAACGGCCGGCGCTTCTTCGAGGCGATCGTCTCCGACGGCACCGGCGCCGTGCAGCTGAAGTGGTTCCGGGGTCTCGCGCACTTCGAGAATCGCCTCGCGCCGGGCACCCGCCTGCTCGTCGCCGGCGACGTCCGGCGCTTCCGCTACGCGAAGGAGCTGCACCATCCCGACGTGGAGACGCTCTCCGCCGAGACCGCGGCCGGCGAGCTGCCGCGAATCGTGCCGACCTACAGCGCCGTGGAAGGTCTCGCGCCGCGCAGCCTGCGCCGGCTGGTCGAGTCCGCGGTGCGTTCCGCGGCCGGCCTCGTCGACGGCTGGCTGCCCGAGGACACCGTCGCCGAGCTCGGCCTCGCGGAGGTCGCTGCCTCGCTGCGCGAGGTGCATCTGCCGGGAACGCAGCTCGACCCGGTTGCGCTGCGCGAGCGAAGCACGCCCTACCACCTGCGGCTGGTCGCGGAGGAGCTCTACCTGCTGCAGATCGGACTCGAGCTGCGCAAGCGCGCGCTCGCCCGCCGGCGTACCGCGCCGCTGGCGCTTGCGGACGAGGCGGAGGCGCGCGCGCGCGCCGCGCTGCCCTTCGAGCTCACGTCCGACCAGCGCCGTGCCTGGTCGGAGATCCGCGCGGACCTCGCGCGGCCGACGCCGATGAATCGCATGCTGATCGGCGATGTCGGCACCGGCAAGACGGTGCTCGCTGTGCTCGCGGCCGCTGCAGCGCATGCCGCGCGGCGTACGACCGCCGTGCTCGCGCCGACGGAGATCCTCGCCGAGCAGCATCTGCACACCTTCTCGCGCCTCGGCGGGGCGCTCGGTATGCGCACGGCGCTGCTCACCGGGTCGACACCGGCCGGCGAGCGGCGCCGGCTCGAGCGCTGGCTCGAGGACGGCGCGCTCTCGATCGTGGTCGGCACCCACGCGCTGCTGTCCGAGTCCGTCGAGCTGCCGCGGCTCGGCCTCGCGGTAATCGACGAGCAGCATCGCTTCGGTGTCGGCCAGCGGCGTGCGCTCGCCGACAAGGGCGAGAGTCCGCATGTGCTCGCGATGTCCGCGACGCCGATCCCGCGCTCGCTGGCGCTCACCGTCTTTGGCGATCTCGAGCACTCGCTCCTGCGCGAGCGTCCGCCCGGTCGGGCGCCGATCTCGACGCGTGTGGTCGGGCCGTCCGCGGGCCGCGAGGTGATGGCCGCGCTTCACGAGACGCTGCAGCGCAGGGAGCAGGTCTTCGTCGTCTATCCCCTCGTCGAGGAATCGGAGAAGCAGGACCTGAAGGACGCGACGCGCGGCTTCGAGCGCCTGTGCAAGGCGCTGCCGGGCGTTCCGGCGGCGCTCATCCACGGGCGCATGGATGCGCGCGATCGCCTGCGCGCGATGGGCGACTTCGCCGAAGGTCGTGTCCGCGTGCTCGTCGCCACGACCGTGATCGAGGTGGGCGTCGACGTCCCCAACGCGACGCTCTTGATCGTGCAGCATGCCGAGCGCTTCGGTCTCGCCCAGCTGCATCAGCTGCGCGGGCGCGTTGGCCGGGGCGCGGCCCCGGGACGCGCGATCCTGATCGCCGATCCGACGACGCCCGAGGGCGCGCAGCGCCTCGCGATCCTCGAGCGCAGCGAGAGCGGCTTCGAGATCGCCGAGGAGGACCTGCGCATCCGAGGTGCGGGCGAGTGGCTCGGCACGCGCCAGGCCGGCCACCTGCCGGAGCTGCGCCTCGCCGATCTGGTGCGCCACGGTGAGTACCTGACGGCTGTGCGCCGCGCGGCGGAGCGCGTGCTTGCCGGCGATCCGAGCCTGCGCACGACACCGGGTCTGCTGGCGGCGGTCGAACGCCGCTGGGGCGCGAGGCTCGCGTTCGGAGCGATCGGCTGAAGCCCGGGAACAGGCTTGCTGGCAGGGCGGCTCGCGCTCGAATATCCTGGCAAGCCCATGCCCGAATCCCTAGGCCCCTCGCGCATCTCCGCCGTTTCGGCGAAGGCGCTCCCGCGCCTGCCCCGGCACTGCCGGACGGACGCGCGGCCGAGCGCAGCGGTCTTCGAGCTGAAGCGGATGCTGCGCGCGCGCGGGCTCCACTCGGTCTGCGAGGAGGCGCGCTGTCCCAACCTCGCCGACTGCTTCGGTCGCGGCACCGTCACGTTCATGCTGCTCGGCGACGTGTGCACGCGCGCGTGCCGCTTCTGTCACGTTGCCACGGGACTCGGGCGGCCCGTCGATGCGGACGAGCCGCGCCGGGTCGCCGAGGCCGCGCGAGACCTCGGGCTACGCCACGTGGTGTTGACGAGCGTCAAC
>Ga0210377_10000713_pt1 | contig 31734 bp, 16 predicted proteins | sample PLM4_65_b1redo_FD_155480 | JGI IMG/M metagenome (GOLD analysis project Ga0210377, IMG submission 155480) | Groundwater sediment microbial communities from an aquifer in East River, Colorado, USA - PLM4_65_b1 redo | ecosystem: Environmental > Terrestrial > Soil > Riparian zone | place: USA: East... | reverse complement strand
CGCCCCCCTCCCCGCCGCCTGCGGCACGACCCCCAGCCCGGTTGCGACCGCGACCTGGCGGGTCGAGCCGTCGCAGCCCGGGGTCGACGGCCGCGGCACCGTGCTCGCCACCGACGCCTCCGGCAACGCCTGCGCCTTCGACGTCGTCTTCACCGCCTTCGCCGGCGGCGCCCCCGACGACCTGCTGGTCTGCCAGGACACCGGGGTGGCGCTCTTCGTGAGCAACCCGACGCAGAACGACGCCGGCCAGATCATCTGCAGCTCGACGCCTCCGGGGCCCGCCGACCCGGTCTACCCGCCGGGGTATGAGCCGTCGCCGGCACTCGACCCTTACCCCTGCACGGTCTTCACCATCAAGAGCCCGATCAAGGGCGAGACCGGCATGACGCTGAAGAAGGACGGCGACTTCGAGCCTCGGCTGCGCATGCTGTTCGCGCGCTTCGACGGCGCCGTCTACCCGCCGTTCACCGACGTGACCCAGTCGGTCGACCAGGTGACGACGGTCATCCCCGACCCGACGCGCCTGCAGGGAGGCGGCACCTGGTCGCAGGTCAAGGTCGCGTGCGCCGTCCAGGCCGAGCTGTGCAATGGCCTCGACGACGACGGCGACGGCCAGATCGACGAGGGCTTCCCGATCGCCGGCCCGGCGATCGACTGCGACGGCGACGGCTACCCGCAGTGCGCCACCACCTCGTCCACCGCCACCACGTGCAGCGGCGCGACCGTGACCCTGGTCCCGGGCGCACCCGCCGACTGCAACGATCAGATCGCCGGCATCAATGCCGGCGCCGTCGAGACCTGCAACGGCCTCGACGACAACTGCGACGGCCAGGCCGACGACGGCAGCCCCGAGGGCGGCGCGGCCTGCGGCATCCCGGGCCTGCTCGGCGCCTGCGGCGCGGGGGTCACCGACTGCGCCACCGGGCCGCTGGTCTGCCGGCAGGTCAACTTCCCCGCCGACGAGATCTGCGACGGGATCGACAACGACTGCGACGGCGCGGTCGACGAGGGGAACCCGCCGGGCGGCGCGCCCTGCACCCTGCCCGAGCTCCAGGGTGTCTGCGCCGCCGGCGCCTACTCCTGCGCCACCGGCGTCATCGAGTGCACCCAGACGGTCTTCCCGGCCGGCGAGTCGTGCAACGGTTCCGACGACGACTGCGACGGCGCCACCGACGAAGATCTCGCCCCGCTGTCGTGCGGGGTCGGAGCCTGCGCCACGACCGTGCCGGGATGCGTCGAAGGATCGCCGCAGGCATGCGTTCCGGGGGCTGCGTCGCCCGAGACCTGCAACGGCCTCGACGACGACTGCGACGGCGCCACCGACGAGGATCTCGGCCGGACGTCGTGCGGTGTCGGCGTCTGCACAACGAGCGTTGACAACTGCGTCGGCGGCCTGCCGCAGACCTGCACGCCGGGGGTTGCGTCGCCCGAGACCTGCAACGGCCTCGACGACGACTGCGACGACGCCACCGACGAAGAGCTCGGCCAGACCTCGTGCGGGCTCGGCACCTGCGCCGCGACCGTCGACAACTGCGTCGCGGGCGTGCCGCAGACCTGCACGCCGGGGACACCCTCGGCCGAGATCTGCAACTCCCTCGACGATGACTGCGACGGCACCCGCGATGAAGGGTACGCTTTCGGCGGCTACCTCCCGCCGGTGCGACCCGACGGCAGCGGCCTCTACCAGTACAGCCGGACGATCCCGTTCAAGTTCCGTCTGACGACCTGCTCGGGTGTCGCGGTCACCAACGCCGTCGCCAGTATCGAGGTGATCCCTTATTCCAGCGGGCTCGCCGGCACGGTGCTCACCGACGTGGGCAACGTCAAGGCCACCGCCGGCAATCTGTACCAGTACGACGCCAAGGGGTACCAGTACATGTTCAACCTCGGGACGAAGAACCTGGTCCAGGGGCGCAGCTACATCGTCAGGACTCGGATCAGCGACGGGTCGGTGCATGACGTCGTCATCTCGCTGAAGTAGCCACGGCGGCGCCACACCGGCGCCGCGACCATCAAAGGGGGTCCGCCCGGCTGGGGCGGGCCCCCTTCTTGATTTTGCGCCGTACCCCGCGCCGGCGTGGCGCGGACGGGCGGGGGCGGCCTACAATGCGCCCGCGATGAAGTGCCCCGCGTGCGGACGCGACAACCTCCCGGGGGCCTCCCGTTGCGCCGGCTGCGCCCGGACGCTGCCGGCGGCCGCGGGCCTGCCTCCGTCCACCGGCCTGCCGGCGGACTCGGCCGTGCGTTCGGTCCCCGGCGCGCCCGCCGCCGGTATGCCGGTGGCGCCGCACCGGCCGCCGACCGACGACGCGGGCGCGACCGGTGTCCTCGACCCCGCCGGCGCCGGGCCGATCGTGGTCGGTGGCGCCCCGGCCGCGCCGCTGCCGGCCCTCGTCGCCGGCACGCCGCTCGGCACCCGCTATCGCATCGAGTCGGTCCTCGGAGAAGGCGGCATGGGCATGGTCTACCGTGCCCGCGACATGGAGCTCAACCGCACCGTGGCGCTCAAGGTCATCCGCCCGGAGCTGGCGTCGCGCCCCGAGATCCTCGACCGCTTCAAGCGCGAGATCCTGCTGGCCAGCCAGGTCACGCACAAGAACGTCGTGCGCATCTTCGACCTCGGCGAGGTCGGCGACCTGCGCTTCATCTCGATGTCATTCATCGAGGGGGAAAGTCTCAGAGCGCTCCTCGACCGCGAGGGACCGCTCACGGCCGAGCGCGGCGTGCCGCTCGTGCGCATCATCGCCCTGGCGCTGCAGGCGGCGCACGACGCCGGCATCGTGCACCGCGACCTCAAGCCGCACAACATCCTGATCGACCGTGACGGCCAGCCGTACATCGGCGATTTCGGCATCTCGCGATCGATGGACAGCGACGGCACGATGACCGAGACCGGCGCCATCCTCGGCACCGTCGACTACATGTCCCCCGAGCAGGCGCGCGGCGACATCCCCGACCACCGCAGCGACATCTACTCGCTCGGCATGATGATGTTCGAGATGTTCACCGGCACGCTGCCGTTCCGCGCCTCCAACCCGCTGTCGGTGATGGTCAAGCGGGTGCACGAGGACGCCCCGTCGGCGTCGCAGGTGCGGCCCGGGATGCCGCCGTGGCTGTCGGCCATCATCCTGCGCGCCATGCAGCGCGATGAGGCGGCGCGTTACCAGACGGTGGCCGACCTGGTCCGCGATCTCGACCGCCAGCGCGCCTCGCGCGCCCGCCGGCGGCTGCTCGGCAAGCGGGTGGTCATCGCGGCCGTCGTTCTGGCGGCGGCCGGCGCCGCGGTGCCGCTCGGCATGCGTCTGGTCGCCTCGCGGTCGCAGGTGGTTCCGGCGGTGAAAACGTCGCTCGCCGTCCTCCCCTTCCGCAACGAGACCGGCGATGCGAAGTTCGACTGGGTCCGCTCGGGTGTCACCAGCGTCGTGCGCACCGGCCTGATGCAGGCCCGGGCGCTGCGCCTGGCGGGTGACGACCGCGTCCAGGAGATCCTGGATCTCCTGAAGCCCGCCGCGGGCGAGGAGACCCGCGACGCGACCGTGCAGCGGCTGGGGCGGCTGGCCGGCGTCGACAACGTCCTGGCCGGCAAGCTGGTGCGGGTCGGCGAGCAGTTCCGTTTCGACGCCCGCATCCTGCGCATCGGCGAGAGCGGCATCCTCGGCACGACGCCCATCGTCGTCGACGGCACGGGGGAGGCGGCGATCCTCACCATGATGGACGACCTGACGCGCCGGGTGCGCGACGATCTCGGTGTCGGGCGGTCGTGGGGCGAGAAGGAGATCGGCGCGGCGCAGCTGTCGACGAAGTCGGTCGAGGCGCTGTCGCTGTATGGCGAGGGGCTGGCGCTGCAGCGGAGCGGGAACGATATCGAAGCGGTCAAGAAGCTGGAAGAGGCGGTGGCGAAGGACCCGCGCTTCGCGGTGGCGCAGGCGACGCTCGCCGAGTCGTACGACGCCCTGGGATACGCCGACAAGGCGAAGAAGACCGCCGACGAGGCGATGGCGAGCGCGCGCGACATCTCACCGTGGGAGGCGGCCCGCATCCGCGCCACGCGCGCCCGCCTGCTCGGCGACCTCGACGAGGCGGAGAAGGCGCTGCGCACCATCGTCGACGCGGCCCCCAACGATCCGGCGTCGCTCCTCGACCTCGGCCTGGTGCAGGAGGAGCGCGGCGACCTCGCCGCCGCCACCGCCACCCTCGAGCGGGCTGTCACCCTCGACCCCCGGCATCCCGGAGTCCAGTACGCCCTCGGGCGCGTCGAGTACAGGGCCGGCCGCCCGGCGGACGCCATCGCGGCCTTCAACCAGGCCCTAGCGCTGCACGGCGAGTCGGGCAACGACGAAGGGCGGGCGACGATCCTCAACGGCCTCGGCAATGTGCATCGGGGGCTCAACCAGTTCGACGACGCCGAGCGTTACTTCAGCGAGTCGCTGGCGATCCGCCGCCGTATCGGCGACAACCGCGGTGTCGCGGTCTGTCTCCACAACCTGGCGCTGGTGAACCGCCTGCGCGGGCGCTACGACGATGCGATCCGCTTCGCGCAGCAGTCACGCGAGGTGGCCGCCGGGATGGGCGACGGGCAGCGTCTCGCCGAGGCCTGGATGAGCCTCGGGGAGACCTATCAGTTCGCTGGCCGGCCGGAGGAGGCGCTGACGGCCTACCAGGAGAGCCTGAAGATCATCCGCGAAACAGGCAGCGAGGACAGCCTGGCGCAAAGCCTCAGGAACCTCGGCTACGTCAATGCCATTCTCGGCAGGTATGTCGAGGCGTTCTTCTTCATGAAGGAGGCGGTCGCCAAGACCCGCGCAGGTGGCGACAAGGCCGCGCTGATGCCCGCCCTCAGCGACATCGCGATGGTCGAGCAGCTTCAAGGTCGCTACGAGGAGGCGCTCGGCTACAACATCGAGGGTCTCGGCCTGGCGCGCGCAGTGGACGACAAGGTCGCGATCGCCACGTTCCAGACCAACATGGCGCAGATCCACGAGGACCAGGGTGACTATGGCGCCGCCCTCGGGCTGTTCACCGAGGCCGCGGCGGCTCTGCGCCCGCTCGGCGCAGAGGCCGCGCTCGGCGACTGCCTGGCGTTCCTCGGCGGGGCGCGGGTGCGGCTCGGCGACACCGCCGGCGCCGGCGCCAGCCTCGACGAGGCGATCCGCCTCACCCGCACGATGCGCAGCGACGCGACTCTCGCCGAGGCGCTCGTCTACGAAGGGGAGCGCCTGGCTCTCATGGAGCAGGCCGACAAGGCCGCGGGCGTCCTGCGGGAGGCCACGCAGCTGGCCGGGCGCATCGGCGACTTCCGTCTCATCAGGATGGCGCGCCTGGCGACCGCCAGGACGACGCGCTCGGCGCGCGATCTTGGAGGCGTGCTCGCCGATGTCGACAAGGCCGGCCTGCAGCCGCTCGCGGCGCCGGCGCTCCTCGAGCTCGCCCGGATCGATCTCGGCGCGGGGCGCGCCGCGGCGGCGCGGGAGCGGGCGGCGAAGGCGGCCGCCGGGGCCGCCCATCTCGGGCAGCGCGACTACGCCTTCCAGGCGGGGTATCTCGAAGCGAGCGCCCTGGCGCGACAGGGGCAAGGGGCGGCGGCGCTCGTGGCCTACAGGAAGGCGCTCGTCCTCCTCGAGGAGATGCGCGCCGGCCTGAAGGACGACGCACTGAAGGCGTTCCTTGGCCGCGCCGTGACCGCCGCCTACGGGCGCGACGCCGCCGCAGCGTTCCGCGCCGCCGGCGCGCCGGAGATGGAGCGTCTCACCAGGGCCCTGCAGCCCTAGGAGTGTGTCCGATCACTCGGTCGCCTTCCGGCGCGGCCGGCGCAGCCAGCGTTCGACCTCGCCCGCCATCCCGTCCCGTCGCGCCGGCTCCGCCGCGGCCAGGTCCCGCTCCTGGCCCGGATCGTCGGCGTCGCGGTAGAGGGCGTGACGACCGTCCGAACCCCAGTGCAGCGTCCAACCGTCGCGGCTGAACGACACCTGGGTGCGGTCGAAGCGGGCGAGGTCGGCGCCGGGGAACTTCTCCTTCATCGTCTGCAGGAACTCGACCGGGGGGCCGGCGACCTCGCCGATCATCGGCCCGCCCGCCGGCCGGCCGGCGCCGCGCAGCCCAGCCCCCGGCAGCGCGACCGCCTCGATGGCGGCGCCGGGCGGCAACGGCACCCCGGCCAGGCCAAGAATCGTCGGGAAAAGATCGTGCGTCTGGACAGGCACGGCGATCCGCGCGCCGGCGGTCACCCGTGGGGGGTAGCGCAGCAGGACCGGGACCCGCAGCAGCGTGGCATCCACGCTCATCTTGTGATCGAGCAGGCCATGCTCGCCGAGGTTCTCGCCGTGATCCGCGACGATGGCAAGCACGGTGCGGTCGAGGATCCCCGCGCCGCGCAGCAGGTCGACGACCTCGCCGACGCGACGGTCAACGTAGGCGATCTCGCCGTCGTAGAGGTCGCCGAGGATGCCGAGATCGTCCGCTGTCAGCGCCGACAGACCGAGGATGAAGCGCATCTCGTCGGGATGGCCGAGACGCGCCAGGCGGGCGACGCGCTCGGGGTCGGCCCCCGGGCGCAGGTGGCGGGCGCGTTCCGGCTCCGGTGGCCGGTACGGCAGGTGCGCCTCGAAATAGTTGACGAACAGGAAGAAGGGCTGGCGGCGCGCCAGCGTGTCGTCGCGCCACCAGTCGAGGAAGTGGGCGACGCGGTCGTTGTTCAGGGTCGCGCCGGTGTCGGGGTCGCCGTCACGCACGTCGCGCCAGGTCTCGCCCCAGGTGTCGAACCCCTGCTGGAAGTTGTAGGTCCTGCCGAGCCACGGGTTCGCCGTGTAGCCGGCGGTCCGATAGCCGGCGTCGCGCAGAACCTCGGCGAGAGTGACCTCGTCGTCCGGGAGACGGAGACCACCGCAGTCGGTCCGGTGCGCCGAAGGGTACCGCCCGGTGAACAGGCTGGCATGCGCCGGCACGGTCCACGGCGCCGGCGACCACGCCCCGGTGTAGACGGTCGCATCGCGGGCCAGGGCCGCGAGCCGGGGCGCCACGTCGCGGCCGCCGTCGCTCCACGCGAAGCGATCGGCGCGCGCGGTGTCGAGCACGATCAGCACGACATTGGGGCGCGGCCCCGCGCCGCACGCCGCCGCGGCCAGGGCCAGCCCGGCGGCGAGCGCGAAGCCGGCGACCCTGGCGAACGCCCCGCGTCGCAAGGCGGCCGCGGGTCGCGAGGACGCCGCGGGTCGCAAGGAGGCCGAGGACGGAGGCCGCGTGTCTTGACAGGCGGCCCGGCGGTCCCGAGAATGGAGTCTCACCATAGGGCCTTTGGTTTCATTAGGAGAAACTCATGTCGCGCTGGCCGCTGCCGCCCGAGTACCCCGGCGAATATCCGCTGATCCGCACCGCGCTCCCCGGCCCGAACGCCCGCGCCACCATCGAGCGTGACCGCCGGACGGTATCCCAGAACCTGAGCAAGGACGTGCCTCTGGTCGTGGCGCGCGGCCAGGGAATGGTCATCGAGGACGTCGACGGCAACCGTTTCCTCGATTTCGCCGCCGGCATCTCGACGGTCTCCACCGGTCACTGCCACCCCGATGTGGTCGCCGCGGTGCGCGCCCAGTCCGAGAAGCTCCTGCACATCTGCTACACCGACTTCTTCTACGACATCTATGTCGACCTCTGCGAGGAGCTCGCCGCCATCGCGCCGATCACCGGGCCGAAGCGCGTCTTCCTGACCAACTCGGGGGCCGAGGCGGTCGAGACCGCGATCAAGCTGGCGCGCGTGCGCACCGGCCGTCAGAAAGTCATCGGCTTCTTCGGCGCCTTCCATGGCCGCACCTATGGCGCCATGACCCTCACCGCCAGCAAACCGGTGCAGAAGCGCGGCTACGCGCCATTCGTCCCCGAGGTGTACCACACCCATTACGCCTACTGCTATCGCTGCCCGGTGAACCGCAAGCCCGAGTCGTGCGACGTCGAGTGCCTCGAACTGCTCACCGAATCCTACTTCCACCACACCATCGACCCCGGGGAAGTGGCGGCGATCATCGTCGAGCCGGTGCAGGGCGAGGGCGGGTTCGTCCCGCCGCATCCGCAGTTCCTGTCGCGTCTCGCGACCATCTGCCGCGACAACGGCATCCTGTTGATCGCCGACGAGGTGCAGAGCGGCATGGGCCGGACCGGAAGGATGTTCGCGCTCGAGCACTACGGCCTCGACCCCGACATGATCGTCCTCGCCAAGGGGATCGCGTCGGGCATGCCGATCTCGGCGGTCATCGCGCGCGATGACGTCATGAAGTGGAACGACGGCGGGCACGGCTCTACATTTGGGGGCAACCCGGTGTCGTGCGCCGCCGCGCTCGCGACCCTCAAGCTGCTGCGCGGCGGCCTGATGGAAAACGCCGGGCGGGTCGGCGCGCGCCTGATCGAGAAGCTGCGCGGGCTGCAGAAGACGCACCCGCTCATCGGCGACGTGCGCGGCATCGGCCTGATGGTCGGCGTCGAGGTGGTGCGCGATCGCGCCACGCGGGAGGCGGCCCCGAAGGAGCGCCACCAGATCATCGTCAAGGCGTTCGAGCGCGGCCTGCTGATGCTCCCCTGCGGTTCCTCGACCATCCGCCTGTCGCCGCCGCTCATCGCGTCCGACGCGGACGTCGACAAGGCGGTGGGCATCCTCGACGCGACCTTCACCGAGGTCGAGCGCGCGGTGCTCGCGGACACCCGCGCCCGTTCCTAGGACGCCACGGCCGCCGCCGGTCCCTCGGCGTACATCCCCTCGATGAGCGCCCGGTGGCGCTCCTCGATCACCCGCCGCCGCGGTTTGAGTGTCGGCGTGATCTCCCCGGCCTCGAGGGTGAACTCGCGATCGAGCAGCCGGAAGCGGCGGATGCGTTCGTAACGCGCCAGGCGCTCGTTGATCGCGGCGATGCGCCGTTCGAACAGGTCCACGACACGAGGATGGCGGACGAGAGCCGCGATCTCGGTCTCGGCGATCCCCTTGATCACCGCATAGCTCCGGATCTGGTCGAAGTTCGGGACGATGAGGGCGCTCAGGAAGTGACGGCGCTCGCCGATCACCACCGCCTGGCCGATGAACCGGTCGGCCTGCAACAGGCTCTCGATCGGTTGCGGGGCGATCATCTTGCCGCCGGAGGTCTTGAGGACCTCCTTCTTGCGGTCGGTGATGACCAGGCAGCCGTGTCCGTCGAAACGGCCGATGTCGCCCGTCAGAAGCCAGCCGTCGACGATCGACGCGCGTGTCGCCTCGTCGTTGTTGTAGTAGCCGCGCATCACCGACGGACCGCGCACCTGGATTTCCCCGTCCTCCGCGAGCCGCACCTCGAGACCGTCGATGGGCCGTCCGACCGAGCCGATGCACAGGCTGGCGGGGGTGTTGAGGGTGATCACCGGCGAGCACTCCGTCAGGCCGTAGCCCTCGTAGATGACCAGCCCCATGCCGTTGAGATCCTCGGCGATCACGCGCTGCAGCGGCGCGCTCCCGGAGACGAAGAAGCGCAGGCGGCCGCCGGTGCGTTCGCGGATCGTGCGGTAGACGAGGCGGTCGGCGATGCGCCGCTGCAGCGCCAGGAGCCACCCCGGCCCGCCGGGGCGGCGCGCCCGGGCGCCGCACGCGCGGGCGACCGCCAGCGCCCAGCGGAACACCACCCGCCGCGCCGCCGGCAGCGCCCGACCGTTGTCGATGATGCGCTGGTGCATCTTCTCGAACAGCCGCGGGACGCAGCAGACGATCGTCGGGCGCACCTCCTGGAGGTTGGCGCCGAGGGCCTCGACCGATTCGGCGTAGGCGATCGTGGCGCCGCGGTGCAGGTAGCAGTACTCGACCATCCGCTCGTAGATGTGCGACAGCGGCAGGACCGACAGGCAGCGATCCGCGGCCTCGAACGGGATGGCGGCGCAGCAGGCGGCGACATTGTGGGCGAAGTTGCCGTGCGTGAGCATCACCCCCTTCGGCTGGCCGGTCGTGCCGGAGGTGTAGATGATGCTGGCCAGGTCGTCCGGCGCCGCCGCATCGAGCCGCCGCTCGACGGCCGGGTCGGCGGCGCGGGCGGCGGTCCCGAGGGCGGCGACGGTGCCCCACGGCCGGACACCGGCCGGCAGCGTCGCCGGCGTGTCGAAGATCACCACCTCCGCGAGACCCGCCAGCGCCGGGCGCACCGCCTGCACCTTGTCGAGTTGCGCCGCGGTCGAGACGAAGAGAGCGCGCGCGCAGGAGTCCTTCAGGATGTAGGCGACCTGGTCGGGCAGGAGGGTCGGGTAGATCGGGACGGAGACCGCGCCGGCCGACAGGATGGCGTAGTCGCTCACCGTCCATTCGGGACGGTTCTCGGAGAGAATCGCGACCCGATCCCCGGGTCCGATGCCGAGGGCGTGCAGGCCGAGAGCCTGGTCGCGGATGGTGTCGCACAGCTCGCCGGTGGCGATGCCGTGCCAGGTGCCGCGCTCCTTGTAGAGGAGCTGATCGGCCCTGTGGACCCCCTCACGCAGGCGCCGGGGAATGTCGCAGAGGGTCCTGAGGCTCATCGTTTCGCGTGACGTGGATCGCAGGCACGGTGGAGGCGGCGATCGGAATCGAACCGATGCATGGAGGTTTTGCAGACCTCTGCCTTACCGCTTGGCTACGCCGCCGGGACCGTGTGACCTGTGATCGCGAACTGTCCGCGATGATAGCGACCCGGCCGGAAGGGTGTCAACGCCGGGTCCTGCCAATAAAAACGCCGGCCGCGAAGGACCGGCGATAAAAACTGGAGCGGGAAACGGGAGTCGAACCCGCGACTTCAACCTTGGCAAGGTTGCACTCTACCACTGAGTTATTCCCGCTCGCTCAGCCTGATTATGAAGTGGAAACTATACGAGCGGCCCCGGCGCCTGTCAAGGTCGTCGCGCTCCCTTCAGACCAGGGGTCAGGCCATCCCGCCCTCCTGAAAGGCGTCCGGGATGTGGTTGGCGACCACCGCCTCGCCGGGGCGCGACAGGATCTCGATGACGTCGAACCGGCAGGGACGCTCGGTCGCGCCGTGCCGGTGCAGCCAGACACGGGCCGCGCGCAGGAGGCGGCGCTGTTTGCGCCCATCCACCGCCTCGGCCGGCCGGCCGTAGGCGGTGCCCGAACGGGTCTTGACCTCAACGAAGACGACGGTCCCGCCGTCGGCGGCCACCAGGTCGATCTCGCCGTCCCGGGTCCGGAAACCCCGTTCGAGGATCCTGTAGCCACGCGCCTCGAGGTGGCGGGCGGCGAGATCCTCGCCCGCCCGGCCCAGGGCCACCCGGGATGGGCGGGGCGGCGCGGGCGGGCGCGGGGTGCGGTTCACAGGTCGTCCTCCCGGCCGCCACCCGGACCGCCTGGGCCGCCGCCCTGGCGAGGCAAAGCCCCGCCGGCGGGCTCTCCAGCCCCGGCCGGCTCCGCAGGCCGCCTGCGGCCTGGAGAAACGTCCCCGCGCCGGAACCGATCGACGAGGTTCCGGTCGGACGTCTTCCCCTCGATGGTTTGGGACATTGCATCCTCGGCCGAATCGACTGGGGAGCGGCGAGGTTGATGCAGAAGCCGCGGGGGCGGCGGGCGGGGTCAGGCGCCGCGGCGCTTCCAGCGGACCCCCTGTGGCGTGTCCTCGAGAACAATACCGGCGGCGGCCAGCTCGTCGCGGATCCGATCCGACTCGGCCCAGTCGCGCGCGGCGCGGGCTTCCTGGCGCCGGCGGATCAGGTCTTCGATCCCGGCCTCGAGCGCCGACTGCGGGCCGAGCCGCAGGCCGAAAACCGCCTCGAAGATCGACAGGACCTCCCGGACCGCCGCCGCGTCGCCGGCCGTGGCGACGCCGCCGTCGAGCGCCGTGTTGGTTTCGCGCACCAGGTCGAAGAGGTGCCCGAGCGCCCCGGCGGCGTTCAGATCGTTGTCCATCGTCTCGAGAAAGCCGTCGCGCGCCCGTCCGGCTGCCGCCGCGAGCGGTCCCGCCGGCCCCTGCGGCAGAGGCTCGCGCTGCAGCCGGTCGGCGAGATCGTCGAGGCGGCTCAAGGAGGCCTGGGCCTGCGCCAGACCTTCGAAGGTGAAGTTCAGCTGCTTGCGGTAGTGCCCCGACAGCAGCAGGTAGCGGATCGGCCGCGGCTGGTAGCCACGCTCCTTCAGGTCGCGCAGGGTGAAGAAGTTGCCCTTCGACTTGGACATCTTCTCGCCGTCGACGATCAGGTGCGCCGCGTGCAGCCAGTAGCGCACGAACGGCCGGCCGGTGGCGGCCTCGCTCTGGGCGATCTCGTTCTCGTGGTGCGGGAAGATGTTGTCGACGCCACCGGTGTGGATGTCGAAGGTCTCTCCGAGGTATTTCATCGACATCGCCGAGCATTCGAGGTGCCACCCCGGTCGGCCCTGGCCGAGGCCGGTCTCCCAGAACGGCTCGTCGTCCTTGCGCATCTTCCAGACGGCGAAGTCGCGCGGGTTGTCCTTGTCGTATTCGTCGGCGTCGATGCGCGCCTGGCCGGCGGCGGCCGAGTCGGGGTCGAGGCCCGACAACCTGCCATAGCCCTGGAAGGTGTCGATGCGGAAGTAGATCGACCCGCGGCTCTCGTAGAGATGGCCGCCGGCACGCAGCTTTTCCACCAGCGCCACCATCTCGGGGATGTGCCGCGTGGCCCTGGGGTAGATGGCGGCGCGCTTGATGCCGAGGCTGTCGAGATCCTCGAAGAAGGCCTCGATGAAGCGGCCGGTGTAGTCGTCCAGGGCAACACCCGCCTTGAGGGCGCCGGCGATCGTCTTGTCATCGACGTCGGTCAGGTTCATCACCTGGGTCACCTTGTACCCGCGGTACTCCAGGTGCCGGCGAAGGAGGTCCTCCCAGAGGTAGGTCCTGAAGTTGCCGATGTGGGCGAAGTCGTAGACCGTGGGACCGCACGTATACAGGCCCACCTCGCCGGGGCGGCAGGGGGTGAACTCGTCGAGGTCACGCGTCAGGGTGTTGTGAAACCGCAGGGCCATCGGCCTCCCGCACGCGACCGACACGAAAAGGCCCCGCCGCCGTTTCCGGGGGCGGGGCCGAAGACCGTTGAACGATCCGGGCTAGAACTCGAACTGGAACCCGATCTGGTAGCGGCGGCCGAAACGCCGCTCCGCATCAAGCTGAAGGTTGCCGCCCCGGTTCGAGGACGCCGGTTCGTAGGTGCTGATCGTCAAATCGTCCTGGTTCAAGAGATTAGCGACGGCCAGGAACAGCTTCGAGTTGAACCGGCCCATGACGAACGCCTTGCTCGCCTGCACATCGATGTTGAGAACCGCGTCGTTGCGCCGGCTGTTGCGGGTCTCGCCCAGGAAGATGCCGCCCGAGGTGTCGTTCTTGATCTCCCCGTACAGGGTCCTGAGCTGACCATAGTCGTAGTTGTCGAGCGCGAACTTCGTCGTTGTGACGCTGTACGGCAGGCCCGACGACCACTGCATGACGCCGCCGAGGGTCCAGTCACCCGGCAGGAACGTGGTCCCATTGAAGCGGATGACGTGGCGCTGGTCGAAGTTGAGGTAACCGTACTCGTACGGGAGGGTGGCCGGGTCGTCGCCCAGCGCGGACGTGAAGTCCTCGGCGTCCCCCTGCGCCCGCGAGTAGGTGTACGAGGCGTCCATCTGCCACTTACGGCTGAGACGCTTCGTGACCTGGACCTCGACCCCCTTGTACTCCGAGGTGTTGTAGTTGCCCAGCCGGTAGATCTGGTTGAAGAAGAAGTTGTAGATGTACAGGTCGGGCGTGTTGTCGGCGACGCGGGTCCCGCCCGCACCCGCCCCCTGGGCGAGTTGCAGCCGGCCGATGCTGTCGAGATATGCGCCGGTGTCGGTGTAGCGGACCGCGTGGTTGATGTCGCGGTCCTGCAGGCTGTCGCGGCTGTTGCGCTTGATGAAGCCCAGCCGGACGGAAACCTCGGGCGCGAGCTCCCGCTCGAAGCCGATCGACCACTCATCGGTGAACGGCGTCTGCAGGCCGCGGTCGACCTGCGTGGTGTTCGGCGGCGCCTTCGAGATCGCGTCACCGATCCCGCTGTTGGGGATGCCGCCCTCCGTGATCCCGTCGAGGTCCTTCCTGTAGTACCGCGAGATCTGATCGGGCCCCTCCTCGGGGGTGACCGCGCTCAGGAACAGCTTGTCGTAGAAGCGGCTCCAGGAGGCGAAGATCTTCGTCTTCGAATCCGCCCATGGGTCCCAGGAGAGCGCCAGCCGCGGGGCCAGGTTGTTGTTGGTCAACCGGAACGCCTCTTCCTCCTGGAACACGGCGCCCTGCGTTTTCAGGAACTCCCGGTTGATTGACTTCTCCCCGGTGACCGGGTCCACATCGAAGGCCCCCTCCGGGTAGAGCAACTCCAGGTTCTGGGCCACGACCGCGGTCGAGATGTGGTGCTGGGTCAGGCGCGAACTCTTGGCCTTCAGGAGCTGGCTCGACAGATCGGCCAGCATCATTCCTTCAGGGGTGGTCTGGTCGACGATCTGCTCGCACGGCTTCGACGACATACCGGCAAAGAGCGGATCAAAGCAGTAACCGGTCTGCTTGACGCCGTCGTTGTTGCCGGCCGTGGCGTCCTCAAGCCTGATCTCTCCGCCGGACATGCCGTTCAAGCGATCGAACAGTATCCGCTCCGAGACGGGATCGAACTGGGTGTAGCCGAACGAATCCGTGGTTTCGCGATCGAAGCGGATGCCGACGTTCAGGGTCAGGTTGGACCGCGGCTTGAAGGTATCCTGCACATAGATGCCGGCGGTGAACGACTCCGCCGTGTTTCCGACGATGTTTTCCGCCGGCAGGATCACGCCGGTCGTCGGGATGAAGGCGTTGGCGGTCGGGGGGGCCTGATTCGGCAGGACGAACGGCCGCAGCGTGTTCGTCTCGTTGTAGTGCTCGCGCTCCACCACAACGCCGGTCTTGATCTCGTGCTGGCCGTGCCAGTCGGGCACGTAGACCGTCAGGTCTTCCTTGAGCGTCTGGCGGCCGCGGTTGCCGTAATTGTCGGCGAGGTACGGACCGGATGTTCGCAGCGTCCGCTGGTCCTGCTCGTAGCCCTGATCGCGCTGAACCGGCGTCGGCTGGCCGTACGGGTACCATGTGTTCATGGCGCCGCTCGGGTCGGCAATACCGTCATCCGCGGAGAGGAAGGGCCGGTCGTCGAGGTTGTTGTTGTGGTTGCGGTCCTCGGTGCCCGGATCGAGGAACCCGTCGGAGTCGATGTCCTCGCCGGTGTCGAGCCGGCCGTTGGGCGGGCCACCAAGACCGTCGCCAATGTCCTCGTTGATCGTATCAAGCCGCCCGTCGCAGTCGATGTCCTCGCGACCGACCCCTTCGCATCCGCCCGGCGACTGCAGGACACCGCTCGCCGCCCTGCCGGACTGGGTCAGGCGGCCGTCGCGGTCGAGGTCCTCCCCCGCGTCGAGTGCGCCGTTCTTGCGGATGAAGTCCTCGTAGACGTCGAAGTCGTCGTCACGATCGAAGTCTTCTCCCGGATCCATCTCGGTCGCATCGATGAAATTGTTCGTGTTGCGGTCGATGAACAGGATGCCGTTGCCGTTGGTGTCCGGTTCGGTGGTGCCGTAGAGGCTCGGATCGGAGACGAAGTCCTGAAGAGTCGAGTCCAGGAACACGCTCGGGCTGAAGACCGCGGTCTCGCGCAGCACCAGGTTGCGGCCGCCCAGTTCCTGGGTGAAACCCGATTCGACCGCCGTGAAGGAGTTGAGCCCGAGATTGTAGAATGTCTGCGGGTCGAACGTGGCGGTGAACACCAGCTTGTGATTGGTCGACAGGTCCCAGCTGACCTTGCCGAACAGGCGCTGCTGATCGACCTCGCGGACGAACGCCTGGGTGAGCGCGTTGACCGGTGTCTCTTCCTTGCGCCACTCCATCGCCACGAAGTACCAGGCCTTGTCCTTCTTGAGCGGGCCGCTCACGGTCAGCTGCGGGTAGATGTCGTTGAAGCTGAGATCCCGGAGGCCGGCCTCGCCGAGGCCGCCGTGCAGCATCGGGTCGTCGATGCCGGCGCCGTCGCCGTCGAGGGTGTTGCCGCGCCAGTCGAAGCGGAAGCTCCCCTCGAAGTCGTTGCCACCCGATTTCGTGACGATGGTGACGAAGCCGCCCTGGGCGCGGCTGAACTCCGCGCCGGCACCCGATGTCTTCACCTCGATCTCCTGGATCGAGTTGATGTTGAGCTGCTGTCCGACCTGGCCGGTGACCGGGTCGACGGTCGACACGCCGTCGACCAGGGTCACGACGTCGGTGTCGCGTGACCCGTGGATGTTGATGTTGCCGTCACCATCGATGTCGGAGGTGCCCGGGGCCAGGGTCAGGACGTCCTGGTAGTTACGACCCAGAATCGGCAGCTGATCGATGAACTCCGAGCCGATGGTGGTCGAGGTGGTGGTCGACTCCTGGTTGACGACATCGCTCGTGGCGACGATCTTGATATGCTCGCGCATCTCGGCGCCCGGACGCAGCGTGACCGGCACCGACACGATGCGGTTCGCCGGCACCTCGATGTCGGGAACGGTTGTTGTCGACATCTCGGGGAACTCGACGCGCACGCTGTACCCCTTGCCCGGAGGCAGGGGCACCACCCGCCACTTGCCGTTGGCGTCAGTGACCGTGGCCTGCTGCACACCAAGCGACGTGTTCGTGACAATGACGCGGGCCGTGGGGAGCGGCTGGCCGTCCTTGTCCACGACCTGCCCCTGGAGACCGCCGGTGGTCTGGGCTTGCGCCGGCGACAGAGGCAGCAAGGCGAGCACACCCGCCAGGAGAAGAATCGTCAGTCTTCTCATCGACATGGATCAGAACCTCCGGACCGCTCGCACAACCGCGATCAGTCCCGCCTTGGCACCGGCCGGTCGTCGTGAATCAATTCTCCGTGAAACTGCTCAGTCGAGCGAGCCTTCCTCGGTTTCCCCCGGACCAGGGCGACACCATACGAAAGCGTCGTAATTCTACTTTCAAGACCAAGCCTGTCAAGAAGATCATGAGCCTCCCCCCCTTGGCAGGTGCGGTCTTTATACAGCAGGGGCCCGGCGTCTCCGGCCGGGGGCGACCCCGGCCGGGGCTGTCCGGGCGGTTCACGGGACGCCGATCTTCAACCTCTTGATCTTCTCGTTCAGGGTGGTGGCCTTCAGCCCCAGCAGGGAGGCCGCCCGGCGTTGCACCCCGTTGGCCCGCTTGAGGCTCTCGGTGATGATCTCGCGCTCGAAATTCTCCATCGTGTCGTAGAAGGAGAACTCCCCATCCATGAGGAGGTTAGGGGTGACGGGGACCATCCCCGTCGGCCGCCTGAGGGCCTCGGGCAACAGGTCGACCCCGATCAGGGGTGATCGGGCCAAGACCACCGCCCGCTCGACGACGTTCTCCAGCTCCCGGACGTTGCCCCGCCAAGGGTGATCGATGAGGAGTGCCATCGCATCAGGGCTTGTCCCGGTAACCTCTTTCCTGTTCTCTTCGGCGTACTTGCGGACGAAGTGCTCGATGAGCAGGGGTATGTCCTCGCGACGATCCCGGAGGGGGGGCAGGTTGAGGGTGATCACGTTGAGCCTGTAGTAGAGGTCTTCGCGGAACTCGCCCCGGCGGACCAGCTCCATCAGGTCGATGTTGGTGGCCGCGATGATCCGGACATCCACCAGGACGCTTTGCACCGCCCCCAGGGGAATGAACTCCTTCTCCTGGATGACCCGCAGCAGCTTGGCCTGGACCTCGGGCTTCACCGTGCTGATCTCGTCGAAGAAGATCGACCCGCCATTGGCCACCTCAAAGAGCCCCTTCTTGGTCTGGACCGCGCCGGTGAACGCCCCTTTCACGTGCCCGAAGAGGTTGCTTTCGAGCAGCTCGGCCGGCATGCTGCCCGAGTTCACCACCACGAACGCGTCGGGCGGTCGCCCCGACCGCACGTGGATGGCATGCGCCACCAGCTCCTTGCCGGTGCCGCTCTCGCCCTGGAGCAGGACGGTCGACCGGCTCGGGGCCACCTGCTCGATCAGATCGTAAAATCCACGCATCACCCGGCTCTTGCCGACCAGGCCCCAGGAGCCGCTCTTGCCCAGAAGCGCCCGGCGCAGCGTGCGGTTCTCGACCATGAGCCGCCGCTGCCGCAGGCCGTGCCTGATGGCCCGCAGGACATCCTCGTTCTTGAACGGCTTGGCCAGGTAGTCGTGGGCCCCCTGCCGCATCGCCTGCACCGCCGTCTCGACCGAACCGAAAGCCGTGAGCATGATGACAACCTGGTCCTGGTCGCGGCGCCGGATCTCCCCCAGCGCCTCGAGCCCGCTCATCCCCGGGAGCATCAGGTCGAGAACCACCAGGTCGAAGTCGCTGCTCTCGAGGGCCCGAAGACCGCTCTCGGCGTCGGCGACGAAGATCAGGTCGTGCCCCTCGCGCGCCAGGATGTCGCCGAGGACCTCCCGGATAATCGGCTCGTCGTCGACGATGAGGATCCGGGCGGCCTCGTGCTCGGCTTGTGATGCGGGGCCGCCCGGCCCCGGAGAGGCGGAAGTCGCCTCGCTCATGCGCTCACCCTCCTGGACCTGCCCTCGGAGATCGGCAGGCTGACGATGAAACGGGCCCCCTCGCCCGGCGTGCTCTCGGCGGTGAGTGTCCCGGAATGCTCCTTGATGATGCCGTAGGAAACCGACAGGCCGAGGCCGGTGCCCTGGCCGCGTGGCTTGGTGGTGAAGAACGGATCGTAAATTCTTTCGAGGTGCTCCGGCGCGATGCCGATACCGGTGTCGGTCACCTGGATGCGCACCCGGCCCGAGGCGGACACCACCCGCACCGTCAGGGCCCCGCCCTGAGGCATGGCGTCGACGGCGTTGATCAGGAGGTTCATCAGGACCTGCTGGAGGCGACCGCGGTTGCCCATCACCCGGGGGAGCGCCGCGTCGATTTCCTGGCGCAGGTCGATGCGCCGCCCGCGCAGGTGCGGTTCGAACAGCGTCAGCGTTTCGCGCGCCATCTCGGCCACGTCGATCGTCTGGTAGTCGCCCTCGGCCTGGCGCGCGAAATTCAGCAGGCTCGAGGCGATCCCCGAGGCGCGCTGGGTCTGCTGCTGGATCTTCCTGAGAACCCCGTACTCGGGGTCGTCGGGCGAGCGCGCCTCGAGGAGCATCTGGGTGTACGAGGAGATGCCGGTCAGGGGGGTGTTCACCTCGTGCGCGATCCCCGAGGCCAGAAGCCCGATCGACGCCAGGTGCTCGCTGCGTTGAAGGTTCTCCTCGCGGCGCACCTGGTCGGTGATGTCGTCGACCGTCAGCACGCGCCCGAGCGGGCGGCCGTCGGGGCCGCGCAGCGGCGACCGCGTGACGTTGACGACCCGCCGCCGGCCGTCGGCGGTGATCCACGGCGCCCGGTCGAGCCGGGTGGCCTCGCCGGGCTCCGGCCCCTCGGAGACTCTGTCGTCGGCGCCCGGCAGTATCGTGGCGGCGAGGCGGCCGAGCACGGCGGCGCGCGGCATGCCGTACAGCTCTTCGAACGCCCGATTGACGCCGACGACGCGGCCGCGCGGATCGGCCACGAGCAGCCCGACGCGGCTCGACTCGAGGATGCTTTCGTTGAATTCCTTGAGCGCCTCGACCTCCGAGACCTTCTCGGCCAGGGCGCTGTAGAGCCGGGCGCCCTCGAAGGCGACCGCGGCGTGGCGCCCGAACGACAACAGCAGCTGCAGGTCTTCGGAGGTCATCGCCCCGCCGGAATGCGGCGCGCCGACGCCGAGGACCGCGACCACCTCGCCCTCGACCATCAGCGGCAGCAGGTACTCGACACCGGCCGCGTCCCCCAGGCGCGCGCCTGTCGGTGTCTCGGCCGCCCCGGGGTGATCGAGGAGCGACAGGTAGTCGACGCCGCGCAGCAGCCCGAGGATCGGGTCGTCGCCGTCGATGGCGCCCGCCGACTCGCTGGCGAGCCGGTCGCCGTCGGGCTCGCGCACGAAGATGTGCACGGTGCCGACGTTGAAGGTGCGCTCGATGCGCCCGGTCACCTTGCGCACCAGGGTCGGCAGGCTGAGCTCGCGGTTGAGCGCCTCGCCGAACTCGATGAGGGTGCGGCGGTAGTCGTAGCTCTCGCGGTAGAAGAACTGGTCGACCGCCCCCTTCATCCGGCGGTGCACGCGCGGATAGAAGATCGCCACGAGAAAGGTGGTCAGGATCAGCGCCGCGTTGAACCCCGAGCGCCGCGCCCCGCCCGTCATCCGATCCATGACGACGTAACAGGCGGCGTAGGTGGCCGCGGCGCTGAACAGCAACCCGATGGCGACCGTGCCGCGCTTGAGGAAGACGTCCAGGTCGAGCAGCCGGTAGTGCACGATCGCGGCCGCGAAGGCCAGCGGCACGAGCGCCATCGGCAGCACCGACAACTCGCTCCAGGCGCCGATGCGGATGCCGAGCGACAGCGGCGCCAGGTAGAACAGCGCCGCCGGCAGGAAACCGCACAGGCTGCCCCACGCCATCCAGCGCAGCTGCCAGCGCGTCTGCAGCCTCTCGGCCGACAGGTACGAGCGCACCGCCAGGACGATGCCGGTGATCAGGTAGGTCGCGCCGTAGAGCTGCTCGAGCCGGTCCTTCCAGCGCACCGCGTCGACCGGGTCGGTGAAGCGATACACCCCCTCGAACGGGATGAGCCATATGTTCAGCAGGAACAGCAGCGCCGGCGGCAGGTAGAGCAGCGCCCGGCGCAGGCGGCGTCGGGCCGTGCCGCGATCGTCCTCGACGAGGGCGAGGTTGATGTGCACCAGGAGCGCCGGCGCCAGAAGCAGACCGACGAGGTCGCCCCAGTAGGCCGCCAGGTCGAGCATGCCGCCGCGCCCGGTCGGCGAGTGCACCAGGTACAGGAACATCGCCTCGCAGTGCAGCGCGAACGGCACCGCGGCGCGGGCGCGCGTGGCGCGCAGCCAGACCATCAGCCCGACCGCCAGGAAGGTCAGCCCGACGAGGGCGAGGTAGTAGTCGACCGGGTCGCCCCCGCCGACCCACACCGGGCGGACCGGGCAGTCGAGGGTCTCGCCATCGCGATCGATCCGGTAGACGAGTGTGCCGCCGGCCGGGATGCGCTCGAGGCCCCCCTCGGCGTCGGCGAGCCCGAGAACCGGGGCGCCCCCGGCCTCCAGCAGCCGGTCACCCGGGCGCAGGCCGCCGCGCCACCCCGGCTCGCGCGGAATCACCCACTGCGCCACGACCCCGCGCCCGGTGGCAGTCCATTCGACACCGATCTCGGGCTCGAGACCGGAGACCTTCGACACGAAGGAGTAGCCGCCCCAGGCAAGGAACAGCAGCGTGACGGCAACCGCCAGAGTGCTGCGCAGTTTCACGCCGGCGCCACCATCAGAATGACAGGCCGACGCCGCCCGACAGACGCGAGGCGAGACCCGAGACCGGCGCTCCGTTACCGGCGAGGAGGGCGTCGTACGCGACTCCCTGCCAGGCGACCAGCGCCCGAAGGCGCGCGCCATTGAGGGCGCGGGGCGCCGGCAGTCCCTGCGACACCATGAAGTCGATCTTTCTGTAGTCGCCGCCGGACGCCGCTCCCGACGCCACGGGCTCGGCCTCGACCCGGCGATAGCCGAGCTGCATCTCGGTCGCGGAGGGCCGCCACGCCACGCCGACCCGGGTCTCGTAGTAGCGCTCGGCGCCGAGGGAGACAATCGGCATCGGCCCGTCCTCGATCGCCGGCATGCTGGGGCGGTCGGTGCGACCGAGGCTGCCGCTGACGCTGCCGCCGAGCGGGCCGAAGTCGCGCGCCAGGCTGACGTCCACCGATCGGCGGCCGGCCGACAGGGCCGACATCGGAACGGCCGCCGCGGAGGCCGGGCCTCCCGTCATCGCGGCCGCCGCCGGGGCGAACTCCGGCATGACCGCCACCATCGCGGCTATGCGCAGCGTGTCGGCCGTGCCGCTCCGGATGCCGACGCTGCCACCGGGACTCCCGGGATCGAGGAGGACCTCGCCGCTGAAGGCAACGCCACCGGCGCCGGCGAGCATGTGGCTCATCCCCACCCGCGGCACGACCCGCGCGCCGCCACCAAGACTGTCATCCCGGTACTCGACTCCGTAGCGCAGCGCCGTCGCCGCACCGAAGGCGTGGTGCGAGCCGGCATAGACGCTCAGCCCGCCGCCCGAGACCGGCGCGGCCGCCACGCCGGTCGCCACGCCGTCCAGGATCACGAAATCACCCGCCCCCAGGTCGGCCCGGGCGCTCCAGGCCTGCACCGCGACCTCGATCGGATCGGCCCCGGCGTTCGTCATGATCGAACCGGCCGCCGCCAGCAGCCGGTCGCGGACCTCGGCCGATCCGCCCAGCGCGCGTCCGACCCCGGCGCGCGCGACGCCGCGCAGGGTGTCGGCGGCGGCGCCGTACTCGGCGCCGGCGATCATCCGGTCCGATCCTCCGGTCATCGTTCCGCCCGTGCCGGTGAGGCCCGCCTCCGCCCGGGCGCTGGCACCCGCGAAACTCCACGCCAGCCGTTCGTCGACCGGGGCGCGCAGGGCGAGTGTCGTCGCCCGGCCGGCGTCGCCGACCGACGCCGAGTCCATCCCGGGGAGATCCCCGGCGGTCAGACTCTGCGTGACCTCGCCGTCGAGCGTGCCCAGCAGGGCGGTGGGGGCGGCCGGAGCGGATGGCGGGCCCACCGGCGGCGCCGCGGCGGCGGGAGCGTCGGCGAGCACGACGAAGGCCGGCGGCAGCGCGGCGTCCTCGGTCTTCAAGATATCGTTGGGCGTGCCGCGCAGGGCCCAATCGATGACGCGGGCGCGGCCGGCACGCGGCGACCCGGCCTCGGCGGGCGACGGCTCGAGCCGCATCCTCAGTATACGGGTGACGAGCGAGTGGATCTCGCTGATCGACACCTCGTACCCCTGCTTGACCGCCGCGACCATGTAGCGGCCGGGCGGCAGGAGGACGACGAACCCGCCGTCGAGGTTGGTCCTCAGGAGGGCGCAGGGGGGTGCGCCGTCAATCGTGTGGCCGGCCGCCCTGGCGGTGCCCGCGCAGCCCGCCAGGCCGTCGGGCATGCCGGCCGGGAAGACGAGAACGGTCGCACCCGGAACGGCCGCGCCGCGCGCATCGGTGATCCGACCGCTCACCGCCGATTCGCCGGCGACGACACCGACGACCCCCAGGAACCAGACGAGTGCCAGGGTTTGAGCCTTCCTGGATCGGTTCCGCATCTGCAGGCCCTCCTGTCCAATTTTCCGAACCGGCACGACTGCAACGCTCGGAACAGGCCGCTCCTGAAAGCGGCTTACTCTATTTGAAGCAACATGTTGTGTCAATCGCGCGGGGCCCGGCTGCGGCCCGTCCGGCGCACCGTCCCCATCCGGCGCGCCGGATGTCGGGGCGCCCGGGCCGGGAGCAGCGCGGTGCGGCGCCCGGGCGCTTCGAACGGGACCGGCCCGCCCGCCGGCAGAAACGGTTCCAGCGGGCAGCCACTGCAGCGCAGGACGTTTCTGCGGCAATGCTCCTTGCCGGCGCGCACAATCAGGGCATGGAGCTCGTTGAAGAGACGCGGGTCGGCCGGCAGCGCGGTCTCGAACCCGCCCCGCAGAGTGTCATAGGGCTCGAGTCCGGTCGCCGCTCCGTGCCGCGCCAGAATGCGCCGGGTATAGGCGTCGATGACGAAGACCGGACGGCCGCCCGCATACAAGAGGATGGAATCGGCGGTCTCCGGACCTATCCCGGGCAGGTCGAGCAGCCGCCGGCGCAGCTCATCCGTCGGCTCGCGGAACAGGCGATCGACGCGGCCGCCGTGGTGGTCGCGCAGGTGGGCGGCGAACTCCAGCAGCTTGCGCGCCTTCTGGTTGAAATAGCCGGCCGGCCGGATGCACCGCGCGACCACCCCCGGCGGCGCCGCCAGCAGACGGGCCGGCGCGAGAAGACCGGCGCGGCGCAGCGCGCTGATCGCCATCTCGACGTTGGTCCACGACACACCCTGGGTGAGTATGGCGCCGACGATGATCTCGAACCGCGTCCGCCCGGGCCACCATCCCTGCGGGCCCCAGGCGCGATGCAGCGCGTCAAACCAGGCGCGGAGCGGGGTCGCCGGTCGCATCAGCGCGCCTCATCACGCCGGCGTCAAAAGCGGGCGATCACTTCGACCGCGAGCGTCAGCCGCGTCCAGCCGGCATCGGTCGCGCCGGCCGCCACCACGATGTCGAAGGCGCGCCGTTCGCCGGCGCCGAGCAGGAAGGTGTCGACGCGCTCGAATGGCACGAGCGACTGGGCGCCGTTCGACGACACGGTGGTGATGTCGCCGGTGATGCGCACTTCGAGCTGCAGCCGGCCGGCCACCAGCACCACCGGGCTCAACACCGCCTCGAGCCGCTCGCGCCGGTAGCGCTGGCCGCCGCCCGGCTCGTCCGGCAGCCCCTGGTTCGCGACGACGACCGTGCTGACCTCGTGGCCGAGGGCGGCCACCAGGCGCTGGCTCCGCCGCAGCTCGGTGGCCTCGTCGTCGGCGCGTTTCTCGATCTGGAGGTCGAGGGTCACGAGATCGGGCATCCCGTCGGTGGCGGTGAGCGCCGGGGCGCAGCTCAGCTTGAGCGCGACCCGGCCGCCGGTCATCGACGATGCATAGACTTCGATGAGCCTCTCCTCGCCGTCGGCGAGGGCGATGACCGTCTCGCGCTGGTCGAGCGTTGCGCCGCGCGCCGCGGCCGGCTGCGGCCCGCTCCCCCGCCGCCGCGTCTCCGCCTGCAGGCGCAGGGCGCACACCTTCCCCTCGGGCGGAACCGCCTCGGGTGTCAGCCGCGCCTCGATGACGATGGGTTCGCGCGTGCGCCGGCTGTCACGGCCGGTCAGGGTGATCTCCCTGGTCAGCACACCGGCGGCGCCGGGAACGAGGTCGGCTTCCTCGGCGTCGCTCGTCTGTGTGCCGCCGCGATCGACGATCACGGTCTCGACCTGCACACGGACGATCGAACCGTCGCGGTGGGTGGCCGCCGGCGCCGGCGCCGTGGCCGCCAACTGGACCGCGGCGCAGGCGAGGAGAGTGACGGTCCGGAGGAACGATGATCCGCGCACCGGCGCAAGGCTACCACAGCGGACGTCGGGTATACTGCGGGCCGATCGGAGGCGGCGCCGCGCCGCGGACGCGCCGTCCCGAGACGCACGATGCCCATCACCCGAGACGAAGTCCGTCACATCGCCCGCCTGGCCAACCTCGAATTCTCCGAGGAGGAGCAGGACCGCTTCACGCGCCAGCTCAGCGCCATTCTCGACCACGTCGCCCATCTCGACCGGCTCGACACCACCGACGTCGAGCCGACCTCGCACGCCGGCGACGAGGCCGCGGCGCTGCGCGACGACGTGCCGCAGCGGACCCTGAGCAGCGACGAGGCCCTGGCCAACGCGCCCGAATCGGGACGCGGCCTGTTCAAGGTGCCGCGGGTTCTCGGATGAGCGATCCGACCCGGCTCGGGGTGCGCGCCCTGCGCGACGCGATAGCAGGGCGGACGATCAGCGCCGTCGAGGCGGTCGAGGCGCACCTGCAACGGACCGCCGCGATCGACGGGCGGGTCGCCGCCTTCACGCTGGTGAATGCCGACGAGGCGCGCGCGGCGGCGGCCGCGGTCGACCGGGCTTTCGCCTCTGGCGACACACCGGGGCCGCTCGCGGGGGTGCCGATCGCCGTCAAGGACATCCTGTGCACGCGCGGCGTCCCGACCCGCTGCGGCTCGCGCATCCTCGAGAACTTCGTGCCGCCGTTCGACGCCACCAGCGTCGAGCGGCTGCGGGCGGCCGGCGCCGTCATCCTCGGCAAGACCAACATGGACGAGTTCGCCATGGGGTCGTCGACCGAGAACTCGGCCTTTCAGGTGACCCGCAATCCGTGGGACCTCGAACGCGTCCCCGGCGGGTCGAGCGGCGGCTCGGCGGCGGCGGTGGCCGCCGACATGGCGACGGCGGCGCTCGGAACGGATACGGGCGGTTCCATCCGCCAGCCGGCGGCGCTGTGCGGCGTCGTCGGTCTCAAGCCGACCTACGGGCGGGTGTCGCGTTACGGCCAGATCGCCTTCGCCTCGTCGCTCGACCAGATCGGTCCGCTCGCCAACTCGGTCGAGGATGCCACCCTCGTCTTCGAGGCGATCGCCGGCCACGACCCGCGCGACGCCACCTCGGCGCGGCTGGCGGCGCCACGGCTCCAGGCCGCCCTCGCCCGCGGCGCCGGCGGGATACGCATCGGCGTGCCGCGCGAGTACTTCGCCCGTGGTCTCGACGACGACGTCGCGAAGCCGGTGCGCGCGGCCCTCGACACCGCCGTCGCCCTCGGCGTCTCGGTGCGGGAGATCTCCCTGCCGCATACCGAGTACGCCATCCCGACCTACTACATCATCGCGACCGCCGAGGCGAGCAGCAACCTGGCGCGCTACGACGGTGTGCGCTACGGCCGCCGCGAGGCGGGCGCGGCCGATCTCGCGGGGCTCTACCTGCGCAGCCGCGGCGCCGGCTTCGGCGCCGAGGTGAAGCGACGCATCATGCTCGGGACCTACGTCCTGTCGTCGGGCTACTACGACGCTTTCTACCGCAAGGGTCAACAGGTCCGCACGCTCATCCGGCGCGACTTCGACCAGGCGTTCGAGGCGGTCGACGTGATCGTCACACCCACCAGCCCGAGCGCCGCTTTCCGCCTCGGCGAGAAGGTGGACGACCCGCTGGCGATGTACCTGTCGGACATCTACACGGTCACCGTCAACCTCGCCGGCCTCCCCGGCCTGTCGATCCCGTGCGGCCTCACCGGCGCCGGACTCCCCGTCGGGCTGCAGATCATCGGCCGCCGCTTCGACGAGGAGACGGTGCTGCGCCTCGGCGCGGCCCTCGAAGGCGCCCTCGGCTTCCCGGCGCGCCGCCCGCGCCTGCCGGAGCAGGCGGCGCCATCCGGCGGACGGTGAGTCCCGTCCGCCCCGGCGCGCTCCGGTGATGACCACCCGGTTCGCCCGCGCCGCACTCGTCGCCGCACTCGCAGCTGCGACGATCGCCGCCGGCCGCTCCACCACGCCGGCGCCGCGCCCGCCGGCAGCCGTGCGTCTCGACCCACCGGTCGCCCCCGCCGACCGGCTGGCGCCGGACGAGAAGGCGGTGGTCCGGCCCGACACCACCCTCGCGCTCGAGGTGCGCGTGCCGAAGGGCGGCGCCACCGACACCTGGCTCAGGAAGTACGTCCCCGACACGGCCGCGTTCCGGCGCGCCCGCGGCCGGCCGCTGCCGAAGCCGGGCGAGACGCTGCGCGTGCCGCTCGCCAGCCTCACCGACGACATGCGCGTCGCCGTCCTGCGCGCGTTGTTCCCCGGCAGCGCGCCGCGCGGCGCCGACTGGGTGCACCCGATGGGCGGCGGACAACTGACCCCGGCCCGGCAGTCGATCGAACGCATCGCCACCTGGTACACCGGCAGCGCCCGCAACGCCGCCGCCCTCGAGACCCGCAACGATGTCGGGCCACAGGGGCCGCGCTCCGGCCAGGAGATCGTCGTCCCGCATGCCCTGCTCCTCCCCGGATTCGCGCGCCGCACCGCCGTGACCACTGCGAGCGCCACGCCCGCTGCGCCCAACGCTCCCGACCAGCAGAGCGCGCCGCCGCTGCTGCCCCCGCTTCCGGATCGCCCACCGGCCGCGGTGCGCGCGCCCGACACCTCGTCACCCGCGGCGACGGTGGCAACGGCGACGACCGCTTCGACCACGGATGTGACGACCGGCGGCGCGGCGGATGGCGGCGCGCCCCCTGCCGGCACCGCGCCCTCGACCGGCGACAGCGGCGTTGCGCCCGCGGCCACCGCCGCGGCCGCGCCGGCGACACCCGGCGCCGACGCAGCGGCCGTCGGCGAGCCGGCAGCCACCGAGCCGGCCGCGACGGCGCAGGAGGACGACTTCACCGAGGCTCCAACCACCCCCGGTGACGAGGAGGACGAGGGGCCGACGATCGGCGCGCCGGCGCCGTACGCGCCGCCGCCTGCGGCGGAAGGGGCCGGTGACCTCAAGTACGGCCGCGATGTCGACGGCGGCTACGCCATCTACCGGCTCAAGAAAGGCGAGGCGCTGTACTCGGCCGTGGTCATCCGCTTCACCGGCCGCGTCGACGTGCAGGAGGTCAACGACCTGGCGGCGAAGGTCGCGCGCCGCAGCGGTATCGACGACGTCACCGTGATCCGGGTCGGCTACCCGGTGAAGATCCCGATCGACGACCTGCTGCCCGAGTACCTGCCGCGCGACGATCCTCGCCGCCAGGCGTGGGAGCGCAGCCACGCCGCGGTCGAGCGCTACACCAACGCCGCCGGCAGCCGCGACCTCGACGGCGTGGCGGTGATCCTCGACGCCGGCCACGGCGGGCGCGACATCGGCGCCTCGCACAACGGCGTCTGGGAGCACGACTACGTCTACGACGTCCTGTGCCGCGTCAAGAAGCTGCTCGAGACCACGACCCGGGCGCGTGTCCTGCCGACCATCAAGGACCGCGATGAGGGCTACACGATCCGCGACACCACGCGCCTGCCGCGCAGCCGCAGCGAGGTGCTGCTCACCAGCCCGCCGTTCCCGCTGAGCGGCACCGTGCCGAGCGTCAACCTGCGCTGGTACCTGTCGAACGCGTGGTACCGGAAGCTCACCGGCGAGGGTGTCGACCCCGACAAGATCGTCTTCACCAGCCTGCACGCCGACGCCCGCCATCCGTCGCTGCGCGGCGCCATGGTCTATGTTCCTGGGGCGGAGTACCGGCGCGGCCGTTACGGCAGCGCCGGCCCGGTCTACGCGCGCTACCGCGAGGCGCGCGAGACACCGTTCGTCAGCTTCACCCGCGAGCAACGCGAGCGATCGGAAGGGTTGTCGCGGCAGTTCGCCGCCGCCCTCATCGATGCCTTCGCCAACCGGCAGGTGGCGGTGCACCCGTACGGGCCGGTGCGCGAGCGGATCATCCGCCGCGGCCGCTCCTGGGTGCCGGCGGTCCTGCGCTGCAACGTCGTGCCGGTGCAGGTCCTGATCGAGATCAGCAACCTGAGCAACCCCGAGGACAGCCGGTCGCTCGCCGATCCGGCCTACCGCCAGCGGGTGGCCGAGGCCTATGTCGAGGGGCTGGCGCGCTACTTCTCGGCGCCGTCCACGAACCGCCCCGCCGTCGCCGCCGGCGTCGGCAGCCGCAGCCGCTGACAACGGGCGTCGCCCGCCAGCGCATCGACGGCGGGTGCGCGCCCGGCGATAGGGGCGCTAGTCGACGAAGCGCGCTTCGACGTCGAGGTAGACCGCCACAGGCTCGCGGTCGTTCCCCGTCGCTGCGGGTCGTGTCGCCGGCGTGAAGAGCAACATCTTCGCCGCCTCGGCCGCGCGCGCGTCGAGGGCGGCATCACCGCAGCTCTCCTGGAGCGCGGCGTCGGTCACCGCGCCCGCGGCATCCACAGTCAGGCGCAAGCGCGCGGGGCGCGGCGGCGGCTTGGTCCCCGGCGCGAGCGTCACGCGAATCGCCGGGTGCGGCGGCGTCACGCCCTCGCCGGCGGCACCACCCGCGCCGGCAGCGGCCACGCGCGCCACCCCCGCCGCCGCCAGATCGATCGGCGCGTCGCCGCCGGTGGGCGGCCCGATTTCCGAGCCGTCGGCGTCGATCGCGATCCGTGTCGCGCGCGGCATGCCGTCATAGGCCGCCGGTGTGAAGGTCCAGGCCATCGCCATCGCCCACAACCGCTCCGCCTGCGGCGTGTCGGCGCGCGCGAAGCGGACGTCGAGCGCCTTGCCGTTGGCGCCGATCGCCACGTCGAGCCGCGCCGCGGCGACGGCGGGGTCGGGGGCGATCGGCGCGCGCGCCAGCGCCGGGGCGGTCCACAGCCGGTTCTTCGGGTCGTACGGGCGCGGCTTGTCGGGGCCGGTGAGGACCTCGCCCGACCCCGTGGGCGAGACATCGAGCGAGGCGATGCCGTCGCGCACCGCGCGCTTCTCGAGACGGATGCTGACCGGCACTTTCACGAGCGGGTTGTCGTTCAGGTCGCGCGGCAGCGAAGCGATGCGCCGGGCGATCTCCAGTCCGTCGACCACCTCGGCGAAGATCGTGTAGCGCCCGTCGAGCCGGGGAATGTCGGCGATGGCGATGAAGAACTGGCACGAGCCGCTGTCGGGATCGACATCGCGCGCCATCCCGACCGTGCCCGGCCGGTAGTGCAGGCGGTCGCTGAACTCCGCCTTCAGGCGGCGGTCGGCCTGCCCCTCGCCGTCGTCGGCGCGGTCGTCGTTCTTCGAGTTCGGGTCGCCTCCCTGGACGACGAAGTGCGGGATCACGCGGTGGAACGTGGTGCCGTCGTAGAAGCCGGCCGCGATCAGCTCCTTGACGTAGCGCACGTGCCCGGGGGCGTCCTTCGGCAGGAAGCGCCAGGTGATCTCGCCGAGCGGCGTGCGCACGACGGCGACCTCCTCGGTGGCGGCGCGCGCCCCGGGCGCCGCCGCGAACAGCAGGAGCGCCCCCGCGAGCGCGGCGGCGCGGATGGCGGTGCGGCGAAAGGTGGCGACCATGTGGGCGACGGCGCGGCGCATGCCGCGGACTGTGCGGCAACTCGCGGGCCCAGGTCAAGCGGCGCGGGTGGCCGGCCCCCGCAAACGACAACGGGCGCCGCCGGCCGATGCTCCGGGGCGCCCGTGCCGTCCGCCGCCCGGGACGAGCCCGGGAGGGCGGCTACAGGAGAACGATGACGATGACGAGGAAGGTCACGGCGAAAATCAGTCGGCAGTTCATCGTTTCACCTCCGTGGCGGGGGTCCAGGCCCCCGCCGGAAAACGGCACCTCAGATGGCTGCTGCGGCCACGGGCGGCGGCGGAGCCAGCGGAGGCTCCGGACCGCCGATCACCGACTGGCGGCGCGCCTGCCGGGCGGCCCAGAGGCTGATGACGATCGCCCCGAAGCCGACGAAGAGCGTCGCGAAGATCGCCAGCTTGCCGATGAACGGGATGGAGAAGACCACGTAGAGCAGCGGCACCCCGACGAGGAGCGCCACGAACGGCGAATGCCCCTGGCGGCCGAGACGGGTCAGGGCGTAATCGCCGAGGAACACCGCCACCGGCACCTGCGACAGGTAGACCAGCAGCAGCCAGGCGAGACCGACCAGCAGGGCCGCCGGGATGGTGATAATCAGGATGCACGACAGCAGCGCGGCCACCGGCACGACGATGATCGTGATGAAGCCGATGCCGGCGCTGCGCAGCGCGTCGCCGCGCACCGCCGACACGATCGCGGGGGCGCTGCGGCGGAACAGGGCCAGCACGCCGAGGCCGGACAGCAGAGCCGTCGCCATGAAGACGAACCATTTCACGAAGCCGTGCGTCGTGACAGCGGCCTGCTTCTGCTCGGGGCTGTAGATCACGTCGCCGATGACGACCTTGGTGGCGTCGGTGTCGAGCCGATCGCGCGCGGTGTAGTTGAGATCGCCGGCGACATGCGCGTCGGGATCGACCTCGACAATGTCGCCCTTGAGGGTGGCGCTGCCGCCAACCTGGCCGGTCAGCGCGACCTGACCTCCGGTCGCAGAGAGATCACCGTCCACCTTGCCGTGCATCTCGAGGTCGGCGCCCTTGAGGTCGGCGTCGCCGGTGATTTCGGCGCTCTTCTCGACCACCACCGAGCCGCACACGGCGATCAGATCGCCGTCGATCCTGCCGCGCACCTTGAGGTCGGCGCAGAACACCCGCACGCTGTCGCCCATCGTGCCGGCGAGATCGGCCGACTGCACCCAGGCGTTGGTGTCGCCGGTGACGGTGCCGCCGTCCATGATCTCGACCTCGCGCCCGAAGACATGCAGGTCGCCCTGCTGCTCAC
>Ga0210377_10000712_pt1 | contig 31738 bp, 26 predicted proteins | sample PLM4_65_b1redo_FD_155480 | JGI IMG/M metagenome (GOLD analysis project Ga0210377, IMG submission 155480) | Groundwater sediment microbial communities from an aquifer in East River, Colorado, USA - PLM4_65_b1 redo | ecosystem: Environmental > Terrestrial > Soil > Riparian zone | place: USA: East... | reverse complement strand
TGAGCGGAATGGCGAGGAGGTTGGCCGCGAGCCCGTACAGCGCCAGCCGGTTGAAGTGGTAGACGGAGTACGGCGCGGTCGCGAGGGTGGCGATGGTCGTCGTGAGCAGCATGCCGACGACGTAGATTCCGGCGCGGCGAAGAATGCCGGCATTCTCACGCCAGGCGCGGAATTTCTTGTTCAGGGTTTCGTAAGTTGCGATCAGCGCGCAGACGGCGCCGAACGACATCTGGAACGAAGGGCCGGTCACGCTCTCGGGCTCGAACAGCAGCACCAGCACGGCGGCCCACGCGATCAGCCGCATCGACAGCGCCGAGCGGTCGATCATGACCGCAAACAGCACGATGCCGATCATGAAGAAGGATCGTTCCGCCGGCACCGATGCGCCGGAGATCAGGAGATAGGCGACGGCGCCGAGCAGCGCCGCGGCGGCCGCCCATTTCTTGATCGGATAGCGCAGCGCCAAAGTTGGGAACAGCGCGAGGCCGAACCGGATGGTGAAGAACAGAAGCCCCGCGACCAGCGCGAAATGCACGCCCGAGATCGACAGCAGATGGGCGAGCCCGGAATCGCGCATCACCTGCATCGTGTGCTCGGAAATTGCGCCCTGCTCGCCGGTCATCAGTGCCGCATTGATGGCACCCACGTCGCCCGATGCCGACGACTGGATGCGGCGCGTGATGTCGTGGCGCAGCCGCTCGAGCCAGATCGGAAAGTCGAACGCGCCGCCAGCGTCGCGCTCGGCGAGCTTCGGCGCCGCACGCGCGAACCCGACCGCGCCTATCCCTTGGAACCACGCATTGCGCGCGAAGTCGTATGAGCCGGGCGCCGCGGCCCAGGGCGGCGGGTTGAGCTCGGCACGCATCGCGACGCGGTCGCCCGGCCGGAACGCGTCGGCCCCTTTCATGACGCGGATGCGAACGCGGCGCGGCGTTTCCGCCTCGGTGAGCCGCGCGATGCGTACATGGTCCAGCAACACGCGATGGCCGCTCGCCAGCGCGTCGATAGAGACGATCCGTCCCTCGAGGGCGACGGGACCGAGCTTGCCGGCGATCACCGGTCCGGCGACCAGCGCGGTGCGGAGCTGAGCCGTCGCGAACCCGGCGGCGAGCATGGCGGCCGCGAGCGCCGCGATCAGCGCGAATTGCCGATGCCGTATCGTGAACGCGAGCCCGAGCGCGATCAGGGTCGCGCTTCCGCCGAGCCACGGCGCCGGCTCGGCCGGCAGCGCGAAATAGGCGAGAATGCCGCCGCCGAACAGCACGGGCAGCCAAAGCGGCCAGCGGTCGCGCTCCGCGCCGAAAGCCTCTACGGCGCGTGCGAGCCCGCCCAGCAAGTATTGACGTTGACCAGCCACCGACGCGAGCCGCATCGCATCCCTCCCGTTTCGAGATTAGCCGGTTTCGTTCTTTGCCCGGCGCCCGTCGGGAAAACGATCCACAGGATTTTTGACCGGGTCGGTGCGGCGCGTCGGGCTTGCAGGGCGGGGAGAAGATGGTAAGAACCCGGCCATGTCCGTCGTTACCCGTTTTGCTCCTTCGCCCACCGGCTTCCTCCATATCGGTGGGGCGCGCACGGCCTTGTTCAACTGGCTGTTCACCCGCCATCATGGCGGCGTATTCCGCCTGCGCATCGAGGACACCGACCGGGCGCGCTCGACCCAGGAGGCGATCGACGCCATCCTCGACGGGCTGCGCTGGCTCGACCTCCATTGGGACGGCGAGGTTGTCTACCAATCGAAGCGGCTCGCGCGCCACGCCGAGGTGGTGAAGGACCTGCTCGCGGCCGGGCGGGCCTATCGCTGCTGGGCGAGTCCGCAGGAGCTGGCCGCGATGCGCGAGAAGGCCAAGGCGGAGGGGCGCTCGCCGCGTTACGACGGCATGTGGCGCGACCGCGATCCTGCCACGGCGCCCGCCGGGGTCGATCCCGTTATCCGGTTTCGCGCGCCGCAGGACGGCGAGACGGTCATCGCGGACCTGGTCCAGGGCGAAGTCCGCGTATCGAACGTCGAGCTCGACGACATGGTGTTGCTGCGCAATGACGGCACGCCGACCTACATGCTTTCGGTCGTGGTCGACGACCACGACATGGAGATCACTCACGCGATCCGCGGCGACGACCATCTCACCAATGCGTTTCGCCAGACGCAGCTTTTCCTGGCGCTCGGCTGGATGCCGCCGCAATTCGCCCATATCCCGCTGATCCATGGTGCGGACGGCGCCAAGCTGTCGAAGCGTCACGGCGCGCTGGGCGTCGGCGAGTACCGGGCGATGGGCTTCCTGCCCGAGGCTGTGCGCAACTACCTGCTGCGGCTCGGTTGGGCGCACGGCGACGACGAGATCATCTCGACGCAACAGGCGATCGACTGGTTCGACCTGCCCCAGGTCGGGCGCTCCGCATCGCGCTTCGACATGGACAAGCTCCTGAACCTCAACGCCCACTACATTCGCGAAGCCGACGATGCGCGTCTGGTCGATCTGATCGTCCCTCGGCTGGAGGCGCGCGGCGACGGCATTCTCGATGATCCCGGAAAGGCGCGGCTGCTCGCCGCCATGCCGGGGCTCAAGCCGCGCGCGAAGACGCTGAACGAGCTCGCCGACAACGCCGCGTTCTACGTACGCCGCCTGCCGCTCGCCTTCGACGCGAAGGCGGAGAAACTGCTGACGTCGGAAGCGTGGGCGCGGCTCGGCAGGCTTCGCGCAGTTCTCGACGGACAATCCGACTGGGCCGGGCCGGCGCTCGAGGAATCCGTGCGCCGCTTCGCCGAGGCCGAGGGCGCCAAGCTGGGGGACGTCGCCCAACCGCTCCGCGCCGCGCTGACCGGGTCCACGGTCTCGCCCGGAATTTTCGAGGTCATGACTGCGCTGGGACGACGCGAAACCCTGGCACGGCTCGAAAAAAATGCTTGAATTTCAATCACTTTCGCGAGGATTCGCCAGTTTGAATTATTAACTAAACTAGCGTATCTGTTGCACTGCAATAGATACCAAGAGGGGGGACGCCGCATGGCGGAAACGAGCACGGCCGCGAGAGCCAACGCGCCGAGGGAGACCATCACCCTCACGGACAACTCGACCGGCAAGCACACCGAGCTGCCGCTAATAACCGGCACAGACGGGCCCAAGGTGCTCGACATCCGCAAGCTTTATTCCGATCTCGGCGTATTCACCTACGATCCGGGCTTCATCGCCACGGGCTCGTGCGAATCCAAGATCACCTTCATCGACGGCGATGAAGGCGTACTGCTGCACCGCGGCTATCCGATCGAGGAGCTGGCCGAGAAGTGCGACTTCATGGAGGTTTGCTATCTCCTCCTCTACGGCGATCTGCCGACCAAGGAGCTGAAGTCCAAGTTCGTGCACGACATCACCTATCACACGATGCTGCACGAGCAGATCAATTACTTCTATCGCGGCTTCCGGCGCGACGCGCACCCGATGGCGGTGATGTGCGGCGTGGTGGGCGCGCTGTCGGCCTTCTATCACGACTCCACGGATATCACCGACCCGCGCCAGCGCATGGTCGCGTCCTATCGCCTGATCGCCAAGATGCCGACGGTGGCAGCCTGGGCCTACAAGTACTCGGTCGGCCAGCCGTTCATCTATCCGCTGAACCATCTCGGTTTTTCGGAGAACTTCCTGCACATGATGTTCGCGACCCCGTGCGAGGACTACAAGGTGAACCCGGTGCTCGCCAAGGCGATGGACCGGATCCTGATCCTGCACGCAGATCACGAGCAGAACGCCTCGACCTCCACCGTGCGTCTTGCCGGTTCTTCGGGCGCCAACCCGTTCGCCTGCATCGCAGCCGGCATCGCCTCGCTTTGGGGTCCCGCCCATGGCGGCGCCAACGAAGCGGTTCTGAACATGCTGAAGGAGATCGGGTCGAAGTCCCGCGTGAACGAGTTCATCAAGCAGGCGAAGGACCCGAACAGCAATTTCCGCCTGATGGGCTTCGGTCATCGGGTCTACAAGAACTACGACCCGCGCGCGAAGATCATGCGCCAGACCTGCTACGAGGTGCTCGAGGCGCTTGGCAACAAGGATGAGCCGCTGCTCGACCTCGCCATGGAGCTCGAGCGCATCGCGCTGGAGGACGAGTACTTCGTCAAGCGCAAGCTCTACCCGAACGTCGACTTCTATTCGGGCATCATCTTTCAGGCCATGGGCATCCCGACCTCGATGTTCACCGTGCTGTTCGCGGTCGCGCGCACGGTGGGCTGGATCGCCCAGTGGAACGAGATGATCGAGGACCCGAACCAGAAGATCGGCCGTCCCCGCCAGCTCTACACCGGCGCAGCGCGGCGCGAGATCCTGCCAATCGTGAAACGAGGCTGAATTTGGCTGTCATCCCGGATGCAGCGCATCACGAAGTGGTGCGCTGCTGATCCGGGACCTCGCACGATCCCGGGTCTGCGGCGCACCGCTACGCGCTGCACCGCGCCCGGGATGACCGTCTTCGGCGGTCATTTGCGTTCGATCAGCTCGATCTTGTAGCCGTCGGGATCCTCGATGAAGGCGATCACCGAGCCACCATGCGCCATGGGTCCGGGCGGGCGCGGGATCTTGACCCCTTCCTCGCCGAGACGTTCGCAGGTCTTGTAGATGTCGGGCACGGCGATCGCGATGTGGCCGTAGGCGGTGCCGATCTCGTAGGGCTCCTTGCGCTCCCAGTTGTGCGTCAGCTCGATCTCCGCCGCGCCGGGATTGCCTTCTCCATACGCGACGAAGGCGAGCGTGAACTTGCCGGTCGGGAAATCGCGCCGGCGCAGCAGCTTCATGCCTAGCAACCGCGTGTAGAAGTCGATCGACTTGTCGAGGTCCATGACGCGCAGCATCGTGTGCAGGAAACGGAAATCCTGCGTGTCAGCATCGCTATGTGCGCGGCGTTCGGCCGTGGACGTTTCATTGGCCATGATGCTTCTCCCGTCGGTCAATATCTATCTTAGCACCGATCTCCTGCAGCACCACGCGCGCCGCCCGCTCCGAAGGCGGTATGTCGCCCGCGCCGAGCATGCGCATGGCTTCGGCGACCGCCAGGAGCTGCGCCGCTCGCGCGGATTTGTCGGTCAAAAGCTGCGTGACCGCATCGGCAAGCCGGTCGGGCGTGCAGTGGCCTTGCAGAAGCTCGGGCACGGCGAGGCGATCGAGCAGAAGATTGGTGATGGTGACGTAGCTCACCTTCACCATGCGCCGCACGACGCGATAGGTCAGCGGGTTAATGCGGTAGGCGATGACGGTCGGCACGCGCGCGAGCGCGAGCTCCAGCGCGACGGTGCCCGATGCCGCCAACGCCGCATCCGCGGCTGCCATCGCGGCATACTTGTCGCGATCGCCCTCGACCACGATAGCGTGCGCCGGAAAGCGCGAAGCGGCCGCGCGAACCTCGGCGGCGACCGCCGGCACGGTGGGCAGGACGACGGCAAGGTCCGGAAAGCGCCGCTGCAAGATGGCGACCGTGGCCGCGAACGGTGCGAGCATGCGCCGCACCTCGCCACGCCGGCTGCCCGGCAGGATACATAGGAGCTTCGCGTCCCCCGCAATGCGGTGATCGGCACGAAAGGCCGGACCGTCGCCCGCATCGGCGCCGCTTTCCACCACGGGATGGCCGACGAAAGTGGCGGCGAGGCCCACACGCTCGAAGTAGGGCGGCTCGAACGGCAGCAAGCACATCAGGTGATCGATGGTGCGCGCGAATTTCGCCGCCCTCCCCGGCCGCCACGCCCACACCGTAGGCGCGACGTAATGGATCAGCTTGGGCCGACCCGGCGGGAGGCGCCGCCAAACCCCGGCGCAGAACGACGGCGCGTCGATCGAAACCACGGCGTCGGGGCGGGTGTCGCGGATCGCCTTCGCGGTTTCGCGCATGCGCCCGAGCAAGCGCGGGATGCGCGGCGCGACCTCGAACAATCCCATCACCGACAGATCGGAGATCGGGAAGATGCTGCGCATCCCCTCCGCTTGCATACGTTCGCCCGCGAGGCCGGCGAAGCGGATATCGTCGCCGCCGACGCGGCGCAGCGCCGCCATCAGCCGGGCGCCGAGCGCGTCGCCCGATGGCTCGCCGACCATGAAGAAGATCAGGGGCATGTGATTCCGACGACGAACAGCCCGGCGGCATCGGCGCGTCGCGCCATCTCGTCGCGGTCGAGGACGAGTGCGCCGCCCGCCTCGACGGCGATGCCTTTCAGCCCGGCGCGCGCGGCGGCGTCCACGGTTTGCGGGCCGATGGTCGGCAGATCGATGCGGCGTTCCTGCCCCGGCTTGGCGACCTTTACGAGCACGCCGCCGGAGCAGCGCGCGATCAGCGCATCGGTGCCTTCCTCCGTTTCGACACCGAGGACGACGCCGTCGCGCACGATGGCGGCTTGACCCTTGTCCGCCCGGCCCAGCTCGCGCGCCGCGGCGACGCCGCGCGCGATATCCGCGTATGCGTCGGCGTCCGGACGATGGACGCCATAGGGTCCTTCGACGGCGAGCAGATCAACGAGCACCTCGTCGGCGCCGACGACGCGGAAGCCTTCATCCTCGAGCGCCCGTACGATGGCGCCCAGCAGCGCGTTATCGCCGGCCTTGAATCCGCCGGCGAGCTTGGCGAAGACGGCGAGCGTCTTGCGGTCGGGCCGGAGCGCGACGAGGCTGGGGCGCCGCACGCGCCCGGCGAAGACGATCTCCCGCACGCCCGCGTCGCGCAGCTTCTCGATGCCGGCACCGCCGGCGCCGAGCCGGTTCCAGTCGTGCGGCACGCCCTCGGTCAGCGCGGGGTCCGCCTGCCCCTCCAAAGCGAGGACGTGGAAATCGCGTCCCGTCGCGCGGCAGGCGGCGATGAGGTGCAACGGCAAGGCGCCGCCCCCGGCGACGATGCCGAGCTTGGGCCTCATCTCGCGACGGGCTCGGAAGGAGGCTTGGGCTCAGCCCGCGGCGGCCGCGCCATGCTCCGCGCGGGGCTGGCAGATGGAGCGGGTCGAGTCCGAACGAATGAAGTCGACGATGTCCATGACCGCCTTGTTGTCGCTGTAGGTTTCGACCGCGTCCTCGAGACGTTCGGCCATGGTGCCTTCCTCGGCGAACAGCAGCCGGTAGGCTTTGCGTAGGACCGCGATGTCGGCGCGGGAAAATCCGCGCCGCTTGAGTCCGATGACGTTGAGTCCCGCGAGACGTGCGCGATTGCCCATCACCGAGCCGTAAGGGATGACATCCTGCTCGACGCCGGACATGCCGCCGACCATGGCGTGCGGACCGACGCGCACGAACTGATGCACCGCGGAGAGTCCACCCATGATCGCCCATTCGCCGAGGCTGACATGGCCGCCCAGCGTGGCGTGGTTCGCCATCACGACATGGTTGCCGATCCGGCAATCGTGCGCGACGTGGGTCGACATCATGAACAGGCAGTTGTTGCCGATTTCGGTCAGCATGCCGCCGCCGTCGGTGCCGGGATTCATGGTGACGTATTCGCGGATGATGTTGTTGGCGCCGATCACGAGCTGCGAGGGCTCGCCTTTGTACTTGAGGTCCTGCGGCTGCGTGCCGATCGAGGCGAAGGGATAGACATGCGTATTGGGGCCGATCGAGGTGATGCCGGAAACGACGACGTGAGAGAGCAGCCTCACCCCTTCCGCCAGGGTGACGCGTGGACCTACGACACAGTAAGGCCCGACCGATACGCCATCGGCGAGCTCCGCGCCCTTCTCCACGATGGCGGTCGGATGGATGTCGGCCATTTGGATTCCTTTACTCGTCCAGGATCATGGCGGCGTAGATCGCCTCCGCCACCAAGGTGTCGCCGACTCGGGCCTCGCCTTTGAACTTCCAAACCGATCCGCGGTTGCGCTGCTTCGTGACGTGTACGGAAAGCGTGTCGCCGGGGAACACCGGCTTGCGGAACCGCGCCTCGTCCACCGACATGAAATAGACGAGCTTGCCCTCGAATGCCTTTCCGAGCGTGTGCACGACGAGCACGGCCGCGGTCTGCGCCATGGTCTCGATGATGAGCACGCCGGGCATGACCGGGCGCTGCGGAAAATGGCCCTTGAAGTAGTCCTCGTCGGGCGAGATGAATTTGACGCCCGTCGCGCGCTCATTGGCCACGACATCGACGACCTTGTCGAGCATGAGGAACGGATCGCGGTGCGGAATCATCTGCATGATCCGTTCGCGGTCGAGCTCGGCGACCACACCTTGCATCGTATCCGTATCAGTCATTCCGCTTTGTTGCGAGCTTGGCCAAGATGGTGACCTGTCTCCAATATTGCCGCACGGGCACCGAGGGCGTGCCGATCACCGTTTCGCCCGCGCCGACATCGCGCATCACGCCGGCCTGCGCGCCGATGCGCGCACCTGTGCCGATCCTGAGATGGCCGGTGAGCCCGCCTTGGGCCGCGATGACGACGTGATCCTCCAAGACCGTACTGCCGGAGATGCCGGATTGTGCGACGACGATGCACCCCCTCCCGAGGCGGACGTTGTGCCCGATCTGTACCAAATTATCAATCCTGCAGCCGGTGCCGATCACCGTGTCCGGTCCTGCGCCGCGGTCGATCGTCGTGTTGGCGCCGATCTCCACGTCGTCTCCGATGACCACACGCCCGAGCTGCGGTACCCGTACGTGGCCGGCCGGATCCGGCGCAAAGCCGAAGCCGTCCTCGCCGATCCGGGCACCCGCGAGAATACGGACGCGTGATCCGGCGACGGTATAGCGCAAGGATGCGCATGGCCCGATCCGGACCTCATCGCCCAGCACGACACCCGCCCCGATGACCGCCCCGGCACCGATCGTACAGCCACGACCGATCTCGGCCCGAGCGCCGACGACGGCGCCAGGTTCGATCACCGTGCCCTCGCCGATCCGCGCCGTGGCGTCGACAAAGGCTTGGGGAGCCCGATGCGTCGTCTCGGACGTTCGTTCGGGATAGAACGACTGCGCGATCAAGGCGTAGCCGCGATAGGGATTCTGGGTCACGAGCAGGACCATACCGTCCGGCGCATGGTCGGCACGGTCAGGCGTGACGAGGCAGGCTCCGGCGCGACTCGCCTTGAAGGCCTCCAGATAGCGCGGATTGTCGAGAAAGCTGAGATCGTCAGGGCCGGCAGCATCCAGCGGAGCGACGTCGCGCGCGACCCTCTCTCCCGTGCCGGCCGGCCGCAGCTCCGCCCCGGCGAGCCGCGCCAACTCGGCGAGGCGAAACGGCCCTGCCGCGGTATAGAATCGCCGGTCGGGCATTGCCTCTACTTCTTCTGCTGATCCTTCGGCGCCGGTTGGGCCTTCGGAGCGGCTGGGGTCTTCGGAGCGGCCGGTTGACGCGGCGCCGCGCCTTGGGTCGGCGGGGCGACCTTGAGCGTTATGTTCGGGATCTTGTCGTCCACGCGCTTGAGGATCTCGTCGGTGATCTCGAGGTTGCGCGCGACGATGACGATCGTATCCTTGGGCAGCACGAGGTTGATGCCGCGTTCGCGCGCGACATCTGCCGTCACTTGAACCAGGACGTTCCTGATCTGTGTGAGGCCGCCGGACAAGGTGTTGTCGAGGATGCGCTTTCTCTCATTGACTTGATTGGCCAGCGATTGCTCGCGTTGGCGCAGCGCGTTGACGCGCTGGCCGAACGCTTCGGGCGCGAGGACGGCGCGCTGCGAATCGAGCTGCTGGGCCTCGGCCGTTATCGCATCGCGATCTTTGGCGATCTCGTCCTCATAGCCTTTTCGCAGCTTCTCGAATTGAGGCTGCATGCTTTGGCCGGCCTTGGAGCGCTGCATCACCTCGTTGATGTCGATGACCGCGATGATCGGCGCCTCGATCTGCTGCGCTGGGATGGGCGCGGCCGGGGCTTGCGCCGCGGGCTTTGCCGCCGGCGCCTGACCCTGTGCCGAGGCCGGCTGCTGCGCGAGGGAGAGCGTCGCAGCGGCCGCCAAAACCCGAATGAACGTCTTCATGCTGCCCTTCCTGTCAGAAGCGGGTTCCGAAACTGAAGTGTATCAGTTCCGTCTTGTCGAATTCCTCTTTGCGGAGCGCTTTGGCGAGGTCGATCCGGATGGGGCCAAAAGGCGACTTCCACGCCAATCCCACGCCGGCCGAGACGCGCAGGGAGCCGGTGTCCGTGCCGCTGGCGAGTTCCGTGTCCGCCTTGCGCAACGTACCGACGTCGATAAACGCTTTGCCGAGGATCGCGAACTCGCTCGGCAGTCCCAAGGGATAGCTGAACTCCGTCGTGGTCACGTAGTAAAGATTGCCGCCGAGAGCATCTTCGCTTGCCACGCTGACGTCACGAGGTCCGACGCCGGCCGACTCGAAACCTCGCAGGTTGTCACCGCCGACGAAGAACCGGTCGCCGACTCGAATCTCATCGTTCTTGAGCGGGTAAATGTAGCCTGTCTCGCCGCTGACGCTCAGCACGTAATCCTTGCCGAAGGGGAAGTACACGCCGGCGTCGAGCTTGGAGCGCACGTAGTGGACACTGCCGCCGAGACCTGCCAGGTCGTTGCCGACACGGGCAAACCAGCCCTCCGTGGGATCCTGCCGGTTGTCGCGCAGGTCGTAGATGATCGATTGGCCGATCAGCGAGGTCACGCTGCCGCCGCGCTGCTGCTTGATAAACTGCGACGCATCGTCGGCGACGTTCCGCAATTGGTCGTGGCGCAGCGTGTACTTCCAGTTTTGGCGCCACTCCGACGAGATGTTGTAGCCGGCCCGCAGCGCGAAACCGAGCTCGGTACGGTCGAACGAGGATTCGCGCTGGAAGTTGCGGTCGGTGTTGAACGCGTCGATACCGGCCGCAAGCGGCCGGCCGAGGAAGTACGGCTCGGTAAAGCTCGTATCGATCGCCTTCAGCTTCGTGCCGATGCGAAGATTCGCGCGCAGGTCCTGGCCGCGGCCCAACAGATTTCGTTCGCGAATGCCGATGTCGCCGAGCAGGCCGGCCGTGGTCGATATGCCGGCGCCGAACGAAACTTCGCCGGTCGATTTCTCGCGCACCTCGACCTTGACGACGGTACGGTCCGACGCCGAGCCGGGAACGTTGGTCACCTCCACCTTGTCGAAAAAGCCGAGGTTCTGCAGGTTGCGCCGCGACTGGCGCATGCGCGCGGAGTTGAAAGCATCGCCTTCGACCAGCTTCATCTCGCGGCGGATGACGCGGTCTTCGGTGCGCACGTTGCCGTCGATGTCGATTCGCTCGACGAAGACGCGCGGCCCTTCCTGGATGTCGAAGGTGACGTCGATCGTGAGCTTCTCCCGGTCGCGTCGTACGCGCGGACGGATGTCGACGAAGGCATAGCCTCGCGTGCCCACCTGATCGGTGAGCGCATTGATCGAGCTTTCAACCGCGTCCGCGTCGTACCACTCGCCTTCCTTGACCGTGAGAAACTGGCGAAGCTGGTTCGGATCGAGGTTGCGCAACCCGCTGACGAGGTCGACCTTGCCGAACTTGTAGCGTTCGCCTTCTTCGATCGTGAAGGTGACGAAGAAATCGCTTTTCGACGGCGCGAGCTCGGCGACCGCGGAGACCACACGAAAATCCGCGTAGCCGTATTTGAGATAGAACCGCCGGAGGAGCTCGCGATCGAAGGTGAGCCGATCCGGATCGTACACATCCGCGTTGGACAGGAAGCGATACCAGGCGCTTTCCTTGGTCTGGATCGCCTCGCGCAGGCGAGAGTCGGAATACTGCTTGTTGCCGACGAAGGTGATGCGCCGAATGCCTGTGAGCGGGCCTTCGTCGATCTCGAATATGAGGTCGACGCGGTTCTGCGGCAGCTGGATGATCTTCGGCTCCACCGTGGCCGCGAAGCGGCCGGATCGGCGGTAGATGTCGATGATGCGCTGCGCGTCGCGCTGCACGCGCGCGCGGGTGTAGACGACGCGCGGCCGAAGCTGAATTTCGTTGTTGAGGTCTTTGTCCTCGATGCGCCGATTTCCTTCGAAGGCCACGCGATTGATGATCGGATTTTCGACAACGCGCACGACAACGGCGCTGCCCTCCTGGCGCAACGTCACGTCGGCGAACAGACCGGTGGCGAAGAGGCTCTTCAACGACTTGTCCAGCTCCACCGGATCCATCGGATCGCCGACGTGGACCGACATGTAGGAGCGGATCGTTTCCGGCTCGATGCGCTGCGCGCCCTCGACGCGGATATCGCTCACCTTGTCGCCGGAACCGAGCAGCTGCGCCCCGGCGCTCGACGAAACGAGCAGGCCGATCAGCGCGAATAGTGCCGCGAGTGGCTTCAGTCCCCCTGCTCCCCCCCCCACCGGCATCAACCCCGCCGTTTTATCGGGCTTGTCGGGGTCAACTCACGATAACGAGAACAGGCCGGCGACATCGAACGAGACAAGATCGTTCCAAGTGACGAACAGCGCGAAGCACAGGATCAGAGCGATGCCGATGCGGAACCCATATTCCTGGATCCGCTCGGACAACGGTCGGCCACGCACCCATTCGGCGAGGTAGAACATGAGGTGCCCGCCATCGAGAAGCGGGATGGGGAACAGGTTGAACAGGCCCAAATTGATGGAAAGGATCACCGTGAACATGATCCAAGTGATCGGGCCGTCCTTCGCGGTCTCGCCGGACATCTGCATGATGCGGAGCGGTCCGCCGAGCTCTTTCACGGAGCGGGTGCCAGCCACGATCTGCCATACCGCCTCGAATATCTTGCCCGACATATCGTAAGTTTCGGTCGTCGCGAGCCAGAGAGAGGTCGCTGGATCGTGACGCACGAGCTTGCGGTCGAGGTTGGTGCGCCGAAGACCGAGCCGGCCTTCCCGGCTCTGACCGCCGAAGCGGTTCTTGAATTCCACCGTATCCGGAACGGCCGTGAGCACTGTCTCCGCGCCATCGCGCAGCACGGTCACCCGCAGGCTCGCCCCTGGGCTCTGCTGCACGATGCGCTGTACTTGCTCGAAACGGTCGACGGCGGTTCCGTCGATGCGCACGATGACGTCGCCGGGCTTGAATCCGGCGTGCGCGGCCGCCGATTGCGGATCGACTTCGCCGACGTCGGAGGGCGTATATGGTTGGCCGAGGATGGAAAACAGGGCCGCCATGACGACGATGGCATAAAGCAGGTTCGCCAAGGGTCCGGCGAACACGACGAGGGCACGCTGGCCGAGCGTCTTCCCGGCGAAGCTCACCGCGCGGTCCGCTGCGCTCATGGGTGGCGCGTCGGGGGCGCCGGAATCGGGACGCTCGCCGAACATCTTCACGTAGCCGCCGACCGGGACGGCGCTGATCTTCCAGCGCGTGCCCTTGCGGTCGGTCCAGCCATAGATTTCCGGCCCGAAACCGATCGAGAAGACCTCGACCCGGACGCCGCAATACCGCGCCGCCAGGTAGTGGCCCATCTCGTGCACGAACACGAGCACGCTAAGGACGAGGATCGCCCAGATCGCGTAATGGGGAATACTGGTGATGAAATCCATACTGTGCCTGTCTTTTGGGCCTAACGAGCCCCGGCCGCGCTGAGTTCGGCCAGTTGCGATGCCACTTCCCGCGCCTTGCGGTCAACCTCATACACGTCGGAGAGCGTCCTCAGCGGTCCGACCGGGATACGGTCGAGCGTCATCCCGACCACACGCGGGATGTCCAGGAAACCTATGCTCTCCTGCAGGAATCCGTGCACGGCCACCTCGTTGGCCGCGTTAAGAATAGTAGGCGCGCTCCCTCCCGTTTGCAAGGCTTCCCGGGCCAGGCGAAGGCACGGAAACCGTTCAAAATCAGGCGCTTCGAAGGTAAGTGCGCCGATCTTGGCAAGATCGAGTCGAGCCGACGGCGCCGACATCCGCGCCGGCCAGGCGAGCGCGCAGGCAATCGGCGTGCGCATGTCGGGCGTGCCGAGCTGCGCCAGAACGGAGCCGTCCACGTAGGCGACCATGGAGTGAACGATGGACTGCGGATGGACCAGAATCTCAAGCTTTTCCGGGGGCATGGTGAATAGATAATGAGCTTCGATCAGCTCCAGCCCCTTGTTCATCATGGTCGCGGAATCGACCGAAATCTTGGCCCCCATGTCCCAGTTGGGATGGGCGACCGCCTGGGCCGGGGTGACGCGAGCCATGTCCTCCCGGCGCATGCTGCGGAACGGCCCTCCCGAGGCGGTCAGGATCACGCGCTCGATCGATTCGGGATGGTCGAAATCGAAGACCTGGAAGATCGCGTTGTGCTCGGAATCGACCGGGAGCAACGTCGCCGCGTGCGCCGCCACGGCCTCCATCATCAGCGGACCGGCGGAAACGAGGCATTCCTTGTTGGCGAAGGCGACCGATGCGCCGCGCCTGACGGCAGCCATGGTCGCCTCGAGCCCGGCGGCGCCTACGATCGCGGCCATGACCCATTCGGCTGGCCGCTCGGCGGCCTCGACCAGGGCCGCTGGCCCACAGCCGATCTCGATCCCGGTGCCGGCCAGGCCCTCTTTGAGCGCGGCATACTTGGCAGGATCGGGTACGGCGACGAATTTCGGCCGTAGCTCTCGTGATTGCTGGATCAGCAGATCGATGTTGTTGCGCGCCGTGAGCGCCTCGACCTCATAGTCGTCGCGGTTGCGCAACAAGAGATCGATCGTGCTGCAACCGATCGATCCCGTCGATCCCAATATGGTGACACGCCGCTTCATTCCGGCCTTTTTCCCACGCGTTCCTTCGACCGGCGTCACCATGCTCGCGCGTCGCTGTTGATGGCCAGGAGGAGTAGCGCAAGGGCGGGCCCTGTTGTCAACAGCCCGGCGACGCGATCGAGGACGCCGCCATGGCCAGGAATGAGTCCGCTCGAATCTTTGAGCCCGAAACGGCGCTTGGCGAACGACACCGCGAAATCCCCAGCCTGAGCCATGACCGCGGCGATGGCACCGAAGGCCACTAGCGGCCCCATCCCCACCGTGCCGGGTTCGATAGCATAGGCAAAGGCGATCGACCAGATGACGGCGCAGGTGACGCCGCCTGCGAGCCCGGCCCAGGTCTTGTTGGGGCTGATGGTGGGGGCGATTCGCGGCCCTCCGACGAGCTTGCCCACCGCATAGGCGCCGATATCGGTCGCCCAGACCGTGCCGAATAGCCAAAGCACGGCATAGATTCCGTGCATGTGGCGGAGCCAGATAAGCGCCGCCCCGGCGAGACCGAGGATTAAAAGCCCGACGAGCAACCATGCATGCGACGACGCGTTACGGCACATGCGCCCCCACTCCCACGCACCGACTCCGACGAACGCGGCTATCAAGAAAGTAAGCGTCACGGGCCCGGCGAACAGGGCCGCGAGGGCCAGAGGCGCCAGCACCAGGGACGAAAGGACGCGGGCGCGGAGAATGGCGGATCGCTAAGCAGTGGCGCCGTAGCGCCGCTCGCGGCGGTGGTACTCGCTCACCGCGAATTCGAGGTCCTTGCGACTGAAATCCGGCCAAAGCGTGTCGAGGAACACGAGCTCGGCATAGGCGAGCTGCCAGAGCAGGAAATTGCTGACTCGTTGTTCGCCCGAGGTGCGTATGACGAGATCGGGATCGGGAATGCCGGAGGTGAACAGCCGGCGCTCCAGCGTCTCTTCGTCGATGCTCTCGGGATCGATGCGCCCCGATGCGACCTCCGCCGCCAAACGGCGCACGGCGGCAGTGATCTCTTGCCGGCTGCCGTAGCTCATCGCCACCACGAGGTTCAGCCCCGTGTTGCTGCTGGTACGGGCTTCGGAATCCTCGATCAGGTCGATGATGTCGGGCGCGAGCCGGGTACGCTCGCCGATGAAGCGAATGCGCACGCCGTTGCTCGACAGCTCGCCGATTTCCTTGCGTAAATACAGGCGCAGCAGGCTCATGAGATCGTTGATCTCGGTCTTCGGACGCTTCCAGTTTTCGAGCGAGAAGCCGTACAGCGTAAGGTAGGAGATGCCGAGCGCCTGCGCCGACTTGATGGCCTCGCGCACCGCCTCGGCGCCGCGAGTGTGACCGGCCGAGCGCGGCAACCCGCGCGCCTTGGCCCAGCGCCCATTGCCATCCATGATGATGGCGACATGGGTGGGCGGCGGGGGGACGTCTCCGTAGTGCGCAGCGGGCGCTGCAGCCGCGCTGGTCGTCGACTTCACGTTCGTCATGAAAAACAACCCCTACGCAATTGTCAGACCTGCATAATCTCTTGGCCTTTTTGCGCCAGCGCCTGATCGATCAGTTTGATATGGCTGTCGGTCATCTTTTGAATTTCATCGCTCCACTGGCGATGTTCGTCCTGTGAAATCTTGTGGTCCTTCTCGAGTTTCTTGAGCTCGTCCATCCCGTCGCGCCGCACGTTGCGCACCGCCACGCGGGCCTGTTCGGAATAGCGGTTGGCGACCTTGGTGAGCTCGGCGCGCCGCTCTTCGTTGAGTTGTGGAATCGGCACGCGCACGAGCTGCCCGTCGCTGGTCGGGTTCAGGCCCAACCCCGCCTCGCGGACCGCCTTCTCGACGCTCTTCACCATTCCGCGGTCCCAGACCTGAACGGTCAGCATGCGCGCATCGGGCACGCTGACGGTGCCGACCTGATTCAGGGGCATCTTGTTGCCATAGGCTTCGACCATCACGGGATCCAGCAGTGCCGCAGAGGCACGCCCGGTCCGCAAGCCGGTGAATTCCTTGCGCAGCACCTCGACAGCGCTGTCCATGCGGCGCTTGATCGAATCGAGATGCGGTTGACCATGAGATTCAGCCATGTCTTTGCCTCTCCTCGCAAATCATGGTGAATTTTCCGTTACCGGCGACGGCCTGAGCGAAAGCGCCGGGATTGTGTATCGAAAACACGACAATAGGAATGGCATTTTCCCGGGCGAGCGAAATGGCAGTGGCATCCATCACCTGCAAATCCCGGGATAGTACGTCCATGTAGGTGAGTCGATCATAGCGTACGACGTCCTTGGTTTTATGGGGATCGGCCGAATACACGCCGTCCACCTGGGTTCCCTTCAGCAAGACATCGCAGCCCATCTCCACCGCGCGCAGTGCCGCGGCGGTGTCGGTCGTGAAGAATGGGTTGCCAGTGCCGGCGGCGAAAATCACCACCCGCCCCTTCTCCATGTGTCGGATGGCACGACGGCGAATGTAAGGCTCGCATATGGCATCCATGCGGATGGCCGATTGTACCCGGGTCTGCACCCCGATGCGCTCCATCGCGTTCTGCATGGCGAGCGCGTTGATCACCGTGGCCAGCATACCCATGTAGTCCGCCGCGCCGCGCTCCATCCCGCGCGCCGCGCCCGAGACGCCGCGGAAGATGTTGCCGCCGCCGATCACCAGACAGACCTGCACGCCACCGTCGACAACCGAGCGCACGTCCTCGGCAATACGGCTGACGATTGCATCGTCGAGTCCGTACTCGGCGTCCCCCATGAGCGCCTCGCCGGAAACCTTGAGGAGCGCGCGCCGCCATCCCATGCGCGTGTCTCCGCTTCGCCTTATTGCCCGAGCGTCGCCTTGACCTCGGCCGCGAAGTCTTTTTCCTCGCGTTCGATGCCCTCGCCGAGCGCGTAGCGCACGAACGATTTGACGACGATCGGCGCGCCGGCGTCCTTGGCGGCCGCTTCGACCACCTTGCGCACCTTGGATTCGCCGTCGATCACCCAGGTCTGCTCCAGCAGCACGACCTCCTCATAGAACTTGCGCAGCCTTCCTTCCACCATCTTGGCGATGATGTCGTCGGGTCGGCCGGACGCCTTCGCCTGCTCGGTGAGGACCTTGCGCTCGCGCTCGAGGGCAGCGGAATCGACTCCGCCGATGTCCACAGATTGCGGATTGGCGGCGGCGATATGCATGGCGAGCTGACGCCCGAAAGCTTCGAGCTTCGCCTTGTCGCCGGTCGACTCCAGCCCGACCACTACGCCGATACGACCGAGCCCGGGTGCCGCCACGTTGTGCACGTACGAAGCCACCGCGCCTTGGCCGACCGATACAGCTTCCGAGCGGCGCAGGTTCATGTTCTCGCCGATGGTGGCGATCAAGGCGGTGAGCGTATCGCCCAGCTTGGCACGCAGATCGTCCACCTGCTTCGCGTTCAGCGCAGCTTCCGCCGCGCTGCGCACGAATGCCTGGAACTTGTCGTTGCGCGCGACAAAGTCGGTCTCGGCGTTGACCTCGACGACTGAACCCTTGGTGCCCGCGACAGCGACGCCGACCAGCCCCTCGGCCGCGACGCGTCCCGCTTTCTTCGCGGCGGCGGCGAGTCCATTCTTGCGCAGCCAGTCGACGGCGCTTTCGAAGTCGCCGGATGTCGCGCCCAGCGCCTTCTTGCAATCCATCATGCCGGCGCCGGTTTTCTCGCGCAGTTCCTTGACGAGTTGTGCGGTGATTTCGGCCATGGTGCTACTCCGCCTGGGCCCCTTCGGCGCCGGCGCCTTCCTCGGGCAGCCGCTCGGGCAACGGTCGCTCGGCCGCGCCGACATCGCTGCCGGTGGCGATCATCTCCTGCTGCAGCCCGTCGAGCACGGCGTCGGCGATCAGCCCGCAATAGAGCCCGATGGAGCGGATGGCGTCGTCATTGCCGGGGACCGGGTAGGTGATGTGATCGGGATTGCAGTTGGAGTCGATCACCGCGATCACCGGAATGCTGAGCTTGGTCGCTTCCTTGATCGCGATCCCCTCTTTGTTGGTGTCGATCACGAACAGGATGTCGGGCAGGCCGCCCATCTCCTTGATCCCGCCCAGCGCCCGCTCCAGCTTGTCGCGCTCGCGCGTGAGGCCGAGCAGCTCTTTCTTGGTCAGTCCCTCGACCTCGCCCGCGAGCTTCTCGTCGAGCTCGCGCAGGCGGCGGATCGATGCGGTGATGGTCTTCCAATTGGTCAGCGTGCCACCGAGCCAGCGGTGGTTGACGTAGTACTGGCCGCAGCGCTTGGCGGAATCGGCGATCACTTCGCTCGCCTGGCGCTTGGTGCCGACGAACAGCACGCGCCCGCCGCCCGCGGCGATGGCGCGCACCGCCGCGAGCGCCGCGCCCAGCATCGGCACGGTCTGCTCCAGGTCGATGATGTGAACGCCGTTGCGCTGACCGAAGATGAACGGGGCCATCTTCGGGTTCCAACGGCGCGTATGATGTCCGAAATGAACGCCGGCTTCGAGAAGCTGGCGCATGGTGAAACTTGGCATTGCCATGCGAGGAGTCCTTTCTCCGGTTGGCCACCGCGGGATGTGAGCCCCCTCAGGGGCACCGGATCGGGCCTCCCCATGACCGGGGCGGCCCGTATTCCCGCGTGCGTGATGGGCGATAGATAGTGCCTATGGGCTATATTCGCAACCGGAATGAGCGTTAAAGCGGTCCTTTATGCCTTGGTTTCGGCAGCCCTTTTCGGGCTGTCCACGCCGTTGGCCAAGCTGTTGATCGGCGCCGTGGACCCGATGCTGCTGGCGGCGATCTTCTATTTGGGCGCGGGGATCGGGCTCGCCGCCTACCGGGCCCTGGCGCATAACCGGGCCGGCAGGCTGATCCGAAACAACGTCAAATGGCTGATTGGCGCGGTCCTGAGCGGCGGCGTGGTCGGACCGATCCTGCTCATGGTCGGGCTCGCGCGCAGCGCGGCCGGCACGGCCTCCCTGCTGCTGACCCTCGAAGGGGTGGCGACGGCGCTGATCGCGTGGTTCGCCTTCCGCGAGAATTTCGACCGTCGCATCGCGGCCGGGTTGGGTTTCATCGTGCTGGGCGCGCTGGTCCTGGCGTGGCAGGGCGACGCATCCGTGGACAGTCTGGTCGGGCCTCTCTGCATCGTGGGTGCGTGCCTCGCCTGGGGCATCGACAACAACTTGACGCGCAATATTTCGGAGTCGGATCCGGTACAGATCGCGATGCTGAAGGGACTCTGCGGCGGGGCGGTGACGCTCGTGCTCGCGCTCGCGGGCGGTGCCTCGATGCCCCCAGCGGACTCTATCGCGCTCGCCGCGCTGGTCGGATTCTTCGGGTACGGCGTGAGCTTGGCATTGTTCATCGTCGCGCTGCGCGACCTGGGCACGGCGCGCACAGGTGCCTATTTTTCCACCGCCCCATTCCTCGGGGCCGCGGCGGCGATGCTTCTGCTGGGCGAGCCGCTGACGATCCGCCTCGTCCTCGCCGGCGTGCTGATGGCCGTCGGCGTCTACCTCCACCTCACGGAACGCCATGCGCACGAACACGCGCATGCCCCGACGGAGCACACGCATAGCCACATGCATGACATGCATCATCGCCACCGGCACGCATCCGGCGATCCGACCAGTGAACCGCACACTCACCGTCATGTCCATGTGAGGTTGCGCCATTCGCACGCTCACGTGCCCGACATCCATCATCGGCACAAACATTGAGCGTGTTGCACGGCCCGCACGCATTTGCGACAGTGGCCCCACCCCCAATGAAAATGAGCGTCCGCCATGCCTGACGATATCGGTATCGATCCCCGTTTTGCCGTGGGCCAACCGGTCCTGCGCACCGAGGACCCGCGTTTGCTGACCGGCGGCGGGCGCTACACCGACGACATCTCGATACCGGGCCAGGCCTACGGCTACCTGCTGCGCTCCACCATCGCGCACGGCCGCATCAAGAAGATCGACACATCGAAAGCGGCCAAGGCGTCGGGCGTCGTCGCGGTTTACACCGGTAGGGATCTGGAAGCGGACGGAGTCGGCGGGCTGCCGAACATCATGCCGGTCAAGGGGCGCGACGGAAACCCGCTCAAGACGCCGAACCATCCCGCGATCGCCACCGACCGCGTGCGTCATGTCGGCGATCCGCTGGCTTTCGTGGTTGCCGAGAGCGTCGGCCAGGCGAAGGACGCCGCCGAGCTCATCGAGGTCGAGATCGAGGAGCTGCCGGCGGTTACCGACATCACGCGCGCCGACAAGGGCGGCACCTTGTACGACGACGTTCCGAACAATATCTGCGTCGACTTCTTCGAGGGGGACGCTGCGGCGACAGAGGAGCAGTTCAAACAGGCCGCGCACGTCACCCGGCTGCGCCTCGACAACAACCGGCTGGTGGCCGCCTCCATGGAGCCGCGCGCGGCGGTCGCGTCCTACGACAAGGCGCAGGAGAAATTCACGATCTACTCACCGAGCCAAGGCGCGTTCGGGCTGCGCGGCGCGCTTGCCGGAATCTTCAAGGTGCCGCCGCCGAAGATCCGCGTCATTTCCGGCGACGTCGGCGGCTCGTTCGGCACCAAGGGCCAAGCCTATGACGGCACGGTCGCGGCGATGTACGCCGCGCGCAAGCTTGGCCGGCCGATCAAATGGTGCTCGGAGCGGCAGGAGGCGTTCCTGTCCGACCAGCACGGGCGCGCGAGCCTGATCGACTGCGAGCTGGCGCTCGACAAGGACGGGCATTTCCTCGCCATCCGCCTGACGGGCTGGGGCGACACCGGCGCCTACGTGACGGCGATGGGCCCCGCCCCGTTTACAAACGTGATCTCGCGCAACCTGCCGAGCGTCTATCGCACCAAGGCGATGGCGGTCTCGATGAAGGCGATGTTCACGAACACCGTGCCGACCGGACCGTACCGCGGCGCGGGGCGGCCGGAATCCAAGTACATCATGGAGCGGCTGGTCGATCAGGCGGCGCGCGAGATGGGCATCGACCGCATCGAGCTGCGCCGGCGTAACTTCGTGCGCAAGGAGGACATGCCCTACAAGACGCCGAACGGGCCGGTCTACGATTCCGGCGATTTCCCGGGCTGCCTGGAGGAGGCGCTGAAGCGCGCCGACTGGGCGGGGTTCGCGGCGCGGCGGAAAGAGTCCGAGGCGCGCGGCAAGCTGCGCGGCATCGGCGTCGCCTCCTACCTCGAGCACACCGCGCCGCCGGGCAAGGAGCTCGCGGATATCCGCTTCAACGAGGACGGCACGATCACGCTCATCTCGGCCGGGAAGGATTTCGGCATGGGCCACGCCTCTCCCTTCTCCCAGGTGCTGCACCAGGCGCTCGGCGTGCCATTCCATCAGATCAGGTTCGACCAGTCCGACACCGACCAGATCCGTGGTCCGGGCGGCTCGGGCGGATCGCGCTCCGCGGTTGCCGCCTCGGGCGCGATCCTGCAAGGCGCCAAGCTGGTGATCGAGAACGGCAAGAAGCTCGCGAGCCACGTGCTCGAAGCCGCGGTCGAGGACATAGAGTTCCAGGCCGGCACGTTCCGTGTCGCGGGCACCGACCGTGCCGTCGGGATCATGGATCTTGCGAAGCAGGCGCCGAAGCTGAAGGGATTGCCTGAGGGCACGCCCAACAAGCTCGACGCCTGGGTGAGCCACGACACCTCGCCCGCCACCTATCCAAATGGCTGCCATATCTGCGAGGTGGAGGTCGATCCCGACACCGGCGACGTCGACATCCTTCGCTACACGATCGTCGACGATTTCGGCAACACGTTGAACCCGATGATCGTCGAAGGCCAGGTACATGGCGGCATCGTGCAAGGCATCGGCCAGGCGCTGCTCGAGCACACGGTCTACGACGAGTCGGGCCAGCTTCTCTCCGGCTCGTTCTTGGACTACTGCCTGCCGCGCGCAGACGATCTTCCGTCGTTCGATTTCCGGATGCGGCCCGATCCGGCGAAGACCAACCCTCTCGGCGTCAAAGGCTGCGGCGAGGGCGGCACGGCGGGCGGCCTCGGAGCGACTCCGTGTGCCGTGCTCGACGCGCTGGCCACACGCGGCGTGATGCATCTCGACACGCCCTTCACCCCGCCGCGCATCTGGCAGGCCTTGCAGGACGCGAAGAGGAAAAAATAGCTTTCAGCGTCCGACGACAGCCGGGCATGTGCTAAATGTGACTTGGCGCATCGTGCGCCAGGAATCCCGTCCATGCCCTCGCACCCGCTGATCGGGACCATCGTTGTCGGTATCGTGCTCGCCTTCGTGTTCGGGGCGGTGGCGAACCGTTGCCGCGTGTCGCCGCTGGTGGGCTATTTGCTGGCAGGCGTCGCGGTCGGGCCCCACACGCCGGGCTTCGTCGCCGACTCCTCGCTCGCAGGCCAGCTCGCCGAGATCGGCGTGATCCTCCTCATGTTCGGTGTCGGGCTGCATTTCTCGCTGAAGGATTTGCTGGCGGTACGATCCATCGCCGTCCCCGGTGCAATCCTGCAGATCGTGCTGGTGACGCCGTTGGGCATGGGGGTCGCCTGGGCGCTGGGCTGGAGCCGCGGTGCTGGGCTGGTGTTCGGCCTCGCGCTTGCGGTGGCGAGCACGGTGGTGCTGCTGCGCGCGCTGTCGGAGCGCCATCTGATCGAGACCATGCGCGGCCATATCGCCGTGGGCTGGCTGATCGTCGAGGACTTGGCGACCGTCGTCGCATTGGTGCTGCTGCCGCCGCTCGCGGGCTGGCTCAAGGGCGAACCGGTCGCTGGCGCCGAAATCGTCGTTCCCGTGGGCATCACCCTCGCCAAGGTCGCCGTCTTCGTCGTTCTCATGCTGCTGGTGGGACGACGGGTGATCCCTTGGATATTGCATGTCACGGCGCATACCGGCTCGCGCGAGCTGTTCCGGCTCTCGGTGCTTGCGGTCGCGCTCGGGGTCGCCTATGTGGCGTCGGAGCTGTTCGGCGTCTCATTCGCCCTCGGCGCCTTCTTCGCCGGCATGGTGATGAGCGAGTCCCAGCTTTCGCAGCAGGCGGCCGAGCAGACCTTGCCGCTGCGCGACGCCTTCGCAGTGCTGTTCTTCGTCTCGGTCGGGATGCTGTTCAACCCGGCCATCGTCATCGACGCGATCTGGCCATTGCTGGCGGTCCTCGCCATCATCGTCGCCGCAAAGGCCGTGGCCTCGACCGTCATCATGTTGGTCCTGCGCCAGAGATGGGAGGCTGCGCTGACGATCGGCGCCGGCCGCGCGCAGATCGGAGAATTTTCTTTTATTATCGCTGCATTGGCGGTCTCTCTTGAGATATTCCCGCAACTCGGGCGCGACCTGATCGTGGCCGGCGCGATGGGCTCGATCCTGATCAATCCTCTGATTTTCTCCGTAGCGGAGCGGCTGCGCCATCGCCTTGCGCCGCGCCTGCCCGAGGCGGAGCCCGAAGAAAAGCTGCACGCGACGACGCTAACCGGGCACACCGTCTTGGTCGGCTATGGCCGCGTCGGGGGCGTTATCGCCGAGGCGTGCCGCGCCCAGGGCGCGAAGCTCGTCGTCATTGAAGAAGCTGAGCCGATCATCGAGCGGCTGCGCGCCGAGGGGGTGGAAGTCTTTCCAGGTCAGTTTCCGCCCGATGAGTTGCTCGCCGCAGCCAATATCGCCCAGGCAAGGCTGCTGTTCGTCGCCATTCCGAACAGTTTCGAGGCCGGCCAATTCGTGGAGCAGGCGCGCCGGGCGAATCCCGGGCTCACCATCATCGCGCGCGGCCATTCCGATACCGAGGTCGACTATCTTGAGAAGCTCGGCGCGAACGCGACCGTCATGGGCGAGCGCGAGATCGCCAGCGCGATGATCGTCCGCGCCTTCGGCTAGATTTCCGCCACGGTAACGCCGGGCAGCGCGGCGATGCGCGAGCGCATGTCGCCTGAGATGGCGTAGGTCTCGCGCAACAGCATCTCGACTTCACGCTCCCCTTCGAGCGGCAGCACGAGGTTGACTCGACCCCTGCCCTGCTTGCTCCCGGCGAACACTTCGCGCAGAGCTGGTAGAAGCGTTGGGTCGGTCACTTGAACGCGGAGGCCGGTGTCTGCATTGGCGACGGCGCGGTCGAGCGGCTCGATCGCCTGAGCGGTGAGCTTGATCTCCTCACCGTCGAGCCGCGCCTCGACCGTCACCAGCAGCGGTGTCTTGGGCTCGAGCTTGTCGCGCACTTCGGACAAGAGCTCCGCGAAGACCACCGCCTCGAAGGCGCCGTCCTTGTCGGTAAACTGAACGAAGGCGAACCGATTGCCGCGCTGCGAGGTACGCTCCTGCTTGCGGACCACGATGCCGGCGAGCTTGAGACGGCGCGCCTCCGCGCCGCGCAGCCGTTCCTTGAGCGCGCCCGAGGGCACGACGCCGATACGCTCCAGGCTCTTGCCGTAGGCGTCGAGCGGATGGGCGGACAAGTAGAATCCAATCGCCTCCTGCTCGTGCGCCAGGCGCTCGATCTCCGGCCAGTCATCCACCTTCGGCAGATCGAGGCGCGGCTTCGCCGTGGCGCCCTCGCCGGTAAACAGGCTCGGCTGCGAGGCATCGCGCCCGCCGGCGGCGGAGCCGGCCATGCGTACCAAAAGATCGGCGCCCTCGCACAAACGGCGCCGGTTCTTGTCGAGTGAATCGAAGGCGCCGGCGCGGATCAGGTTTTCGAGCTGTCGCTTATTGGCGACGCGCGAATCCACCCGCGCGCAGAAATCGCCAAGATCGGTGAACTCCCCGTTCGCCGTGCGCTCCGCGACGAGCGTGTGCATCGCCTGGCCGCCGACGTTCTTCACGGCAGCGAGCGCATAGCGGATCGCGCCGTCCTCCACCGCGAAATCGGCCTCGGATCGGTTGATGTCGGGCGGCAACAATTTGATGCCGATGCGCGTCAATTCCTGGCGGAACAGATTGAGCTTGTCGGTGTTGCCCATGTCGTAGGTCAGGGTCGCGGCGAAGAACTCGACCGGATGGTTCGCCTTCAGCCACGCCGTCTGCCAGGCAATCAGCGCGTAGGCCGCGGCGTGCGATTTGTTGAAGCCGTAACCGGCGAACTTGTCGACTTGCTCGAAGATCATCGTCGCCTGCTTGGCATCGACGCCGCGCGCAACCGCGCCCTCGACGAAGGACTGGCGTTGCGCCTCCATCTCCGCCTTGATCTTCTTGCCCATGGCGCGGCGCAGCAGATCCGCCTTGGCGAGCGAGAAGCCTGAAAGCTTCTGCGCGATCTGCATCACCTGCTCCTGATAGATCATGACCCCGAACGTCTCTGTCAGGATCGGTTCCAGCTCGGGATGCAGGTAGTCGGGCTCCTCTTTGCCCGCCTTCACGGCGATGTATTTCGGGATGTTGTCCATCGGGCCGGGGCGGTAGAGCGCGACCAGCGCGATGATGTCCTCGAACTTGTCGGGACGCATCTGGCGCAGCACGTCGCGCATGCCCGCGCTTTCCAGCTGGAACACCCCCATCGTCTCACCGCGGCCCAGCATGTCGTAGGTCGCCTTGTCGTCGAGCGGGAGGTTGAGCAGATCGATCTCGATGCCGCGGCGCCGCAGCAGTTCCACGGCGCGTGTGAGAACGGTGAGAGTCTTGAGGCCGAGGAAGTCGAACTTCACCAGCCCGGCGGCCTCCGTGTACTTCATCGAAAATTGCGTCGCGATCAGCGGCGAGCGCGGATCGCGGTAGAGCGGCAGCAGCTCCTCCAGCGGCCGGTCGCCGATGACGACACCAGCGGCGTGGGTCGAAGCGTGGCGATACAAACCTTCGAGCTTCATCGCGATGTCGATGAGCTTCGCCACGGTCTCATCCTGGTCGCGCATCTCCTTGAGGCGCGGCTCGGCCTCGAGCGCCTCGGCGAGCGTGGGCGGGTGCGCGGGGTTGTACGGCACCATCTTCGAGATGCGGTCGACCTGCCCGTAGGGCATGCCGAGCACGCGCCCGACATCGCGCAAAGCGGCGCGCGCCTGCAGCTTGCCGAAGGTGATGATCTGAGCGACGCGGTTGGCGCCGTATTTCTCCTGCACGTGCGCGATCACCTCGTCGCGCCGATCCTGGCAGAAGTCGACGTCGAAGTCGGGCATCGACACGCGCTCTGGATTGAGGAAACGTTCGAACAGGAGTCCGAAGCGCAGCGGATCCAGGTCGGTGATGGTGAGCGACCACGCGACGACCGAGCCAGCGCCCGAACCGCGTCCGGGCCCGACGGGAATCCCATGGTCCTTCGCCCAGCGGATGAACTCGGACACGATCAGGAAGTAACCGGGAAAACCCATCTTCTCGATCACGCCGAGCTCGAACTCGAGCCGGTCGCGATACGGCTTCTGCGCTTCGCCCGCGATGGCGTGCAAGCCGAAACGATGCTCCAGACCCGCGCGCGCTTCGCGGCGCAGCGCGTCGGCCTCCGTCTCGCCCTGCTCCGTCGGGAAGGCGGGCAGGATCTCCTTGCGCGGCTTCGGCCGGAAGGCGCAGCGCCGGGCGATGGCGAGTGTGTTGTCGATCGCCTCCGGCAGGTCGGCGAACAAAGCGCGCATCTCGGCCGCGCTGCGGAAACGGTGATCCGGAGTGAAGCGCCGCCGTTTCGGCTCGGCAACGTGGTTGCCGTCGGCGATGCAGATCAGCACGTCGTGCGCCTCGGCCATCTCCTCCTTGGCGAAGTACACGTCGTTGGTGGCGACCAGCGGCAGGTTCTTCTCATAGGCGAGGTCGATCAGGTCGCCCTCGATGCGCTGTTCGGCCTCCATGCCGTGGCGCATCAACTCGACGTAGAGCCGGTGCGGGAACATCGCCTCGAGGCGCTCCAGCCACTCGCGCGCGGCCTGGAGCTGTCCTTCGGCGAGCAGCCGTCCGATCAGTCCGCGCGGCCCGCCGGTCAACGCGATCAGCCCATCCGAATGCGCCGCCAGGTCTTCGAGCGTCACCCGCGGGGCCACGCCCGGCGGCGTATCGATGAAGGCCTTGCTGCCGAGCTTGGAGAGGTTGCGATAGCCGGTTTCGGACTGCACCAGCAGCACCAGCTCGTCCGGATCGGCAACGCGGCCCTGCGGCGCGCCGTTGGCGACCGCCATGCGGGCCACGCCGCCCTGCCCGCCATCGGGGCGCGCGACAAAGAGCTGACAGCCGACGATCGGCTGCACCCCGGCCTTGGCCGCGGCTTCGGAGAACTCCAGCGCACCGAACAAATTGCCCGTGTCGGTCACGGCGACCGCAGGCATGCGTTCGGTGATGCAGAGACCGACCAGCTCGCTGACGCGGATCGCGCCTTCGGAAAGCGAATAGGCCGAATGGACGTGGAGATGGACGAAGTCGGCGTGCGACATCAACGCATTGATTCCAGAACCTTAACGAGTCCGCATCGGAAACAAAAAGGGAACAAACGCCCGATTTTCGGGGGTGATTCCAGGGGGTCAGGATAGGGGTGGGTGAACGTTACGGCAACCCCAATAGATCGTCTCGCGCGATCGACGCGACCTACCGCATGTGGTGAAAAAAGCAGTCCGAAGGAGCCGCCTTCATCCAAAATCTCACCGTGAACGAATCGGGCTCGGGATCAACCGGAGCAAAAGTGGCCGGCGCTTGATGCGCTTCATGCTGGTGCGATACAGCGGCGCGTTGGTGGTGGCGATGGCGAAAGCGAGCCTATCGAGCCCAGTGGGCTTGCGTTGGCGGAAAAACAACATGACGGCCCCTCCATCACTGACCAATCACGGGATAATGCCGATTTTGAAGCGCGCTGGCGATACGTAGCTGCCCGAGGTTCTGGCGGTTATCCCCAAATCGTTAATTGCCTCGATCTTTAAGATCGAGCTTTAAAGCATTGTTTTTATGAGACCATCTTCGATCGTAACCCGGCGATCCATGCGCGCGGCGAGTTCCGGGTTGTGGGTGGCGATCAGCGCGGCGGTGCGGGTCTCGCGTACGATCTTCATCAGCGCGGCGAACACATCGTCGGCGGTGCGGCGGTCGAGATTGCCCGTCGGCTCGTCGGCGAGAAGCACCTGGGGCTGGTTGGCCAACGCTCGCGCAATGGCGACGCGTTGCTGCTCGCCGCCCGACAGCCGCGCCGGTCGGTGGGTCTCGCGCGCCGCGAGGCCGAGCATGTCCAACAGCTCATGGGCCCGTTTGCGGGCCATGCGTTTCCTGGAGCCCGCGATCATCTGCGGCAGGATCACGTTCTCCAGCGCCGAGAACTCGGGCAGCAAATGGTGGAACTGATAGACGAAGCCGAGGGAGCGGCGGCGCAGCTCGGTGCGGCGTCCATCGGACAGGTTGCTCGTCCCGATTCCGGCAATGCGAACCTCGCCTTCGTCGGCGCGTTCGAGAAGCCCGGCGATGTGCAGCAATGTCGACTTGCCGGCCCCCGACGGCGCCACCAGCGCCACCGCCTCCCCCGCCTTGACGCGCAAGGATGCGCCGCGCAGCACTTCGAGCCGGGTTCCGCCTTGTTCGAAGGTTCGCTCGATGTGATCGAGCTCGAGGGAGACCTCGCCGGCCGCCGGGCTATTCATAGCGAAGCGCCTCGACCGGATCGAGCCGCGCCGCGCGCCACGACGGATAGATCGTCGCGGCAAAGGACAGCACCAGCGCCATGACGACAACGGCGACCACTTCGAACGAATCCACCTTCGCCGGCAATTTCGACAAGAAATAGATCATCGGATCGAAGATGACGGCACCGGTCAGGCCCTGCAGCCATTGCCGAATGGTCTCGATGTTGAGCGCGAAGGCGAGGCCGAGCGCGAATCCCAGCAAAGTTCCGACAATGCCGATGGAGGCGCCGGCCAGCAGGAAGATGCGCATGATCATGCCGCGTGTTGCACCCATGGTGCGCAGGATGGCGATGTCGCGACCCTTGTCCTTCACCATCATGATCATGCCGGCGATGATGTTGAATGCCGCAACGACGATGATGAGAGTCAGGATCAGGAACATGACGTTGCGCTCGACGGCGATGGCGTTGAAATAGCTCTTATTGGCATCGCGCCAGTCGACCAGCCGCACCGGTCGCCCCTGCAGCGCGCGCGCGACCTCGGCGCGCACCTGCGACACGTTGTCGGGATCATCGGCCATGACCTCGATCTGGGTCACGCCTTCGTCGATGTTGAAGAACGCCTGCGCCGCTTCGAGTGCCATGTAGACGAACGTCGAGTCGTACTCGTACATGCCGGCCTCGAAGGTCGCCGCGACGCGATAGGCCTTGACCCGCGGCACGGAGCCGAACGCGGTCGGTGTTGTCTGCGGCGCGATGATGGTCATGCGGTCGCCGGGGGCGAGCCCTAAAGCGGATGCGAGTCGCGAGCCGACGACGACCGAGTCCGGCCCGAAACTGGCGAGGGAACCGGAGCGAATATTGCCGGCGATGGTGGGGCGCCGGGCGAGATCGGCGGGACGCATGCCGCGCACCAGCGCGCCGTGCGCCGCCCCGCGCGACGTGGCCATGACCTGACCTTCGACCACCGGCGAAGCGGTGACGACGCGCGGCAGGGCTCGGATGCGTTCGGCCAGGGAATCGAAATCGGTCAGCGGGCCCTGCGCGGCGAACACGCCGAGATGTCCGTTGAGCCCGAGGATGTGGCTCATCAGCTCCTCGCGGAAGCCGTTCATCACGCTCATCACCACGATCAAGGTCGCGACGCCGAGCGCGATGCCGGCGAGCGAGAACCCCGCGATGACGGAGACGAAGCCTTCCTGGCGCCGTGCCCGGAGATACCGGAGCGCCACCATCCGCTCGAAGGCGCCGAACGGCATCCTTTAGACCGCGAGCCGGGAAAGGGCGGATTCGATCGAGATCTCCTCGACCGCGCCGCTGGAGCGCTGCTTGACCTCGACCGCGCCCTTCGCGATGCCGCGCGGACCGACCGTCACCCGCCACGGCAGGCCGATCAGGTCCATATCGGCGAACTTGATTCCGGCGCGCTCGTCGCGGTCATCATATAGGACCTCGACTCCGGTCGCGCGCAGCTTGCCATAGACGTCTTCCGAAGCGCGGTCGCAGGCTTCGTCCCCGACCCGCAGATTGATCAGCCCGACCTTGAACGGTGCGACGCTCTCGGGCCAGATGATGCCGAGCGGGTCGTGGTAGGCCTCGATGATCGCGCCCACCAGGCGGGACACGCCGATGCCGTAGGAGCCCATCACCACCGTGACCGGCTTGTCGTCCGGCCCGGCCACAACCGCGTTCATCGGTTCCGAATACTTGCTGCCGAAATAGAAGATGTGTCCGACCTCGATGCCGCGCGCGTGCACAAGCGCGTTGCCGAGCTTCTTCGCTTCCTCCGCATCGTGCTTCTCGTCGGTGGCGGCGTACAGAGACGTCCAGCGCGCCAGCTCGGGCTCGAGATCGCCATCGTAGTCGATCGCGGTAGACAAGGGATCGAATGAGAGAAAATCGTTGTGGCAGTAGACGTCGCTCTCGCCCGTTTCGGCGAGCACGATGAATTCGTGACTCATGTCGCCGCCGATGGCGCCCGAATCCGCGCGCATCGGAATTGCCTTCAACCCCATGCGCGCGAATGTGCGGAGATAGGCGACGAACATCTTGCGGTAGGCGCGGCGCGCGCCGGCCTCATCGAGATCGAAGGAATAGCTGTCCTTCATCAGGAACTCGCGTCCGCGCATGACGCCGAAGCGCGGACGTATCTCGTCCCGGAACTTCCATTGGATGTGATAGAGCAGCTTCGGCAGATCTCGATAGCTCTTGACCGAGGCGCGGAAGATGTCGGTGATTAGCTCCTCGTTGGTAGGGCCGAACAGCATCTCACGACCGTGGCGATCGGTGATGCGCAGCATCTCCCTGCCGTAGTCGTCGTAGCGTCCGCTTTCGCGCCACAGCTCCGCCGACTGGATGGTCGGCATCAGCAGCTCCTGGCCTCCCGCCGCGTCCTGCTCCTCGCGCACGATCTGCTCGACGTTCTTGAGCACGCGGAAACCGAGCGGCAGCCACGAATAGATGCCGGCGGCGGCCTGGCGGATCATGCCGGCGCGCAGCATGAGCTGGTGCGAGGCGATCTGCGCCTCGGCGGGCACTTCTTTGAGCGTCGGGAGAAAAAATCGGGACCTGCGCATGGGGCCGGAACTTAGGGGAACGGCCCCCGCCTGTCACGCGCTCAGCGTGGGCGCACCCGTTGGCACAGCTCGGCCAAAGCGGCCTCGCCGTCGTCCTGCAGCGGCTGGTCGTTGAAGTAGGCGCGGCCGTTGCGATAGCTCACCGTGCCG
>Ga0210377_10000711_pt1 | contig 31761 bp, 32 predicted proteins | sample PLM4_65_b1redo_FD_155480 | JGI IMG/M metagenome (GOLD analysis project Ga0210377, IMG submission 155480) | Groundwater sediment microbial communities from an aquifer in East River, Colorado, USA - PLM4_65_b1 redo | ecosystem: Environmental > Terrestrial > Soil > Riparian zone | place: USA: East... | reverse complement strand
ACCTGAATCGACGTATCGGTTGGCCCGATGGCGCCGCTCAACGTCGCCGCCGGCAGAGGGTTAAACGGCGCACCCGCGTCCCGTGTCACGGTGAACCGACCGACGCCCAAGCCGATGTTGGTCAAGCTCGCGCTGGCGGTCACCGCCGCGCAAGTTACCCGTTCGGCAAGCGGCGGCGCCAACAGGGCGCGAGTGGCCCGCTCCAACCCTCCCTCGGCCACGTAGAGCGCCTGGGTGGATTGCACTTCATTCCGCGACGTAAAGCTCTGGGTGGCCACGAGGGCGACGACGACGTTTCCGAGGAACGCCACGGCCACGATGAAGAAGATCACCGCCAGTAGTGAGGCGCCGCGCTGTCTTTTTAGCTTCTCGATCGACGGCGTCAAGCAAAGTTCCTCGGGTACACGGACATCCGGAACACCTGTGATTGTCCACCCTTGGTGACCGTGAGGTCGATCCGGATCTGCCAAATGGTCGCCGGGGTCGTGGTCAGAGCTCCCGCCTTGTCATAGTGCCGGAACTCCAGCGTCGTCACGCCATCGGCCAGAATTACCGGAAGACCAGCCCCCTCGGTCCGATCGAGCGTGCCGGTCGCTCCATTGTGGGCATATACGATAGAGAGCCCCACCGAATCGGAAAACGCCAAACTGCTGGTCGGGTTGGTGATCGGACCGACGATCGCGCCCGGCTGGGGGATAGAGCGAATCTCCCGCGCCATCCGCTCGAGACCGAGCCGGCCCTGGGTCGTCGCGGCCGCCCGCTGGTTCTCGTCAATATACGCCTGGGTCCCCTTGTTCAGAAGCATCCCCGCCGTGCCCGCGATGATCCCTACGAGGACAATCGTGATGATCAGCTCGATGAGCGTGAAACCGGCTTGCCCTCGCTGCGACCGCTCCATTCGCACCCCTTAATAATTCGTCAACATCGATATGGCGGTTACGGTACCCAGCACGGCGTTGGACACGGTGACCGTGACTCGGGCGTAATCCGTCCTCGCGTCACTCAAATCGCAGGAAGGATTTGGAACAGTGCCCACCGCGTTCAGATCCGCCGTCGTTACGCACGCGATCGCCACCGAACGCGAGAAGCCGGTCAGGCCGGCAATCGGAGTCTCTGCAGGATAATTTGCAGGATTCGTCGCATAAACAAATCCCCGGGGCGTCGTCCGATCGAGGCGATCCGCGACGATCTGTTCGAGCTTCTCTTGCACCAGAGAAGTCGCCTGTTGCGTGAGCACCGGATCGGCGCTGTATCTGAGGCTCACCGTGAAGGGAATCAGTACCCCTAGCGACAAGCCCAGCACGACAATCACGATCACCGTCTCGATGAGCGTGAAACCCTGGTCGCGTGCGACCTCTGCCCTCTTTTCAGCCATGTTGCTCACCACGGCCACGCCGATCATGCTCCGCATCCGACTAGGGGGTACTGACTCTCCCCGTCTGGGGCTGTAGCGTGACGGTCTGCACCGTGCCCCCTCCCGTCACTGTGATCGTCCCGGTCGCCAAATTCGTTAACGATGGAGTGGCCCCGGTATAGAAGTAGGGACGGCCCAACGAATCGAACTCCACCCCCCGATTGAGCGCCGCATCCCCGTTGAGACTCCAGCTCAGCGTGATCCCGGTGTCCGTCGTCACGGCAAACCCACCGCCGCCGTCCGGGTTGGTCGCTAGCGCCCCCGCGGCGTCGCGGACTTCATACAAGGTCGCCGACGGAAAGACGACCCGGTGCCGCCGGTTGCTGGTCATGGCCAGATTCTGCGTGTAGGCAATATCCGACTGGAGCCTGCGGGCCGTGGCCGACGCCTTGAGGCCCGTAATGCTGGCCAAGCGCGGCGCGGCGGCCAAGGCTATGATAGCCACAACCACGATGACCAAAACAAGTTCGATGACCGTGAACCCGCGGTCGTCGTTGGATTCCCTCATTGGTCCTTACCCGCTACCTGAAAACAGAGAGGGAGAGGCAGGCGATGCTCCCCGCCTGCCTCTCCAAGTCTCCACATCTCCCGTGATGATTAGGAGCAACCGGCCGCAGTCGCGGTCACGGTCACAATGCCTGTTCCTGGGGCATACGACGCCTGGCAGGTGGCCGGCGTCGCCGCGCCAGTGCTTTGAAAGAGCGCAGGAGTTCCAGCGGTAAAGGTGAATCCGCTAAAATCCTGGATGGCGTTGTCAATTCCGCCGGCCGCGCCCGTGGGAACTCCGGCCGCCGCGCCAGCAATCCCAACCGCGACGGTGGTTCCGTCGGTGAGAGTGATGGGAGACGCCGTGGCGCCGGTGACGATATATTGCGATCTGACCACGGCGACCGCGCCGCGGAGACCGCCGGCCAGGCCGTTGACGGCCGCAACCCGTGCCTCGGCCTGAAGGGCAGTATACCTCGGCACCGCGAACGCCGCGAGGATACCGAGAATGACGATGACCACGACCAACTCAATCATCGTGAAACCCGCTTCATTCTTTAGTCGCTTCATGTTCTCCCCTCCTTTGGTTTGGTGCACTGCGTCCGAATCCGACCCGCTCCACTTGCTCCCCTGTTTCATCCCTTCCTCCCGCGTTGATTGGTTCCATCCCGTTACCATTGTTCGTACCCTTTCGTGCTCGACGACACGCGTCCCTGCTTGGGATCGTACTCGTACCGGTGACCGAACGGATCGACCGGATAGCCATCAGCGTCCAATGCCTGCGCGTCGAGATACCGGTCGCTGAAGATCGTGTCCTCCTTCGTGGGAAGGAGGTATCCTGTGGTCAGCAATTCCTTGACGTCCTTCGGATACCGTTCGTTGAGCGCGTGATAGAGCCGAACGGACATCCGGATGTTCCCCAGGCCCATTCTCAACGCGGTTCCCCGCGCCTCACGAGTCAGACGATCGAGATACATCATCATCGCCGCCGCAAGGACCACAACGAGCACGCACACGAGGGCGGCATCCAGGGCGGTCTTCCCGTGCATCGCTCTCCAGGCCACCGCGCCGTCACCCTCACCCCCCTTTAAAGACATGGATCATATTCCACCATGGCAGGAAGATCGCCAACGCCAGAAACAACACGGCGCCGCCAATGACAACCAATAGGATCGGCTCGATCGCGGTCGCGAGGTTCTTGATCGCATAATCGACCTCCCGATCGTAGTATTCGGACACCTTCATCAGCATGGGTTCCAGCCGGCCCGTTTCCTCCCCGATCGCCACCATCTGCACGACCCCAGCGGGAAACAACCGACTCGCCTTCATCGGCTGGACGAGCCCTCGTCCTTGGCGTGCGCCGTCCTGAATGGCATCGATGGCCCGCGACACGACGACGTTGCCCGCCGTCTTGGCCACGATCTCCAACGCCTGCAGCGCGGGTAGACCGCAGCGATTCAGGGTGCCGAACACCCGCGCGAACCGCGACAACGCCGATTTGAGGAACAACGGCCCGAACACCGGCAGTCGAAGCTTCAGCCCATCCCACAGCGCTCGGCCGGACGGGGTCTTCAGGTAGGCGCGAAGCCCGAACGCGGCCGCGACCAGAGCCCCGATGATCACCACGCCGTAGGAGCGGATCAGCGTGTTGAGGCCGATCATCATGCGCGTCGGCAGCGGCAAGGCGGCGTGAAAGTTGGCGTACAGCTTGGCGAACTGAGGGATCACGAAGGTCACGAGAATCGCAAACGCCACGATCAGCGCCACGACGACGATCACCGGATACCGGGTCGCGGACTTAATCCTTGCGCGGGTGTCGGCGTCGCGCTCCGCCAGAAAGGCGAGGCGATCGAGCATCTCGTCCAGCACGCCGGCGGCCTCGCCCGCCCGGACCATGCTGACGTAGAGGTGGTCGAACGCGGTCGGGTGCTTGGCCAAGGCGTCGGAGAAGAACATCCCGCCCTCCACGTCGTGTCGAACCTGGATGAGAATCGCCTTGAGCTTGGGGTTGGCGGCCTGCTCGATCAAGGCGTCGAAGACCGTCACGAAGGACAGCCCTGCGCCGATCAAGGTCGTCATCTGGCGGGTGAGGATGATGAGATCCTCATCGGTCACCCGCACGGTCAGGTCGTTGAGCGCCTGGAGCGACGCCCGCCAATCGAAGCCGGCCGATTGTTCCTCGATCCGAATGGGAAGATAGCCCAGTTGATCGAGCTGGAGCGCGGCCGCTTCCCGGCCCGAACACTCCACCACCCCGGTCATCAAAGACCCCGATTGATCCCGGGCTTTATACCGATACGCGGTCATTGCCGCCCCCGGATACGCAAGCTCCGTGCGATTCGACGGAACGGTCGATGTGGATTAACCGCCCGTCCTATCAAGGTTTTTCCGACGCCGTCTCCGGAATCGCTCCGCCGACGGTTCGTCGTGGGGCCCGCGATTCGCAGTCCCGCCGATTTTTTGTCACTCACCATCGACATCTTGCGTGACACGGTACACCTCTTCCAGGCTCGTCACGCCGGCGGCGGCCTTGGCCAATCCCGCCAGGCGGAGCGGCACGAATCCGGTCTGCATCGCGGCGGCGGCAATCTGCGGAGCGGGCGCTCGGTTGACGATCAGCCCGCGGAGCGCGTCGTTCATCGTGAGGAGTTCGAAGATCCCGATCCGTCCGCTGTACCCCGTCTGCCGGCACCCCGAGCAGCCGGAGCCCATCATCAGCGTGACGGCCTTCGCCTCGAGCGACACGCTTTCGAAGACCTTCTCGAAACCGGCGGGGGGGGATGGCTTACGGCATGACGGACACACTTTGCGGACGAGGCGTTGCCCGACGACGCCCAGCAGCGCCGGCGCGATCAAATAGGGCTCGACCCCGATGTCGATCAACCGCGCGATGGCGCCCGGCGCGTCGTTGGTGTGAAGCGTGGAGAGGACGAGGTGGCCGGTCAACGCCGCTTGAATCGCCAGCATCGCGGTCTCGCGGTCGCGGATCTCCCCCACCATGATCACGTCGGGGTCCTGCCTGAGGATCGACCGCAGGCCGTTGGCGAACGTGACCCCCGCCTTCACGTTCACCTGGACCTGTGAAATGAGCTTCATCTGATACTCGACGGGATCCTCGATCGTGACGATGTTGCGCGCCACCGTATTGATGGTGTTCAGCGCCGCGCACAGCGTGGTGGTCTTGCCACTGCCCGTCGGCCCCGTGACCAGGAAGAGGCCATACGGCCGTGTGACCAGGCGCTCCACCGCGTCGTATGTCGAGGGCGCGAAGCCCAGCTCCGAGAGCTTGATCACGCTCTGTCGCTTGTCGAGAATCCTGAGCACGACCTTCTCCCCGTACATCGTGGGGAGGGTGGCGACGCGGAGATCGATCTCCCGCTCGCCGACCTTCAGCTGGATCCGGCCGTCTTGCGGCACGCGCTTCTCCGAGATGTCCAGGTCGGCCATGATCTTGACGCGGGACAGGACGCCGCCGTGCAGGCCCTTGGGCGCGGTCGTGATCTCCCGGAGCAGGCCATCGACCCGGTAACGCACGCGCAGCAGGTCGACGTCGGGCTCGATATGGATGTCGCTCGCGCCCTCGTGCACGGCTTGCGTGATGATCGTGGTGACAAATTTCACGACCGGGGTCTCTTCGGCTAGCCGCTCCATCTGAGCCGCCGACGTCTCGTGCTCCTCGAACGGCTCGAGGTGTTTGACCGCCTCCTCGATCGTCGAGCTCATCCCGTACTGGCGTTCGATCGCGCGCATCACGTCCTGCTCGGTGCTGACCACGGGCTGGATCTGCATGCCGGTCGCGCGCGCGATGTCGTCCAGGGCCACGACGTTGAGGGGATCGACCATGGCCAGGGTGAGCGTGCCACCCTTCTTATGCAAGGGGATCGCCTGATGCCGGCGGGCGAGGAGCTCGGGCACCAGCTTGATCACGTCGGAGTCGATGATGATCGTCGACAGGATCTGGTGGGGAATCCCGGTCTGGCGTCCCAGGGCCTGGATGATGCCTTCCTCGGTGACGAAGCCGCTGCTCTTGAGAATCGCGCCGATGCGGCCGCCGTGGCGGCGTTGCTCCGCGAGCGCCTGTTCGAGCTGTTCCGAAGTCAGGAGTCCCTCGGCGATCAGCATCTCGCCGAGCATCTTGCGCTTCTGCTGCGGGAGGGCCATCGAACCTAGACGGCGCTGCGGCGTCGAACAAAGACGGACATGGGCGAAAATATAGCAGAGGTTTGAAAAGCCGCAAGAAAAGACCCCGGCGCCTCTCAACGGGGAGGTCGCGCCCTAGCGTGTGTCCGAGTATTTGGGCGTTGGAGCCTGTTCAGGAATGGTCAGATGCAAGGCGGAAGGAGGCCTTGCGCGCGGAGCGTACTGAGTCGTACGTGAGCACGCAAGACCGACTGACAACGCAGCTCTAGCGTGACGGACGAATGCTGCTTCCCGAGATGGCCATTCATGGACGGGCTCCTAGGAGCCGCTAAGCGCAACCGTCAGTTCGATCTGCGTTTGGGGTTCGACGAGGACGATGTAGGCTGGCGTGACGTCTTTGAGAACGATCCCACCGACCAGCAATTCACCGCGACCGATCTGGAAGAGATCCGACCCGCGCGCGATGAACGCCACGTCCCGCCCGGCGCGGCGCAGGTAGACCAGGTACCGATACTGGGCCAATTCGGCCCTCGCGCGCTGGGCGGCGAGTTCCTCGGGAGTCGGAGGAGGAGGCGGCGGGAGCACGGGTGGAGGCGGCGGGAGAGGGGGGGGAGGCGGCGGCCGATAGACTTCGATCGGCGCGAAGAGATTGCGAGGCGTCCCGACGGCCGCACGGGGCGGATTGAGAAGATCGACTCGCACGCGCAGCCGGGCATCCGCCGTCCGCGCGGTCGCCGGCGAGGCCGTCGTCCCCTTCACGAACGTGAGCGGCGCGGTCCGAGGCGGCTCGTGCGTGGCGATCCGATAGGCGACCAAGCCCAGCCACGCGGCCGCCAACACCACCAGAACCGTGGTCTTGCGATCCCTCACACCACCCTCAGGTACGCGGCAACCTTGAGCTGAACCTCCAGTTGCGCCCCGTCCTTGTGAGACCGCGTCAGCGTGACGGTCTCGATCGTCAAGAAGGGACTGCTCCGCTCCAGATCGTCCAAGAATCGGCGGATGTCGCCATACGGCCCCGCGATCGCAAACGTCAGCCCGACCTTCTGGAACTCCTCGGACTCGAAGCGTTCCGCCTGATAGTTGACGGCCGGAATGCTCAGACCGCGCCTCTTGGCCAAGCCGGCCAAGGTCGTGACGAGCTTCGGCAGGTCCCGCCGCGAGGCCGCCCGCTCCGTCACGGTCGTTGCGTCAACATAGGCGCGCTGATAGATCTTATAGCGGTCGATCAAATCCCGCTCGGTCCGCCATTGCGTCTCGGCGGCGCCGAGCGTGGCGCGAATCGGCCGGAGCACCGCCGCGTAGACGGCCGCGCTGAACACCACGGCCAGCGAGGCGGCCACCGCCGCCACGCCGTACCGCCGAACGATGGCGGGAGTCGTCCTCATCCCGCGCGCCGGTACGAACATTGGATGCTGAATTCCACCCGCTCGTGCTCCGCAGTCGTCTGCCGTTGGAGGAAGACGTCGGTGAACCGGCCGCTCTGCTCCAACGCGATCATGAGTTTGGCAAGGTCCTGCAGCGTCAGCGCCGTGCCATCGAGCGCAACGCCCCCGCTTTTCAATTCCGGGCGAATACTGCCATCGAGATGTTCCGCGGAACCGCCGCCTCAAGATCGTTGAACAAGGTCGTCCACGAAAAGGCCTTTTGTTCGAGAATCTGGTTGACGCCCGCGACCCGCTCGCTGAGATCCGCCACGGCGCCGGGGGCGTCGGGGGAGAAACCGAGCCGCTGCAACTCGTCGCGAAGCCTCGCGGCCTGTTGCCGCACGCGGTCGACGTTGCCCTGCATCGCCGCCACCTCGCGGCGATCGTCGGCCGCCCACCAGACGGCGACTCCCGCCAGGACCAGCGCCGCGACGGCGACGGCGTACAGCGCGGCGTTGATGAGGCGGGCGCGCTCGTAGGCGCCGGACGCGAAGTTGGTGCGAAACGGTTCCGGTCCCTTGCTGATGACGACGGCCATGGCGCTACCGTTCCAGCGCGGCGCCCAAGGCCGCCGACGCGCCGGCGAACTCGCGGCGGGAGAGCGCATCGGCGCCATCGAGGGTGACATCCCCCGATCCCAACAGGCTGGCCGTCAGGTGAAAGCGGGCCGCCAATTGATCCGACAAGTCGTCCGCCGTCTCCGTCGCCGACACCACGAAGAGGTGCGTGACGCGCGACAGGTCCTTTTCCTTGCCGTAGGCGTTGAGCGACAGCTCGACTTCGTCCAGGATGCGGGATGCCGTCTCCGGCCCGGCGAACGGCCGCCGGGTGCCTTTGATCCGAAGGTAGGCCGGCGTGCCGCCATCGGCAATCATCAGCGTCAGCGCGGCGCCAGTGATCGTCAGGAAGATGAAGTGATGGTCCGGCTCGGTCAGGCGCGCCATGTGGCTCCGATACAGATTGAAGCGGTGGAACAAGGCCAGGTCGAGGACGCGCGGCTCAAACCCCTCCTGGATGAGGACGGTCTCGTACTGGGACACAATGGCTTCATCGATCGCCGACGCCACGATGCGGTGGCCCGGCTCGCCGTCCGGCCGTCGGAACCGCTGGTGGGCGATTCGCGCCAAGGGCAGATCGACCGAAAAGGTTTTTTCGAGGTGCCACCGCACCAGCCGGGCCACATCGCTGGGCTGCGGCGGAAGACTCGCCACGTCGAAGAGCGCGACGCGGGCGAGGGCGTCGGGCAACGCCACCCCGACCGGGCCGATGCGGCGCCCCTCCGTCAGGGCGCGGACGGCCTGGCCGAACTCGGCGGAATCGGCGATGTTCGGCTCGATCGGCGACACGCTCACCACCCCCGGAGGCAATGGCTGGGTTCGAACGTCCATCACGATCCGGCGCCGCCCACGATCGCGGGTCCGGACGAGCGTCAAGCCGTCGGGGGCGATCTCCAGGCCGACCCGCGTCCGCTGCCCCCATCGCATGGCCGCCGCGCTCACTCGATGAAGGTGACGCGGTTGATTTCGCGCAGCGTGGTCTCGCCCCGGAGCACCTTTTCCACGCCGGCCTGCCGCAGCGTGGTGAGGCCCTCCTTGATGGCCGCCTTGCGGATCTCCGACGACGGCCGCCGGTCCAGGATCATCTCGCGAATGGTGTCGGACAGATCGAGAAATTCCGTGATGGCATTGCGCCCCTTGAACCCCGTGCCGTGGCACTCGGGACACCCGCGCCCCTGAAAGAGGGGCGTGTCCCGGTACTGGTCGTAGCTCAGGCCGGACACCTCGCACATCTCGCGCGTCAACGTCACGGTCTCCCGGCACACCGCGCAGATCGCCCGCACGAGACGCTGGGCGAGGATGCAGTTCAGCGACGACACGAAGTTGTACGGCTCGATCCCCATGTTGACGAACCGGCCGATGACGTCGAACGCGTTGTTGGCGTGGACGGTGGTGAAGACCAGGTGGCCGGTGAGCGCGGACTGGATGGCGATCTGCGCGGTCTCGGCGTCGCGGATTTCCCCCACCATGATCTTGTCGGGGTCGTGGCGCAGGATCGAGCGCAAGCCCTTGGCGAACGTCAGCCCCTTTTTCTCGTTGACGGGAATCTGCGTGACGTGTCGCAACTGGTATTCGACCGGGTCCTCGATCGTGATGATCTTGTCTTCCTGGGTGTTGATCTCCTCGATCGCGGCGTACAGCGTCGTGGTCTTTCCGCTCCCGGTGGGGCCCGTCACCAGCACCATGCCGTACGGCTCGACGATCGACCGGCGGAATCGGCGTAGATCCTCGGGGTTGAACCCCAGGCGATCCAGCCGCAGTTGGTTGACCCCCGCGGTGATGTATTCCTTGTCCAGGATCCGGATGACGATCGCCTCGCCGAAGATCCCGGGCAGGATCGACACGCGGAAATCGACCTTCTTCTGATCGAGCCGCAGCTTGAACCGGCCGTCCTGGGGCACGCGCTTCTCCGCGATGTCCAGCTCCGACATCACCTTGATCCGCGAGATCATGGGCGCGTGGTACTTTAGATCCAGGGGGTCCATCGCCGGATAGAGCACGCCGTCGATGCGGTACTTGACGTGCACGCCGCGGTCGCCCACCTCGATGTGGATGTCGCTCGCGCGTTTTTGAAGTGCGCTGAGAATCATCGTGTCGACCAGCTTGACGACCGGGCTGGTATCCTTGGAAATTTTCTCGACGGAGAGGACTTCCTCGCCGCGATCGTCCTCCTTGATGAGGATCGGTCGAAAGTCGGCCTCGATCCGCCTGAGGACCTGGGACGACCCCTCGCTCTTCTTCAGCGAGTCCAGGATTGCCGTGCGGCTGCCGATCCCGAACCGCAGCTCGCGGCGCAGCACCAGCTCCAGCTCGTCCAGCACCGGGAGATTGGTGGGGTCCGCGAGCACGATCGTGAGCACCCCCTCGCGGTCTTCGTACGGCACGAAGGGATAGCGATACATCAACTCGACCGGGATGGTCTTGAAAAACTCCGAATCGACGTGGAAACCCGCCAGCGAATAGTACGGCAGCCGCCACTGCTCGGCGAGGGCCTTGGCGAGTTGCTCCTCGTCGATGGCGCCCTGCTCCACGAGGACCGATCCCAACCATCGCTGCTCCCGCATCGACACCTCGGCCGCGGCGACCACGACCTCGGCCGCCAGGATGCCGTGCTCGATCAGAATGTCGCCCAGCCGCTTCTTGGTGAGGAAGGTCCTCATTTGATCGTCCCGGCGAGGTTGAAGATGGGCAGGTACATCGTGACCACCACCACCGCCACGAGCCCTCCCATGACCAGCAGCAGCACCGGCTCGACCCACGTCGTGATCCGCGTGAGGCTGCGATCGAGCTCGTCTTCGTGGAATTCCGCCACCTGATTGAGCATTTCCTCCAGCGCGCCCGTGGCCTCGCCGACCTCGATCATCTCCAGCGTCATCCGGGGCATGATGCCCCCCACCGCGAACGCGGCCGCCAACCCGCTGCCATTCTTGACCCGCTCGATCACCTCGGCGATGTGGGCGGCGATGACCCGGTTGGGAATCGAGTCTCCCACCATCCGCAGCGCCGACACCAGCGGGATCCCGCCGGTCAAGATCGTGGCCAGGGTACGCGCGACGCTGATCGTGTAATGCGTGCGGACGATGGCTCCCACGAAGGGAAGTCGCAGAAGCAGGCCGTCGATCCGGCGCCGGCCGCCCTCGGTGCCGTACCAGACCCGGAGCGCCACCGCGGCGCCGACGAGCCCCACCACAAGCGCCACCGTCCACCGCTTCAGAAAACCCACCACCGCCATCAACACCTTCGTGGCGGCCGGCAGCTCGGACTGGGCCTCCTTGTACACGTCGAGGAACGTCGGCATCACGAAGACCATCAGGAACGCAATGACACCGGCGCCGACCGACAGAAGGAACGCTGGATAGGACAGGGCGGTGACGATCTTCTTCCGAACGGCCAGGAGCCGCTTCATGAACGCCTGATACCGGGTCAGCATTTCGACCACGTTGCCGCTCCGCTCGCCCGCGCGGAGCGTGGCGACGTAGAGCTCGGAGAACTCCCGCGGATGCATGGCCATCGCGTCGGCCAGCGACGAACCGCCTCGCACCTGCCCACGGACATCGGCGAGCACCTCTCCGAAGGTCGGGTGCCCGGTTCGTCCGGCCAGGATGTCCAGCGCCTTCATAATGGGGAGACCAGCCTTGATGAGGACCAGCAGCTCGTGATTGAACACCAAGAACTCGCGCGGCGCCAGCCCGCGACGGAGGGAGGGAAGGAGATCGAACGAGAGACCCTGGAGGCGTCCGGCCGGCCTGATGGCAAAGACCACGACCCCCTGCCGGTCCAGGCGGTGTCTGGCCTCCGCCGCATCCTCCGCCTCCAGCCGCTCCTCCAGGACCGTGCCATCTGCTTTGCCGATTCGACAAACGAAGGTAGGCATGACTGACCTATACACTCGAAGCCAGTATAGGAGATGGGTGGAGCGATTGCAAGGCGGGGGCCGCGCCAGGAACGCCGGGGAAGAATCCCGTAACGGTTAGCGTGCGGGGGCGTCCGAACCCGGCGCCGCCTCCTCGGCCACCTTCGCCGCCCCCCACAGGCGGTCCAGCTCCTCGGGGGTGAGGTCGGCGAGGGACCGTCCCGCCGCGCGCTCCATGTGCGCAAATCGCGAGGCGAATCGGGCGATGCTGCCCCGCAGCGCCGCTTCGGCATCGACCTCCAGCCGCCGAGCGAGGTTCACGACCGTGAACAGGAGGTCGCCCAGCTCGTGCGCCACACGCGAGCGGTCGGGGCCGCGCATCGCCTCGCGAAGTTCGCCGATCTCCTCGTCGATCTTGGCGAGCACATCCTCGTCCCGCGCCCAGTCGAACCCCACCCGCGCGGCGCGGCGCTGGACATGGTGGGCCTTGGCGAGCGCGGGTAGCCCTTTCGGCGCGCTGTCCAGGAGGGTGGGCGCGGGCCGGTCGCCCCGTTCGCGGCGCTTGTGTTCCTCCCAGCGGTCGGCGACCTCTTCCGCCGTGGACGCGCGTTGGGCGTCGGGGTCGAAGACGTGGGGGTGGCGGCGAATGAGCTTGTCCGCGCACGCCTGAAAAACATCGTCGAGTGTGAAGACACCAGCTTCCGAGGCAAGTTGCGAATGGAACGCGATCTGCAGCGCCAGGTCCCCCAGTTCCTCCTTCAACGCCGCGGGTACGCCGTGTTCGATCGCATCAACGGTCTCATAGGTTTCCTCGATCAGATAGGGCACGAGGGACTGATGCGTTTGCCGCCGATCCCAGGGACAGCCGTCCGGCGCGCGCAGGCGGGCCATGACCTCGGCGACGCGACGACAGCCGCACTCATCCGGATGGCGTTCGATGGTCATGAGGAGGTGAGCCTCGCGGCCGCGGCAGCCTCGGGCGAAGCCGTCCACCCTCGAGCGTCAAACGCCCGGCCCGTGACGCCGGCGGCCTCGTCGGACGCCAGGTAGACGAAGATCGGCGTCACGTCATCGGCCGAAGGCAGCGCCATTGGATCCTCGTCGGGATACGCCGCCGCCCGCATCGCGGTGCGCGTGCCGCCGGGGTTGACGGTGTTCACGCGGATGCCGCGTTCGCGCACTTCGTCTGCCAGCACCTGCGACAACCCCTCCACGCCGAATTTGGAAACCGAATAGGCGCCCCAGCCGGCGCGGCCGACCCGCCCGACGCTGGAGCTGACGTTGATGATCGACCCGCCGCGTGGCATGAGCGGCAGGGCGGCCTTGGTGAGCCGGAACACCGCGGTGAGGTTGGACGCGATCACGGCATCCCACTCGTCATCAGGATATTCGGCGATCGGCGCGTGCGCCCCCAAAATCCCCGCGTTGTTGACGAGTACGTCCAGCCGCCCGAAGCGCGCGCGGATCGCCTCGACAAGCCGGACGACGTCCTCGCGCCGCGTGAGATCCGCCGGCACGGCGACGGCGATCCCACCGGCGCTCGCGATCGCCTCGCGCGTGGCCTCCAGTGTCTGCGCCCGCCGCCCGCAAATCGCGACCTCGGCGCCCTCGCGCGCCAACGCCCGTGCGACCGCCGCGCCGATTCCGCTACCGCCGCCGGTGACGACGGCGATTTTGCCCGCCAGTCGCTTCACGGGTTCTCCGCCGCGACCTGGATGCACCCGTCCTCCACCCGCACGGGAAACGTGCACACCCGCTCCCCCGGCAGGTCCAGCGATTCGCCGGTGCGGACGTTGAAGCGCCAGCCGTGCCAGGGACACGTGACGATCTCGCCGCATGGGCCGCCCCGCTGGCCCCGAGCCAGCGGTCCTCCGGCGTGGGGGCAGACGTTGTCGGTGGCGTGCACGGCGCCGTCCACGTTGAACAGCGCCACGAAGCGGTCGCCGACCCGGATCGCGCGCGCCGCGCGCGGCGGATGGGCCACGGTCAGCGGTACCGGGGGACGGAGGGATCGGCGGTGGTGGACCACGCCTCGATCCCACCGGAGAGATTCTTTAAGTTGGTAAACCCGTGCTGCTGGAGGTAGTGGATCGCCTTGAGGCTCCGGACGCCCATGTGGCAGTAGACGACGATCTCGTCGTTCGGGTTCAGTTCGGTCTTGCGCGTCTCCAGCTCCCGCATCGGGATCAGCTTCGCGCCGTTGATCCGGGCCGTGTCGTATTCCCATTGCTCGCGCACGTCCAGGAGCGTGATCGTGTCTCCCCGGTCGAGGCGCTGCTTGACCTCGGTCGCCGCCACGTTGACCCCGCCGGGGGTTTGATCGTATCGATTGAACAGATTGAACATGCCCGTCTCCTTATCATTTCGGAACGCGCTCGGCGCGCCCCGCGTTGATTATCCCGTGACCGACAACTCGTCGAGCGCGCCCTTGACGCGCGCGAGCACCTCAGTTTCGATCGCGTGGTCGTCCACGAGGTCGATGAGATCGTCCTCGGACACCGACAGGAACTTCTTGGCCTTGCCCCGCGCCAGCGCGATCAGAAACATTCCCGAGGTCGGCCGTATCGGAATCACCACGGTCACCTCCGGGCTTATCGCCCGCACCAACTCGGTCATCCGCTGCTTACCCGCTTCCCACTCATCTTCATCCATGGCGGCCTTCCTTCGGTCGGGTCGTCCGGGTCACAGGGCCGAGAGGGGCGTGGCCATGCACGCCGAACAGGGGCACAGCTTCCGGAGGACGTCGAACGCGTAGATGCCCGTCGAGTGCCCGTCGCTCCAGTCGATGTGGATCGCGTACTGGCCCACGGGAAGGATCTTCGTCGCCCGGATGTCGACCGGAATGCTGTCGATCGAGATGCGCTTCTCCCCCGACCACTCGTCGACACACGCCGCGCATTGACAGACGCCTCTCAGGTATCGCGTGGTGTAGGTACCCTCGTGCCCGTCGTCCCAGCGAATGCGCACCGCCGTCTCTCCCACTTTGGCGATCTCGGTCGGTTTGTGCTGGCGTGTCATGGGTGGATTCAGGGCCGCGGCTGGGTCGCGACGTATCGTACCCCAACGACCCGAGCGCGCGCAACCCCCCGTCCCGCTTGCCGCCCCGCGCGCGACTGTGTTATGTAAAGGCAGTCTCGAACCCGGAGAGGAGCGGCGGATCCGTCACGGCGATGAACCCCAAGTACGATCCCAAGACCATCGAAACCCGCTGGCAGGCCGAGTGGGAGGCCCGCGGGCTGTTCGCCACCCCCGACCCCGACGGCCGGAAGACGTTTTACTGCCTGGCGATGTTTCCCTACCCCTCGGGGCGGATCCACATGGGGCACGTCCGCAACTACACCATCGGCGACGTGATCGCGCGCTACCAGACGATGCGCGGCCGCGCGGTTCTGCAACCGATGGGGTGGGACGCGTTCGGGATGCCCGCCGAAAACGCCGCGATCAAGCAGGGCGTGCATCCCGCTACCTGGACGTTCGACAACATCGCGCACATGCGGACCCAGCTCAAGCGCCTGGGGCTCGCGTATGACTGGTCGCGCGAGGTCACAACCTGCGACCCGGAGTATTACCGCTGGAACCAGTGGTTCTTCCTCAAGATGTACGAGCGCGGGCTGGCCTACAAGAAATTCTCGACCGTCAACTGGTGCCCCTCCTGCGAGACCGTGCTGGCCAACGAACAGGTGGTGGACGGCGCGTGCTGGCGCTGCGACACGCCGGTGACGTCGCGCGAGCTCTCGCAGTGGTTTTTCAAGATCACGGCGTACGCCGACGAACTGCTCCGCGACTGCGACCGCCTGACGGGGTGGCCCGAGCGGGTGCTGACGATGCAGCGGAACTGGATCGGCCGCAGCGAAGGTGTGGAGGTGGACTTTCGGGTCTTCGACGGCGAGACGTCGATTCGGATCTTCACCACCCGACCCGACACGCTCTTCGGCGCCACGGCTCTCATCCTGGCGCCGGACCACCCGCTGGTGGCTGCGCTCATCGCGGGGCGCCCGGAGGAGCCCGCCGTGCGCGCCTTCGTCGAACGGGTAGGGGCGCAGGAGCCACGCGCGGCCGAGGACCTGGGCAAGGAAGGGGTGTTCACCGGCGCCTCGGCCGTCAACCCGCTGACCGGACGCCCGATCCCGATCTGGGTCGGCAACTTCGTCCTCATGGGCTACGGCACCGGCGCGATCATGGCCGTGCCCGCCCACGACCAGCGCGACTTCGACTTCGCGTCACGCCACCGCCTGCCGATCCGCCTCGTGATCCAGAACCCCGCCGGCTCGCTCGATCCCGACCGGCTGTCGGCGGCCTACATCGAGGAGGAGGGGCGGCTCGTGGAGTCCGGGGACTTCACCGGCCTGACCCCCCGCGAGGCCCAGGCGCGCATCACCGCGTTCATCGAGCGGGAAGGTCTCGGCCGCCGCGTCACGAACTATCGCCTGCGTGACTGGGGCATCTCGCGCCAGCGGTACTGGGGCACCCCCATTCCGATCGTGTATTGCGACCGCTGCGGCGTCGTGCCCGTCCCCGAGGCGCAGCTCCCGGTGGCCCTGCCCATGGACGTGCCGTTCACCGGCCGTGGCGGGTCGCCGCTCGGGGAGAGCGCGGCGTTCCGCTCGACCCCGTGCCCCTCGTGCGGGGACGACGCGCGCCGCGAGACCGACACGATGGACACGTTCGTGGACTCGTCCTGGTACTTCCTGCGGTACGCCACGTGGCCACGCCGGCCGGACCGGGCGCTGGACCCCGACGCGGTCGCGCGCTGGCTGCCGGTTGACCAGTACATCGGCGGGATCGAGCACGCCGTCCTGCACCTGCTCTACGCGCGGTTCTTCACCAAGGTCATCCGCGACCTGGGCCTGATCCGGTTCGATGAGCCGTTCACCGGCCTGTTGACGCAGGGAATGGTGATCAAGGGCGGCGCCAAGATGTCGAAATCGAAGGGCAACGTGGTCGACCCCGACCACCTGATCACGACCTACGGGGCCGACACCGCGCGGCTCTTCGTGCTGTTCGCCGCGCCGCCCGAGAAGGACCTTGAATGGAGCGACGAGAGCGTCGAGGGCATCCACCGCTTCCTGGGGCGCGTCTGGCGGCTGGTCGCCTCATGGGTGGACGCGGGCCGGGGCGCGGACCGTCGCGCCGCCGCGATCGACGATGAGTCGGTGGCGCGCATCCGGCGCGCGATGCACCGCACGATCCACCGGGTCACGCGGGACATCGAGGATCACTACCACTTCAACACCGCGGTGGCGGCGCTGATGGAATACGTCAACAGCCTGTCGGAGATCCAACCGGACGCGGCCGTCGCGGGCGCGATGGCCGACGCGCTGGACACGCTCGTTGTCCTGCTGGCCCCGTTCGCGCCGCACCTCGCCGAGCAACTCTGGGCCGACCTCGGGCATCCCCCGTCGGTCGCGCAGCAGCGCTGGCCGGTCGCCGACCCGGCGCTTCTTTCGGACTCGCACGTCACGCTGCCGGTCCAGATCAACGGGAAGCTTCGCGGCACGATCGTCGTGGCCGCGGCCGCGTCGCAGGACGACGCGCTCCGCGCCGCGCTCGCCGATCCCAAAATCCGGGGGTGGGTGGGCGACCGGTCGCCGAGCAAGGTGGTCTACGTTCCCGGCCGCTTGGTGAATCTTGTTCTTTCGTGATCGCGGGCGCAGGGCGCTGGCCGCGCTGGCGCTCGCGGCCTCGGCGGCGGGCGGCTGCGGGTACACCGCGGTGTCGACGCCGCCGGTCGGGGAGGTCCGCACCGTCGCCGTGCCCCTCTTCGACAACCGCACGTTCGAGCCCTTGCTGGAAGCGCGGCTGACCGAGCGCGTGAAATCCCGCCTGGTGTCGACCGGGCCGTGGCGACTCGTCAACCGACCCGGCGTCGCCGATCTCGTGATCGTGGGCACGGTCACCGGATTCGGGGTGACGCCGGTCTCGTTCGACGAGACGCACAGCGCGCTGGAACAGCGGGTCACGATCACGGTGGAGGTCACGGCCGAGCGGCGGGGACGAGGGGCCGTCGCGCCCGCGTTTCGCCGCACGCTGACCGGGACGGCGGAATACGCCGAACTCGGCGACACCCTTCGGACGCGCGCCGCCAAGAATCGCGCGATCGAGGAAGCCGGCGACCTCCTCGCCCAGGATCTGCTCGCCCGCCTGATCGACGCGGAGCGTCGACCGCCCCCTCCCGCTCCCGAGCCGGTTGGCGAGGCGGATCGCCCCGCCGACTCCGCGACGCCTCCGCCGGTCTCCGCCCCGTGACGCCTAAGGACTTGGAGCGCCGTCTCGAGGAGGGACAGATCGATCCGCTGTACCTCGTCACCGGCGAAGAGTCCTGGTTGGTCGACGAGGCGCTGGCCGCGTTCCGCCGCCGCGTCGTCCCCGAGGGCGACGTGCTCAACACCCATCTGTACGCCGGCGCCGACATCGAGCCGGCCTCGCTGGCGGCGATGGCCGACACCTTCCCGGCGTTCGCGCCCCGCCGGCTGATCATCGTCCGCGACGCGGATCGCCTGCCGGCGTCCGACGCCCTCACGGCCTATTGCGCGAACCCCGCCCCCACCGCGTGCCTGGTCCTCGTGATGACCAAACCCGACCGTCGCAAAACCTTCGTGCAGACCGTGATCCGGCGCGCCACGGCGGTGGCCTGCGATCCGCTCACCCCGGAGCGGCTTCGGGAGTGGATGGCGCGTCGCGCCGCCACGCTCGGCCTGACGTTGACGGACGAGGCCGTCGCGTACCTCCAGGAAAGCTCCGGGGGCAGCCTCCGCGCGCTGGCGCACGACCTCGACAAGGTGGCGCTCGGCCGGGGACCGACCGACGGTCCCACGGGCATCGATCAATTGGAGTCCGTGGCGCCAGGCGTGGCCGCGACCTCGGTATTTGCATGGGCCGAGCTCGTGGCGACGGGCCCGATCGCGCGGGCATTGGACGAGACGTCGCGCCGGCTGCGCGACGAGGCGCCGCTCCTGCTCCTGTCGATCCTGAGCCTGCAATGGCGCCGGATGGCGCGGTGTCGCGCCCTCCTCGACCAGCGCGTTCCGCAGGGGCGGATGGCGAGCGCGCTGGGGATCCCGCCCCGGGCCGTCGACCCGCTGCTGAAGGCGGTGCGGCATCGCACCCCCGCCGAGCTGATCGCCGGTCTGACCTGGTGCCTCGAGACCGACGCAACGCTCAAGGGCGGCCCGCTCGATGGATCGGTGGCGCTGGAACGACTGGTGCTGGCGCTCGGCGGAGGGCACAACCGAGCCGGAACCGGCGAAGGGCCGGCTCAGCCCCCAGGTCGGGCGCTCACCGGCGCGTGGTGGCCGGGATTACGAGCGCGGGGCGGGCGATGACAGACGGTTGGCGTGGCGGGTCAGGCGGGACACGAGCCGTGAGGCCCGATTCTTGTGAATCAGTTTTTTCGCGGCGGCCTTCGAGAGCGCGGGGACGGCTTCCGCGAGCGCGGCCTTGGCGTCTGACTCGTTCTTCGCCCCGACCGCGCTGCGCACCTTCTTCACCGCCGTCTTGATGGCGGCCATCATCGTCCGGTTGTGCTCTCGACGACGAAGCGCCTGGCGGTCCTTCTTGATTGCCGATGCGTGCATACCCACGACTTCATCCTCCTCGTATCCCACGGGAACGCCAAAGGGGGATTGTGTAGCATGATACGGCCGTCGAAGTCAAGTCCGGCCCCGGTCTCGTGATGGGCGAGGAACGCCAGGTCGCCAAGGCGGCCGGGGTGATCGGGGCCGCGACCTTCCTCAGCCGCGTGCTCGGCTTCGTCCGGGACATGGTCGTGGCCCGGGCGTTCGGCGCCAGCTACGTCGCCGATGCGTTCTACGTCGCGTACCGGATCCCGAGCTTGCTGCGCGAACTGTTCGCCGAAGGCTCGATGTCCGCGGCGTTCGTGCCCGTCTTCACCCGGACCCTCGCCACCGAGTCGCGTGACGAGGCGCGGCGTCTGGCTCGCGCCGCGTTCAGCCTGATCGTGGTCGTCGTCACCGCGATCACGGTGCTCGGGGTCGTCTTCGCACCCCCGCTCGTCGCGCTCATCGCGCCGGGGTTCGGCGACGACCCCGGCAAGGCCGAGCTGACCGCGCGGCTGACCCGCATCATGTTCCCCTACCTGCTCTGGATCAGCCTCGCGGCGCTGGCGATGGGCGTGCTGAATTCGCTCCGGGCCTTCGCCGCCCCCGCCCTCTCACCCGCCCTGTTCAACCTCTCGATCATCGCGGCGGTGTTCCTCCTGGGCCCCCTGCTCGACGAGCCGGTGCTCGCCGTGGCGTGGGGCGTCTTCATCGGCGGCCTCGCCCAGCTCCTGGTGCAGTTGCCCGGCCTCAGCCGGCTCGGGATGGGGCTCGGCTGGCTGTGGCGGCCCGACCATCCCGGTTTGCGGCGGATGGGCGTCCTGCTCGTGCCGACGCTGGTCGGCCTGTCGGTCTCGCAGGTCAACATCTTCATTGGCACGCTCCTGGCGTCATACCTCGCGCAGGGCAGCGTGACCTACCTGTACTACGCGATGCGGCTGGTGCAGTTTCCGCTCGGGATCTTCGGAGTCGCGCTCTCGACCGCACTCCTGCCCACGCTCTCGTCGCAGACCGCCACGGGGGATGCGCGGGCCGTGCGGGAGACGCTGTCGTTCGGGCTTCGCCTGATCCTGTTCATCACGTTGCCCGCGATGATCGGACTGATCGCGCTGCGGACGCCGATCATCCACCTGTTGTTCGAACACGGGCGCTTCCTCGCCAAGGACACAGCGGGCACGGCGATTGCGCTCCTCGGCTACTCCGTCGGGCTCTGGGCCTTCGCGGGCGTGCGCGTGGTCGTGCCCGTTTTCTACGCGCGGCAGGACACGCGCACGCCGGTGGTCGTGGCGATCCTCGCCGTCGCGGTGAACGTCGGCGCGAGCCTCGCGTTGATGGGGCCGCTCGGCCACGGGGGGCTGGCGCTCGCCACCGCGCTCGCCTCGGCGTTCAACTTCATCGTGCTGCTGGCGCTGCTGCGCCGGCGCCTGGGACGATTCGGCGGACGGCGGATCGCGCGGTCGGCCCTGCAATCCCTCGCCGCCGGCGTGCCCACCACCGCCATCTGCACCGCAATCAGCGCGATGACGATCTGGACGACGCGTGGCGCGTGGCTGGAAAAGAGCGCCTTGATCGCGGCGGGCATCGCGGCGAGCGCGGCGAGTTACGCCGCGTTGCAGGCGGCGTGGCGGAACGAGGAGGCGCGCTTCGTGTGGGGGATGATCGCCCGGCGTCGGGATCGGACGGTCCCGACGGCAACCGAGTAAGACGTCAGCGGACGGAGATGCCCAGTCCGTCCCCGGGGCCCGGACCGGTGATGACCCAGTCGGTTAGATTCGCGGCGGCGGGCCGCGAGGTCGGAAGAGGCTCACCGATGAAGAGATACGCCCGGCCTCCATCGCCTCCCGTCGTAACACCGCAACACGCGTCGTTGTGATACGCCCCGACGATCACGTCGTCGTAGCCGTCCAGGTTCACGTCGCCGGCCCCCGAAACCGAGATCCCGAATTCATCGTCCGACTGCAACGCGGTCTCACCCGTGTAGGTGGCGGCCGGCGCGCTGGACGGGGACGCGCCGCCCAGATAGAGAGTGGCCGAGCCGTTGTCCTGCCCCCCGGCGTCGGCGAGAAATGCGCCCACCACCATGTCGGTATACCCGTCGCGGTTGACGTCACCCGCTGAAGAAACCGAGAAACCGAAGTTGTCCTCAGCCGAAACCCCGTTGAGGATAAACGCGGGGAGGCTCGCCGACGACAGGGTGGGGCTGCCGAAATACCAATACGCCGATCCGGTGTTCGACGTGGCCCCGTCTCGGAGCGGTGCGCCGATCACCACGTCCGCGAACCCGTCGCCGTTCGTGTCCCCCGCACCGGCCACCGCTTCCCCGAACTCGTCGCCGGTCGCCGACCCGGTGAAGATGGCGTTGGCCCGATCGGCGCCGACCCCCACGAACCAGGGGCCGCCGTAGAAGACGTACGCCCGGCCCGTCTTCGACGCGGGTGTCGTCTTCTCCCGCGCGCCGACCACGAGGTCGTCGTACCCGTCACCGTTGATATCGCCGGCCCCGGCCACGCTGCCCCCGAACTCCTCATCCTGGCGACACGCGCTCAACGGGTTTCCGGGGAACAGGGTGCTCTCCCCGGTCAGCACCGCGTCTGCCTTCGCGTCCATCGCGTCCTTCGCACCCGTCGTCGCGCGCGGTCCGCCGAAATAGACGTAGACGCGGCCGATCCCGGGCAGGCGCGACGTCCCACCGCCGCACGCGGCGGTCACCGTCGCCCGGTACGCGCCCACCGCGACGTCGGGGTAGCCGTCGCCGTTGATGTCGCCAACCCCGGCCACGGACAGGCCGAACTGATCGTTCGCGTTGTCGCCGGTGAAGACCAGCGCGGGAACGGTCGACGGGGTCGGCCCGCCCCAGAACAGGTAGGCGCGCCCCACGTTATCGTTCCGATCCGCGTCGCGATCGAACAGGTACGCCCCGACCAGCACGTCCTCGTAGCCGTCGCCGTCGATGTCGCCGACCTTCGCGACCGCGGTGCCGAACGCGTCAAGCCGGTTCTCGCCGGTCAGGATCATGTCGGCCTGCACTTCCGGCGACGACCCACCGTAATAGCCGTAAGCCGCCCCCGCGTCTTTGGCCGCGGTGTCGTCGCCGACCACGCCGATCAGGAGATCGGCGGTTCCGTCGCCGTTGATATCGCCGGTCGTGGAGCCGATACGGACCATGCGCGTCACGCCATACGAAATGCACCCGCTCTCTTCGGCCCCGACGCGCCAGAAGTACACACCCCGCGCGGGAGCGGGGTTCGCAGGAACATAACTCATCACGGAAAGATTTTGCGCATCGACGATCAAAGTCGAGGTATCGAACGCGGGGGAGGCGGAAAGCTGAAATCGGTATCCCCCCAAGGGCTGGGGGGACAGCGCCTCCCACTCGAACGCGGCGCCCCAGACGATCGCCCGGCGGTCGAGCGGAAACACCAGGTGGGGCGCGGCGCACGAGGTCGTGAGAGTGACCAGCACCGGCGTGGGGGTGCTCTCATTGCCCGCGGCATCGACGGCCGTGAAGGTCAACGTCTTCGGGTTCGTCCCCGCCACTGTGGCCTGATACGTCCACGCCGTGGCATTCGATGCGGGCACGATCACGCGGCCGTCGAGCCGCACCAGCGATCCGGCTTCCTTGGTCCCCGTCAGCTCAACGGGGTTGGTCGTCGTCGGTAACGTGACCGTCACGGTCGGCGCCGCGGGGAGAATCGTGTCGAGAACGACGGACACGAAAAGGGATCGGCTGATCTGGCCCCGATCATCGAGCGCCTTGATCTCGAACGTGTTCGTCCCCTCCTGGGGAAGCGCCACGACCACGGCCCACGTGGTAAGCGTATCGCGGGCGACCACTTCTTCTCCATCGATAAAGAGCGAGGAATTGACTGACTTGGTCCCCGACAGCGTGAGGCGGGTTTCGTGCGTGACCGCCGCCAGGTCGCCGATCGACGGGGTGTCGGGACCGACGCTTCGGCCGATCGGCCCCTGACAGGCCGCCAGCGCCAGGACGACCAAGGCGATTTTTATGAAATCCCCCCTCACCCCCCTTTGGCAAAGGGGGGATGGGGGGATTTTCCAGATAGCTATTCGACCCAAGTGCATATCTTCACGATCCTTTTCAGAGCAGCCGTATTCCCTGACCAGCGGTCTATAGCACTGCACCCACAGCAAGCATTGTATCAGTAGCACTATCCATAGCAAAACTTAATTTTTTAGTCAGACTTTTTTCTTGACAACAAGTATTGGCCTTGCTATGCTACGCTTCAACGCATGCGGAATCTGCTTATATAGCGCATCATGCTTCGGAATGAAGGCATATGGAAGAACTACACGATATCCTGGCTGGACTTGACCAGCGGATTCACACGTATAAGAGCAAGCTCCAAGAGCTTCAAAAAAAGCGCGATCGACTCGACGAAGAGATCAAAACGGTCAAGAAGTACCTGGAGTTAGCGGAAACCTTGTACCGGGTCGAGCAGGAAAAAGCGCGGGTTGCCGCGCGGCAGGCGATCACCACCGAGGGAGAGCGCGATCGATCCAAAACCGGCCTTGACGCCCCCGACCAGTCCGAGGAAATCCTCCTCGGCCGGTCGAAGTACCTCGGGATGAGTGTTCCACAGGCGACGATGGTGCTTCTCAAGGAAGCGGGAACACCGATGCACGCGAAGGAGGTGTACCAGAAGCTGGTCGAAGGCGGGGTGCGAATCCGCGGGAAAACCCCCGTCACCTCGATCGCCATCTCCCTCCGTCGCGATAAGCGCTTCCGCAGGGTGGCGCCCAATACCTTCGAGCTGGTCGACGAATCACTGGTGACCCCTGGAGGGGGCACCTGACGAAAGGGGGTGAGGATTCTTGGCGACGAAAAAACCGGCGAAGAAAAAGGCTGCGAAAAAGAAGTAAGCGGTGGCAAAGAGAACGGGGGTTCCTCACACGAGGGACCCCCGGCTATTTTCCGGTCCTTGACTCAGTTCCCGGCTGAGACGGGCTCCTCCACCTCGACGAGCGGCATGGTCCGCATCCCGGGGTGGGCCGCCATGTGCGCGACGAATTTCGAGTGCAGCGCGTGCCCCGCTTTGAACGCCGTGATCCGCCCCCGCACCCCGCCTCCCAGCAACGCCAGGTCGCCCAGGAGGTCCAAGGTCTTGTGGCGCACGAACTCATCGTCCCAGCGGAGCCCCTCTTCATTGATCACCCCTTGAGGGCCGACGACGACGGCGTTCTCGAGACTGCCGCCGAGAATCAAGCCGTCCGCCCTGAGTTGTTCAACGTCCCGGAGAAATCCGAACGTTCGAGCGCCGGCCAACTGTTCGATGAACGACGACGGTCCCTCGTCGACATACTCCAGGACCTGCCGTCCGACGGCGGGATGATCGTATTCGACCGTGTTGTGGATTTCGAGCCGCGGAGCGGGCTCGGCGGCGATCCAGCCGGTGTCGTCTCGCACCTCGAAGCGGCCGGTGACGACGAACACCAACCGCGGCGCCGCCTGGGGCACGATCCCCGCTGCGCGCAGGACGTCGACAAAGGGTCGGGCGCTGCCATCCATGATGGGAATCTCTTCGTCATCGAGCTCGACGAGGAGGTTGTCGATCCGCAAACCGCTCACCGCCGCCAGCAGGTGCTCGACGGTGTGCACAACCGTCGCGCCGCGGCCGAGGGTCGTTGCCAGGGTCGTCCCGGACACGCGGTCGACCCGCGCCTCGATCCAGACGTCGCCGGTCGCCGTCCGCCGCAGGAAGCGGACGCCGGTATGGGGTTCCGCCGGTCGCAAACGGATCGAGACCCGACGGCCCGAGTGCAGGCCGATGCCCTCGCACGCGACGGCGCGGCGTATCGTGTGTTGGAATCCTGTCCGATACTCCTCCATGGCACATCCCTCCGACGGGTGTAAGAGATTAGCAAAACATGTGCCGCGGCTCCCGCGAGGGAAAACGCCAGCGCGTCACCCGAGCCGCGGCAAAAACCACACATCCGTGGTGGTTCCGACACAGTTCCGGCTTCGCGTCCGCAGCTCGGATTTGTTTGACAGGGGACGGGGGGCATGGCAGAATCCCGGTCGATGAAAGGCCCGCAACCACACACCCGCCATACACCGACCGCGCCGGAACCGACCGGCAGCACCCTCGACGAGTTGATCCGGCGGTCGGGATTCTCCACACCGATCGTCCGGTGCGAACACCTCAAGGGCGATGCCTCGAACCGGACGTATTCCAGGATCCACTTGGCCCCAGGCAGCGCACCGTCCACCCTCATCCTCATGGAACTTGCCGAACCCGAGGCGTTCAAGCGGTCCGAAGAGGCCGTCTCGTCCGCCGATCTGCCCGTCATCGAACTGCCGTTTCTCGACATTCAGCGCTATTTGAGCGCGCGGGGTCTCGGCGTGCCCCGCATCCATTATTATGATCGGGACGGCGGGAGACTCCTCCTGGAAGACCTCGGAGACCTCACGCTCGGGGACGCGATCGCCGGAGCGCCCCCCGAACGGGTGGAAGCGCTGTATCGGCAGGCGATCGACGAACTCGTCAGGCTCCAGGCGCCCGATCCCCACGCCGATCCGTCGCGCTGCCTCGCCTTCGGGCGGCGGTTCGATCTCCCGCTCCTGCTCTGGGAGCTCGATCATTTTCTGGAATACGGCATCGAGGCCCGAAACGGGGTCGGCGTGGCGCCCGCGCCGCGGGAGGCGATTCGGCGTGGCTTCGGACGAATCGCCGAAGAGCTGGCTGCGGCGCCGGCCGTCCTGGTTCACCGCGATTATCACAGTCGGAATCTCATGGTGGCAGACAGCCGCATCCGGGTCATCGATTTTCAGGACGCGCTGCTCGGCCCGCGTTCGTACGACCTCGCCTCCCTGCTGCGCGACTCCTACGTCGCCCTGGACGAAACCCTCATCGACCGGCTGATCGCCTACTATCTTGAGATTTCGGGAGGCGAGCCTCAGGACCCGACCGCCTTCCGCCGTCTGTTCGACGTCACCAGCCTGCAGCGCAACCTCAAGGCCGCGGGCCGATTCGTCTACATCGAAAAGGTGAAGGGCCGCCCGACCCACCTGCCGTATGTCGCGCCGACCCTGAGGTCCGTCCGGCGGAATCTGGAGAAGTACCCCGACCTGGCGGACCTCCGCGAGCTACTGGCCCCGCTGGTCCCCGAACTCGCGTGAAGGCCATGATCCTCGCGGCCGGCCTCGGGACGCGCCTGCGCCCGCTGACCGACCGCGCGCCCAAGCCGCTGCTGCCGATCGCCGGCCGGCCGCTCCTCCACTACACCCTGGCCTGGATCGCCTCGGCCGGTATCCGTCAGGTGATGATCAACCTCCATCACATGGGGGAGATGATTCGATACGCCATCGGCGATGGCCGCGGCTTCGGGCTCGAAGTGTCCTACTCGGAGGAGCCCGACATCTTGGGGACCGGGGGCGGACTCAAGCGGGTCGAACGGTTCTTCGCCGACGGCCCGCTCCTGGTCGTGAACGCCGACATCCTCACCACCGTCGATCCGCGCGCGGTGATCGCCGCGCACGCCGCGCGCGGGGCGCTGGCGACGCTGGTCGTGCGCGAGGACCCCGACGCCGCGGCGTACGGCGCGATCGGGCTCGACCCGGAGGGACGGATCCGCCGCTTCCTCGGCCGCGGGGCGTGGACCGGCCCGGCGCTGCAGGACGTCATGTTTACCGGCATCCACGTCGTGGACCCCCGCGTCCTCCGCGACGTGCCCGCCGGCGTCTTCTCGCCGATCACCGACGCCTACATCGCTGAGGTCGAGCGCGGAGATCCGCTGTTCGGCTACCGAACCGACGCGTTCTGGATCGACATCGGCACACCGGAGCGGTACGCGGCCGCCGACCGCGCCGCCGCCGAGGGGGTCATTCCCCCGCCCGCCTTCGCCCCGGCGCATCCCGCGCGGCGTTGACACGTCTCGTCCACGCTTGTTAGGATCAGACATGTCCGACTCCTCCAAGGCATACCGCGACACGCTGAATCTCCCCGCGACCGACTTCCCCATGAAGGCCGACCTGGCGCGACAGGAGCCAGCGCAGCTCGCGCGCTGGGACGCCGATGCACTGTATCGCGCGATCCGGGAGCGCCACCGGGGGACGGGCGCCTTCATCTTGCACGATGGCCCGCCGTACGCCAACGGCCACATCCACATCGGCCACGCCCTGAACAAGATCCTCAAGGACATCATCATCAAGTTCCAGACCATGACCGGCCACGACGCGCCGTACATCCCGGGCTGGGACTGCCACGGCCTGCCGATCGAGCATCAGGTGCTGAAGGACCTGGGGCCGAAGAAACAGGACATGAGCAAGATCGAGATCCGCAAGCGGTGTCGCGAGTACGCGGAGAAATTCGTCAACATCCAACGCGACGAATTCAAACGGCTCGGAATCCTGGGCGACTGGGATCGTCCGTATCTCACGATGACGCCGGACTACGAAGCCGCCATCGTTCGCGAGTTCGGCAAGATCGTCGAAACCGGAGCCGTCTACAAGGGGAAAAAACCGGTCCTCTGGTGCCCGTTCGATGAAACGGCGCTGGCCGAAGCCGAGGTGGAGTACGCCGACCACACGTCGCCGTCAATCTATGTGAAGTTTCCGGTGAAGAATCCCAAAGGGAAATTCCGCGTCGATGAACGGCGGGGTGCATCCGTTGTCATTTGGACGACGACCCCCTGGACGCTGGTGGCCAACCAAGCGGTTGCCCTGAATCCCTTGGTCATATATTGCCTGGTGAAGACACCATCCGGCGACATGATCCTCGCGGAAAAGCTCGTCGATTCGTGCATGAAGAGTTTCGGGTTCGAGCCAGGTTCGTATGAGATCACGCCAGGGGCATGGGCCGGCCAGGAACTCCAAGGAGTGGTATGCGGCCACCCCTGGTTGGAGAGGGACGCGCCGATCATCCTTGGCGACCACGTCACCCTCGACCAGGGCACCGGCTGTGTCCACACCGCGCCCGGACACGGCCAGGAAGACTACGAGGTCGGCCTGAAGTACGGCTTGACCGTCTATGCGCCGGTGGACCAGCAGGGACGCTTTACCCGCGAAGCCGACATGTTTTCGGGGCAGCGGGTCTTTGACGCAAACACCCCCATCATCACCCTCCTGAAGGAGCGGGGTCAGCTACTGGCCGAATCGACGATCGGGCACTCCTACCCCCATTGCTGGCGCTGCAAGAAACCCGTAATCTTTCGCGCCACCGAGCAGTGGTTCATTTCGATGGAAACCACGGACCTTCGGCGGAAAGCGATCGAGGAGATCGACAAGGTTTCCTGGATCCCGAAGTGGGGGCGCGAACGCATCTACGGGATGATGACCAACCGTCCCGACTGGTGCATTTCGCGCCAGCGGGTCTGGGGCGTGCCGATCGTCGCCTTCACCTGCCTCGACTGCCGGACGCCCCTGTTCAGCAAGGCGATCGCCGACCACGTCGCCGATCAGATGGAGCGGGAGGGCGGCAGCGACGTGTGGTTTTCCAAATCGGCCGACGACCTGCTCCCGACGGGGACCGCCTGCGCACAGTGCGGCGGCCGGCGTTTCCAGCAGGAGAACGACATCCTGGACGTCTGGTTCGAATCGGGCGTGAGCCACGCCGCCGTCCTCAAGCGACGGCCGGAGCTCGCGTGGCCGGCCGATCTGTATCTCGAAGGCTCCGATCAACACCGGGGCTGGTTTCACAGCGCGCTGCTCACCGCGCTCCTGACCGACGGCCACGCGCCCTACAAGGCCGTCCTGACCCACGGCTTCGTGGTGGACGGCGAGGGCAAGAAGATGTCCAAGTCGGCGGGCAACGTGATCGCGCCGCAGGAGATCATCGCACAGCACGGGGCGGAGATCCTGCGGCTGTGGGTCGCGGCGGAGGATTACCGGGACGACATCCGCATCTCGCCCGCGATCATGTCCCAGTTGATCGAGGCCTACCGCAAAATCCGCAACACGTGCCGCTTTCTCCTCGCCAACCTCGGCGACTTCGATCCCCGGCGCGACGCCCCCGACCCTGGCGCCCTGCACGAGATCGACCGCTGGGCCTTGCACCGTCTGCAGGGGCTCATAGAACGGGTCCGCGACGCCTACGCCGCGTACGAGTTTCACGCCGTGTTCCACGCGCTCAACAACTTCTGCGCGGTGGACCTGAGCGCGGTGTACCTGGACATCCTCAAGGACCGCCTCTACACCGCGGGCCGCGCCTCGCCCGATCGGCGCGCGGCGCAGGTCGTCCTGGACCGGATCCTCTCGGCCCTCGTGCGCCTGATGGCGCCGATGCTGTCCTTCACCGCCGAGGAGCTCTGGGCCCGGCTCCCGGAGGCGTCGCGGACGGCCGGCAGCGTGCACCTCGCCGCGTGGCCCGACCCCGAGCGCGCGTGGACCCTCGACGACGCGCGCGCGGCCGAGTGGGACCGCCTCTTTCAGGTACGCGCCGAGGTCGCCCGCGTGCTGGAGCGGGCGCGCGCCGACAAGATCATCGGCGCGTCGTTGGACGCCCGCGTCACGTTGTACGCCGGCGAGTCGCTGCTGAAATTCCTGCAGGCCCACGCGGCCCAATTGCCAACGATCTTCATCGTCTCCCACGTCGAGACGGCGCCATTCGATCGGCGGCCGGAGGAGCTTGAGCCGCTCGCGCCGGAACTCGCCGTGCGCGTCGCGCGCGCCGAGGGGGCCAAGTGCGCGCGCTGCTGGACGTACCGGACCGACGTAGGCCGGAGCGGCCGCCATCCCACGCTCTGCGGGCGCTGCGTCGCGGTGCTCGACCACGCGTGATCGCCGCCCGTCACCCTCGGCCATGATCGCCCCGACCTGGAGACCCACCCTCGCCGCGACGTGGATCAGCGGCGCGCTGCTGATCGCCGACCAACTCTCCAAGGCGCTCGTCCTGCGCTCGATGCAGCTGCACGAGTCGATCGCGCTCCTCCCCTCGCTGAACCTGACGTACACCCGAAACCCCGGGGCGGCGTTCAGCCTTTTCGCCGATACAAACGGGACGTTTCGGTTCTGGTTCTTCACCCTCGTCTCGATCGCGGCGGTGGCGCTAGTCATCACCTTTCTGCGCCGGGTCGCGCCCGGGGACTGGTGGAGCCTGACCGCGCTCTCGCTGATTTTGGGCGGGGCGCTGGGCAACGTGGTCGATCGCCTGCGGTTCGGCGAGGTGATCGACTTCATCGACGTCTACGTCGGGCCCTACCACTGGCCCGTCTTCAACTTCGCTGATTCGGGGATCACGATCGGGATGGTCATGCTGCTCGGCCACCTCGTCTTTCATCGGGACACCGACCCCCGTCCCGCCGTGAACTCCTGATGGCGGGGAGGCGCGCGACGCGCCCCTCCGCCACGACCGCGGCCGACCGATCGCGACCGGCGGAGCCCGAGCCGGGCGTGACCGTCCTCACCGTCACCGCGGGCGAAGCCCCCGATCGCATCGACCGGTTCCTCGCCCGGCAGGGGCTGCCGCTGTCCCGCTCGCGCATCCAGCGGGGACTGGAGGACGGCGTGATCGAGGTCAACGCCCATCGCGTCAAGCCCAGCTATGCCGTCCGGCCGGGCGACCGCATCGTCATCCGCCATCCCCCGCCGCGGCGCCTGGAGCTTGAGCCCGAGGCGATTCCGCTCGCGATCGTCTACGAGGACGCCGACCTGCTCGTCCTCGACAAGCCCGCCGGCCTCGTGGTCCACCCCGCGCCGGGCCATCATTCCGGGACGCTGGTCCACGCGCTGCTCCACCACTGCCGCGACCTCGCGGGGATCGGTGGCCGCGAGCGGCCGGGGATCGTCCACCGGCTGGACAAGGACACCTCGGGCCTGCTAGTCGTCGCCAAGCACGACGTCGCCCACACCGGCCTGATGCGGCAGTTCAAGGTGCACAGCATCACGAGGCGGTATCTCGCGCTGGTCGCGGGCGACGTGCGGCCCCGGCGCGGCACCATCGACCTCGCGATCGGCCGCGATCTGTGGGATCGCAAGAAGATCTCGGCGCGGACCACCAGCCCGCGGTCGGCGGTCAGCCATTACCAGGTGATCGAGCGGTTCGGCCGCGTCACGCTCGTCGGCGTCACGCTCGACACCGGGCGCACGCACCAGATCCGCGTCCACATGGCGCACGCGGGCTATCCCGTGCTGGGCGATCCGGTATACGGCGGACGCCGCGCGGTCGCGCCGCCCGACGTGCCGGTCGCCCGCCAGATGCTCCACGCCCACGAGCTGGGGTTCGTCCACCCCGTCACCGGCCGACCCCTGGAGTTCCGGTCGCCCCCGCCGGCCGACATGGAGGCCGCGTGCCTGGCGCTCCGCGCCGCGGGGCATACTCCGCGCGGGGCTTGACTTCGCCGACGGAGCTTCGGTATACTCCGACCGAGTTTG